>Ga0210401_10001673_pt1 | contig 25302 bp, 20 predicted proteins | sample IncBWH32MmetaG_FD_150866 | JGI IMG/M metagenome (GOLD analysis project Ga0210401, IMG submission 150866) | Forest soil microbial communities from Barre Woods Harvard Forest LTER site, Petersham, Massachusetts, United States - Inc-BW-H-32-M | ecosystem: Environmental > Terrestrial > Soil >... | reverse complement strand
TCGAGAACCGCGACGCTAGCAGCGATCGAGAGCAGGGATAGGAAACGGGTTGGGAGTTGCTTCGATGACCATCCGGAGAGTGCCGGTTCTGATAGTTGGGGCAGGTCCGGTCGGACTTGCCTTGGCCGGAGATCTCGGCTGGCGCGGCGTGCAATGCTGCCTCATCGAGAAGACGGATGGCTCGATTTATCAGCCGAAGATGGACATGGTCGGCATCCGCACCATGGAATTCTGCCGGCGCTGGGGCATCGCCGGCTGGGTCGAGAACTCCCCATATCCGCGCGACTATCCGCAGGACAACGTATGGGTGGAGTCGCTCACGGGGTACGAGTTCGGCCGCGAGCCGATGGCCTCGAAGAATGAGGAGCCATGTCCGCCGCAGAGTCCTCAGAAGAGGGAGCGCTGTCCGCAAGACATGTTCGATCCCATACTTCGTCGGTTTGCCGGCACGTTCAGCGAGGTCGAATTCAGCTACCGGACGGAATTGGTCGATTTCGAGGAGACCGCTTCCGGCATTCTGGCGACGCTGCGCGACTTGAACACGGGCGGTGAATACCAGGTCGCATCCGATTACCTGGTTGGCACGGATGGCGCGGCCAGCCTGGTGCGTGAGAAGCTCGGCATCCCGATGCGGGGCGAGCCGCTGCTCACGCATACCACCAACGTGATCTTCAGGTGCCGGGACCTTCCGTCCCTTCACGACAAGGGCAAGGCGTATCGTTTCATTTTCATCGGGCGCGAGGGGACCTGGCTTACGATCGTCGCCATCGACGGCGCCGATCGCTGGCGGATGTCGATCATCGGCGATAAATCGAAACGGGAGGTTCCGGAGAGCGAAATCCGCGCGCTCATCGTGCGAGCGATGGGCAAGCCGTTCGAGTTCGAGATCGAATCGATCATGCCCTGGGTACGCAGGGAGCTCGTTGCCGAGAGCTACGGCTCGAATCACGTTTTTCTTGCAGGCGATGCTTGCCACCTGATGTCGCCGACGGGGGGCTTCGGGATGAATACCGGCATTGCGGATGCGATCGATCTGTCGTGGAAGCTGGAAGCGGTGCTCAGAGGATGGGGAGGTCCAGAACTGCTGCGGTCGTACGGCATCGAGCGCAAGCCGGTCGCCGAACGGGCCGTCAAGGAGGCGAGCGGAAATCTTGGCCGCATGCTGGCCGCGCGTCGGAAGGCGCCGCCGGAGCTTGCGTTCCAGCCGGGCCCCGAAGGAAATGCAGCGCGAAAGGAATATGGCGACTGGTACACCGAGACGATGCAGCGCGAATGGTATTCCAGCGGCATTCACCTCGGCTTCAACTACTATCATTCGCCGGTGGTGTATGCGGACGGCAGCATGGAGCCGCCGGACGAAGTGTCCGACTACATTCAGACGGGACGGCCCGGTCATCGGGCGCCACACGTCTGGCTGAGGGATGGCAGGTCGACCCTAGACCTGTTCGGGCGCGGCTTCGTGCTGCTGCGCTTCGCCGCGGATGGCAAGGCCGCGAAGACTGACTTCTGCGATACCGCGAGGGAGCGGGGTGTTCCGCTGGAGGTGGTCGATCTCTCACAGGAAGTCGAAGCTCGCAAGGTTTATGGCGCCGACGATGTTCTCGTTCGCCCCGACGGACACGTGGCTTGGCGCGGCAATGCGCTACCCGACGATGTCGAGGACGTTATCGATACCGTTCGCGGCTTTGGTGGCGCCAGGGATGCACGTGCGGACGATGGTCGCTCGCGTGCGAAGACAAGTGCCGTGCCGGCGGCGAGTGCGGGGTAAGGCCTCTCGTCGGCGGTCGATGGAAAGGAGAGACAGCATGGCCTCTGAAGTCATGAGCGATGCCCGGGAACGTCAGGAGATCGCCGAGGAGCTTGCGCGGTATGGATGTCGGGTCGCGCAGCCGGATGACCCTCCGTTGTTTACGAAGGAGCCGAAGAGCACGATGCAGCCCTTTCACTGGAAAGCGGCTGACCTGGCACGGCTGCTCGACAAGATCGGGGCGACATTGAAGCTGGAGAAAGGTGGGCAGCGCCGCACGTTGCGCCTCACCAATCCAGGCCTGCCCTACGGCACCACGCCGACATTCTGGGCCTCCATCCAGTACATTCTGCCGGGCGAAATCGCGACCGCGCACCGCCACGCCGCAACGGCACTTCGTTTCATCATGGAAGGTAGCGGTGCCGATACGATCGTGGACGGCGAGCAATACGTGATCGACGAGGGCGATCTTGTGCTGACCCCAAGCTGGACCTGGCACGATCACGAGCACAAGGGCGATAAGCCGATGATCTGGCTCGACGTGCTGGACATCTCGCTCGTCAGGTCCCTGCATGCGACCTTCTTCGAGGGAACGGATGCGCCGCGGCAATCGGTCAACCGGATTTCGGATCGCTCCTTCCGCGAATTCGGAAGCGGACTGCTTCGGCCGGTGCATGAGAGGCGAAGTGGTGGGCCAAGCCCGGTGCTCGCCTACAAATGGGCCCGAGCGGAGGACGCGCTGTCGCAAGCGGTCGGCCTCGATCCCGACCCCTTCGACGACGCGCTGCTCGAGTATCAAAATCCGCTGACAGGTGGCCCGGCCCTGCCGACGATTGGCACGGCCATCCAGAAGTTGCGACCCGGCGCGAAATGCAAGCCGCATCGGCACACGGGAAGCGTCGTCTATTACGTCGTGCGCGGCGAAGGCATCACCGAGATCGATGGACAGCGGTTCGTGTGGTCGAAGGGGGATTTTCTGGCACTGCCGCCCTGGGCCGTGCACGCGCACCAGAATAGCTCCGAAAAAACGGACGCCATCCTGTTCCAGGTCAACGACATTCCGGTTCTGAAATCGCTCGGACTATACCGGGAGGAGGCGGCCTGACGGTCCGCTCCCGCATCGCACGGAAGAAGACATGAAAATAGCGAGCTTCAATCAGGGACGCATCGGAATCGTCGAGGGCGACTTCGTGGCCGACGTCTCGCATGTCATAGGTCATGAGCCGGGCAACTGGCCGCCGATCGGCATGCTGCGGTTCATCGCATCCTGGAACGACGTCAAATCGCGGCTTCTTACCGAGCTCCGGACGGCAAAGCGGATACCGCTGGCCGAGGTACAATTGAACTGCCCGATCGTCTGGCCGAACAAGGTGATCGCCTATCCGGCCAATTACCATGCCCACATCGACGAGATGAAGACGGGAACCGGGCTCATCTCAAACTTCAATGCAAGCGGACAAGGATTTTTCCTCAAGGCGAATTCAAGCCTGAGTGGGCCGCGCGATCCCATCGTCCTGCCTGACTTGAGGGATCGCGAGATCCATCACGAGTGCGAGCTCGCAATCATCATCGGAAAGGGCGGGCGAGGCATTTCGCCCGAGCGCGCACTCGATCATGTCTTTGGCTACTCCTGCCTGATCGACGTCGTCATTCGCGGCAAGGAGGAGCGGGTCATGCGGAAATCCTTCGACTCGTTCTGTCCGATGGGACCGTACATCACGACGGCGGACGAGGTGCCGCGCTACGACGACATCGACCTGCAACTGATCGTGAGCGGTGAATTGCGGCAGAAGGCGAATACCCGCGACCTGATCGTGGGCGTGCCAGACATGATCGCGATGGCATCTTCCGTGATGACGCTGTTTCCCGGCGACATCATCGCAAGCGGGACGCCGTCGGGCGTCGGCCCGTTGAAGGCGGCGGATCGGGTCGAGATTCGCATCGCCGGCGTCGGCGAAATGGCGCTCGACGTGATGCAGGGCAAGGAGGGTGCCCACCCCGTATGGAACAAGAAATCCGTTGCGACGGCCTGAGGGGGGTTGCGCGCCTCGGCAGCCCGACGGACAGCTGATTAGCGCCTGATAAATCGCGCAGCGCGTTGCCAACAAGCGCGAGGGAGGAAAGCAATTGTCTGACTTTCTTGTGTCAGGTTCGCGCGTCGTTGGTCGCGCTGTTGCGTGGCTTGCGGCGGTCTTGCTGGTTGCGTCGCTGCATGCGGCGAGGCCGGCGTTAGCGGGCGGGGTCCAGGATTATCCGTCGCGTCTGGTTCGGATCATCGTTCCGTTTCCGCCGGGCGGGGGCGTGGATGTAGTCATTCGCGCTGTGGCGCAGGAATTGGGTTCGAAATGGGGTACACCCGTCATCATCGAGAACCGCGCCGGCGCTGGAGGGACGATCGGGACCGAGGCGGTATATCGCGCGCCGCCCGACGGCTACACGCTGCTGGCGACAGTCAATCAGACCGTGACGACCGCGCCCTATCTTTTCAAGTCGCTGCAATACGATCCTTCGAAGCTCACGCCGATATCCCTGATGGTGCAGAGCGACAACTTCGTGCTGGCCAACCCCGCGGTGCCGGCCAATTCCCTGCGCGAGCTTGTCGATATGGTCAAAAAAGAACCGAAGAAATGGACATTCGGATCATTTGGTCGCGGCTCGCAACCTCACCTTTTCTTCGAATATCTCAACAACAAGGAAGGCATCGACCTCCTGCATGTGCCCTATAACGGAATCTCACCGCTTCTGATTGCAATGATCTCGGGTGAAGTGTCTCTCACGACGGGCAGCGCTGGTGTCGCCGGAGAGTTCTTGCGCGCGGGAAAGCTGAAAGCGCTCGCGATCGCGGGGAAGAAGCGATCCGCCCAGTTTCCCGATGTTCCGACTACGGCGGAGGCGGGCTTCGGCTACCTGCGGTCTTCGATCTGGTATGCGGTGTTTGCGCCGCCCGGCACCCCGGCCGCGATCGCCGACAAGCTCGCAGCCGACATTCGCACGATCCTCCGTCGTCCGGACTTCACCGAGCGTCAACTGTCCTCGAAAGGGCTCGACACGATCGCAAGCACGCCCGACGAGCTTGCGAATGTCGTCAAGAGCGAGACCGCCGCAGTCAAGGACATGATCGACGCCGCGAAGATGGAGCCCGAATAGGCAACGGCATGTGCCCGCAGAGGCGCGCCGAATAATGAACCGGGGTTTTGCCAGGCCGGCGGCGGCATCCGGGATCTGCCGCGCGGCGGTCAGTTGGAGGGACACTATGAAGAACACCTTGATCGGCTTGACGATGGTGTTGTCGGCGCTTTCGGCTTGCGCATGGGATTCGTGCGCTTGCGCAGCCTATCCCGAAAGGCCGATCGTCCTGATCGTGCCTTATGCGCCGGGAGGCCTTGGAACGATTTTCGGCAATCTCTTGAGCGAAGCCATCAGCCCGGGCCTCGGTCAGCGCGTGCTGGTCGACTATCGTCCAGGCGCCAATGGCGCAATCGGCGCATCGGTCGTCGCGAAGGCTCAGCCGGACGGCTACACCCTGCTGATGGCGGCCAACGGCACGATGACGATCAATCCGCAGCTTTATCCCAGCATGGGCTACGACCCGCTGACGAGCTTCACGCCGATCGCCATGGTCGCGACCTCGGCCAATATCCTGGTGGTCAACGCCGCGTCGACGACAAAGTCCTTGCAGGACCTGCTTGAGCTGGCAAAGGCGAAGCCAGGCCGCGTATTTTTCGGCTCTTCCGGCATAGGTTCGACCGTTCATCTTTCGGGCGAAATGCTGAAGAGAGAGGCCAACATCGACGCCGGCCATGTGGTCTACAAGGGCGTCGGTCCCGCTCTTCTCGATCTCATGGGAGGGCAGATCGATTTTGTTTTCAGCGACACGTCGGCTCTGCCCTACGTGGCCGCGGGCAAGCTCCGCGCGCTTGGCGTCACCAGCGCGGAGCGATTTTCTGTGACGCCCGACCTGCCGACGCTTCAACAGCTCGGATTGAAGGATTTCGTCGTGACCTCCTGGTACGCGATTGTCGCGCCGGCGGGCATTCCCCAGGAAGCCGTCGATCGTCTCGATGTGCAGATATCGAAAGCGCTGCGGGACGCCAGGTTTCGAGAGCGTCTCAGGAATGCGGGATTTCAGCCTGCGGCGGACACAAGTCCAGACTATCTTAGGAACACCATTCGCGACGACTTCGGAAAGTGGAAGGAGTTCATTACCAGAAATCATATCAAGGCTGAGTAACCTAGCTAAAGCGTACGGCGACTATTCCTTTTCGGAGCAATCGGGCAGATCTGCATTCGCGACCCGGACAGCGTCCCTCTTGAAAGGAGGCGGCAGATAACCTCCGAACTGGACGCTTTCTTTGACCGGATCGACGACGAGATCAATGGAGCGTTGACCGCGCTCGAGGCCACGCTCAAAAGCGCTCCGTCAGCCCCGAAAACTTGATCCGAACGAGCAACACCGAACATCGCGGCTCCACGTCGCGAAGATAGAGATAGGGAGGCCGTTGAACGAGCCTCCAGGACTCCGTATGGGAAAAGCTCGGCGTTCGTAAAAGCGTAATCGCGCATTAGCTTCGGATGGGTAATGGATATCGTCAGAATGCCGCCGCTTTCAATATAGCTAGATTGTACCTCGCCTACCGCCGCCTGCATGAGCGGCGCTTTGTTATCTCACAGGACTGAATTGGCAAAATGAGCGGTTGTAGAACGACCGCTTACGGCGCGAGCGGCCATTGAGGTGAAGATGTTAGATCCGGCTGGCTCTCGCTGGCTGGACCTAGCTCAAACTTCCTCATGATGGATTGGACCGAGAGTTTAAGTTTTTCAATCTGTTAGAAGGCGGCGTGTGCACGACGTGTGCACCGGGAGGTCAAAGAAAATCTTAGTACAGCTAACATGTGCGGGCATTTGATGAGCGTGTGTCGCTTGCCAACCGATGCAAATGAGCGGAAGGCTGCTTTTCGCATGGCGACCACATACAACCCGACGTCCGATAGAAAATCTACCAGGACCTGGGCACCGGACGCCCTGACATTCGTGGGCGGCGCGCGGTAATCGTTGCGCAATGAAGAAACTGCGGCGGCGGGATGTCGCGCCGGTGAGGTTCGAGCTGCCTGTTTTTGATCCGCCATAGCTGGGTCAGCCGCGCCGATCTCACCGGAAGCGTAATCGGCAGCGGATGCGACGCGTGAAGGAAGGCTGAGGGGAGATAGGCAACGAGCAGGCTCGCCAAGCAGCTCGGCGGACCTGCTTTTTGCGGATAATCGCCAGAGCGGTGAGGTTTCTTTCAAGTATTTCGCGGAAGCTTTGACGACCGGCGCGGATCCTGTTCGGAGATCCGCAATGATCAAGCTTCAGACTCTGAGGACTAAGTTGCCAATCCGCGCGGCGGCGGGTAGGCGATATCGGATTAGTACAGCTTCGCTGGTAGTGTCCGTGGCGCTGATTGCGCAGATACTTTCTGCATGTTCCAGTCCGCCTCAATCATTTTCGGAGACCAGCGTCGCGGCGCGGTATCCGAACCTGAACGACTTGCCACCACCAGCGGATGGAGTAGGCGCAGATCAAGTGGCACAGATAAAAGCTGAACTGATCCAGCTGCGCGACGATCAAGAGCGCGTCGCAGTTCGGCAGCCGTACTCCGTTGGGCCTTTGCCTGCGCCCATCTCTGGTATCGAGCCGGCAGCCTTTTCTCTGTCGGCGCGGCAACCTCAATTTCTTACAGCAGTTGATTTTTTATCCACGCCGGAATTGGATCGAGCGGAGTTCGATAGAGTTCCTTGCTGTCGCTGTCAGTGACGCGAAGAGAGCAACCCTTAGTCTTCAACTCTGGCAATACCGTAGAAAGTTCGGTTGCAAGTCGCTGAGCCCGATCGGACGCGACGTCCTCGGCAACATCCGCATCGACCAGGCCTGGGGTTTGCTCCAGATTTCGGCTGCGGCTCACGAAGTCGAGGCACCCTATTGGGCTATTGCTCTGTATTTGAGCATATGCTCTGCTGTCGGCATGGAGTTTGGCGAGCGCGAATTAGACTTGGTCATCTTTGACTGCGACGGGGTCCTCGTCGACAGCGAGGTGTTGAGCTGCCGCTGTCTCTGCAAAGTCCTCGCAACGTGCGGCGTCAAGCTCGACCTCACTGATGCGCTGGAGCTGTTTCTGGGGCGCAGCACTGCAGCGGTGCTTCAGTACTACAGTGCAATGGGGCGATCGTTGCCCGACAATTTCCTGCCCGACCTGAAGGCGCGTGTACGCCGGACTTTCGAATCTTCGCTGCAGCCGATCCCTGGAGTAGCTTCGCTGCTCCAAAGCCTGCATGTCCCGTATTGCGTGGCCTCTTCGAGCGATCTCGACCGCGTATCCTTCTCGCTGACACTAACGGGCCTCGCGCAGCACTTCGGCGATCGAATCTACACCTCGCAGATGGTCGCGCGCGGCAAGCCGGCGCCGGATCTGTTTCTTTACGCGACAGCTACCATGCACGCCGAGTCGGCACGAACGCTGGTGGTCGAGGACAGCGTAAGCGGCGTCAACGCAGCCAAGGCCGCCGGCATGAAGGTGTGGGGATTCGCGGGCGGCAGCCATTACGAATCGCGGGATGGACGCGCCATATTGTACGATGCCGGGGCGGATCGGGTGTTCGACCGGATGGCGGATTTCTGGAAGGAGGGGCAGGGCGTCTGATGGCTTCCAATGACGGCGAAAGATCGCGTCTGGACGGTGCAGCCCGGGCCGGCTGGCTCTATTTCATTGCCGGCCACACCCAGGATGAGATCGCCAAGATGCTGCAGGTGTCGCGCGCGTCGGCGCAGCGCCTGGTTTCGCTGTGCCTCGCCGAGCGGCTTATCACTTTTCGCCTCGAACATCCCATTGCGGCATGCATGGAACTGGCAGCTCGGCTAAAGGAGCGGTTTGGTCTCGCGCATAGCGAAGTGGTGCCGTCCGATCCCGGAGCGCCGCTCGCAACAGCCGGCATCGCGGAGCGCTGCGCCAACGTCTTGGAGACGACCTTGCGCGCCGACACGCCGGTCATCGTCGCCCTCGGCACCGGCCGAGCCGTGCGCGCGGCCGTGGAGCGGGTGACCCCGATTGAGCGGCCCAACCATCAGATCGTCTCGCTGGTCGGCAACATTTCGGCGGATGGCTCAGCCAGCTTCTTCGATACTGTTGGACGGCTCGCCGACCGCACCGGTGCCCGCCACTACCCGATGCCGCTGCCTTTCCTGATGTCGTCGGAAGATGAGCGTAACCGCATGGTCCGGATCGAGCCGATCGCGAAAGTGAAGGCGATCGCGGTCAAGGCGGATCTAAGGCTGATCGGCATCGGCCAGATGGACCAAAAGGCCCAAGTCTATGTCGACGGTTTCGTCACCCGCGAGGAATTGTTCGAACTGATGCGGTTAGGTGCGGTGGGCGAGATCACAGGGTGGGCCTACGACGCCAAGGGCCGGCTGATCAAGGGCGGCACCAACCAGCGCCTCACCAGCATTCCGCCGCAAGTGCCGGCGGCGGCAGCCACCATCGCAGCCGCGGTCGGGCGCGCCAAGGTCCCGGCGATCAAGGCGGCGCTTGCCGGGCGGCTGATCAATGGGTTGATCACCGACGAAGCCACGGCACGCGCCATTCTCGACTGATCTTTCGCCCGCGGCACGCCTCTTCTCGTCGCAAGGGTTCCGAACCGCCTCTCGCAGTGCGTGCGTGAGGGCAAGCGCACGCCTGCGCTTGACAAGCTTCATGGACAGTGTGAACATAAGCCCAACGTGTGGGTATATGCTCAACACGACATAATGGGAGGTTACCGTGCGAAACGTCCTTGGCGCCCTCGTGGGCGCGGCTGCGCTTTTGGTCTCAGTCCCCTCGGTCGCGGAAACGACCCTGACGATCGCTACCGTCAACAACGGTGACATGATCCGCATGCAGGGGCTGACCAATGACTTCACGGCCAAGAATCCCGACATCACGGTGAAATGGGTCACGCTGGAAGAGAACGTGCTGCGCCAGCGCGTCACGACCGACATCGCCACCAAGGGCGGCCAGTTCGACGTCCTTACCATCGGTACCTACGAGGTGCCGATCTGGGCCAAGCGAAACTGGCTGGTGCCGCTCGACAATCTCGGCGCCGACTACGACGTGGGCGATCTGCTTCCCAGGATCAGGGACGCGGTCTCCGTGTCCGGCAAGCTCTATGCCGCGCCGTTCTACGGCGAGAGCTCGATGACGATGTATCGCACCGACTTGTTCCAGAAGGCGGGGCTGACCATGCCGGAAAAGCCGACCTGGGATTTCATCATCGACGCCGCCAAGAAGCTCACCGACAAATCGGCCGGCGTGTTCGGCATTTGCCTGCGCGGCAAGGCCGGCTGGGGCGAGAACATGGCGTTCCTGTCGGCGATGGCCAACTCCTACGGCGCGCGCTGGTTCGATGAGAAGTGGGAGCCGCAGTTCACCTCGCCGGAATGGAAGAAGACGCTCTCGACCTATGTCGACCTGATAAAGGAGGCGGGCCCTCCGGGCGCCAGCTCGAACGGTTTCAATGAGAATCTCGCGCTGTTCGACGCCGGCAAGTGCGCGATGTGGATCGACGCGACAGTGGCGGCTTCCTTCGTGACGAATCCCAAGGACTCCAGGGTTGCCGATCACGTCGGCTTTGCGCTGGCGCCGAATACCGGCCTCGGCAAGAACGCGAACTGGCTGTGGGCGTGGAACCTCGCCATTCCCGCCGGCTCGAAGAAGGTCGAGGCGGCGGAGAAGTTCATCGCCTGGGCGACCGGCAAGGACTACACCAAGCTCGTCGCCTCGAAGGACGGCTGGGCCAACGTGCCGCCGGGAACGCGCACCTCGCTCTACCAGAACGAGGATTATCTCAAGGTCGCCCCGTTCGCGAAGCTGACGCTCGCGTCCATCGATGCGGCCGATCCGAACAAGCCGACGGTGCAGCCTGTTCCCTATGTCGGCGTGCAATATGCGGCGATCCCGGAATTCCAGGGCATTGGCACCATCGTTGGGCAGCAGTTCTCCGCGGCGCTATCCGGCTCGACCAGCGTCGATCAGGCGCTGGCCGCTGCCCAATCGGCAACCGAACGCGAGATGAAGCGCGCCGGCTATATCAAATAGGCGGCAGCTTCGACCGGTCAGCCCAGTCTTCCCGGGCTGGACCGACTGGCGACCATCCGCTTCCTCCCAGGTTGGATGGTCGCCCTTTCTGACACCCGATGGAGGCTGGGATGGCGACTCGACAGACGCAATTGCTGGCGCGCACACTGATGACGCCCGCGGTTGCTCTCCTGTTCATCTGGATGATCGTGCCGCTGGCCCTGACGATCTACTTTTCCACGCTGCATTACAATCTGCTCGATCCGGAATCCGGGCAATTCGTCGGTCTGGAGAATTTCCGCTACTTTCTGACGGATCCGGCCTTCCTCGCCTCGCTCAAGAACACGCTGGTGCTTGTCGGCTCGGTGCTGGCGATCACGATCCTGGTCGGGATCCCGCTGGCGCTGCTGCTCGATCAGCCGGTGCTGGGCCGCAGCATCGTGCGGCTGATGGTGATCGCGCCGTTTTTCGTCATGCCGACCGTTAGCGCGCTGGTGTGGAAGAACCTCCTGATGCATCCGGTCTCCGGACTGTTTGCCTGGATAGCGACGCTGTTCGGCCTGACGCCGATCGACTGGTTCAATGATGCGCCGCTGCTTGCGATCATCCTGATCGTGTCCTGGCAATGGCTACCGTTCGCAACGCTGATCCTGCTCACCGCGCTGCAATCGCTGGACGAGGAACAGAAGGAGGCAGCCGAGATGGACGGGGCGCCTGCGATCTCCACCTTCATCTACATCACCTTGCCGCATCTGGCGCGGCCGATCACGGTGGTGATCCTGATCGAGACCATCTTCCTGCTCACGGTGTTTGCCGAGATTTTCGTCACCACCGGCGGCGGGCCGGGCTTGCAGACCACCAACATCGCTTTCCTGATCTATTCGCAGGCCTTGATCCAGTATGACGTCGGCAGCGCATCCGCGGGCGGTCTGGTCGCGGTTGTTATCGCCAACATCGTGGCCTTCTTCCTCGTCCGCATCGTCGGCCGGAATCTGGAGGCGTAGTCATGGCACGTGCGGTAACGACGCAGCGCAAAGTGATCTCGACGGTGGGGGCTTGGCTCGCCGGTTTTCTGATCTTCTTCCCGATCCTGTGGATGGTGCTGGCAAGCTTCAAGACCGAGCTCGAAGCCTTTGCGGTGCCGCCGTCGTTCCTGTTCTTCCACTGGACGACCGAGAACTACGCCACCGTGCAGGAGCGCAGCGATTACTTCCACCACGCCTTCAATTCAATTGTCATCGCCGGAGGGTCGACACTGATCGCGATGCTGATTGCGATCCCTGCGGCCTGGTCAATGGCGTTCTCGCCGACCAAGCGTACCAAGGACATCCTGCTCTGGATGCTGTCCACCAAGATGATGCCGCCGGTCGGCGTGCTGGTTCCAATTTATCTCATTTACCGGGATTCCGGCCTGCTTGATACCCTGACGGGCTTAACCTTCATCCTGTGCCTCGGCAACCTGCCGATCGTAGTGTGGATGCTCTTCACCTATTTCAAGGAGATTCCGCGGGACATCCTCGAAGCCGCGCGGATGGATGGGGCGACCATCAGTAAGGAGCTGGTCTATGTGCTGACGCCGATGGCAGTGCCGGGCCTCGCCTCGACGCTGCTGCTCAACCTCATCCTCGCCTGGAACGAGGCGTTCTGGACGCTCAATCTCTCCACCTTGAACGCCGCGCCGCTCACCGTCTTCATCGCCTCCTATTCGTCACCGGAAGGCCTGTTCTGGGCAAAGCTCTCCGCGGCCTCGACGCTCGCGATCGCACCAATTCTCGTGCTCGGCTGGTTCAGTCAGCGGCAACTCGTCCGCGGCCTGACCTTCGGCGCCGTCAAATAGAAAAGGCGACACATCATGGGTCAGATCACGCTGCAAGGGGTCCAGAAATCGTTCGGGCCGGTGCACATCATCAAGGGCGCCGATCTCGATATCGCCGACGGCTCCTTCGTCGTCTTTGTCGGTCCTTCCGGCTGTGGCAAGACCACGCTGTTGCGGCTGATCGCGGGGCTCGAGGATGTCACCGGAGGGAACATCCTGATCGACGGTAAGAATGTCGTCAACGTTCCCCCCGCCAAGCGCGGGCTCTCGATGGTGTTCCAGTCGTACGCGCTCTATCCACATATGAGCGTCCGCGGCAATATCGCCTTCGGCCTGAAGATGGCTGGCCTGCCGAAGAGCGAAATCAACCGCAAGGTCGAAGCCGCCGCGGCGACCTTGAATCTCACGCCCTATCTGGATCGCAAGCCGCGCGAGCTATCGGGGGGCCAGCGCCAGCGCGTCGCCATCGGGCGCGCCATCGTGCGCGAGCCTAAAGCCTTCCTGTTCGACGAGCCGCTCTCCAATCTCGACGCCGCGCTTCGTGTGCAGATGCGGCTCGAGGTGACGCGCCTGCAGAAACAACTCGCTACCACCGCCATCTATGTCACCCACGACCAAGTCGAGGCCATGACCATGGCAGACAAGATCGTGGTGCTCAATGCCGGCAAGGTCGAGCAATATGGCTCGCCGCTCGAGCTTTATGAGAGGCCGGCGAACCTGTTCGTCGCCGGATTTATCGGCTCGCCGAAGATGAATTTTGTCTCCGGAGAGGCGGCGGCGCAGCGTGGCGCGGCCACCATCGGCGTGCGGCCCGAGCATCTGAAAGTCGATTCCGCAGGGCAGGGATGGCAGGGAACCGTGACCGCAGCCGAGCATCTCGGCAGCGACACCTTCCTCTATGTCGATGCCGGCCCGATCGGCCCGCTAACCGCGCGTTACGTGGGCGAGCTGAATCTGGACGCAGGTGACAAGGTTTCCTTATCGCCCGATCCCGCACGCGTCCACCGCTTCGATGAAAGCGGCAATGCGTTGCGCGCGTGAGGAAAGCCCGGCCTAGCCTATTAATCTCCGCCAAGAAGAAACGGACAGAAGTCATGTATCTTGAGAAATTCAAACTCGACCGCAAGACCGCGGTTGTGACCGGTGGCGGGCAGGGCATTGGGCTTGCCTGCGTCGAAGCGCTGGCGGAGGCCGGCGCCAGGGTCGTGATTGCCGATCGCGATACCAAAGCGGCCGAGGCCGCTCGCGCCGAGATGAAGAAGAAGGGCTACGAAACCGAGGTCGTCGACATGGACGTGACGGATTCGGGCCAGGTCACCGCAGTTGCCGACCAACTCGTCTCCCGGTTCGGCAAGGTCGACATCCTCGTCAATAATGCCGGCATCGCCCGCAGCGAGACGCCGGCCGAAACCGTCACCGACGAGCATTGGCTGAACGTGATCGACGTCAATCTCAACGGTACCTTCTGGTGCTGCCGCGCCTTCGGCAAGCACATGCTGCAGGCGAAGACGGGAACCATCGTTAATGTCGGCTCGATGTCGGGCTTCATTGTCAACAAACCGCAGGAGCAGTGTTACTACAACGCGTCCAAGGCCGCGGTGCACCATCTAACCAAGTCGCTGGCGGCCGAATGGGGCGCACGGGGCGTGCGGATCAACGCGGTCGCACCCACTTATATCGAGACCCCGCTCAACGCCTTCGTGAAGAGCAATCCGAGAATGTACGACGCCTGGATCGGCGGGACCCCGATGGCGAGGATGGGGCAGGTCGAGGAGATCGCCTCCGTCGTGCTGTTCCTTGCTTCCGACGCCGCGAGCCTGATGACCGGCAGCATCGTTCTTGTCGATGGCGGATACACATGCTGGTAAGCTTGCGCCGGCTTTAATCTGAGCATGATCTTGCCGGAAAATCGGCTTTCACTTTTCCGGATCATGCTCAAGGGGAGCGAGCGCGCATGCAGGCCTTTGTCGGTGTCGATGTGGGAACCTCCAGCACGCGGGCTGGCGTATTCGATGAGACCGGGAGGTTGCTGGGGATCGCCAGGCATCCGATTCGGACCTGGCATGAGACCGGCGACATCGTCGAGCAGTCGTCGACCGACGTCTGGAATGCCTGCACTGCCGCCGTGCGCGCGGCGATGGCGGAGGCCGCTATTCCTCCCGACGCGGTGAAGGGCATTGGTTTCGATGCGACCTGCTCGCTGGTCGTGCTTGCGTCCGACGGCGCTCCGGTCACCGTGAGCGGATCGGGCGATCCGCAGCGCAACGTCATCGTCTGGATGGATCATCGCGCCGTCGCCGAGGCGCAGAGGATCAACGAGACGGGGCACGAGGTCTTGCGCTATGTGGGCGGCTCCATCTCGCCGGAGATGGAAATGCCAAAGCTGTTGTGGCTGAAGCGCCATTTGCGTGCGAGCTTCGACGCCGCCGGGCACTTCTTCGATCTTGCCGATTTTCTCTCCTGGCGCGCCACCGGATCGCTGGCCCGCTCGATGTGCACGGTGACCTGCAAGTGGAATTTCCTGGCGCATGAGCAGCGTTGGAGCACGTACTATTTCCAGCGGATTGGTCTGGAGGAGCTTGCGGCCGGGCAATATGCGCGGATTGGAACGGAAATCGTGCCGCCCGGCGCGCCACTCGGCGCGGGGTTGACGGAAGAAGCAGCTGGCGCGCTCGGCTTGCTTGCGGGAACACCGGTCGGCGCCTCGCTGATCGATGCGCATGCCGGCGGCATCGGTGCGATCGGCGGCCGGCTGGCGGCGGATGCTCCCGTCAATGCCTGCGATCGGCTGGCCTACATCATGGGGACGTCGGCATGCATCATGGCGACGACATCGGAGCCGTGCTTCGTGCCCGGGGTTTGGGGGCCATACTATTCCGGCATGGTGCCCGGTTTGTGGTTGAACGAGGGCGGACAGTCTGCCGCGGGCGCGGCGGTTGACCATCTGCTGCGCTCGCACCCTGCCTACACGGAGGCGAGTGCCGCTGCGCGCAGCGCCGGCGTCGAGCTCATCGAATTTCTGGAGCGGCGGATCATGGCGCAAGCCGGCAATGCCGGCACTGCCGCTCTGCTGGCGCGCGATATCCATGTGCTGCCGGAGTTTCTGGGCAACCGCTCTCCCTACGCCGATCCCGGTTCGCGGGCGGTGATCGCCGGGCTCGATCTCGATGCCGACATCGGTGCGATGGAGCGGCTGTTCATCGCGGGCCTGTGCGGGCTTGCCTACGGACTTGCCGATGTGATCGACGCCTTTGCCGCACACCACGTCAGAAGCAACGTCATCGTCATGGGCGGCGGTGCCGGGCGCAGCCCGCTGGTCCGTCAGATCATGGCGGATACGACTGGCCTCACCGTGGCCATGCCGCAGACGCAGGAGCCGGTCTTGCTTGGCGCGGCGATGCTGGGCGCGGTCGCCGGCGGCGCTTACGCATCGATCGGTGAGACCATGGCCTCCATGTCCGCGCTTGGCCGGCTGAGCGAACCAACGTCGCCTGGAATAGCGGAATTTCATCGAGCCAAGCGCGCCGTTCACAAGCTGCTCCGCGTCGTGGACCAGGAGAGCCGCGAAGCCATGTGCGCCGTGGACGTTGGTGCAAGAGAAGGATTGAGATCGTGATCCTGAGCTGTGGCGATGCGCTGATCGATTTCGTGCCGGTGATCGCCGCGGATGGTCGCGACGCCGTGCGGCCGGCGGTCGGCGGCTCCTGTCTTAACATTGCGGCCGGCATCGCCCGGCTTGGCGTTGCCTCGGGCTTTGTCGGCGGCATCTCCACCGATCTGTTCGGCCGCATGATCGCCGACCATGCGATCGACTCGAAGGTGGATCTGCGCTTCGCTGCGCGGAGCGCGCATCAGACCACGCTTGCCTTCGTGCGGATCATCGACGGGGAATCGCAATATGCTTTCTACGATGCAGAGACCGCTACGGCCAATTGGAGCTACCAGCGCGGCTCGATACCGTTCGATGCCGTCGAAGCGATCCATATCGGGTCGACCACGTTGGTCCACGAGCGCGGCGCTGCGGAAGCGGTCGCCCTGATCGCGGACGCGAGAGCATCGGCGACGATCTCGTTCGATCCCAACTGCAGGCCTGTTCTGGTTAGCGACGGGAAAGTCTATCGAACGCGCATGGACGCGTTTGCCGACAGCGCCGACATCGTCCGGATGTCCGATGTCGATTTCAATTATCTTTATGGCGGTGACGCCTATGCGACCTGCGCCGAACGCCGGTTGGCACGCGGCGCGAGCCTGTTCGTCGTTACCCACGGCGGGAGCGGTGCGCAGGCCTGGCACCGCAACGCCGGCATGATCGAGGTCGAGGCACCGGTCGTCGAGGTCGTCGACACCATCGGCGCCGGCGACAGTTTCCAGGCCGCGCTGCTGTTTGCGCTGGCGCGGTTGAAGCGCATCGAGAGGGCGAGCTTGCATTCCATCGGCGTCAATGACCTCCGCAGGGCGCTATCATTCGCCTGCCAGTGCGCAGCCTTGACCTGCACCCGCGCCGGCGCCGATCCGCCCCGCTTCAGCGAGGTGGCGGCCTTTTGGTAGCCGCATGTCACCAAGCCAGTTGCGTCGCTCACCGATAAGAAAGCAGGGCTTCCAATAGCGGGGCTGGCGACGTAGCGGACCTCCGTTACCATGTCGAGCACTCACGCAAGCATACGAGGCACAAACAGCGGTTCGTCGTGTCGATGATTGGGTGCGATTCCCTCTCACGGCACCACGCTTCGATATTGTGCGATGTTCGACGACATTTCTGGCCCAGGTTCGAAAGTATGATGTCGCTCATAACTGATGGCTCACCGCAAACTGCACGAGCGGCGCTTTGTTCACCTGATGGGGCTCAAATTGGGAAAACGACCGGTTATAGAACGACCGCTTACGGTGCGAGCGGTCACGTGAAGATATTAGATCTGTCTGGCTTTCGTTGGCTTGACCTAGCTCAAACTTCCTCATGATGGATTGGAACGAGAGTTTTGGCTTTTCAATCGCTTGGATGGCCGTGTGTGCACGACGTGTGCACCGGGAGGTCAAACAAAATCTAGAAACACCCAACGAGAGCAGGCGTTGCAAACACCCTGGGTGTCAGCGGCTGTGAATATCTCTGAGAGGGTTTGATCTCGTTCGCCAGGGGCGGATATCGACGAGACCCATCTACTCCAATTCGCGGAATGAGCGCCTATCGAACGGCCGCTCTCGGCGCGAAGCGGACATTCGACGAAGCGTTAGGTCCGAAAAGTGTTAACAGCAGACATTACTGGATAAGCGAGGTCTCGGGTTGCGACGTAGCCGATCGGTTTGCCGTCGCAGGCGACCAGCCACCCCGCTCTCGAACCGCCGCTACACTAGCGCGCGCATACTTCGACAAATCGGAAATCCGCCGCACACCCCGCATCAAGTGCGGGGCAGGCCTTTTTCCGGTTCATGCGCTAGTCAGTCGGGGAGCAGCTCTGCTCAGCAGCTCCATTGAAATCCATCGACCACGAAATGCTGGCCGGTCATGAACATATGGGCCTCGACGGCCAGATAGCGCACGATGCTGGCGACGTCCTCGGGCTTGCCGACCCGTCCCATGGCAATGCCTGCGGTCAATTCTGCGCCCCGATCGCCGAGCAGGCCGCCCAGGAGGTCGGTGGCGATGATGCCCGGGCAGATAGCATTGACAGACACTTTGGGGCCGAGCTCCTTGGCGAGCGAGCGCGTGAGGCCGAGGATTCCGGCCTTGGCTGCCGCATAGGCATGCTTACTGACGGCGCTGGTCACGCCGCCTGACAGCGCGTTGATGGAGGAAATCGAGATGATCCGCCCGCCAGAGTCCTGCTTCATCATGATCGGCGCGGCCGCATGAATGAAGTTGAAGCAGCTCTTGAGATTGACCGCGATCGTGCGGTCGAACTCGGCCTCGGTGATCTCGAGGATCGGCTTCGGGTTCGGCGCGCCCGCATCGTTCAGGAGCACGTCAAGCTGTCCCCATTTCGTGTTGATCAGTTCGACGATCGCATGCGCGCGGGCGAAATCGGTGACGTCGGCCTGGAAGGTCAGCGTGCGCCTGCCTTGCGCCTCGATATCGCGCGCGGTTGCCGCCATTTCCTTCTCCAAGAGATCGACGAGGGCGATGTCGAAGCCGGAATCGGCAAGCGCCAGCGCACAGGCGCGGCCAATGCCGCGCGCGCCGCCAGTGACGAGGGCTGTCTTTGTCATGTGGCGGTCTCAGGCGGCCTGGTCGCGCGCGTAGCGGACCACGTCGGCATGGGTTGCGCACCAGACGTCGCCCTTCGCCTTGGCCAGGCGAATGAGCTCCTCGATGATCCACAGCCGCGAGCGGTAGCCGATCATGTGCGGATGGCAGGTGAGCTGGAAGACTCCGCCTTCCTCATAGGCCGCCTCGAACTCACGCCGGAACACATCGAACACATCCGACGGCGGTGTATAGGGACGCAGGCCTTGGAACCGGTGCATCATGAAATAGACCGCGTCGTCGCGGATCCATTCCACCGGAAATTCGATGACGCCGGTTGGCTCGCCATCCAAGAGCAGCTCGTAGCAATCGACGTCGGCCATCAGCGAAGAATCGTAGAGCAGGCCGGCCTCTTTGGTGATCCGTAGCGTATGCGGCGAGAAATCCCAGGACGCCGTGCGCGCGCCGACCGGCCGAACCTTGGTCGTCTTCTCCAGCACGTCGGCCGCGCGCGTCATAAGGTCTTTTTCGGCCTCATAGGGGAGCACCGAGTTCAGCTCGTGGATCCAGGAATGGATACCGATCTCGTGCCCTTCGGCGATGATGCGGCGCTGCTCGTCGGGGTAGAGTAGCGCACACACGGCCGGCACATAGAAGGTCGCCGGCACCGAGTATTTCGCCAGCAGCTTCAGAATGCTCGGGACGCCGACACGGTTGCCGTACTGTCCCCACGCCATGCGCCCGATCGATTTGCCGCCCTCGCGCAGCTCGTTGGTCTCGTGGTCGGAATCGAACGATAGCGCGAACGCGCATCGCGCACCGCCCTTCCAGGTCTTGGGCCGATAGGTCCTGCCGGCGCGCACCTGATTGACCAGACCGCGCCAGTGTTTTTCCGGCCATTGCCAGGGTTCGAGCTTCGACGTCTCGTTCATGATGGTCCTCCCGAATGATTCGTTACAGCGGGCCGCCGGTGACGGGGATGGTCTGCCCCGTGATCCACGAGGCGTGGTCGGAGGCGAGAAACGTCACCGTATTGGCGATGTCCTGCGGCGCACCCATGCGCCGCATCGCAATTGTGTTGACGAAATTGTCGCGGAACGCGGTCGGCCAGTTGTTCCACTGGCGTTCGTAATCGGGGCTGGTCGTCATAAAGCCGGGCGCAACAGTATTCACGGTGATGCCAAAGGGCCCAAGCTCCTGGGCAAGCTGTTTGACCAGACCGATTTGTCCATGCTTGGCGGCAGGATAGCTCTGGATGCCGGTGAGGCTGGTGGCAAGGCCGGCGCGGCTCGAGATGGTGACGATGCGGCCGCCGCCTTTTGTCTTCATCGCGGGCGCGACAGCCTTGATGAACAGGAACGCGCCCTTGAGATTAGCATCGACGATGGCATCGAAATCGTCCGCGCTCACCTCTTCCAGCGGTCGGGGCTTTTGGCCGCGCACGCCGCCGGCGACATAGACCAGGATATCGGCGCCGCCGGCTGTGCGCACGACCTCGGCAATGGAGGCCTCATCGGTGACGTCGACTTTGACAGCCATGATCTCGCCGCCGCCATCGACGCGGCCCGCAATGGCGGCGAGGTCCTCGACCAGCAGGTCACAGGCGACGACGCGCGCGCCGTCATCGGCCAGCGATCGCGCGATGGCCTGGCCGATGCCGCGCGCGGCTCCCGCCACAATCGCGGTGCGTCCATCGAACCGAATGAGCATGGTTGGCTCTTCAGCTTTTCATCTCAGTGTTGTCCCAGCGGTTTCCTTCAGGTTCCAGATCACGGCAAGCGATATCACCGCCGAAGGCAACAGATAGAGATAGGTCGGCGACACGGGCGATCCCGTGGCCTGGATGAGCCAGGTCGCGATGAACGGCGCAAACCCGCCGAAGATGGCGACCGAGAGCGCATAGCCGCTCGACATCCAGGTGGAGCGCAGATGCGTCGGGAAGATTTCCGAGATCGCCGCGGGTCCCGCGCCCGAATAGAGTGCGAGCAGGATGCCGAGCATGATCTGGAGCGGCATTACCAGCGCGAGCCCGGTGCCGTTGGTCATCAGCGAGAACAACGGATAGGAGAGCAGCCCGATACTGATCGCGCTTGCCATCAGGAGCGGCCTACGGCCGACCCTGTCCGACAGCGAGCCCCAGATCGGAACCGCGATTACCATGGCGATCAGGCCAATCGTGTTGGACCACAGCGCCTGCGAGGGCGTGAGCCCGGCGAAGCGCTGGGTGAAGCTCGGCATCCAAGCTAGCAGCGTGTAATAAGCGACGGTCCAGAAGATGGTGAAGCCGAACGCGAGAGCCCCGAGCGGCAAGCCGGCGACAACAGGCTGATCGGCGGCGGCCTGACGGCTTGCTTCAAAGGACGGCGTCTCGTCGACGTTCTGACGCAGATAGGCGCCGACGAAGAGCAAAAGTACGCCGAGCAGGAACGGCACGCGCCAACCCCAGTCGAGCATCGCCGCCTGACTCAGCGATGAAGTCATGATGGCGGCGACGGCTGAGCCGAGCAACGAGCCGCCGGCGGTCGAGACCTGCTGGAAACTGCCGAACAAGCCACGGCGGTCTTGCGGCGCCCATTCCACCATGAAGGCGGTCGAGGTGCCCCATTCGCCGCCGGCCGCGAACCCCTGCACAACACGCAAGCAGACCAGCAGGATCGGCGCCCAGACGCCGATCGCCTCATAGGGCGGCAACAGGCCAAGCCCGACCGTGCCGCACGCCATTAGGAAGATGGTGAGCACCAGCGCTGTCTTGCGGCCTTTGGTGTCGCCGAGGCGGCCGATCACGATGCCGCCGAGCGGCCGCGCCAGGAAGCCGACGCCATAGGCCGCGAAGGCGGCGAGCAGCGAGGCGGTTGGATCACTGTTCGGGAAGAATTTTGTCGCGATCAGCCCGGCAAGATAGGCATAGACGCCGAAATCGTACCACTCAAGGAGGTTACCGATCGCGGCGGCCCAGGTCGCCTTGCGGGAGTTGTCCACCAGATGCGCGCTCGGCGCGGCCAGAACAGAAGCTTCCGCCATTGGATCACCCCGCCATGTGCATGTTTGCTGCAATATTCCACATGACAATCCAGGCGGAGTCGAGGGGCATGGCGCGCGCCATGACGGCTCTGTGGTGATGGCTGACAGCTCCCCGCGTCATGGCTCTTGGTTATGGCTCTCGGGCGCGTCGCGGGTGGTGTCTCTCTCTCTCTCTCTTATGGATGGTTGCAGATGTGCACGACAAAGCTTTCAAAGGGGAGGGCGTGCGACGGACGACGAAGAGCTTCGGTTGTCGGACGTTCAGCCCGCTCACCGCACGTTCGCGCAAATTGTGAAGAGGGCCTTTCGCCTGCGCGACGTCTACTGCCGCTGACCCGCACGCCACTTCGCTCCGGCGCGATTCAACCACAAAGGCTTGAGCCCCCGGTACTGGCAATACCTTGTGAGTCGGCGATCGCCAACCGGGAACCGGACAGGTAGCGTTGCGGTCTAGTCGGCAAAATGGGGCAGGGAAAAGCACAATCTTTGCGCTCAGACGTAGATAGCTGAAGCAGATCGATGAAATGCGTCGGCTATCTCACAAGCGCTATGGCCTGCGATCGCCTTCGATTTGAGCTTGTCATCCCCCGCAGGTGTCCAAGGGAACCCCTTTGTCATTTCGGTTCCTTAAACCAAACTTTGATGAGGCGATGGCATGAAGCCAAAGCGGGCGCGTGCGATGGCGGCCGCGAATCCCGCCGGCGATATTTGCTCTTTGCTGGTTTGCCGATCGGGACATCAGTGCAACGGCGATACTTCCCCTTGGCGAGGCGGTACCTTCTTCCAATTCCGCTTTGCGCGAAAACGTGAACCCCGTGGCTCATTTTGATTTGCTCGCAGTCTAATTCCGTAGAGAATGGGCCGCTGCATGAGGGCTAATCCTGCAGCCGCGTTGATCTTCTCGATGTAGATGCGTCCGTCCTGGACGGGCGCGACAGTTATTGGCGATCTCGACGACCTTGTTCGCTGCGGCTTCACCGACGGCGCTAATCCCGTTTCTTGCCTTTGAATGTTTGGCGTTGCGTCCGGCGGATTTCGTTGATCGCAATGATCGTCAGAACTGCAAGGGTCGTGAGTCCAATTGTCATCTCGGCGCTCCGGCACAGCCCATCCGCGCATTCTATAGCCGCGGCGAATGCTTTCCGCGCTTAAACACTAACCATCGGTCCCGAAGTTTGAGCAGCGATTGGCCTAAGCAGCGCGCAGGGTGGTTCCGTTCTCTTACAGCGCCAGCCAGCCGTTCTTGGCACCGGCTTTGCAGTCTGCTGTGCATGCCCCTCTATTATTTTAAGCTGGTCGATAGCCGCATTGTTTCGGACCACGGCGTTCACCAACTAGCTGACGAGGCCGCCGCGCGGAAGGCGGCAATCGAGCTTGCACGGTCGATACGCGAGACTCGGCCTGACTTGGTTGGGCAAAGCTGCTCAGTTTCGGTAACCGACGAGTACGGCGCGGGTATTTGCCTGGTGCCGGTGGACGGCAGTTAGCTAGTCTAAGGCCGCGCTGAGAGCGCACGGAAGCGCCTTCTCTCCGGGCGCCAGCAGCTACCGGCGCCCAGACTGTCGCAAGCAAACGGGCTTTCATTCAATTGATCGAGCTTCGCATCTCGGCAACGACGCCCGGATGCTTGGCCAACTTGCGAAGTTCGTCCGTTGTTGGTTCGCGGAGTGTGAGGTCGTGCTCGATCATCATGAGATGGCCGCAACAGACGCAGAGCGTGATATTCATCGGTGCCGCCCCAAGCTTTGGCGTATCACCGACCGGCTCGATCGCATTAATCATGGTGTCACAGCGCGAGCAGCACGTTGCTTCTATCTGGATAATCTTCGCCATTGGCAGTCACCATCTGCCCTGCGCCCCACAGCGTAGAGTGTTGCTTAAGATTGGCGAATGGTCGCGCCGATTTTTTAGGCAAGCCGCGAGCTACGGCGCGTCGGCAAGCGGCGTAGCTGGGGCACCCCGTCGCCGGCCGTCCCGAAGAGCCCCAAACTCCGTACCGGGGCCCCCACGACAATTAAACCAAACCCCCGCTTCAAGGCGGGGTTTTTCTATGCGAACAGGTCCGCGCCGGTCTGGGTGAAGCGTACAAACGTACGCTCTCATGCAGATCCATCCATCCGCGTTCGATCGCGAGGTCAAGGCCGGCTTTATATTCCGCGGGTGTCGCCTTGTGCTCGTACGGCATCGGCGCGTTGATCTTCTCGATGGGGATGCGTCCGTCCTGGACGGGCTCGAAGGAGTGAGCAAGCTTGAGGAGCTTACACGCAGCGCCTTCGGGATTACCGAAGACGCGGCTCCGGCGTGCCCTCAGTGAGGCCGGCAGCGCACGTGGAAGGGTCTCAGCGCGTTCCTGTCCGGGCACGCTTCGTGCCGATGAGTATTCTCGTACGTCAGTTATTTGGATGAGGCGCTCAGATACTACCTCGGTAAGCTATTCAGCGTTCACCAAGCCATGATCAAAATCACGAATTTGTAAGCCAGTTCACACCTCAAGTTCAAACAGTGCATTTACTTAGGCCCGCATTCGGAGGTCCACATGTTCAGCTCAGAAATCATTGCCCTGCTTCGCAATGTCTTGGACGAAATCTGCGGCGACATGGCTGAGCATGAAACCAGCAAGAAGACCTTTGTTGCCTCCAAAATCCTCGAGAGCGCTTCAAATGGCGAGCGAGACGCCGATGCATTGCGCTTCGTTGGGCGCCGGGCACTTCGGGCGACGCCCTCGATGCGCAATTAATCGGCCGGACGATATGCCCTAGCAGAGGGCCCCCGGTACGGGCATTCCGCAAACTGCGGCGAGTGTGGTCACGCGATCATCAGCGCCACCACCGAAACGACTAGCACAAAAAATCCCGTTGCGACTGTTGCCGCGCAACAGCGTTCAAACGTATCCATTGAAATCACCCTGTACCGAAGGGCACTTCACCACGCGAAATTGGCGACATCGGTTAGAAATGTGAATCGGCGTGTGTTCTAATTCGGCAATAATTAGGACAGCGCACGGCCCGACGTATGGGAGGACTAAGGAGCTATCCAGACCCCAACCAAGACAATCACAATCCCCAAGCCGATGATCAGCAAGTCGACCGTGAGCCAATCGGGGATGCGTTGTTGGGGCACAGACTGGGTCCTCCGGGCTTCGCTATTTTGGCCGCGTGGACCACGCGCAAGTATGAGCTAGTTCACTAGATGTGGCCGCGCTTTTACGCCGGCCTGCTTCTGGCGTTTCGCGATCCTGTCGACGGCTTAATATCCGCGGGCGAGGCGCTTCGGCGCTAACAGCGGATTCCGGCGACGATAGCTGCACCCAAAGAAAGGGCCCGCCCTGTGTTGCCACAAGCGGGCCTCAAGTCTAGGGAGGAAACGCCCACTGAGGGCAACGATAACGGCCCTGGGGGCTAGGGAGGGGTCGCTACCGCATGGGCTACACATAAGACGATCGCGATCAACGGCTC
>Ga0210401_10001672_pt1 | contig 25309 bp, 28 predicted proteins | sample IncBWH32MmetaG_FD_150866 | JGI IMG/M metagenome (GOLD analysis project Ga0210401, IMG submission 150866) | Forest soil microbial communities from Barre Woods Harvard Forest LTER site, Petersham, Massachusetts, United States - Inc-BW-H-32-M | ecosystem: Environmental > Terrestrial > Soil >... | reverse complement strand
AGAGGTAGCTGAATTCGTCGTGAATGCCGGGAACGGGAACGGGCAGCAGCGGCAGGGCCGCCAGGCGGAGGACGATCACGGAAAAAAACAACACCCAGACGGAGAGTGTTTTTCGCTCCGCCAGTCTGGTGAACGCCCGTTCGAAGCGGCGGAAAAAGTTCTCATTGGACCGAGGTGCGAGAAGACTGATCAAAATAAATCCGAACGCGACGGCGAGAACAACAATAATTGCGGTAGGGAATTGCAGCATCGCGCTGCCGCTCGAAGAATTCATCTCAGGGGATATTTTCGGAGTCCGGACCTGGATCGGGCGCCAAGTCCGTCACAGGATAACCGATTTCGGCGTTGAAGCCGCGCTTTTCCTGATTTATCTATCTTTCGATTTCGACCACAGCGGTATCGTTCGCCTTGGCTGAGGTTGTCCTGTGGCTGCGGCCTTCGGTGTAATCGGCCATTTCGAGGCGCAGATTGCCGGCGTTTGACGAATAGGTCAGGCCGGTTTCGAAATCGACGAGCCCTTCGCGGATAAGCTTTTCGATTTCGCCGTCGAAGTGCTGCATGCCTTCGGTGCTGCCGTCGCGCATGGCGTCGAGAAGCGACTTGCCTTCGCTTTCGCCTTTTTCGATGTATTCGCGCGTGCGCATGGTGGATTTCAGAATTTCCACGGCGGCGATGCGCCCCTTGCCGTCTTTGGTCGGAAGGAGGCGCTGCGAAACGATGCAGCGGAAGGCTTTCGAAAAGCGCGTTCGAATGGTCAGCTGGTCCGCCAGCGGAAAAACTCCCACGATGCGCTCCACGGTTTTCGCGGCATCAATGGTATGGAGAGTCGAGAGAACCAAGTGGCCGGTTTCGGAAGCTTCCAACGCGATCTCGATGGTCTCGCGATCGCGCATTTCGCCCACCAGAATGACTTTGGGCGCCTGTCGCAATGCCGCGCGCAGAGCCAGCGCAAAGCTTGGCGTGTCCGTGTGCAATTCGCGCTGATGGATGGTCGATTTCTTGTGACGGTGCAGGAACTCGATGGGATCTTCAATCGTGAGGATGTGATAGGCCTTCTCTTCGTTCATTTTGTCGAGAACTGCGGCGAGCGTTGAAGATTTGCCCGAACCCGTCGGGCCAGTAACGAGCACGATCCCGTTTCTCAACTCCACGATGTCCGTCAGGGCCGCGGGCAGATGCAGCTGCTGGAAGCCGGGGATCTTGTCTGGGATCACACGCATGACCACGGCGTAGCTTCCGCGCTGTTTGAAAATATTCACGCGGAAACGCGCGACGCCGGTAATGCCATAGGAAAGATCAGCGGAGCCATCCTGCTCCAGTTTTCGAACGGGCGCCTCGTTCTTGCCCATGATGTCGTGAGCGATGTAGCTGGTGTCTTGAGGCGTGAGGCACTCCAGCCCCTTGTATTTGAGCTCGACGAGCTGGCCGTTCACTTCGATTTGCGGCGCGCGCCCGGGCGAGAAAATCAAATCACTTACGCGCGTGTTGGCCTTGAGCATGGCGGTGACGAGCTGCGCCGTGTGAATCGTTCTCTGTACCGCCGGGGAAGCGGGCGCCTGCGCAGGCGCCGACTGCGGCGGCATTGGTTGCGTTAATGTCCCCATGAATAGGTCGCATCCTTGTGAGGCCCGGGAAAAAAGGGGCGGGTCGCTCGAAGTGAAGTCAGGGCGCTGATTCCTGCGCCCATTGCAGTATAGGCGAGCGGTCTGTTTTGGCCAGGGTACGGCGATGGCCGAATTTCGTGTGAATAACTGTCCGAAGGGACAGGGTGGCCGAAAAAACAAGCGGGCCGCCACGAACAAAAGGAGTGGCGTCCCTGGGGAACTCCGGCCAGATTCGGCCCTTTTTGTGTTTCGTCCGATTGTTATTTGGACGCGCTGTCAATAAAGCTGGCGATATTCGCTTTCAGCTTCGCGAGATCCTCATCCCGCAAATACATCATGTGTCCGGCGTCGTAATATTGCAGGTGGATGTTCTTCTGCAACTTATCGGGCAAGCCGAGGTGCTCCATGGTGTATTCCGTGGCAAAGAACGGCGTTGCCAGGTCGTAGATTCCATTTTCCACTTCGACTTGCAAGTGCGGATTGGTGAGCAGTGCCTGGATCAGGTCGCCTTCCACGTTGGGAGAACCGGGGAAACCGAAATTGTCACCGCCGCCGCGGTGCTTCCAGTCCCAATTCTGCCCCGCTTCGTCAGCGCCCGTGTGATAAACCTTATCCTGGCCGAATTTCAGTTCATCGCGAACGTAGTTGTTGAATACCGCTGTGAAGGGACCGGTGATGGAAGTATCCTGTGGATCGTATTCGGCGTATTCGCCGAGCAGATCGTAGGTCCAACCGGAAAAGCGCGCGTCCAGGCGGCCGGTGGTCAGTCCGCGGGCGCGCTGCAATTCCTTCATGAATTGCGGCAAATTGACGCGCAGGTTTGCTTTGACCAGATAGTCTTCGCTCAGGCCGGTGTAGCGCGAAAGTTTTTTCGCGACGGCGGATTTCTCCGCGTCACCAAGCTTCGACCCTTTCATCAAGGCATCGGCGTAATCCGTCTGCGAAAATTTGCGCGTTTCCTCCAGAAAAGCGTTCAGATTTTCCGGACGGTCCTTTAATACTTTGTGATACCACGCGGTGGCCGCATAGCTGGGCAGATAGAAAATGTAGGGCATATCTTCGCCGGCATTGAAGGAGATGGTTCCGAGATCCAGCACGGAGGAGATCAGCACAATGCCGTTGAAGTACATGCCGTCATGCGACTGCAAATAATTCGAAAGCGCCGCCGAGCGGAACGTGCCGTAGCTCTCGCCAATCAGAAACTTGGGTGAATTCCAGCGGCTGTTGCGGCTGACGTAGGTGGCGATGAATTGCGCCAGGGACTTGACGTCCTGATCCACGCCCCAGAAGTCCTTGTCCTGGGCTTTGCCGACGGCATGGCTGAATCCCGTTCCGACGGGGTCAATGAACACCAGATCCGTTTTGTCCAGCAGGCAATTGGCGTTTTCCACCAGCTTGTAGGGAGCCGGCGGCGTCGACTCGGCATTCGTGGTGATGACGCGGCGCGGCGAAAACGAACCCATGTGCAGCCATACGGAAGAAGAGCCTGGCCCGCCGTTGTATACAAAGGATACCGGCCGCTGGCTGAGATCCTTCGCGTCGCTGCGTGTATAAGCGGTGTAATAAATCAGCGCCGTCGGTTCGTCCTTCTCATTCTTAATTAAAATCGTGGCCGCCGTGGCCTTGTAGGGAATCGTTTGCCCGCCCAGCTTGATGGTGTGATCGGTGATCGACGATTCTTCCTTGGCGGGAACAGGAGCCGCCTCCGCCGGCTTATCAGCGGGCTTCGCGTCTTTCTCTTGCGCGTGCAGGCTCGCGCTGATGGTGCCCAGGGCCAATGCTAGAGCTAACAACACACCCAGATTCTTCACACGGATCATCAGTTCTCTCCTCGGGTAGGCTCATCGTTCGTCATTTTGCGAAGTTGAGATTGTACCTGTTCGCGCAAAGTCTTGGACTATTTTGTTCGACGGCGCAGAACTAAGAACTCTTCGTTCCCGGCCTCAGATTCCAAAAACAGGTCGGCACAATCGTTGACGATCCAGTCCGCGCCCGCCTCTTCAAGTTCTGCATCACTGGAAGTCGTCCGCAGCGCCACAACGCGCGCGCCCGCTGCTTTTCCGGCGCGGATGCCGGATGGCGCATCTTCAACGACCACGCATTCCGTGGGTTGAACCCCTAGGAACTGCGCGCCTTTCAAATAAGGATCCGGATACGGTTTGCCGCGCTGGACGTCGCGTGCGGTCACGAGATTTTCAGGGATGGAGAACCCTGCTGCGCTCAGCCGCACCTCCGCCAGCGCCCGCGTAGCGGAAGTCACGATCGCGTATCGGTTCGATGGCAGCAAATGCAGAAGCTCTGCGGCGCCCGGCAGGGCCACGATATCTTCAACGTCCGCGATTTCCATACGCTCCACTTCGCGATCCTCCGCGTCATGGTCTGCACGAGGGAGGAGCTCGAGAATCGTGCTGATGCTGGGCCTTCCGTGCGCTAGCTTCACCACCGTTTCGGGATCAAGACCATGCTTGCGCGCCCAGACGGACCACACACGCGCCACCGCCGGCGTCGAGTCCACCAAGACTCCATCCATATCAAACAGCAAACCGCGGCACCGCAGGGAGGTCATGATTCATGATAGACAGAATGAGGCCCAATGCGAAACAGGGAGTAACGACTTGACTTAGTCCACTAACTTAGTCTAGTATGAGTTTATGAGGAAAGTGAATACGCACGAGGCGAAAACGCAATTCTCTATGCTGCTGCGCCGCGTTGCCGCTGGCGAGGAAATTACCATCGCGAACCGCGGTGTTCCGGTGGCGCGCCTGATCCCTGTCCCCAGGGAGAAGGCGCAGCGCGTCCTGGGGATGTTTCGCGGGCAGTTCACCGTCCCTGATGATTTTGACGCTCCCCTTCCCGACGATTTGCTTGATCTATTTGAAGGTCGAAAGCCGAAGCGCGCCGGGAAATCCAAGAAGCAGGCATGAAGTATTTGCTTGATACGAGCGTGTTTCTCTGGGCCCTGAACGGTGAAAATAGACTAAACGCCAGAGCGCAGGAGATTCTGACTTCCTCCTCGTTTGAGTTGCACTTCTCCGCCGTTGGCACATGGGAAATCGCTATCAAGTTTGCGTTAGGGGCACTGCGTCTTCCGAAGGCGCCTCTGGAATTCGTACCTCTCGCGTTGCGTTCCTGGCCCATGCAGGCGCTCAATATCACCCACGAACACGCCTTGCGCGCTGGCGCTCTGCCGATGCATCACCGGGACCCGTTTGACCGGATGCTCATCGCCCAGGCTCTGATCGAAGAAATGACTTTGCTGACGACAGATCGCGCTTTTCAAAAATACAAGGTCGACCAGATTTTCTGTGGAAAGTAAGAATTGGGGTGGGAGACGGGGATTGAACCCGCGACATTCGGTGCCACAGACCGACGCTCTACCAGCTGAGCTACTCCCACCACCGATTGACAACAAACAGTTTACGCTACTTTTGCAGCTTGCAAAAGAGGGGTCAATGGGTCAATCACCGCAACTTTGTTGCCAACCAAAGAGGGAATTGAGGCCAGAACACTCGACCGGTACTGCGGACGCAAGTGTGTGTACTGGCGCACCATTCCCTCTGACCCGTGACCTACCCATGCTTTGATGACTTCAACAGGCGTGTTGTTTTCCACTAGGAACGAAACCCTGCCGTGCCTGAACCCGTGCATCCCACCCTCACGGATGGACAGTGCCTGCAATGTTGGGTGCAGGTGCCTGCGGAGCACGTTGTTATTGCGCAGCGGTTTCCCGTTTTTCGACGGAAACACCAAACCTTCTTTACGTCCGTTGAGATAATGTTTCAGCATGGCAACCAAGCTTGGCTGAACATCTATTGCCCGATTCGCATTCCGTGACTTGGTGGACTGTCTCTGTCCTTCCCACACGGAGCGACGAACGTGGATAATGTTTCGGACAAAATCAATGTCAGCTACTTCAAGCCCGTAAAGCTCGCCTGCTCTGGCACCAGTCTCAGCGGCAGTGGCAAACAAGACTTTCCACATACCCTGAGCTTGAGAAATGATGCTACCCATCTCTTCTGGGGTGTAGCAGACGGGTTCTTCCTGCTCGTCCCTGACAGACATGTAGGCGATTTTCTTCCTTCCGAATTGTCTTCCGAGGATGAGGCAGAGCGTGGCGACAATGTGCTTCTGTGACATTGGCGACAGATGCGAAAGCTCACCAATCCACTCATTCACTCTCTCAGCCGTAATGCAATCAACCGGGTGTCTGTTCCACTTGGGAAGCAGATACTTGCGGACGTGGTATCTCATCGTTCGCTGTGTTGATGGCTTCTGACGGCAGAGATAGTTTTCTTCCCACCACGCTACGCGCTTGGCGAATAGGTCTGAGGAAGGAATCACGTAGCTAGGGCTGTTCGCTCCCGTGGCTTCGATGATGCTCCGCAGTTTTCTTCGCGCTTCGCTCTTTCTCATTTCCTTTACGAAGCCGAGCACAACAGACCGCTTGACCCGTTGCGGTTGGTCCGCAACGTCTTCAAACCATCTGCCGCGATAGGCCCCGTTTCGCACTTCAACTGTTCCATCCTGACCGATTCTGCGAGACATGCTTTTGCTTCGCTTTCTCGCTTCAATCGGCACCGCTGGCCGGATGGTATCAGATTTTTCTTGTGGGTAAACTTCTAGGTTTTCAACACTTGCGGGTAATCCACTTTTCACTTCCTACTCGACCGCGCAGCCTTGGCCTTGCCCTCAAACGGGTAGCACTGTACAGGCGCGAATTTTTGCTATGGGGCGCATTCCCCCACGAATCCATTATACCATTTCACTGTCAAGCATCGGCCCGAATGAACGCGATGGAATCAGAGCCTATAAATGTCGAGGATACACTTCCGGTCAACAAGCGAGCGGTTGACGCTCCCCCCCTTTGCGTCCGCAAATTGGTACGTATTTTTACACGCCAAGCTATCACAGCCTTCATAAAACGGTTCGGAGCGCCAATTCACCGACAAATAGGACGAGCATTATCACTTAGAGACTGAGTTCGCGCTGAGGTGTTCAACCGCCCATACATGGCCGGAATAGAAATCCCAAATCCAGAGAAGCTGGCCTATGTTCCGCAGAATCTCCCGAAGGTCATCTGGGTTTGGAGCAGCGGAGCCGTTATGCACAACCTCATTTCTTGCCTGAATGCCGATTAACAAACTATCAAGCAGAACTGTTGAGGCTTTAATCTGAATGCCTTGAATTGTGGGAATGGGCCGAGGGTGAGGCCAATATCTTTTCAGGAGCCTTGTGATGGGTGTGCGCCCTCCGATTTTGCCGACTAGACGCCTAAAGCCAATTTCTGCGCCCGCCACGCCAATCACGAGCGCGGCCTTCGGAAAACTCGCTCGCAGGTTCGAAGCTTCCCTGAAAAGCTGGCGTTCAAGAGATTCACTCGCGCCCTGCTCCACAAGAACAACGATTTCCTTGCACAGCGTCTCGGAAATCTTATCTTTGGGATATGGGTCTCCGAACACCATCGCAATGGAGGCCAAGGGCCTCGACGCCTCTTGCCACAGCTCGCCATCGAACGAATAAGCCTCTTTGCCATCTCTAAATGGACTGATTGGTCCACCCGTGATGTCACGACGCCAACGTAGAGTCGCAACTGTTCTTTGCATGTAATCGTAGAGTTCTGACAAAACTCTGTTGAAGAAGGACCGCTGCGTAACGTCAAGTGGTACGCCAGCACTAAATCGTTGGAAAGCACACACAACAGAATCCTCTACTTTTCGTTCGCTGAGACCTTCACAAACAAGCGTTTTTCTGGCGGAGTCATTTTCGTCAACAGCACGGAGTACTCTTACGAGCACGCGGTGTTCCCCGCCAAAAGGGAATTTCAATACCTCGTCTGGGTCAAGGTCAACTCTCATGCCGTCCATGATGTATGTCAGTTTGAAGTGCATTGGGCGATTTACCTGTCTAAATGAGACTTTACATCAAGAGGGATGTTCGCTTTGCCCCAGCCCTGCGCTTCATGAGTATCGGGACGCATGATTACAGCCTTACGACCACGGACCAAGCAGCGCTGGAGTTTTATTGTTTCGTTGGTCCCTTTTTCCTTATTTGAGGGATATTCTGCCGGTGAGATGACCGCGTCAGCCTTCACGATGTAATCCTCTAAGATTCGGACATTGAGCGTTCCCGCGAAGTCTGGTCAATCCCATCCTGCTTTCGATGAGTCCCATGGCTGGAGCCAAGTTTGCGGATGCCAGTCCGTATCCGTCATCGACTATCCCTTTGAGAGTTCTCATCGCGTTCCCCTGTCCCAACTTTGCCACGGTCTCGCACCAACTTGGACCGTATTTCGCTTTCCAGATACTTACAGAAACGCTCGCCCGAAGCTGGCAGGTCGTCCCACACTGTCGCACCGCCACTCAAGACATCTTCTGTCTCCAAAATTTCGGCGTCATGGGGCGACTGCAAAAATTCGTTAACTTTGCCCCGATAGGCGTCGTATCCAAGGGTCACCGAGAAGTCAGCCCCGCCATAGTGTTCAGATAACTGCACGAAGTAACACAGACCGCCGAACAATCGCACGATTGCATCCACTCGCCCCTTGTCGTGGCGACCAGCGATGATAAGCGAGTGTTGATGTGGTCCTTGCTGGACGGCCTCCATGAATCGCTCGTTGACAAATATCCGGCTGGTAGGTTTGCCAGTTCCTTCCCGAACGAAAGTGCGAACTTCATCGAATGAATCGCTCATCGCTAATTTCGCTCCCGCAAGAAAAGCGAGACCGACGTATGCAATCTTCGACGCTGTACGCAAGCCGGGTTCCGAGCCGATAGCTTCCAACTCGCCGCCTAGGTGAACCTCACCTAGTTCGGGTTCTCCCGGCCCCGCCTCGATAAATTGACCTCCTTTTTCTTTTGCCTCCCGCCGCAACTTCTCCTTTTGTCGTTCCGTCGCAAATTTGTGCCAATACTCCTTTTTCCCGTCAGTTGTCACAACCTCAACGATTGGCTTGACTTGGACTTTGCCGTCGCCCGTGACTCTGGCGGCGTATTCCCTGTCCTGAGTCTTCACGGTTGCGTTGGCTTGGGGAACTCCGCCGTACCTGTCTGGTATTTTGAGAAGGAGTCGAAGTGGGGCCAACTCTGTCGCGAGTGGCTGTTCAAATTTGGAAAAACCGTTGTTGCAAGCGGCACAGACGCTATCTTTCAGCACCAACACGCCACCAAGCGAAGCGGGAAAAACGTGCTCGTCAGTCAATTCCTCAAATTCTTTGAGACAGAAAATGCACTCTGGCATGTTTAATGTTAGCACCTTGAAAGGCGGGAGACGCTGCCCCTTTCGCTCCGGGCGCTATCCTCACCATGTAATTCCGAGCCTGACTGCGCAGTCAGGACCAACATCGCGAGTGCAATCCCCGACCTTGAAGATGTAGACTCCCAGCCAAGGGAAGGTGATTCATGAAGAAGCCCAGCTTCGCGGTTTCGGTGGTGTTTCTGGCTTTTATTTTGTCTGCCATTTCTGTAGCGCAGGTGAAGAAACAAGACTCGCCATTTGACAAGTACCGACAATCTACGGTTAACGAACTGGAGTTTCGCAAGTTACAGTTTCAGGTAGAGTCTATGCGCCTATCGCTTCAACCGACACCGCTGCCAAGCGGTTTGGGTGTGCCGCACATCGTTGGAGAAACAACAAGCGGTAAGCTGTTGATTGAAGTTGAAGCCTACGGCGGTGACCTTCCGCAAACTGTAGAGGGAAGAAAAAGCGCGATGATGGAATCCGTAGGCAGGTCTATGGCAGGGTTTTCGTATGCGTTTTACACTACCGATTTAGGGATGTTGCAGGATGAGCTTTTCAACAAATGGTGCGTGATTCAATTTTCTGACACTGAGAAGTTTTTGAGAGCGAAAGGCAAGAAGCCAGTTGACCCGTACATTGGAATTTACGAAAGCGGGGAATTGGTTCTTCGGTGAGAATCTCTCTGGATTGATACCAAACAACGTGGTTTGCAATTGATAGCGCAGAGGCGTGTTGCCCATTGATAAGCGCACAATACCGCATGTTCACCGCATACTTCGACGACAGCGGTTCACCGGATGACACACTGGCCGTCGTGGTTGCCGGGTTTGTGGCGTCTGATGAACAGTGGGCGGAGTTTGAGCGTAACTGGAATGATTCCCTGAAGCAGTTCGGAATCTCTCTGTTCCACATGAAGGACTTCGCGCATTCGGTTGGAGAATTTTCAAAGTTCAAAGGCAACAAGGAAGACCGCGAATGGTTCCTGCGCCAGCTTCTCGCACACATCAACGTGCGCGTTCGTCACAGTTGCGGCCATGCAGTTCTTATGGATGACTTCCGCAAGGTGAACAGTTTGCTCGCGTTCGAAGTTTTCGGCATTACGCCGTACTCATTGTGTGGCCGTACATGCCTTGCGAGTGTCAGCAACTGGGCAAAACGGTGGGGCATCGCTGAAGACCAGATACGCTACGTCTTTGAAGACGGCTCAAAAGGTAAAGGAACGTTGGAACAGCGCATCCTGAGAGACAAAGGGATAACTCCCGTTTTCAAGAAGAAGCGTGAATCCGTACCTCTTCAAGCAGCAGACCTGTTTGCCTACGAGATGCTGGCGGGGAATCGGGACATTTTCAAAAAGGGTGTGGACTCCTTTGATGGTCTGCGCTATCCAATTCGTCAATTGAGCGTGCTGCTTCGTCAACCGTTGGACTGGGGCACCTATGCGCAGAAAGACCTTGAAGCGTTTTGCGAAAACGCCGGGGTTCCACGCAGAGATTCATTGGCTGCTAAGGTTTGTGGATAGCCCGTCTTGCTCCAAACGTTCCGGCAAGAATGGGAACGCAACCTTGTCCAGCTTGCGGAAGTGTGGGCGGGAATGGAAAAAAGAAATCAGGCGGTCTGCAATTGCGGACAGAACTGCAAGTCCGTCTGTGTTAGATTAGCCGCCCGGAGGATTCGTGAATATCTTGGCGGCATTGAGGCGGGAAGAGGCGAAGTTACAGAAGCAGACGAATAAGGCGCGACAACAGTTGGACAATGTGCGTGCAGCCATAAGGATTTTAGGCCGTGAAGTAGCTAGCGGCGGAAAGCCGATTGGCCGAAAGAAACGGGTAATGTCTGCCGCTGCGAGAGCGAAGATTTCGAAGGCAACAAAAGCGCGATGGGCAAAGTTTAGAGCAGCGAAGGCGAAGGGGAAGGCATGAAAACATGACGAAGAAGAAACAGCATATAGGCGAATCGAAGGGAATACGCGTTGCCCGTACTACTCCACAGCGCATCGAAAAGGCACGGACCATAAAAGCGGGGCGCGCCGCCAAGCGCAAGTCACGCGGGAGAGCAAACGGAGGGAAATAAACATGAGCGGAGGTGAACAGCAGAGTCTGCTTTACAGCAATTTGACTCACGACTCGAACCGTTGGATGAAGGCTCGCAGTGCCCTTTCCTATGACTTGTCTTTCACTGGGGGAAAAATAGCGTCCGCTTCATTGGTAAGCTGACTTCTCAACGCGGCTTGGAGCATTGGGTCAAATTGGCGCTGAAAGAAAACAGCCTGAGCAGGCAAATAACCTGAATCGTCATTGGAGAGCCAGCCGAGCGAAGGAAGTGACTCTTGCTCTTTCTTAATCTTCTTAGTTTCCTCTGCGGTGGGAAGTTTCTCAGCTTTTACTTTGGTCGTGGACGTGAAGTGCTCTAGTCCCTTAGCAAGAGTATCGAAGCAATAGACCTCCGGATTAGACCGATACACGTGAACCAGCTCTCGGTATAGCGCGGCATTCAAAAATAGCTCGCCTTCGTGTTTTGTCGCGTAGTCCGAGTCTTTAGTGATAATCCACAGAGTCGGTTTTTCTCGACACTTGTTCAAAAGCTGTTCCCAACTCAGTTGGTCGCCAAGAGGGTCATTCTTCTTGCCGGGAGGACCGCCTCGTTCTTTCCGCAACCTTGCACCTTTTAGCTCCCCATCATTATGGAGCGCTGCCTGAGAGAAAATAGCGGTCAGAGCTTTGGAAACTTCATCGTTGGATTTACTTACGCTGCTCAACAGTTCAGAGCTTAGTTGTCCGAACTTCTGTTTTGTATCTTTAACACTGCCGCTGATGCCTTGAAGTTGCTTACGTATTTCGGCAACTCTAGCATCTGCGGAACCCAGAATGTGGTCGGGTACGGATATGCTTTTAAGTTGTAATTCTTGCTGAGCGAGAAAGAGTTTAACTACATTTACCTTTCGGCGTTCGACCTCATCCACGATTTGCGCCGTTACAAAGATGTAGGACCGCTGTTCGTCGAGCGCTGCAAGGAGTCGTCTACCACTCTCCATTTGATACAAATCCAAGTATTGATTGGCATCAATAAACAGCAAGCCTTTGGTGCTCACAAACGGTGTCCTTCCATTTAGGAGAGGATACCTGAACGTGTGGGTGCGGGGTAAGGGATTTGAGCCTCTAACGGCCTTGCGGCCATCTGGGACGTAATACCACAGTCAAATCAGTAGGTTATCCCCATTATTCGCTATTATTTGTGATGCTAGATGGGGTGGTAGATGGAAGATAGCTGGAAAAAAGTTGGAAAAAAACTGGAAAAAGTTGGAAAACAGCTTCAATGTAGATATGTCTTAGCTCCTCTCTGATGGTTCTAGATTGTTCGTCAGATGGGCATTTTCCATTTAATGGACAGGTGGAAAATAAAAATAAAATCAACTCCTCGGGAGTTCAAACAGCGGAGGGTGCCCCTAACCCCTGTCCCCCCGAGATAACGCGTCTGCGGTCGCCGTATTGCGAATGCCGGGACATTTGGCCAGCATCAGAGACTCGATTACTGGACGATAACTGCCGGATAACCGACCGATAAACCATGAACTTCACTAGGTTACCTTTAGTCTAGCTAAAGACCCGGGTAGGCGTCCCCACCTCCCGGCCTAGTCGAAATTTCTTAATGTTACTGTTCCCCTAGAAAGAAATTAGGCGGCCAGAAGCAACGCCCCGCTTCCACTAAATGGACAGTGAGAAGGACAGAGCGCGAAAGCCTAAGAAGTGCGAGGTTTGTGGGGGAAAGGCCTGATTACATACGTTGCGCCGGTAAGTACAAAACCATTCCACAATGTGTTCAATGTGGAAGGTCAAGAAAGCGCAAAACAGGGGGCGAAAGGGTACTGAGAATGTGTCAGTTGCAGCCGCGAGCGAATCGGCTTTGTGGAATGCGCTGGTCCATGTTCATTCAGTGGACGCTAGACAACCGCTGCGACCGCCTCCGGTTGCTCAACATCAAACACGGTCTCTATCAGTGCTTCCTCTTCTGCTTCCGGCTGCTCCTGCTGCTTACACCAAGCGTCATAATAGTCGGCATAGCCGTTCAGCAAATACTCCTCAACCGCTTCGAAGTTGTACCAATCCTCGTCGTACAAATCCGAATGCCGTTCGGCCAGTTCACACAGCATAGAAACAAGCTCATCAGTAGGCTCTAGGTCATGCTCTTCCACCAATTTTGAAATCGTCCCTTTTACCTTTACCTGAAAGGTGTTCTCTTTGGCGTTTTGCCGAGCAACTTCAATAGCGGTGGAGAGTTCCCGTAAGAAGAGCGTTACGGGAAAAGCGAGGTTCGTAATCCCCCGTGCTCTATCCGGGTAGTTATAGGCAGCCAAGAGAACGGGTAGGGTTCCATGAGTTGCCTCGGCTCGGGCGAGTTCCCCTTCTTCCTTGGTCGTAGGGCTGATGATGTGACCTGTGGCTTTCGAAAAGATTATCGCAATGCGTCCTGCCAACCATCCGTCCCTCCCGCCCGTTTTCGGCGCTGGTTGGATGGTAGGTTCTAATATTGCAGGTTCTAAGATTGTCGGTTCAAGAAGGATGGTAGGTTCGGCACTCAAGGTGAGTGGCCTCTCAGCGTCTAGCCGTTCTGAGCTGAGTGGCCTCAGATTCTGAGATGAGTGGCCTTCCGTTCTAGAATGAGTGGCTTCGGGTTCTTGGATGAGTGGGTTCCCAGTCTTCGAAGACCCTTTAGATGCATCTGCTTTGTCCCGCGCTTTCCACCATTCCTGTTGATGATAAATGTCGGAAATTTTCTGGTCGAGAATAAAGTACTGTGGCGTACAATCCCTTCCCTGTCCGCCCTTTTTGGCCGGCACCTGCAGGAAATTGTGCTCGGTATTGGTCGAGATATCTACTATTAGTCGGTCTTCGGCTTCTAGTTCCCGCATTACGCGGCGGGCTTGTGCGGGGCTGCAACTCGCTTTAGCGGCTATATCCTTGAGACCCGGCCAGACATTGGGGTAGCGGTCACAGAGCGCGCGAAGCACGGCTTTCTTTGTTTTGTCCTGCAAAAACCGCACAACAGTTTTTTTCTTCTCGCGCCTAATGCTGGGCCTCACGAATACTAAGTTGGAAGCCATGTGGGATAGCTTGTATCCCGACATGCCCTGTATTTTATTTATTTGTATACGTTCCATTTCTAGCTCGCTCCCCCGCTCATGTGTCGTAGGAATGCTTCCTCTGATTCATGCTGTTCTCGCCCTTCCCGATAGGCTGTACGGAGCGGGCAGCGAAAAGCATTGCTCACGGTATTCAACGCTATCGGATGGCGACGGCCCTCATAGCCCGCACGATAAAATCGAGACTGCAATCGGTATAACTTGTCTTCGCTCATTCGTTTCCTCCGGGCGCACGGTCTACTTTCAAGCTCTAGCCGCAAAGCGCCCCAATATATTATAACACGCGCTGAGTTACTTAGGCGCACTATTACTTGTCCATTAAATGGAAAAATGAGTTGAGTAAATTACTCAACGCATGTTCAAACTAAGAGTTTGGCGTCTCTACGTCCACTTTTAACAAAAAAGTGAGCCAATATTAAGCGAGTCTGTTAAACGGACAGCCCTGTCCATTTTTCGGACAAAAGACTGCGCTTGACCCGAACGACTACAGTGTGTACGTTGTATACGTGAAACAATTGGTTTCCGTCCGAGTCGAAGCCCAACTTCTTGAACGGCTTAAAGCCATGGCTCAGAAGGAAGAACGCACTATCTCTTGGCTTGTCAACAAGGCTGTCGAGAAATTCTTGGAGAAGGAGAGACCTCATGGCCGATAATCGTTGTGCAATCTACGCTCGTTGCTCAACCGATTTGCAAAACCCCGACATGCAAGTTTCGGAGCTTGCTGAATACGCTTCTCGCCGGGGATTCGAAATTGTTGGTATCTTCACGGACATTGCTTCGGGGTCAAGCGATGACCGCCCCGAGTTGAACAAAGCTCTCTCGCTGGCAAGGCACCGGAAGATTGACTCCCTATTGGTTTGGAAGGTGGATAGGCTCGGAAGGTCCCTCCGTCATCTCGTGAATACGATTTCAGAACTAGAGGCCGTCGGCGTCTCGTTTATTTCTTTGAAAGACAGTCTTGACTTCTCAACGCCCGCTGGCCGCTTAATGTTCAACGTCATCGCCGCTATGGGGCAGTTCGAACGTGATTTAATCCGCGAACGAGTCAAGAGCGGCATGGCGAACGCGAAGCGGAAGGGAATCAAGTTGGGTCGTAGGGCGGTGTCAGTCAACGCAGCGGAAATTCAGCGGTTAAGGTCGGAAGGCCTATCATTCGAAGCCATCTCAAGACAGACCGGTCTTTCTGTCGGCACCGTGTTTCGTATAGCGCACCGGGCAGCCTAGACCTCAGCCACAAAGGGACAACCGTGGAACCCCACTTTGAGCAATTTATCTCAAGGTTGGAAGCGGATACCCGCGACATTCACGCTGTTACTCCGAACGCTGGGTTGATGCTTCTTGGACCCAGTTTACCTGATGGCAACGCCATTGTGTCGCTGGCGCACAACGCAGCGATGGCCGGATGAAAATCTCGTAAAGATTGATGGGAAGCTTGCAGCATTGGCAGCGGCCTTAGTCGTTCTGGGAAGCGCAAAGAAGTAAAGCAAAAATAATTAACAAGCTGGGTACGTCTTTCACGGGTGCGCCCAGTGTCTGTTGTGTTCTGAGAGAGCGAAAGCAGCCCTGTTCTATGTGCGGTGCCCCTTCGGCTTCTTGGACAACCGTTTCCGGCGCACGGTGGGTTTTGCTAGGCCATCCTCGCCAGTAATTGACTTCCAGAAATCTTTGATGTCTTCTCTAGAAGGATTAGCTAGAGTGCCGTGATGCTCTTGTTCTATGTCTTCGAGGCGTGCGACCAGCAAAACAAAATTGGAGTATGTGGCTGGGTCACTTTTTCGCTCTTGTTCAATCCATTCGCGTGAATCCCCATGGAGAGGGAGAATATCCTGAGCGAACACTTCCCATACGTCCGTGTCTTTCAAATAGTCCCGTTTGACTAGTAACCCAACCATTTCAAAAAAATCTAGGAGCTTTACTTCTTCTGCTGGTTCTTCATCACCGGACAGCCTCTTTTGAGCGTAGAGCTTACGCTGCGCGACCATCGGTTCCTGTTCATATTGTTGGGTAAATGACATGAGATGCTGCACTTGAGCTTGTTCGTGGGCTTCTTTAAGTTGCAAATGAGCGTAAAGGAGCGCCGCGACACCCGTGCAGGCCAAAACTCCAGTGAAGATGGCAGTTAGCATTTCTGTGCTGGGATGGATGAGCATTGGCGGGCATCATACGCCGCGGCTAGTAGAGCAGCAAGTATCTAGTTGGTGTATGCTCTGCAAGCCCAATGCGAGGTTTTTGACATGAGTGAACCAAACCTAACACTTCGCGCATATCTACGCGCTTTCTTTGGCGATTGGTTTGCGCGTATGAGTGGCCCGATTAGCGTGCCATTCGCCGCAATCGCTGTTTGGGTCAGCGCGGGCTATGCAAAGATTCTGTGGGGTTGCCTCGGGGCAGTGTGTTTCTTTACTGCATCTTATAGGGTGTGGCGGGAAGAACGCAGAACTAAGCAAGTCATGGTCCAGAAGCTATCGCTGGAAATCACCAATCTCAAACAACAAATTGCCGCACTGAAAAAACCAGAGGGGGAAAGCAGACGAGAGCTGAGTGTTTCCTTAGCTGTGGTAGGTACTCCACCTTCGCCTCAGATGTTCAGGGTGCAATCCAATCAAGTGGTGAAGGCCGTCCGTTTGGATTACCTGCTGTCCACCGGAACCTGCATCGCTTCTGACAGCCTTAGTTTGGAGGGTGAAACGTTCGATGTGCCAATTGAAGACCATCAAGTTCTGAAACTGTGGAATACGCCGCGAGCTGATAGAAATTGGAATGACCATTCTGGTCCTGCAAAGCTAAGACTCACTTTGGCGCTCAACGGTGTTGAATTACCATGTACAGTTCCAATTCAAATGGATTCCTACTTCTACGCGAACACTTATTACAGAAAGTTGACAGGTGCAGAAGTCTTTCGGGGAGGTTGACTACGCGGTCAGAGTCTCTCTGTAGCGGCTGTAGCTGAACAGTTGGGTGTAAGTGTCGAGACGGTCTGCGGACGCTCTAAGAGGGCTGCTTGGCTCATTCACTTTGTCGAGACATGGCTGGCAAGAATCTACGGGATGATTGAAGCTACGCAAGAGAACATCGAATACATCCACAAGTGGGCGCAATCATGCCGGATGGCTTTATGGGTCATAGCAGGTGTTCCGTTCGTTCATGTCATTAGGCATTGGTAAGGAAAGTAGGAGTCAATGACTGCCTTGAAGAAAACAGAAAAACCCAAGACAGAGAATCCGCTTGTTCTCAATGCCGAAGTGGTTGGCGGAAATTGGATGCACCGCAAAATTGGGCGAATTAGCAAAGTCACTAAGTCTTTGCTGACCGTCCAGTGGGACAACGGCATGACCGAATACTATGGACGCCAAGGTCAGGCATTCCACGGCAGAATCGACGAGAACGGCGAAGCCATCAGATTTACTTCGTTTGGAAAGCCGATTGAAAACATCTGGGGCGGCGAGGACGAGCCGGGGATAGAGATTGCCACGGACAGCGCAAAAGCTCGAATCGAGGAGGAACGCGCCAAGAAAGAGCGTTCGAAGGAAGAGCGCGATGCAAAACAGAAAGAGATTGCATCGGACCCGGTGTATCAGAAGCGCCAAGCCGATTTGAAACGCTATTCGGAAATGCTCTCCGGTCTCGGAGCCAACATCGAGAACGGATGGAACAATCAATCCGATTTTAGAATCGAACTTGATGGCATCAAGCCTGACAAGATGCACAATCTGGTAGCAGCGATTCAGGCGGCGTTGAAGAGTTGAAACGGCGAGGAGAATGTTGCCGATGAGACACTGCGCGGCGGCAGTCGTGGCACTAGAGCCTCTCGGTGGGGTTGCCAACCATCTGGGCAGCCCGAGAAATGTGCCGAAATCGAGTCTCTCGCGTATGTAGAAAACGTTTCAAGAATTGGCAGCCTTGAGGTGAGAATAACCAAGGCTGTCACGACGGAGGACCATCGATGGCTGTCTTCACATACTCCCTAAGCGAACTTCGGGACATTCACGACTGGAACAACTCTTTGAGACCCATCATCGACACCATCGAACTCATTGTTCTTGTGCCATTCACCTTTTTTGGTTTCATGTATGCGATAAGCGGTAATGGCATGTGGTCAGACGAAGATGGACTACATTCACCACCGGTATGGGAACTGTTTACATCTTGGCGAGCCTTTTCTCACTTGATTATAGGTGGCGTCATGTTCCTAGCAGGTGTGCTTCTTATCAGGGACTGGATGTACGGACTTGAAGAACGCAGGGAGGAGCAAATGCGCCGCAAAGTGTTTGAAGAAGAATTACGCCAAGAGAAAGAACGAGTCTCAAGCTGAAATCTGAATCGGCTACCCGGTGGGGAGCGGTCTACGGTCTAAGGCGGCTGCCTAGCAGGACATAAGGAGAAACGACGGGATTAAAAATCATTCAAATTGTCCTCCCGCAAAGAAATTAACCCGGCTGTAATGGGCCAACGGGGATTTTGCTCTTACTATGTGACGTGTGAACCCATGACAAACAACGAATACAAAGGAACCATTGACGCGCTGTGGGAGGATTACCTCTCACTATCGCCCCACGCTGAAACGCTTGTCCGCACAGCAAGAAGATTACCCACCGCTTCCAACCGCAGCAAACTCATTGCGGAACTGAGAAATTTGGATAGGAAGCGGCTAGAACTCTTGGACCAGATAGACGACTTGGGGAAAATGGTTTAGTTTCCAAAGGCTGGCACATAGGAGAAAGACCTGCGGGCATGCTATAAAACCCGAATGGTAAAGACTACAGGCTGGGTAGTGTACGAACGACACCGTGACGGCGAGTTTGTCTTTTTGTCGAAGCCCTTCAAGACCAAGAAACGAGCTGAACAGGAGCGAACAAAATTAACCGCTCGTCCAGTATATGAACGGGCTGCGATTGGTGTTGGTTTTGTTCGAATGGCTTGAATACAACTGTTCTGGAAGCTCTCTGCGAAGAAAAGAAGTAGAATGTTATCCCCTTCCTCTGCACTCCAATCAGAATGCAGGCCCATGACCGAAGAAAGAAAGTTCGCAATCCTCTTTGCTGCGACACTCCTAGCCGCTAGAAAACTCGTTGACATGGACCCGAACAAGCCAAGTATGGCGAAGCAGTTTTACGTGGACCATGCGATTGATGACGCCGCTTTCATCCTCGACAGAATTGATTCTCGGTGGCCAACGATTGTGAACTCGTTCTCGGCGAAAGAGCGACAGCCCGTCCCTTAAAGGACCACATGGATTTTCGCCTCTTGTTATGGTCCGTTCCTAACGGCTTTAGTCGGGACTCGCATCAAACGTGGAGCCCTTAAAACAAGCTCCCACGCGGGCCCCGCTTGAGTCGTCTCAAAGACTAGAAGTCTGTGCAGTTATGAAGACCGGCAAGAAGAAAAGTTTTGCAGAGATTTCCGACGCAATGCTGCGTTCTCGAACGAGTATGTAGACGGCGAAGAGTTCCCGTTTCTTAGGCCATACCGCCTCGACGGTGGTTGCCTCCCCCAAGCACGAGGGGCTAGAGTCCAAATGGCAGGCTCGCGTAGTCGTCACCGAAATCTCTTAGTTCTGTGGGTTCGAGGTTTTCTTTTCTTTTGCGAACCAATAGAAGAACCAATCCAACGCGCAAACGTCTTTTGCGCCGCATTGTTTCATGAAATCCTGCATGAGCTTCGCGTACGCTTCATACCTGCCTGCCATACCTGCACCACGAATCGGTTGATAGCCAAAATGGCGCAATGTTGTCTCAACCGGGGAATTGTAAACGGGCCACTTCGATGGGTCGTGGGCGGCTAGAATCTTCGAAACAGTATTAATTCGAAGGCCGGGAATCTGATGACTGCCGCGACGGTCGAGAATGGCTGACAAACGCTCGCTGATAGGCTGCGTCTCATTTACAAGAAGGTGCAGCACCTCTTTGAGGCGTTTTTCTTGGCGAAAGACCCGGTCTCGGTAAATCGGGATGAGATGACCTAGCTCGTATATTCCATAGAATTTAGACCACTCTTCCTGAGTGAAATCAAAATTCGGATAGTGAAGATACTGCCTAATCTGTTCGACGGCTTCTCTTCGTTTCCTCCATCCATCATAGAACTCTGGCTTTTGAAACTCTTGTTTTGCTTGCTTGATGGCTTGTTGCCTTCTCGTCATGAAGGCAACCTGCCGGTTCTTGATAGCTGATTCCAGTGTCTTCTGCTGCTTTTGAATCTTCGAAACAACTTGGCGGACCTTCTTGTATTTAACTTCGTAGGCTCGAATGTCGTCCTCGCCGAACTCCTGCGCTCGCTGGAATATGTCGTCAAACCATTTGATAAGGTGCTGCAAGTGCAGTTCGTTGACGGTGTAGACGAAGCACTCGATATTTTTCCGTAGGCCACCTTCGGACAGGTTCCCTGAACCGACAAGCGCGAATTGAATTGCGGCCTTCGAAACAATCAAGACCTTGGGATGAAAAATACCTGATTCGGAGGTCATGAGACGAGGCCGAAAACCAAGCTTTACGTTGAGTCGGTTCCAAGTACGCAAAAGAGTAGGTTCGGTCTGAAAGAAATCGAGACCGGTTATCAATTGGACGGTGCCTTTGCACTTGCTTATGCCTGATTGCAATTTCAGCCAGCCTGTCATATGGCAAAATGCCATTGCCAGACGGATAGAATCCGCTTGTTCGAGTTCCTCCAAAATATTGAAGTTCGCTGGCAACCCGATTACTGTCGCGCTGCTGTCAGGAAATAGCCCTGAACTGCTTAACTTTGGTTTGTTCACAGTGCTTACTCGCCTCAGTGGAACTCTATCGTGTCGCCAACAAATCACCCAATTCTTCTGCGGAGATGTTGCCTCGGACTCCATCGTAATTGAGAAAGTAGGCGCACATCTCTTGGTCGGTGACGGCGGGAAACGTCTCTCGGATGCCGCGTGCAATGAATCGCAAGTAGTCGCGGCTTGGGGCGCGGGGTATCAATTCCGCGTCAGGACCGACTGCGGTAAACGTAAGGATGGGATGACCGTCATCTTCACCGAGATTCAAAACCAGCCCGTAACTACACTTCGAGTCGGTTGGAGATGGAATGGCAGGGTCGTTCCGATTCAAATAACACTTCCCGTGAGATGCCATGTAGCTGAGGTCGGGGCAGAGGCGGGGGCCTTCGGCTTCTAAACCTCGTTCTTGCCGGACGACTTGGTCGAATTGTTCATCGGTGATTAGGTACATTCGCCCAAGGATTCGGCAATCGCTTTCAGATTCCCTGACGAATCCCATTGCTGCATTCCAGAGCGATGACTTACACGCAAAGAAGAGTTCATGCCGGATTGTCAGTGGGCGACTCTGGCGAGGGTGGGTCTTGTCCCGACAACCTGTGTACTCCCGGTCGGTGCCAGACAATTTCCCACCCTCGATGTACCGAAGAAATCTATCAAGGCATAGATTCGAGCCGTAGCTGGCATACCAGACGAGTTTGGGATTCATTGCTTCAGATTTTGGCCAGTTTTGAATTCCATTCCAGAACGACCAAAGCCAATCAAAGAGCGCGAGAATGACCGGGCTGCGGAATACATATCACGGAGAGCCCAACGGGCGTCAAGAAGTAAATGAGCGGCTAAACGAAAACGATGCGGCGAGCTTGGCTAACCCCACGTTCAACAGCACGAACTTCTTGGCCTACAGAAGAAGAGAACCGCCTGACGTTCGGCTAGTGTGACCGTCGTTCGCAGATGCCGGAGAGTCTTCCTTCTGGTAGTTTACTGGTTGTGATAGCGTGCAGCCTCCGTAGGCATTTCTCAGGCTTATAATGCCAATCACATATGGCAACAGCTCCTCTTCCAACCAGACCAGTTTCAACGTGGAAGCGAATCGCGCTCATCAGCTTCTTTGCAGGTGTTGGGATTGCATTGGGTTTCGCTGTCCTGTTTGGTTCTGTTATTTGGTACAACGCCCGACCTAAACAATGGAATGCACATGCAATTCGAGCGCATTACAGGCAGAGCGATTGCTTCATTACCTTGGAAGACTGGTATCAAAAGGAACTTAAAAAGCGTGGGAGCAAGGAAGCTCCAGAAGTTTACTTGCAGAAAGCTCCTTCAAAATTTGTTGCACTATTGGGGAAAACGACTGTGCAAGTTTCCTATGACCTAGAAAATTCCACAAATTATGATTACAGGTTGGAACCACCTGAGACCGTTGGTTTGGTTGCCATGCAGAAACTCAAATCAAACGGTAGCTTAGTAGATGGAAAGGGGCTCAAGTGGTCTTTGGCAGAACCCTTGAACCATCTTTGGACGGCTGAGCAGAAGGCCATTCTCATTCCCGCACACCAAACTGTGCGTGTAGTCTTCGCCATCGACTACGAAATTGATGATGATGACTCTGCGGCAACCAACATCACCGATTGGACAAAAGCAGAGACGCAGAAAGACTTTGCGCGGCACGTACTTAGAGACGCAGACGATTTTGTTCTGCTTGATGAAAACCTCCGATACAGAATTGATTTGCCGTTACAGGACGTATTGAGATAGGTATGACGAAGAAGAGTGCTTTGACTTGTTTCGGCATCACACTACTTCTGTCAGGCTGTGACCAATTTATTCAAAGACAGAAAGAGCAGCCGCAAACTTTGCAATCGCCGGTTGTGGCAAAACCAGAATCTGCTGGGGAAAAACGGTTTGCATTTCCGGCGAAATCAAGCCCCTTCCCTGAATCTTCAGTTGCATTGGACACTATCACCGGAAGACTTTGTAAAACGTATCAATGGAAAGACACCAGCCAAGTTCCAAGAGGGCTGCCTCTGTGCTCAGAACTGTCAGGACCACCACAGACTTCTTTTGACGGTGCAACGAAGGCGTATAGGGGGTCCACTTACAGATTTAATGGAACTAAATGGGTCAAGGGCGCAGGAGCGATGAGGTACAACCCAAAGACGACAAACATGGACCCTATGAGCGATGACCAATATGACCCATTGGGTCTGTTCTCTAAGGAAGAAAAAGCCAAGAGGACTTTGACAGAAGAACAAATTCGGAGTGTCGCTGACCGATTCGGTGTGACCTATGCCGAAGCTTGGGAAGACGCGAAAGCTCAAGGCTACAGAGTTCCCCAACAGCATTGAGAATCGGCCCGGCTGTCTTCCGCTGGCTGGGCTATTTTTCTTTTTGTCTGTTCGACGATTAGCGAGTCAGATGATACACTCATCCGATAAATCGCATCGGTTGGCTACCAAAAGAAAGAAAACACCATTTTGACGACCGAAGTCCATAAGTTCGGGATAGACGCACTCAAAGTACTGCGAGAAGGCTTGGCGTCTATTAAGCACCGAACGGTGGTGCAGCCTTTGCTTTGGCTCTGTGGCACTTTCAGTTTGGGCTGTTTTATCATCGCAGCGATGGTCAAGGACATCTGGTTGCAGCGTGGGCTATTTTTGGTCGGCCTTGTCCCAATTGCGCTGTTCGTTTTTTCATACATATATTTCATGTTCAAAGACCCCGACCGATTGCATTCCGAGGATTTTCAGTTGAAAAGGCGTTCTTTGAGCATAGTTGAATCGAAGGGTGGGACTGTTCCACTTTTGCCTCTTGATTTAACCACAGACCCTTACGCAACGCCGAAGTTGCTGCCGGGAGAGCAAGAACAAAGAGATGAATAGATGGGCTTACATTTTGGTGTTTGATGACGGCCTTGGAACGCGCAAAGAGGTTCAGAACTTTCTGGACACTCGGAGCGAAGTTCTGAACTGGTATGCCTGTATGTCGAATGCGATATTCATTGTGTCTGACCAAACGGCAGAGACACTCCAAAAGGCCATCTCAGAGTTTAATACTGGAAAGAATGCATACTTCATAATCTTAGACGTAAAGACGGATAAACAAGGGTGGCTTCCACGCAGAGCGTGGGAATTTATGAACGAACCCAAAACAAGTTGGGAATAGAATCGTCTTCGGGTGTCCGTCAAGTTGGAGTATACTGGCCATCCGGTAAAACCCATAAACACCAACCACTGCATAGAGCCTGTGGGCCCGGCCTTCATCGTGATTGACCCGGCTGGCGAACAGGTGGGCACCTATCCCACCAAAGAAGCAGCGCAGCAAGAAATCGAACGCTGCAAGCGCGAGGAGAAAACCAGCGCAATGTATGCAGTTTAGAAGTTGGGTCGCGTCACCATCACTAATAGTCCAGCCCTGTTAGACTCTTCTGGTGGAGGGGCATTCGCATGCTGGTTGACAAGGTTTTTATTAATTGGATAGGGCCGACCTTTCTGGGGGTCGAACGCAGCGGGGTCAGCAAGGCGTTCACCTTAGAAGAGGGACAAGTGATTCCCCCAGAATTTAAGGAGGGAGATGAGGTTGAACTGCACCTTCACGGTGACCCGATGGCTGCTATGTGGGGCATTGAAAAAAGCAAGGGCTACTACCTGTTCAAGCACCTTGCTTCAGGAAAAGAGTTCAAAACTTGGCATCGGGCGGAGGCATACACCATGGACCCGTTGGGTCCACCCACGGATGACCCGAAGTAAGGACTTAAACCAATCCCGCGATTCGCAACAGATGCGTTAAACTTGATTGTGGCTGCTGCGGGGCAATTTCAGGGGCTAATCTAAGAAATTCAAGAACGCTATAAGCGGTGCCGAATCAGCGTGTTAGGTGTGTATAGCGCGTAAGCCACAGACCGACGCTCTACCAGCTGAGCTACTCCCACCACCGACGAACTCCTTCAGTTTACGCTAATTCCCGCGCGTGGAAAAGTGGCTCCCGGCGTTTCATCTTGGGCACTGCCGGACTCTTCCCGGAGAAATCCGCAGCGCGGCGTTGGTATTCTTGACAGCACACGATGCCCGCCGAGACTTTATCTCCGCCAAAACTTTCAGAATCGCCGTCCGCGAGTGCTCGCCAGTGGCTTGATGATTCTTTTTCGCGCTTGACCTCTGGTTCTCCAGTTCCCTGGAATCTCACCACGCTAGGCGGCCTCTTCGCGCTTGTGATCCTGTGGGCGGCGTGGATGTTTGCCACGTGGGCTCATTGGGGAAACTTGACCATCGATACGGGCCGTGAGATGTACATTCCCGCAGTGCTCGCGGAAGGGAAGATGCTCTACCGGGACATCTGGTTCATGTACGGTCCCGCCGCTCCCTATTTCAACAGCGGGCTCTTCCATTTGTTCGGCGTACAGCTAAACGTTCTCTATTGGGCGGGGTCGCTTTCTGCGCTGGGCTCGGCAATCCTGCTCTATCTCGTTGGCATGCGTTTGTCTTTCGGGTTGGCGGGATGGACAGCTGGTGCGGTCGTGGTGATTCAGGCCTTTCATCCCTCCTTGTTCTCTTTTCCGCTGCCCTATAGTTTCAGCTCCGTTTATGGATGCCTGGT
>Ga0210401_10001670_pt1 | contig 25311 bp, 25 predicted proteins | sample IncBWH32MmetaG_FD_150866 | JGI IMG/M metagenome (GOLD analysis project Ga0210401, IMG submission 150866) | Forest soil microbial communities from Barre Woods Harvard Forest LTER site, Petersham, Massachusetts, United States - Inc-BW-H-32-M | ecosystem: Environmental > Terrestrial > Soil >... | reverse complement strand
CGGCGCCGACTGAAGCCGATAGAGGCGTTCGCGGCCGGACCGCTGCTCGGACACCAGGCGCGCCTCCCGCAGCACGCGCAGGTGCTGCGAAATCGCCGGCCGCGTCTGATGGAAATCGGACGCGAGCGCATGAACCGGACTCGGCCCGGCACGCAATCGATCGAGTATGGCGCGCCGGGTCGGATCGGCGATGGCATGAAACACGTCGGCTGCAGCGCGAGCACGATGCATCGCGTCACCCAATGACAGGTAAGTAATTCATTACGAGGCGCTTCGTTCCGTTGCGGCGAAAAATCGCGCGATAAGTGAACGGATTCTAACGCATCCAAGCAGACGGCCACGCGGGTGAGCGGGCCGCCACCGAGCGCTACGCGAATTGCTCGACCAGAGAATGCCGCGCGACCCTGGCGGCGAGACGGTGCACAACGACCGGGCGGGCTTCGGCGGCGGGAGCGGGTCGGTTGCCCGGCTTGCCGGTCTCCCTCCCGATGGCGCGCTGGCGCAGTCGCTCGACATTGGCGATCTTGACCTGCTTGACGCCCTGCAGATCGATCAGCCCGTCCTTCGCGAATTGCGACATCACGCGACTGACCGTTTCAATCGTGATGCCGAGGAAGCTGCCAATCTCGGCACGGCTCATCCGCAACACGAATTCGGTGCTCGAGTATCCGCGCGATTGGTGGCGGTCCGAAAGATCCAGCAGGAAGGTTGCCAGGCGCTCGTCGGCGCGCATGCTTCCCAGCATCAGCATCAAGCCGTGCTTGTGGACGATCTCGCGGCTCATCAGCCGGTAGAAGTGGCCTCGCAGGCCGGGCACGCACGCGATCGTCTCATCGACTCGGCTGAACGGGAAGACGCACACCTCGCTGTCCTCGAGCGCAACCACATCGCACGCATGCGCCCCCGTTTCAAGGCCGTCGAATCCAACCATCTCGCCCGCCATGTGCAATCCAGTGATCTGCTCGCGGGCATCGTCCGAAGCCACGGTGCTCTTGAGCGACCCCAGCCGGACCACGTAGAACGATTTGAATGCATCCTCGCGGCGGTACAGCGCAGCGCCTCGCCTGAGTCGCAGTCGCGTCGAAACCAGCTGCTCGGCACTGTCGAGGTCCGCCTGCGACAGGCCCGAAGGCAGGCAGCGGTCGCGCACAGCGCAACCGGCGCAGCTCTCGCGCCTGTGCGGATCGGTTGAATCAGGCAAGTTCATCCGTGGCCCCGCGCGGACCCTGGTGGAAGCCAAACGGAACGACCTCCTCGCGGATCCCGATTTTGAACGCCAAGTTAGTCGCGCGACGAACCGGTGCCTATTCGTGCGAGCACTTACTGGGAACGAGGCAGCAGTCCGGACGCCTCGGCCAGCCGGGACAGCTCGACCAGGTTCGTGACGCCAGTCTTCTGCATCACGCGCGCGCGATGCACTTCGACCGTGCGATGGCTGATACCCAGGGTGCGCGCGATTTCCTTATTCGCAAGGCCATCGGCAACCAGCTTCATCACCTCCAGCTCGCGTTGAGTCAGGCCCTCCAGGCGCTCGCGCAAGGCCTGGGTAACCGAAGCCTGCTGGTGCAGCTGGACGCTTTTTTCCAGAGCAGCTTGCACCCGTTCAAGCAGCTCGGAACCGACGACGGGTTTCGTCAGGAAGTCGGTCGCCCCCTGCTTCATCGCTTGTACCGTCGTCGGGATGTCGCCGTGCGCCGTCAGGAAAATGATCGGCAGGTCGATGCCACGTCGCTTCAGCTCGGCCTGAAGCTCCGGCCCGGTCATCTCCGGCATCCGCACATCGAGAATCAGGCAGCCGGCCCGGGGCGCCGAGCAAGCAGCCAGGAAAGCCGCAGCGCCGTCATAAGTTTCGACCGCCAGGCCAGCCGTATCGAGCAGCATCGCGAGACCGTCGCGCACCGCCGCGTCGTCATCGACGATGAAAACGGTCGCTGCTGACGTCATGCAACCCGTGGCAGAGTGAAATGAAAGATCCCGCCCGCTCCCGAAGCCGGTTCGGCCCACAAGCGACCCCCGTTGGCTTCAACGAGCGCGCGGCTGATCGCCAGCCCCATCCCGATGCCAGTGGGCTTGGTCGTGAAAAAGGGCTGGAAGACGCGCCGCACCGCCTCCTCGCTCAAGCCCGGTCCCCGATCCTGCACCGTCACCTGCACCATGCTGCCATCGGCGACCTGTCGCACCTCGATCGCGATCGACTGCGGGTTGACCCCGGCGCCGCGCATCGCGTCGACCCCGTTGCACACGAGATTGACGAGGACCTTTTCGACCTGCAGGCGGTTCGCCCGTACCCGCGGAAGGTCCGTTGCCAGCCGGATCCTCGAATCAAATCCGTCCAGGCCGTTGCTCTCGACGACCGCCAGCGCCCGATCGACCGCCTCCCTGAGGTCGATCGCCTCGGTTGCCGCCTCGCGTCCCTGGAAGAATTGAAGCAATTCGCGCACGACCTGTCCGGCGCGCTGTGTCTGAGCGGCCCCGCCCTCCAGAGCGCGCTGCAACTTCTCGGGCGCAGGATTACCAGCCTGGAGCAGACGCAGCGCAGCGTCGGTGTAAGACGCCAGCGCGTTGAGCGGCTGGTTCAGTTCATGGGCGATCGCCGCCGCGGTCTGGCTGGCAACCTGCTGCTTCAGGAGCTCCTCCATGTCGGCACGCAAGGCCTTGAGCGCCGCCTCCTGGCGGCGCCGAGCGCTGATGCGCGCCCCGATGCGGGCCAACAACTCCTCGGCCGAGAAGGGCTTGTTCAGGTAGTCCTGCACGCCCTCCGTCAGCAGATCGACGCGCAACGCATCGTCGGCCTTGCCGGTCAGCATGATGACCGGCACCTCGGCGAGCTCGCGATGCTTTCGCAGCGCACGCACCATCCGCTCGCCGCTCATGCGCGGCATCATCACATCGCTGAGAATCAGATCGGGCTGGAAGGCAAGCGCCATGTCGAGACCTTCCTTGCCATCGAACGCGGTCGCGACCCGATAGTGCGGTCCCAGCACGACCGCGATGAACCGGTTCATGTCCGGGTTGTCCTCCACCACCAGCACCAGCGGACGGTCCGGCTCGGCCGGTGGAGCGCTGATTCTCGGGCTCAGCAGCCCGCGCAGCACGTCGGCGCCCGGCAGGTCCGATTCTTCGCGCGCCGTCGATGGCGCAACGTTCAACGCGGTGCCGTCCGGTGCGACCAGCGGCAGACTCACCGTGAACAAGGCGCCCCCTCCGGGGGCGTCGTCCACGGCGGCCGATCCACCATGCAGGGCTGCGAATTCGCGCACGACCGCCAATCCCAAGCCAGCACCTGCGGCCTCGCGATCGACCCCGTCGCGCCACTCGCGGAAAGACTCGAAGACCGCTTCGCGCACTTCCGGCGCGACCCCCGGTCCGTTGTCCTGCACGCCGATGATCGCCCGCCCGGCGCGGGCGTAAAGCCAGACGGATACGACTCCGCCGTACGGCACGACTTTGAAGGCGTTGGCAAGAAGATTGAGCAGGATTCGACGAACCTTGTCGAAATCGGCTTGCGCAGTCAGAGCGTCCGGCGCGTCGACGCCGAATCGGATACGACGCTCGCTTGCCACCGTCTCGAATTGCGATGCCATCAGCCGAACCAGCAGCGCCAGATCGAACTCTGTGTAGGTGAGCGGCTTGTTCTCGGCCTCCAGGCGTGCCACGTCGAGCAGATCCGTCACGTACCGCAGCACCAGCCGCGCATTGCGCTCGATCACCTCCAGTTCGCGCCGTTCGTCGGGTAAGACACCATCGGCCGCCAGGCGCCTGGCGACCGGGCCGAGTATCAGCGTCAGGGGCGTGCGCAGCTCATGGCTGACGCTGGCGAAGAAGCGCGACTTCAGCTCGTCCATTTCGCGCGCCTTCTCATATCGGCGCGCCAGCTCTTCATTGGCCATCCGCAGCCGCTCGTTGGCCTCGAGTAGCTCGCGACGAGCGCCGTCGAGGCGGCCGTCGGTCGATGCCGCTGGATGGCTCATCGCCTGGTCAATATTCGACACGCCCATCCATCATCGGCTCAGGCACAAAGACGGAGGCCGTTTCACGAAGCGGCCAAGACCCAATAGGATACGGCGGTTCCCGAGTCATTTCCCGATGTCCGCCAAAATCGAACTCGCCGAGGTTGATAAACGCTTTGCCAATGGCGTGGAAGCGCTGCAGTCGATTTCGATCGCAATCGCGGCGGGGCAGTTCGTCTCGCTGTTGGGTCCGTCCGGCAGCGGCAAGTCGACCGTGCTCCGATTGATTGCGGGCCTCGAGGCGCCGACGGGCGGACGGGTCCGGATCGACGGCGCACCGGCCGACCAGCGCACCCAGGCGATGTCCTACGTCTTTCAGGAGGCGACCCTGATGCCCTGGGCCAGCGTGCTCGACAATGTCGCGCTGCCGCTGCGGATTCAGGGCAGCGCCCGGCGGACGGCGCGGCAAACCGCCGAGCGAGCGCTGGCCGCGCTCGGCCTGGCCGATCGCGCCAACGCCTTTCCAGGCGAGTTATCCGGCGGCATGAAGATGAGGACCTCGATCGCCCGCGCGCTCGTTACGCGTCCTGCGGTGCTGCTGCTGGACGAACCGTTCGCTGCGCTCGACGAAATCACACGACAACGGCTGAACGACGAGTTGCTGACGCTATGGTCCGAACAAGCGCCGACCGCGGTGTTCGTCACGCACAGCGTGTTCGAGGCGGTTTACCTGAGCCAGCGAGTGCTGGTGATGGGCGGGCAGCCCGGCCGGCTGATCGCGGACCTGTCGGTTGAGCTTGCCTATCCTCGCGCGCCCGCGATGCGCCTGCAGCCGTCGTTCATGCAGCACTGCCAGCGCGTGACCGAAGCGCTCGAACGCGGACAGGCTTGCGCCCAGGCGAATCGTCCGTGATCACCACGCGTCGCGTTGCCACCGTCGTGCCGTGGGCGGCCGGGCTGGCTGCCCTGCTCGCCTGGGAGGCGGTGGTAAGGCTGCGCGGCATTCCCGCCTACATCCTGCCCGCACCGAGTCTGGTCGTGACCACGTTATGGAGCAACCTCGATTCGCTGCTCGCATCGTGGCTGTACACGATCAAGATCACGTTCGGCGCGCTGTTTCTGGCGCTGGCCGGCGGGGTCGCACTGGCTGCCGCGTTCGCGCTGTCCCGCACGCTCGAACTGGCGTTGTATCCGTTCGCGATCGCGCTCCAGGTCACGCCGATCGTGGCCATCGCGCCGCTGATCCTGATTTACGTGGACAGTACGACGGCGGCTCTTCTGATCTGCGCGTTCATCGTGGCGTTCTTCCCGGTTCTTTCCAATACCTTGATCGGGCTGCGCTCGGCCGACCCGAATCTGCAGGATCTGCTGACGCTGTACGGCGCCACCCGCTGGCAGCGCCTGCGCTGGCTGCTCGCCCCGTCAGCCCTTCCCTATCTGATTGCGGGACTGAAGATCTCCGGGGGCCTGGCGCTGATCGGCGCCGTGGTGGCCGAGTTCACCGCGGGTGCAGCCGGGCGTGAAACCGGCCTCGCGTCCCGCATCCTGGAGGCGAGCTTCCGCACCCAGATCCCGAAGATGTACGCCGCGCTGACTTTGGTCGCACTGACCGGTATCGTGATTTATTGGGCGTCCAACGCGCTGTCTCGACTGCTGCTCGGGCGCTGGCACCCGGTCGAGCGGGACAGGCTCTGACGGGCGGACCGGGAGATCGCGCGTGTCGAAGCGGGCTCAAGCTGTTCTGATCGTCTGCACGGTGTTGTTGCCGGCGGCGCGCGCACAGGTCGACCACGTCGTGTTCGCCACCAACTGGAAGGCACAGGCAGCCCACGGCGGTTTCTACCAGGCGGTGGTGGACGGGACTTACGCGCGTTACGGCCTGAGCGTGACGATTCGACAGGGTGGACCGCAGGTCAATAACCGGCCGTTGCTTCCGGCGGGTCGGATCGATTTCCTGATGACGGGGAACCTGTTGCACGCGTTCGACAACCTGAAAAACGGCGTACCCACGGTGCAGGTTGCCGCCATCTTCCAGAAGGACCCGCAGGCGCTGATCGCTCATCCGGGCCAGGGCTACGAGCGCTTCGAGCACCTGAAGGACGCGCCGGTGGTGCTGGTGGCCAAGGACGCGCAGTTCACCTGGTGGCAGTGGCTCAAAGTGGCCCACGGATTCCGCGACGAGCAGTTGAGGCCCTATAACTTCAACCTGAGCCCCTTCCTGGCCAACCCGCGCTCGCTGCAGCAAGGCTATTCGATCGCCGAGCCGATCTACGTCAAGCGCGAGGGCGGCTTCGAGCCGGTCGTGCACCTGCTGGCCGATCACGGCTTCGATACCTACTCGACGCTGATCGAGGCTCGGGTCGAAACGGTGCGCAACCGACCCGACCTGGTTCAGCGTTTCGTCGACGCGTCGATCATCGGCTGGACCAGCTATCTGTACGGGGACCGCCGAGCGGCAAACGCGGCGATGTTGCGCGACAATCCCGAAATCAGCGAGAGCGAACTCGAGGCCTCGGTCGCCTTGATGCGGTCGCAAGGCATCGTCGATTCGGGCGACGCGCTCACCCAGGGTATCGGCACGATGAACGCGGCGCGCATTCGGCATTTCTACCAAAGCATGGTGGCGGCGGGACTTTATGCAGTCGGTGAAATCGATCCGTCGCAGGTCGCTGCGCTTCAGTTCGTGAGCAAGGGCGTGGGCCTGGAGTTGAAGCGCCGCCTGACCCACAGCGATACGAAAGGACAGTGATGTTCTTGCCAGTGGTGGGCTTCGTGCTGGCTGCGTTGGGCGGCATTGGGCTGTTCGCGGTGGGGAGCGCCTACCAGTCGTGGCCACTGCAGATCGCGGGACTCGCGCTGGTGATCGGCTGCGTCGCCATCGGCTGGCGCTGGGCCTCGCGCCAGAGTCAGCCGACGATCAAGCCTGCCGCCAATCCGGCGTGGTCGATGCGCGACCAGCCGGCGCCGCCGCGGCAGGACGACCCACCGAAGGTCTAGTGGCCTGCAAGGTACTGCCGAATCGGGCGTTACAGGCCACTCGGCGGGCCGCTGCTAATTGCGCACGGTGCGGCGCTCCGCCGCTGAGCTACGGCTCGAAGCCTTCGTGCCGTTGGCCCGTTGTAACGCGGCCGCGCGGGTCGCCGTCCGCTTGGCCGGCTCGCTGCGCTCGACAGCGGGCTTCGCGGCCGGTGCCGCGACCGCGCGCGAGACCGCCTGCGGCGCCTGGGCCGCCTGCTCCTTGATCGCCCACAGCTTCAGCAATTCGGCCTGAGTGGGGATCGATCCGTTGGCCGCGCGCGCGCGCCGCGCCACCACCGACTCGCGCACAATCTTCTCGACCACATCGAGCGGCAGCCGATTGAAATCGGAGAACCGGATAAAGCTGCGCGCCGCGTTCACGCCAGCCAGCGCCTCTTTGTGGCGCAGCACGACTTCCTGCTCGGCAACGTATAACGACATGTGCCTGCGCCCGGACTCGAGCGCAAAGAGCGGTCCATCGAGCTCGTAGAAGGCCAGGCCGTAACGCATGCTCTCGCGCACGCCTCGAGCCGAGCGCCGGATCATGCTGCACACGCGCGCCATTGCGACCCGGCGGTCAGGCGGCAAATCCCGCAAGTAGGCGCCTACCGTCGTGGCTGTTGTGGTCATACTTTTGACTCCGCGTTTGCGACTGCTCCGCAGCCGTTATTTTAACCGAACGTGTCCCCCTCGCACTGGCTACTCCTTAAGGTTCATAAATCGGAAGCCCGGGCCAAAGTCCTGGAGATTCGACCCCTTAAGAAACGGGATAATTGTTATATTCCCCTGGTCAGTTGCGATCCGAGCGGGCGGCTTACGGAGCTCCGGACCGTCGCTTTGTCTACGACGGCCAAGGGTTTACCGGGCGATCGCACCGAGTTCCGTTGCACAACCTGCGCTGAACCTCAGGGATTTGGCACGTGGTGTTTTCGTTTTTCAAGAAGGACTCGAAACCCCCCAAGAAAGTCGCTGGGCGCGGTCCTCATGCGCACTCGGCGCGCTCTCCGGCGCGGCCCGCGTCGCATGATGCGCGCTCGCTGTCGCGCCCGCTGCCGGGACCGGTGAATCGCTCGCTGAACCGCACGTCGACACCCGCGGCGCCCAGTTTCGCCACGACCGAGAATGCGATTCCGGACCGCGAACTGGCTCGCAGCCTGGCCATGGCCACGGCAGCCAAGATCGACGCGATCGAATCGGAGATGTCGCAGGATTTCCTGCGACCACGCGGTAGCCCCGTGCGCGGCGACAACATCGCGGCCAATTCGGTCATGTCGCAGCCAACCGGCGGGCAGCCCGTCGCAGAGGAGCCGGAGCTGCTGCCTCTCGACTTGGAGCCGGCCCCGGCGGCCGTCAATCCGGAGGAGCCGTTCGATCCTGGCGAAGACGCCACCAGCTATGGAATCGAGGCGATCGAGCTGGGCACCAGCGATTCGAGTTCCGCGCTCGATGAGACCGCCATTCTGTTCGCCAACGGACAGGACCCGGCCGCCGAGGCGGTGCTGCGCTCGGCGATCGAGGGCGACCGCCTTGGCGTGGCCACCGAGCGCGGCTGGCTGATGATGTTCGAATTCCTACAGCAGCGGGGCGATAAGGCGGGGTTCGAGCGCCTGACGATGCAATATGCGCTGCGCTTCGAGCACTCGGCGCCGGGCTGGCTCGATTACGAGCCTGCGGGACCGCGCCCCGAGGCGAAAGCCGACAGCCCGGTGGTGAAGCTGCCGCCAGCGATCGGGGCCAACATCGTGAAGCCGCTCGAGCACTTGAAGGCGCTGGCGATGAACAGCGCGTCGCTGACGCTCGATGTGTCGGAAGCCCGCAGCATCGATCCAGTGGGCGCCGAGCTGCTGCTGCGTGTGTTCAATGCGTTCAAGCGCGCCAGCCACGAACTGATCGTGCAAGGCGCTGAACAGCTGCTGAACCCTCTGCGCGCCGCGATCGAACCGGGCCGGCGCGACAACTCGGACGCTTGCTGGATGCTGCTGCTGGACGTGCACCGGCTGTTGAACCGGCAGAACGATTTCGAGGAAACCGGGATCCAGTACTGCATTACGTACGAAGTATCGCCGCCCTCGTGGGAACCCTTCGCGATCAACATCAAGACCCGCACCCTGACTGCGGCGGTGCCCGTGCTCGACCCGCTCGACTGGCGCGGTGACATTGCGGCCGACGGCGAACCGCTGTTCGGCCGGATGATGGCCGGCGCGCGGTCGCAGCCCCGGCTGGTGGTGGAATGCCGGCATCTGCGGCGGATGGCCTTCTCGGCGGCCTCTGCGCTGCTCGGACACGTGATCAAGCTTCAGCAACTGGGCACGACGGTCGAATTTCGCAACGTCAACCCGCTGGTGGGCGCGCTGCTGCAGTTGCTCGGCGTGTCGGCCGTGGCCGAGGTCCAGCTTCGGCGAAATTGAACGAATTTCACGGCACCACCATTCTGTCGGTCCGCCGCGGCCCTTCGGTGTCGATGGGCGGTGACGGGCAGGTCACGCTGGGCAACATCGTGGTCAAACGGACCGCGCGCAAGGTCCGGCGCATGTACCAGGACCGCGTGCTGGCCGGCTTTGCCGGCGCCACCGCGGACGCCTTCACGCTGTTCGAGCGCTTCGAGGCCCGGCTGGACAAGCATCAGGGCAATCTGATGCGGTCAGCCGTTGAATTGGCCAAGGATTGGCGCACCGACCGGATCCTGCGTCGCCTCGAGGCGATGCTGGCTGTGGCAGACCGGGAATCCTCGCTGATCATCACCGGAACGGGCGACGTACTGGAGCCGGAGCTGGGCCTGGTTGCGATCGGATCGGGCGGGCCGTACGCACAGGCCGCGGCGCGCGCGCTGCTGGACAATACGGACCTGCCGCCGGCCGACATCGTGGCGCGCGCGTTGTCGATCGCGGCCGACCTGTGCATCTACACCAACCAGAGCCAAACGATCGAGACGCTCGAGTGACGCGGCTCAGACGCCTGTAACAGCCCATGATGACCCCGAAGGAAATCGTCCACGAGCTGAACAAGCACATCGTCGGCCAGCAGCGTGCCAAGCGCGCGGTCGCCGTGGCGCTGCGCAACCGCTGGCGCCGCCAGCACGTCGCCGAGCCGCTGCGCGGCGAGATTGCACCCAAGAACATCCTGATGATCGGCCCTACCGGCGTGGGCAAGACCGAAATAGCGCGCCGACTGGCGCGCTTGGCCGATGCGCCGTTCATCAAGGTCGAGGCAACCAAGTTCACCGAGGTCGGCTATGTCGGGCGCGACGTCGATTCGATCATCCGCGACCTGGCAGACATCGCGGTAAAGCAGACGCGCGAATCCGAAATGCGCAAGGTGCGGGCGCGAGCCGAGGATGCCGCCGAAGAGCGCCTGCTGGACGTTCTGGTGCCGCCGGCACGCGACCCGATGGTGCGCGACTCGGAGCGGGAAGCCGAGGGCGGGACGCGGCAGAAAATGCGCAAGAAGCTGCGCGAAGGCGAAATCGACGACAAGGAGATCGAGATCGACCTGGCGGCGCCGTCGACCCAGCTCGAGGTGTTCGCCCAACCTGGCATGGAAGAGCTGACGCAGCAGATCCAGTCGATGTTCCAGAACCTGGGCGGCGGCCGCCGCCGCACGCGCAAGCTGAAGGTGCGCGAGGCGCTCAGGGCGCTGACCGACGAGGAGGCGGCGCGACTCGTCAACGACGACGAGATGAAATTAAAGGCCATTGCCAACGTCGAGGCGAACGGCATCGTGTTCCTGGACGAGATCGACAAGATCGCCAGCCGCAGCGAAATGCACGGTGCCGACGTGTCGCGCCAGGGCGTTCAGCGCGACCTGCTACCGCTGGTGGAAGGCACCACCGTGAATACCAAATACGGGATGATCCGGACCGACCACGTGCTGTTCATCGCCAGCGGCGCGTTTCACCAGTCCAAGCCGTCCGACCTGATGCCCGAGCTGCAGGGACGCTTTCCGATTCGGGTCGAGCTCGAGTCGCTGTCGGCCGCCGATTTCGAGCGCATCCTGACCGGCACCGACGCCTGCCTGGTTCGCCAGTACGAGGCGTTGATGAGCACCGAAGGCGTCACGCTCGAGTTCACCCCGGATGGCGTCTCGCGGCTGGCGCAGATTGCGTTCACGATCAACGAGCGCACCGAGAACATCGGCGCCCGGCGCCTGCACACGGTGATGGAGAAGCTGCTCGAGGACATTTCCTATGAGGCGGCCAGCCAGGGCGCGCAGCGCGCGGTGATCGACTCGGCATACGTCGACCAGCGGCTGGCAGAGCTGGCGCGCAACGAAGACCTGGCCCGCTATGTTCTCTGACAAGCCCCGTGTCCGATGGCGAAGGGGCTGAAGACCCGCCAAAAGCTGGTCTTCCGCACCGACGGCCTGCGCCCGCGCAATCCGCTGGTCGTCGCGGCGCGCCGCCGTCCGGCCGGCCCGCACGTCGCAACCCCCGGAGGGCAACGCCAGGCCGCCAAGCGGCGACTCAAGCGGCTGCTGAGCGAAGGTTAGCGGGGAGCAAGAAAAAGAGGCGGGTTCAAGCGACGATCGGTACGGCCCGGTAATCCCCGACCTTCTGCAGCGCGGTTTGCACGTGCTCCAGCGACAGCGGCGCGTCGACCTGCAGGCGCGCCTGCGGCGGCTCGAGCGTCACGTGGACGTGTTGGGCGAGCGTCGCCAGCGCCTTGTTGACCCGATCGACGCAAGCCGCGCAGTGCATGCCTTCGATATGGAACACCTGTTGCATCGGAGTCTCGTTCCAGGGAAGCGCGACGATCGGATGCTAAACTCAACGGCGCCACGCTGGCGGATCGCGTCGATCCGCCGGTGTCGCACCCGCAGGAGCCACCACCCTCCACCTATGGACCGGGCACAGATTCCGACCGAGCTCAAGGCCGAGATCCTGTCCGAGGCGCTTCCCTACATCCGCCGCTTCCACGGTCGAACGATCGTCGTGAAGTACGGCGGCAATGCGATGACCCAGCAGCCGCTGAAAGAAAGCTTCGCGCATGATGTCGTGCTGTTGAAGCTGGTCGGAATGAAGCCGGTGGTCGTTCACGGCGGTGGGCCGCAGATCGATGACGCGCTGGAACGGGTCGGCAAGAAGTCGCAATTCATTCAGGGTATGCGCGTAACCGACGCCGAGACGATGGAGATCGTCGAGTGGGTGCTGGCAGGTCAGGTCCAGCAGGAACTCGTGATGCTGATCAATCACTTCGGCGGACAGGCGGTCGGATTGACCGGCAAGGATGGTGGCCTGATCCGGGCGCGCCGGATGGTGCTGGCGGATCGCGAGGACCCGAAGCGGACCCACGATCTGGGTCAGGTGGGCGAGATCGAAGCGATCGATCCCTCCCTGGTGCGATCCTTGCAGGACGGTGCCTTCATTCCCGTCATCTCGCCAATCGGATTCGGCGCCGACGGGCTGTCGTACAACATCAATGCCGACCTGGTGGCCGGCAAGATCGCCGAGATCCTGGCGGCCGAAAAACTGGTGCTGCTTACCAACACACCCGGGGTGCTGGATCGCGACGGGCGGCTGATCACCGGGCTGACCGCTGCGCGGGTCGAGGAGCTGTTTGCCGACGGCACCATCTCCGGGGGCATGCTGCCGAAGATTTCGTCTGCGCTGGAGGCAGCCCACGGTGGAGTGAACTCGGTGCACATCATCGATGGACGGGTCGATCATTGCCTGCTGCTGGAGATCCTGACCGATCGCGGCGTTGGCACGATGATCAGGTCTCATTAGTGGCCCGCGACAGTCGTCGCGTCTGGTTCTTCGACCTCGATGACACCCTGCACGAGGCCTCGCACGCGATCTTCGCCGTGATCGATGCCCGGATGACCGATTTTGTCCAGCGTAACCTGCAAGTCACGCGCGAGCACGCCGATGGCCTGCGGGCCGAGTACTGGCGGCGCTACGGTGCCACCCTGCTCGGCCTGGTGCGCCACCACGACGTAGACCCGCACCAATTCCTGCGTGAGACGCACGACTTCCCGCTGGACGAGCTGATGCGGATCGAGCGCGGTCTGGCGGGCGTGCTGGCTCGTCTGCCGGGCCGCAAGGTGCTCTTGAGCAATGCGCCAGGCGCCTATGCCGGCGCAGTGCTGCGTCGGCTCGGGATCCACCGCTGCATCCGCACGCGCTATCCGATCGAACGGCTTCGGCTGCACGGCCAGTTCCGACCGAAGCCGTCGATCGCGATGCTCAGGGCGGTGCTGGCGCGGGAAGGGCTGGCCGGGCGTGCGAACGCGGGGCGCGCGGTGCTGGTGGATGACAATCTGATGAATTTGAAGGCGGCGCATGCGGCCGGCTTCCGCACCGTGCTGCGGATCGCGCCGGCGGGTCGACGCCCGCTCGCGGGGCGCACCTTCGTCGTCGCCCGAGTGCGTGCGGTGCGCCAGCTGTCTCGCCGGCTGGGCTAAGCTTTTCCGGCTTTAGTGAATATCCGTTGAACCGTCGAAAGGCACAACCCATGGCGAACTCGGAACCCGGATTTCTGCGCCGGACCGTCGGAGGCTTCCTGCGGATCGTCGATGCAGCCCGCCGCTTGGTGGTGAACCTGCTGTTCCTGCTGATCGTTGGCGTTGTAATTCTGGCGTTGTTCGCCGGCACGCACCTGCGCTTGGCTGACAACACGGCGCTGGTGATCGCGCTCAGAGGCGACCTGGTCGAGCAGTACAGCGGCAGCGCTCGCGAGGCGGGATTGGCGGAGGCGCTCGGTGGCGTCGAGCGCGAGACCCAGCTGCGCGATGTGGTGGCCGTGCTGGACGCCGCCGCACGCGATCCAAAGATCTTGCGCGCCGTGCTGATCCTGGACGACATGGGCAGCGCCGGCATGGCGAAACTGAACGAGATCGTGGCTGCGCTGGACCGTTTCCGGGCCGCGGGCAAGCAGGTGCTGGCCTGGGGTTCACAGATGACCCAGAGCCAGTACTACCTGGCTGCGCACGCGGACCAGGTCTACCTGCATCCGAATGGCGCCGTGTTGCTCAGTGGCCTGGGCGGCTACCGCAATTACTACCGGGATGCGCTCGATCGGCTCGGCGTAACGGTCAACGTGTTCCGCGTCGGCAAGTACAAGAGCTTTGTCGAACCGTTCGTGAACAACGGGCCTTCGCGCGATGCGCAGGAGGCGGACGCCGCCTGGCTGGGCGACGCCTGGAGCAGCTACACGCGCCAGGTGGAACAGGCGCGCAAGCTCACATCGGGCGCCATCGGACGGATGATCGACGAGCTGCCGGCGCGACTGACCGCCGCCGGGGGCGACCTGGCCAAGCTCGCGCTGTCGGAGAAGCTGGTCGATGCGCTGATGACCCGCGACGAGTTGCGGGCCATGTTGATCAAGCGCGGCGCAGAGGACGCCGAGCACAAGACGTTCCGCCAGGTGTCACTCCAGGAATACCGCAACGCGTTGACCGACACAGGCGACCGCAGCTCGCAGGTGGGGGTTGTGGTCGCCGAGGGCGACATCATCGACGGTGAAGCCCCGCAAGGAGCGATCGGGGGCCGTTCGACCGCCGAGCTGATCCGGCGTGCGCGCGACGACGACACGATCAAGGCGTTGGTGCTGCGGGTCGACTCGCCCGGAGGCAGCGCGTTCGGCGCCGAACTGATACGGCGCGAGCTGGAACTGACTCGCAAGGCCGGCAAACCGGTGGTGGTCTCGATGAGCGACGTTGCAGCCTCGGGTGGGTATTGGGTCTCGACTTCGGCCGACGAAGTGCTGGCTGACCCTGCGACCATTACGGGTTCCATCGGCGTGTTCGGAATGATCCCGACGGTCGACAAGACGCTCGATAAAGTCGGCGTGCATACGGGCGGTTACACAACGACCTGGCTGGCTGGCGAACCCGATTTGCGCCGACCGCTGGATCCAAGGACCGGACAGGTGATCCAGGCCAGCGTCGGCCATATCTATCAGGAGTTCCTGGCGCGGGCCGCTGCCAGCCGACACACGAGCGCGGAGCAGATCGAGGAAGTTGCGCAGGGGCGGGTCTGGACTGGGCGGCAGGCGCGCGAGCGCCACCTGGTGGACGGATTCGGCGGACTGGCTGCAGCCATCCATGATGCGGCGCAGCAAGCAAAACTGACCCCCGGTTTCCGCACTGCATATATCGAACTCGAACCCAGGGGACTGAGCCGCCTTCTGGATATCCTGGCTGAACGGACGGCGCGCGCCGCGCTGCGGGTCGTCGGGCCACTGCCGGCACGGCTCCTATTGGGAATGGGCGTAAATACGAAAGCGGGCGCTGACTTGTCCATGCTTTTTCCAGACCGCGCAACGCTGCCGCGCGTGCTGGCGCACTGCCTCTGCGAGGCTCCGTAGCGCACCAGAATTGTGCGCCGGCTCGGCCCACCGAAGCGATGGGCGAAGCGTTGACCCCAACGCCACGGCATGACCTACCGGTAAGTAATTCCCCACGTTCGGTGGGATTCCGGTAGATTTGCCGCTCCGCTGGGCCAACGCCGATGGAAATTCCAAGTCAAACAACCGAAAGCGCTGAGGCCGGACGAACCCGTCGCAAGCCCGGTACACGGCGCCTTCAGATTCTTCAGACTCTGGCCTCGATGCTGGAGGACCCGCGTGGCGAAAAAGTAACCACGGCGGCGCTGGCGGCCAAGCTCGATGTGTCGGAGGCGGCGTTGTACCGCCACTTTGCCAGCAAGGCCCAGATGTTCGAGGGCCTGATCGAGTTCATCGAGACGACTATTTTCGGGCTGATCAACGACATATCGAGCAAGGAAGTGTCAGGGCTGAACCAGGCGCGGCGGATTGTCCAGATGCTGCTGGAATTTGCGCAAACCAACCGAGGCATGACGCGGGTCCTGATCGGCGACGCCCTGGTCAACGAAAACGACCGCCTCCAGGATCGGATGAATCAGCTGCTGGAGCGGATCGAGGCGTCGCTGCGACAGAGCCTCAGGGTCGCCGTGTCACAAAGCGAAATCCCGGCTGACCTGGATACCGGGGCGCGGGCCTCGCTCGCCGTTGCCTACGTACTGGGGCGGTGGCATCGGTTCGCCAAGAGCGGGTTTCGCAAGCAGCCGACCGACGGGCTGGACCTCCAACTGAACACCCTGATCGGTCCGGCCGCCTGAGCCGGGCAGCTGGGAAGCGGCGCGCCGGCCGATTCTGGACCGGCGGCGCCTTAGGCTGCCCCGCATACGAGACAGCTCGGGTCCCGGCCGATCGTCAGCGAGCGCCACTGCATCGACAGTGCGTCGACGATCATCAGCTGGCCGGTCAGGCTCGCCCGGCCGCCAGCGGCCAGCTTCAGCGCCTCGGCCGCTTGCATGCATCCGATGATGCCCGTCAGCGGTGCGAACACCCCCATTGTCGAGCACAACTCATCCTGGGCGTCCTGCGATTCCGGAAAGAGGCACGCGTAACACGCGCTGTCGTCCAGGCGCCGGTCGAATATCGCCAGCTGGCCGTCGAAGCGGACCGCCGCGCCCGACACCAGCGGTCGGCGGTGCCGAACGCAAGCCCGGTTCAGCGCATGTCGGGTGGCGAAGTTGTCGCTGCAATCCAAAACGACATCGGCCTCGGCCACCAGCGGGTCGAGCTGGTCCGCTCCCACCCGGCGAGCGACCTCGATCACCTGGACGTCCGGATTGAGCGCGTTGAGCGCGATCCGGGCCGAGGATGTCTTCAGTTGCCCGATCCGATCGGTCGCGTGCAGCACTTGCCGCTGCAGGTTGGTCAGATCGACTCGATCCGAATCGACCAGCGTCAAGCGCCCGACCCCAGCGCCCGCAAGGTAAAGCGCGGCCGGAGACCCGAGTCCGCCCGCCCCGATGACCAGCATGCGTGAAGCGCTGATCCGCTGCTGGCCCTCGATGCCAATTTCCTCCAGCAGGATGTGCCTGGAGTAGCGCTGAAGCTGCCGATCCTCCAAACCGCAGACCTACAGTCTGTCCAATTGATGAAGTATGCGCGCAAGATCGCGCGGCTTCATGTGGCCGATCACCGGCGGTACGCGATTCTTGAATTTCTTGAAGTAGTAGCGGATTGCGTCGACCGAGAGCCCGAGCCAGGCCGCGATCTGCTCGTCAGCCGATCCTTTCAGCCCGGCGCGCAGCACGTCGGCCTCGCGCGCGGAAAAGCGCATCGCCATCAGATCCGCAATGAAGGGACGGTGTCGCAGCTCCAGTGTCACCGCCAGTCGCTGTGACGCGTAGAACAGCGCGAGCACTTCGGCTGCGGTCGGCGCGCGCACCGTGAACACGAACAGCGTGCCGCGCGTCAGGCGCCCGCGCGCCGGCAGCACGGCCAGATGCCGGGCGCCGCCGGCCCCATTGTGCTGAAGCCAGGCAACCACCGTATCCGCGTGCCGAACCTGCGATCGGACCCAGGCCGTGTGCTCTTCGATCGACGCGACCAAGGGCCGCCATTCCTGGCGCGCACGCAGCGCGAGCGGATCGCGCTCGCCAATCAGCGTCGAGTAGAGCGCCTGCAGATCGCGCCGCATCGAGCCGTGCATCTGTACGGGAGCGCAGGCGAGTCCGGTACCTCCGCAATCGGCGATCACACACAGGCAGTGGGAAACGGGCGCGACCTGGCTCAGGCGAACGCCCAGCTCGGCGTCGAGCTTGCCGTCGGCGACGGCGCGCAGCGGCGCCAGCAGCTCATCGATCCTGGCGTGCGCCGCGGCGTCGCTTCCTTGATCGAGTGGCAAGACCGTCGTTTCCATGTGCGGATGCTAGGTCCGCGGTGCACGCTGTTCCATCGGCCTATTCGAACTTGCGCACCCGGCCTCTTCCATGGCGCCGCCGCTGCGTTCTCGCTACTGATGTCGGCGGTGCCACTCGGGCGGCCGTCTTCGACAATGTCGACTGCCGATGTCATCGAAAATAGTCCAAGCCCCGCCAGTCCCGCGCACCGCGCACCGTCGCTGCGCGCCATCGGCATGGCTGCTCGCCATCGGATTCGCGACTGCCGCGCTGCACACGACGTCGCCTGCGATCGCCGACCCGGTACTCGGTCCGCTGCAACTTGCACGGCGGATCAACCTTGCACCGGCCTGCACTCGCAGCGAGGTGCTGGGGCTGTGCTGGTGCGGTGCCAGCCCCTGTGGCTACCGGGTCCGGATGTACGTTCCGGTCGCCTTCATCGAAACCGTGCGCGCGCCAGGCGACTCGCTGTCGGGGCTGCCGCTGCCCGGAGTCGGCGCCGTGGACGCGACTGGCACGCAAAGCTCGTCGCACTCGGCGCTGGACAACACGGCCGAAGCGCACGCGTGGCTGGTCGGCGACTCGGTCTGGCTGCTGTCCGCCCCAGTGCCATGTCTCAGTTGCAGGCCCTCGGACGCACGCTCGGACGCCCCGCCGCCCTCGATCGCAGCCAGCGCGATGTGCGGGCCCACCGCCGCGATCATCGAAGCGCTCGCGTCGAATCCCGTCTCCAGCTTCGCGCCCTTGCTCAGCGCGCTCGCCTATTCATCCGAGGTCGATGCCGTCAACTGGCGCACCGGCTGCCGCGATCTGCTGACGATCGATTCGTGGGCGCAGGCTCCATCCGACCTGCGCAACTGGGGCGCGCTGCGACCGCGCCAGATGCGCGACCTGGGAACTCCTCCTGTGCTGTATTCGGCCAAGACCGCGTATCGGGCGCTGAGCATTGCGCGCGACCAGCTCGCCACGTTCCCTTTCCCGGTCGACCTGGCCGCGCGCATGCAACAGGCGTATCCGGCCGTCAGCAGCTGCTTCGATATCGGGGAGCAGCCGCTGCCGCAAGCCCCGTTTTCAGATCGGCCCGTGCAGACCAGCGCAGACGGGCGCTACGGATGGTTCTACTGGCGGCCGGTGACGTGCTGCATCGGATTCCAGTCGCTGGCGATGTGCCCGAAGGCTCGCTGAACGGCGCGAGCTACTTTTACGGCGTACACCACCGGACTGCTGAGATTTTCTTAAGCGGTGGTGCGCGTGGTCGCCAGGCGTTGGTGAATCATCGCAACCACCGCGGCACCCTCGCCGATCGCGCCACCCACGCGCTTGACGGAGCCGGAGCGGACATCACCGACCGCAAACACACCCGGCAAGCTCGATTCCAGCGGTGCGGGCTCGTGGCCGTCGACCAGGCCGGCGGCTGCCCGTCCCGTCAGCACGAAGCCCTTCGCGTCCAAGCCGACTCCACAGCCGGCGAGCCATGCGGTCTCGGGGTCCGCGCCGACGAACAGAAAGACGTTGCCGATCGGGCGCTGCTCGACCGCGCCGCTACGTGCGTCGCGCCACGAAACGGCGCAAAGGCGACCCGCCGCGTCACCCTCGAGCTGCACCAGCTGGGTTCGGCTTCGCAGCTCGATGTTGGACGTCGCGCCGATCCGGTCGATCAGGTAGCGCGACATGCTCTCCGCAAGACCCGTACCGCGCACCAGCATCAGGACCCTGGTCGCGAAATCGGCCAGATACACGGCTGCCTGACCGGCCGAGTTGCCTCCACCGACCAGCACCACCTCGGCCTTCTCGCATATCTGCGCCTCGATCGCCGAGGCCCAATACCAGACGCCACGTCCTTCGAATTCGCCCAGGCGAGGCACAGCGGGGCGGCGATAGCGCGCGCCGCTCGCGATTACGACGACGCGGGATCTGATCCGGCGCCCATCGGTGAGGCTGACCAGCATCTCATGGTCGACACCCAACCTGCTGCAGTCCATGGTCGCGACTTCCGCGGGAATCAGGATTCTTGCGCCGAATTTCTGAGCTTGCACAAAAGCCCGCCCGGCCAGTGCCTGTCCCGATATGCCGGTCGGGAAGCCCAGGTAGTTTTCGATGCGGGCGCTGGCGCCAGCCTGGCCGCCAAACGCGCGGCAGTCCAGCACGACCACGCGCAGGCCTTCCGACGCGGCGTATACCGCGGTCGCGAGGCCGGCAGGTCCGGCACCGACGATGGCGACGTCGAACAACTCGTCCAGGTTGGCCGATTCGAGCATGCCCAGGCAGCGGGCCACGATGTCTTCCGTGGGATTCAACAACGTCGATCCGTTCGGACAGACGACCAAGACGTCCGATGCCGCCCCGCCGTTGCGGCGCAGCAGCTCGCCAGCTGCGGCGTCTTTGTCCGCATCGATCGCGTGATGTGGATAGCCGTTGCGGCGCAGGAAATTCTGAATCCGCAGAAGTTCGGCCGATTCGCCCTGGCCGATCAACACCGGCCCGGTGGCACCCGACTGGATAAGGCCGACCCGGCGCAGGATCAGCGCACGAATGATCCGTTCGCCCAGGTCCGCCTCGGCGACGATCAGTGCGCGCAGCTGTGCAGGTGGAACCAGCAGCGCTTCAACATCCTCGTCGGCGTATGCGTCGACCAGCGCGGGCAAACTTGAGAGCTGCCCTACCTCGCCGACGAATTGCCCGCTCCCACGCCGAGCAATCGGCGTCACCTGACCCAGGCCATCGCGCTGACTGACAGACACCTCGCCGCTCAAAACGACCAGCAATCCTGGACTCGGTTGTCCTGCGACGAGCAGAGCTTCACCTCGCGCGTATCGCCTCGTGGTGCTGAACCGGCGGATCCGCGCAATATCCGCCTCGGTCAGTTCGGGAAACATCTGATGGCGCCGGCTCGCAAGAGAGGGCGGAATGTTCTCGGACATCGTTGCCTCGGTTCATGTCAAGCGCAAATGCTACCGTGCGAGCTTCGGGTTAAAGGTCACGCCGAAGGCTGTAAACGTGCGCGCGATTGCGCGCGATTGCTAGTACCTGTCTAAGCCCGTGAGAAGGGCGCGGGTTTAGCGTTACGACGGGCGCGCACAATGCACCGGCCCTCGTAAGCGGGAACCCGGGGCATCCATGGGAGAAGCTGATGTCGTCCGCTGAGACACCTGTGAGCGGCCCCGATCTGGCGCAAGGCATTCAAGCGACCGACCTGGGCGAAGGAAAGATGCTGGTCGGTCACGTGGGCGAGGACGCCGTGCTGCTCGCCCGATCCGGCGGCGAATTCTTCGCCATCGGTGCCTCCTGCACTCACTACAGCGGGCCACTGGCCGAAGGGTTGATCGTGGGCGATACGGTCCGCTGCCCCTGGCACCATGCCTGCTTCAGCCTGCGCACCGGCGAGGCGGTGCGCGCGCCGGCCTTGAGCCCTGTTGCCTGCTGGGCGGTGGAGTTGGTCGACGGCAAAGTCACCGTGCGCAATGTAAAGCAAGCGGCGCCGGCCCCTGGCTCGCAGGCGCGTGCGTCGGCCGGCGCGCCGCCGGCAAGGATCGTCATCGTCGGCGGCGGGGCCGCCGGCTTTGCCGCAGCGGAAATGCTGCGGCGGGAGCGCTTCCAGGGGAGCGTCACGATCCTCAGCGATGACGATGCGCCGCCGGTCGATCGGCCCAACCTGTCGAAGGATTATCTGGCGGGCAACGCTCCCGAGGACTGGGTCCCGTTGCGCCCACCGAGCTTTTACGCCGACCTCGGGATCGATCTGCAGCTTCATGCCAGCGTGACAGGCATCGACCTGAAGGCGCGCACCGTGGCGCTGGCCGATGGGCGGGCACTCGCGTTCGACCGCCTGCTGCTCGCCACCGGTGCCGAGGCGAACCGCCTTGTATTTCACGGCTCCGATGCGCCCCAGGTTCACACGCTGCGTACGCTGGCCGACTGCCGCGCGATCATCCAACGCGCCAGCACGGCGCAGCGCGCGATCGTGATCGGCGCCAGTTTCATCGGGCTGGAAGTGGCCGCAGCGTTGCGCGCGCGCTCGATCCAGGTCGACGTCGTCGCCCCCGAGTCGCATCCGATGGAGCGGATCCTCGGACCCGAGCTGAGCCGCTTCGTGCGAGCGCTGCATGAGGAGCACGGTGTGCGATTCCGGCTGGAGGACACGGTCACGTCGATCGAAGGTGCGCGCGTGACGTTGAAGAGCGGTGCCGGCCTGGATACCGATCTGGTCGTGATGGGTGTCGGGGTGCGGCCACGCCTGCAGCTGGCGCAGGCAGCGGGCCTGGCCATCGACCGGGGCGTGGTCGTTAATTCGTTGCTCGAGACCAGCGCGCCCGGCGTCTATGCGGCGGGCGACATCGCGCGCTGGCCCGACCCGCACAGCGGCGAGTCGATACGCGTGGAGCACTGGGTGGTCGCGCAGCGCCAGGGACAGACAGCCGCCCGCAATATGCTCGGGTACCGCGAGGCGTTCGATGCGGTGCCATTTTTCTGGAGCCAGCACTACGACGTTCCGATCAACTACGTGGGGCACGCAGAAAGCTGGGATCGAATCGAAGTCGAGGGCGATGTGGCGGCGCGCGATGCGCTGGTGCGCTACCGGCGCGCAGGACGTGTGCGGGCCGTCGCCTCGATCTACCGCGACCTCGAGAGCCTGAAGGCTGAGCTCGCGCTGGAGCGCGAACAGGTGCCGGCATAATCCGGCACATGAGTCGCGCACTGGAAGCACTCGAACGGCTGCGGGAAGGCAATCGCCGCTTCGCCACGTCCGACCCCGGCCACGACACCCGCTCGGACCGCGCGCGCCGCGGCGAATTGGCGTCACGCCAGGAACCGTTCGCCGCGATCCTCGGGTGCTCGGATTCGCGCGTTCCGGTGGAGATCGTGTTCGACCAGGGGCTGGGCGATCTGTTCGTGATTCGAGTCGCCGGCAACGTGGTTGCACCTTCCCAGATCGGCAGCGTCGAGTTCGCCGCGGAGCGCTTCGGAATCCGGCTGGTCGTCGTGCTGGGACATTCGAAGTGCGGCGCGATCCAGGCGACGCTGGAGCAGCTGCTGGCGCCGCGAGAGAACCAGTCGCGCAGCCTGCATTCGATCGTCGACCGCATCCGGCCTTCGGTCGAGAGCCTGCTGGCGACCGAGTTGCGGAAAGACCGCGAGTCGCTGGTGCGGGAGGCCGTGCGCGCCAATATTCGCGCCTCGGTCAGCCACCTTCGGCACGGTTCGGGGCTGGTCGAGCAGCTGGTCCAGAGCAGCGGGCTGCTCGTGGTGGGCGCCGAATACTCGTTGGAGACGGGCGTCGTCGAATTCTTCGAAGGCCTGCCGCAGGACTAGCCGGGCGCGCCTACTTGGGCGGCTGCGAGAACTCCCAACCCTGCACGACCCCGTTGGAGTCGAATTTGATCTGCAAGGACTTCAGGGTCGTATCGGACAGGTTCGCCAGTTTTCCATCGGCGAAGTAGTACGTCCATTCGTCGAAGCGTTGCCCCGTCGTGTCGACGTCGACCCCGGTGGACGGCGGCGCCCCCAGCCAGCTGCGCACCTGATCGCGGGTCGTGACGCCGCGCTGAACGTGACCGGTAAACGCGTTCAAGTCGAAATCGCTCCCCACGTGAAACCAGCCTGTCGCGCATCCACTCAGCACGATTGCCAGCGCCCAGGCCGGCGCCTGCCGTAACATCAATCGCAGCAAGATCAACCGCACGATCCACCCCCTCGCAGTCCGCTTCAGAACAACACGTTACCCCGCCCGTCGCACATCCAGCATCCACTTCGCGATCTGCGGCCAATTCGATCGCAACGTCCTCCCGCCGCGGCGGCCGCCAGCGGCCAGAAGAGCGGAACGCTGTGCTGCAGCACCTCCGCGCCTGTCGCCGCGCTCGAGCGTTCGGTCTTGGCTTCCACGTCATCTCCCTGCGCGACTGCCTGCGCGCGGCACCTGCTGCGTCCGCACGGAGTCTATTTCACTGCAGCGGCTTCAGACCTTGCAGCAAAGTGGGGATCAGCTCGGCGACCGTCGGATGAATGTGCATCGCACGCGAAATCACGGTATAGGGCGCCTTCGCAGCCATCACATCGATGATCAAGTGCACGACCTCGTCGCCGTTGAGGCCGAGCAGAGAGGCGCCGACGATCTGCTGGCTTTTCGCATCGACCACGATCTTCATGAAACCCAGCGTTTCACCGCGTTCCCGGGCGCGGCCGACGCGAGTCATCGGCATCTTGCCGATCAGCGCCGGACGGCCGCTGGCGCGCACCTCGCGTTCGGTCAGACCGACTCGAGCCAGCGGGGGATCGACGTACAGCGCATACGCGGGGATTCGGTCATCCACGCTGCGATGGTCGCCGTCCAGCAGGTTGGCTGCGACGATCTCGTAGTCGTTCCAGGAGGTGTGGGTGAACGCCCCTCGCCCATTGACATCGCCCAGGGCCCACACGCCCGGCACGTTGGTGCGCAGCTGGTCGTCGACTTTTATGAATCCGCGCGCATCGCACTCGATCCCCGCCTCGTGCAGCCTCAGGTCTTCCGTGTTCGGCCGGCGACCCACGGCCAGAAGAAGGTGGCTGCCGTCCACCTGCGGCGCCCCCTCGGCGCAATCGGCCGACACGGTGACGCCGCGCTGGTTCCGGTTTGCGCCAATGCACTTCGCATTCAATCGAAACTCGATCCCTTCGCGCGCCAGGATGTCCTGCACCGCGTCCGACACGTCCTCGTCTTCACGGGCGATCAGGCGCGGGGCCATTTCGATCACGGTAACGCGCGACCCGAAGCGCCGATACATCTGCGCAAACTCCAGACCGATGTAGCTGCCACCGACGACGATCAGATGTTCGGGCAGGAAGTCGACCGCCATCATCGAGGTGTTGGTCAAGTAAGGCACGGAGCTCAGGCCAGGCCAGTCCGGCACGAAAGCCCGGCCACCGACATTGATGAAGATTTTCTCGGACTCCAGCTCTTCGCCGCCGACCTCCACCCGGTGGGGCGCGTTGAAGTGCGCCTGGCCCCAGTAGACGCGAAGACCGGGCATGCCCGTGACCCACCGGGTCAAGCCCTCGACCGACTCCTCGACGATCGCGTCCTTGCGTGCCTTGACGGCGCGCATGTCGACTCCGATCGGCCCGCCGATCGTGACACCAAAATCCAGATGGCGTCGCGTCACGAAGGCGGCCTGCGCGCTGGCGACCAGCGTCTTGGTCGGTATGCAGCCGTCGTTCACGCAGGTGCCCCCGAAGTGCTCGCGCTCGATGAAGGCGACCGACATTGCCGCACCCGTCAATCGGCCTGCAAGCGCCGGACCCGCCTGACCACTGCCGATGATGATTGCGTCGAAGCGCTGCGGCATCGCCCGTCTCCCGAAGCACTCCGTTCATACGCATCGGCCCGGAGCGTTGAGCAATTGTGCGCCAGCCGCACAGCGGGAAGTCAATCCCAGCGCCCGGTGTCGTGAAGGTAGGGGGACGTCTGCAGCAAGCGCCAGCGAAGCGGCCACGCGCCAGGCCGCCAGAGCACGCTGTCGATCCTCATCCGGACCAGCTGACGCGCCCCCGGGAACGCCTCGACCTCAGGGCCAGTCCAATCGATCGTGCAGCGGCCGGTGACATGCAACAAATCGCCGCGCTCGAAATCCGGCACCACGATGGCTGCGCACGGCTGCTCCAGCAGGTTCCCGAGCGTATTGAAGTACAGGTTCCCTGCGAACTCGGGCCAGGTCAGGG
>Ga0210401_10001669_pt1 | contig 25319 bp, 23 predicted proteins | sample IncBWH32MmetaG_FD_150866 | JGI IMG/M metagenome (GOLD analysis project Ga0210401, IMG submission 150866) | Forest soil microbial communities from Barre Woods Harvard Forest LTER site, Petersham, Massachusetts, United States - Inc-BW-H-32-M | ecosystem: Environmental > Terrestrial > Soil >... | reverse complement strand
TGCACTCACAATTGAGGTTGACGCCGAGTTGAGGAGGGACGTATGGTTTGCGCAAAGTTCAAGGCGTCCATCACGATTTGGGTGCTCGCGACGAAAGCGTGAGTGGGTGGGGTCGCGGAAATTTAAAGGGAGATCACACCGTGAAACATAGGGGCGTGTTCAGGGGCTTGCAATTTGTCGTGATCGCTGCATTGGCCGGCGCTTTGCCTTTGGCGGCGCAGACGCAGCAGAGTCTTCCGCCGGACGGGCCGGCTATTCCGACGATTTCCTTGACTGGAGGCCCCACGAGCCAGGAGCCCAAGCCCAGCCCGGCCGATCAGCAGTCGCAATGGAACATGGAACTCGAGGGCTTTAACGACCTGCAGGGCCGCTCGGCGTACCAGCCGATCATCATCAACGAGAACGGGCGCGAAATCGCCTACGTGGGCCATCACACCGGCAGCGCGATGAATTCGCTGACGGGCGTTGTTGAGTCGAACGGAACGTCTATTGTGGACGTGACTGACCCGTCAAAGACGAAGTACTTGGCCCATATTCCGGGCTCGTCGGAAGCGGGCGAGGAGGCGGGGGGCGCGCAGATGGTGCGGGTGTGCAGCGGGGACGTTTTGCCGCATGGCGTCCACGGGAAGTGGTATCTCTTGCGGCCGCTCGGATCGAAGGCGCAGGAACTTTACGACGTGACCGATCCCTCGCATCCAAAGCACCTGACGACGATCGTCGATCAGCTCGATCACACGCATAAGAGCTGGTGGGAATGCGATACAGGCGTCGCATACCTCGTGGCCAATGCTCCGGCCGAAGGCTGGAAGGGCCAGCACATGAAGATTTACGACCTGAGCGATCCGGCCAAGCCCATTTATATTCGCGACTTTGGCCTGCTCGGGCAGCAGCCCGGCGCGACTTCGCACGAAGGCGTGGTGGAAGGGATACCGATTCACGGCATGATTTCCGCGGGAGTGGAGAAGAACCGCGTGTACGCGGCGTACGGGGTGGGTGCAAACGGCGTCATCCAGATTCTGGATCGCAAGAAGCTGCTCACCGACTTTGAGAATCCCAAGAAGCCCACCACCGAGGAGATGCTCGCGCCGCAGGTCGGCTTCGTTGTGATGTCTCCCGATCAGGGCGCGCACACCACGTTCCCAATTTTTGCTCAGCCGATTCCTGAATTTCAGGGGCACACGCAGCTGAAGACGCGCGATCTGCTCGTTGTGCCGTCCGAAGCGGCGCGCGGCGACCACTGCTCACCGGGTCCCGCGGGCGACCGCGCGGGACCCCATCTCGCGTTCATGGTGGACATCAGCAACGAAACGACACCATGGCCCATCTCAACCTTTCGTGTGCCGGAAAAGCCGGGAGAATACTGCGGTCGAGGCGGCCGCTTCGGCGCGCACGCCGTTGCGGAATCGTTCTATCCGCCGTACTACGGCAAGATCGCGATTTTTTCCTGGTTCAACGCAGGCACGCGCGTGTTCGACATCCGCGATCCGTTTGCCGTGGAAGAAATCGCCTATTTTATCCCCGCGCCGAATAAATTCACGATGGCGTTTTGCCCTTCGGACGGCATCAGCCATCCCGCCGGCGATCCGAAGATCACTCCCGATTGCCAGAAAGTGATCGAGACGAACAACGTCGAGGTCGACGATCGCGGACTAATTTACAGCGCGGACCGCGCCGGCAGCGGGCTGCACATCATGCGGCTCACGGGTCACGCGAGGGAGATTGTGGCGGGGAAGTAGGCAGCACAGCGCGACGCTTCAGGCTCACTCCCTGCGAAGAGCCTGCCGTACGGATTTCACTCGGAGGAATGAACACTTGCTGGAGTCCGATGACCAGTGCGACGGTTCGCCTTTTTGAGTGCCTTTCGCTGCTCCTTTGCGGATTTTTTCAGGGCTTTCCGATATTCCTTGGCTGCCTTCTTATTCGCCTTCTTGGAGCCGTGCGCGTATTCTCTGGCACCGGTACCTTGAGCCTTAGCCGGTATCGAGCATGAAACAGTCAAGACGGCAAGCAGTGTGAAAACAGCGATTCGGTTCATCTGAAATTTCCTCGTTGACCTCAAAAACCGCCACGTTGGTTCAGAAATCGGCTTTGTCAGTGTGTCACAATAGAGTACCCGAACTTCTCCACGAGTTTGAAGCCTGTTCCATGCCATCCACGGAAACTGCGCGGCCGAGTCAAAACTACAAGAAACACGAGCCGCTCGCGAGAGCTCGGAGTGACACTCGCCGTGTTACTTATTGTGGTAGACGTACTTGTTGTTGTCCCAGACGTATTCGTCGATTTCCCAGGCGGGCTTTAGCTTGTAGGTTTGCGAGGCTTTCCACGGCTTCGTGTAGGCCTTCGGGTCTTCGATCGTGAAATCGTCGACAAGCGTATCGTGACCGACGCGGCGCATACGCTCGACGACGTGCAGCTCCTCGGAATGCGGCTTAAGCCCCGGCTTGCGCCGTTTTCAAATCGGGGGCTTCGAACCTCACGAAGCTGGTTGACTCGCTGATGTGCGCCATGTCGAGCGCGTCGAGCAACGCCCAACTTGCCGCCTCTGGACCTTTTTCCGTGATCCACGGCGTCGTGATGACCAGCTCGTACGCGCCGGTCTCGGGCATGTATTTCCATTCGTGCGATGTGACCGGCATTTTCGCGAGATTCGTCAAAGCGTTCAGGATTTTTTCGCCCAATTGCTGTTGGGAATCGGACAATCGCGGGTCAGACATGATGCCTCCTCGAAAGCGCTTTCTTCAGGAGAGGAGAAGGTGAATGGGCGGTCGAGATCTGCTCGTCCGCCCGGGTTCCGCAGAGTAGCGAGCTAGTTCAACGGTCAATCCGGCGCGCTCTCCGCTTCGAGGTCGGTGCTGAACGGGATCACTCCGGGCACGAGCCACTTGGTCCACATGTCATCGATCTTCGATTGGAAGTAATCGATGTCGTCGTTTGTGAAGTGCGCGAAGCGTCCCTGCTTCAGGAGATAGTCCCGCACGGGGAGCCGCCGGATCTTCTTGTTCGCGATTTGCTGCGTTTTCCCCGTGAGCTTCAGCACGCCATTTTCGACTTCGTACATCGGCCATATTCCAGTCGTCACCGCGAGTTCGCCCATCTCGTGCGAGAGGAAGGGATCGTAGTCCCAGCCCTTTGGGCAAGGATCGAGCGAGTGAATAAACGTAGGGCCGCCGATGGACAGCGCCTTGCGGATGGAATTCATTCCCGCCAGGCCATACGACATGCAAATCGTCGCGACGTATTTGCAATCCGGATGGCCCGCCGCCATCATGCCCGCCATATTCTTCTTCCAGCGCCGGTGCATGATGCGCTTCATTTTTCCCGGAGGGCTGAACGTGGTGTGCGCGCCCCACGGAGTGCTGCCGGAAAGCTGGATGTCCGTGTTGGCGTAGGATTCGTTGTCGTACATCAGAATGAGGCAGTTGTAGTCCGGATGCGTGAGCGTCGCGGAAATTGCTCCGATGCCCATGTCCGCGCCGCCGCCGTCGCCGCAGAAGGCGATCACGTTGATCGGCTCATTTTTCATCTTGCCTTTGCGCATGAGCGCTTTCAGCGCAGCTGACGCGCCCAGCGCAGCCGACCCGCTGCTGCCGAGCTGCGTGTGCATCCAGGGAAGGACCCAGGAGGTGCTGTAATACGTGGTGTTGGCCACGTACATGCACCCGGTGCTCCCGAGGACAATCGTGCGCGGGCCCGCGGCCTTGGCCATCATCTTCATCACCAGCGCCGACTCGCAGCCCTGGCACGTGCGGTGGCCGGAGGTGAAGTATTCCTCGAGCGGAAGCTTCTTGAGGGACTTGAAGGGATCGAGTTGCTGCGTCGGATCAAGCTGCGTATACGTCGCCATTTCTTTTCCACCCTTTCTCTTGTGACGCGAATCTGGTCAGTTCAATGTTTGGGCGGGCTTTCAGGAGAGCCCGCACCCGCTACTCCCGAAGTCCAATCCACTGCGTGAGCGGCACCGACTTGCCCTCGGCCGCCTGGTAAACGGAATCCGCCATTTTCTCGACATCCGGCACGGTGACTTCGCGTCCGCCCAAACCGCAGATAAAGCCCAGCACGGGCGGCCGGCGTCCGGGCGACGGATAGAGCGCGTGGCGGACTTCACCGGCGAGTACGCCGCCAAGATACGGCGAGCCGAACGAGTAATCGCGATCGATAACTCCGACGGCGGAGAATCGCCCGAGCGATTTCGCCAGTTCCTCCGCGGCAAAAGGCCGGAACCAGCGCATGCGCACGAAGCCGACCTTCTTGCCTTCCTGGCGCATCTTTCGTATGGCGACCCTGACCGGCGTCGAAAGCGTGCCCATGCCCATCAGCACGATGTCCGCGTCATCGGTCATGTATTCTTCAAAGAACGGATTGCCGTAAGAACGGCCAAAAATCCGCTCGAAGTCGGCGTAGGCCTCGCGGATGACGCCGACGGTGCGTTCCATGGCCGCGAAGTTTTGACGGCGAATTTCCATCACCCAGTCTTCATTGCCTTGCGGGGCGACGGTGATGGGATTGTCGGGATGGAGGAGCAGGTCGGCGCGGTTGTAGCGCGGCAGGAATTCGTCCACTTTGTCCTGCGTGGGAATCTTGACCAGCGCCTGCGAGTGCGTGAGGAACGCGCCGTCGCAACTGATCGCACAAGGCAGGAAAATGCGACGATCCTCCGAAACGCGGTAGGCAATGAGGGCGGTGTCCAGCGCCTCCTGCGGGCTATCCACCCACACCAGTTGCCACCCGAGATCGCGGACGGCCAGCGCGTCGTTGTGTTCGACGCCGAATGCGCCGGGATCGTCGAGCGCCCGGTTGCCGACCATGGCGACCATCGGAATTCGCAGTGCCGGCGTCACCGTGAGCGCTTCCATCGCGTACATCCACCCGACGCCGCTGCTGCCGCAAAACACGCGCGCGCCGCACGCGGAGGCGTGTTTCACGATTTCAAATTGCGAGTGCTCGCCTTCGGCGACGATGTACTCGCAATCCAAATCGCCGTTAGCCACGAGCTTGGCAACGTACTGCATGACGGTGTCGTACGGCCGGATGGGATAGGCCGTGACCACGTCCACGTCCGCCAGCTTGCAGGCTACGGCGATGGCTTCGCTGCCTGTAATAAGCGCAGTTTCGTCCGCTTTTCGTTCCTGCTGTACTCCTGTTGCTGTCGCCATGGCAATTCTCCTCCCTGGACCGTCAGGCCCCGCGGGCGATGTTCAGCATTTCGGGAACTTGCTCCTCGTATTGGCCGCGATAGCGGAAACCGTGCGAGCGGTCTTCGCGATTTGCGATTTTTCCCTGGAGCCACGTTTCGTAGCCCGGCTTGTCTTTGCGCCACATCTCCCACTGGCTGGCGTTATCGCTGAATTCCGCCTCGTTCACCATCGTGACGCAATCCTTCACGGGACATACCGCTTCGCACACGCCGCATCCGCAGCAGGCCTGCATGTTCGGGTCGTACAAATTCTCGGGCGTGACGTCGAAGCAGGAGTCCGGGCAATGCAGCCAGCAGAGCGTGCACTTGATGCAGGTGTCGAAGTTCAACACGGGCCGCATCGTGCGAGTCGTGTATTTCTTGAACGTGGGATTGCGGTCCGGCTGGAATCCACCCAGCGTGTGCGCGACCGGGTCTTCCATCCCGCGGCCGGCCGGAATGCCGGGAATGGCGATGCCGTCACCCATCTCGTGCCACTTTGGCAGATCGAATTTGTAGGGGACCTCGGGATTGCCCTGATCGGGCGTTACCGTGATCGACGTGGTTCGCTCGTGCGCTTTCGCCGCGGACTGTGCTTTGATCGGGTCCTTCCATTCATCGAGGATCACTTTTTGGACGGACTTCAGGCTGAAGAGTTCCGGCAAAATCCGCGAGATCGCGCCCAGGATGCGCACATCGGTGTGGTCGTCCTTGTAAACCCACAAGCCGGAGAAACTGACCGTGCCTTTCACAATGGAGAGCTGGTAAGGAGACTCCTTGCGATGGGACATGGCGATGAGCGTTTCGGGCTCTTCGCGGGAGGTGGCGATCAGCGTGCCGCCGGGCTTCAGCAGCTTGTTCACGGGCTGAAGACCGTACCACGCCCAGGACTCGACGCCCTTGCACAGCGTGTCGTCCACGGCGATGGTGATATCGACTTCCTTGGGCTCGTACTTGGCCATGCCCTCCTCGAGCGTCACGTCGTCGGTAGCGACGATCGCGAAGTTCTTGGCGGGGATGCCGTTGCGTTCAGGGCTGTCGCCGTATCGGCCGAACGAGATGCCGGGCTTGCCCTCCTCGTGCGCCGCCAGGACAATTGCGCGGCTGATATTCTTGGCCAGGGTTTTCTGGAAAATGCCCCGGTAAATGATCTCAATGGCAAAGAGCCGGCCCATATTTTTTACCTCCATTCGAGTCACATTTTGTTCAAGACAATGCCCTCAATTTTTTCGATGTGCCGCCGCATGGCGGCTTCCGCGGCGGCGGGATCGCGCCGCTCGATGGCGTGCAGAATCTGGCGGTGGCCTTCGAGCGATTTCTGCAGCCGCCCTTCCACTTGCAGGGTCTGCTCGCGGCTCTCTTTCAAGAGATCCATGAAAACGTCCAGGACGTTCAGCACCACTTCGTTTCTGGCTGCGTGCGCGATGGTATTGTGGAACTCAGTGTCCTCTTCGATGGCCAGCTCGCCACGATCGACCTTTTCCTGCTGGCGCTGAATGATCTTCTGGAGATGCTGCAGATCTTCGAGGGAAGCGTGCCGGGCAGCCCGCCTGGCTAACACGGGCTCGATCATCGCGCGGAATTCGAGGAGTTCGCCTACGAATTCCCGCCGGTGGAGAAATGCCGCAGTCAGGGGGTTCAGCAGGGAATCGGCGGAAGGAGTGCGGACCACGGTACCCTCTCCATGGCGCGCTTCCACAAAGCCCGTGACTTCCAACGCGCGCACAGCATCTCGCAGCGAACCCCGGCTGACATGAAACATGCCCGCCAGTTCGCGCTCCGGGGGCAGCTTCTCGCCCGGCTTCAGCGCGCCGTCGCAAATCAGGCGCTGAATTTGCAGGGCTATCTTCTCGTAGACTTTCGTCTTATGGATGGCCTCAACGTCGCTTCGAGCGATAGACATCGTGGTCCTCGCCGTGGCCCAGTGGACTAATGTGTGTACGTGTTCCCGGAAGTACTCCTGTACGACTGTGGATGTCAAGCTATTTGTTACGGTATTTTTGTCAGGTCGCGGGGAACTTGGCCCAAGTAGGGTTTTGGCACGAAGGTTCACGCGCACGGAGACAATGCCATTTCACTTCATTGCCACCTGACACTGAGACCACCGTGGAGAACCGAATCCCGTACCTTCGTACTAGTCCATCGGTACAGCCGGCCTATTGTGCGTCGGATCTTGGGTTGAGTTACTCGGCGCCTCATCTTGGGAAAGTATGTTACATCGGCTCCCGGCGATGCCCTCTGAAATGGACTCGGGTCTCTCTTTATCAGCTTTTGTTTCATTGCATTAGCCACTACAACCGATATGGCATCGGGAACGCTCATTAGTAAGCGTCCGGCTCAGGGGAAGTACAGTACTGAGATCAGCCGGAACGTCCGAAATCGATCACGCAGGGGGTGATGAGTGAACCGTTACTTTTCCTCGATTCAGGCCAAGCTGGATATCCGTTCCGTTAGCTTCGTAGCGCACTCCAGGAAACCGGAACGGACCCATTTTTCGTGTCCTGCAAGCCACGAGGAGCGCCACCTCGGCTGCGGGGAATTAGGCTTTTCCGCAATGGAGTTGCTGATCATCGTACTCCTTATCGGCATCGTTGCGGCAATCTCGGTGCCCTCAGTGACTTCTATCACGCGCAATTTGCGAATGGTGGGAGACGGGCGCGCACTTGCTTCCGAGATTAATCTGGCGCGAATGCGCGCGGCCGCCGATTTTACCCATGCGCGCGTTTACATGGACCTGAACGCCAACACCTTTCACATGGAGGAATGGAACAAGTCCAGCGCCTGCTGGAAGACAGATGGGGATAGCGGTCCGTGTACCCAGACTACCAGCCCCGTGAATTCGTTGTCCCAAGGCGATTCTTTCGGATTCGGTTCGCTTACAACCGGGCCGACGACTGCGACAACTTCAACCGCTCAACCCCTCGCTTGCACGGTGGGCGTTGCAGGCGCAGCGGCCGGCGCGAACTTGTCCAACACCGCTTGCATTGAAATTGATTCGCGCGGGTATCCTGTTGACAGCAGCGACAACATCGTCGCGACCGACGCCGTGTATCTTACCAACAATCAGAACTCGTACACCGCGATTGCGGTCACTGTTTCTGGAAAGCCCACGATATACAGCTATACCGGATCGGGTTGGGTTGCATTCTAGGAGAATGCGGAACATGCCTTGTCATTCCAAACGCGGTGAGGAATCTCTCTGCGCCCTAAAGCCCAGGAAAAGAGAGATTCCCCGGCACGCAGCGTGACTCGGAAAAACAACATTTTGAGCTTTTCCGCAGCCTGCTAGAGTTAAGGAGCGTCGAAAATGGCCCAAAGACTCACGAGCGCAGATTGGATTCGGCGAGGCATAGCCCGTTGGAAATCCCTTGCCCGATCTGAGCGGGGCTTTTCACTGGTTGAAAGCATGGTGGCCAGTGCCATCCTGATTACCGCGGTAGTAGGCATCCTTCCCGCGTTGGTGCTGGGTTTTCAGACGACCGAACAGCAGGGTGCGACCGCAACCCGGGCCACTGAATACGCCCAGGACAAGATCGAATCGCTGATCAGTCTAGATTTCAACGACGGCGCGACCGATACGACGGTCTTCCCTCCCAATGCCACTGGAGGCAGCGGACTGGGCGGAGTCATGGCCGTCAATGCCACCGTCGGGGCGATTCCCCCGGCCGCGGCAGCCGCGAGCTACGTCGATTATCTGGACGCAAGCGGCAACCTCCTGACAGGTTCCACAGGCGCCTATTACACGCGCGCGTGGAGCATTTCGACCGATTCCACGGCAAGCCTGAAAACAATCACCGTAGTCGTCACGTCCACGCAGGCGGCTGGCGTCAAGGGCCTGGCTCCCTCCACCACGCTGGTCAGCATCAAGTCAAGCGGGCTGTAAGCGTTCGCGAAAGGTGGTCAAAGTGTCCTCCGTGCTTTGGGATTCTGGACAATTTCTTGAGCGACGAGACCAATGCGAGTCGGGCGAAACACGCCGCGTGCCGCTTTTCGAGCAACCGGAATTTGCGCGGGAAAACGTTGATCCACGCTGTAGCCGTGCAAACTGCGGAGGATTCTCGCTGCTCGAATTGCTCACGAGCCTGGTGGTCCTGATGATCATCGCGGGCGGGATCTTTTCGGCCGTCTCCACGGCGGAACAAACGTATGCGCGGACCGAACAGAAGTCCGACCTGTACGAAAACGTGCGAGGCGTCGAGGAGATGATGCAGCAGGAGATCGGACAGGCCGGACTCGTGAATTTGCCGACGTCAACACTAACCGTGTCAGTGAGCGCAAGCGTCACGGCCCAAACCGTCATCGTCTCCTCCACCGATTCGATGTTCGCGGGCGAACAACTCCTGGTGGACGCGGGCACGGCCAACGAGGAATTGGTGACAGCGATCGCGGTTGGCGCGTCGACGGTGAACGCGGTTTTCGGCAAGCCTCATGCCACGGGCGTTCCGATCCATGTGTTGGGGGTATTCCCTAACGGCGTCGTGGCACCCGGCACCGCGGATGGCTCCACGGCGAACGTCCTGAACATTTTTGGCGACATCAACGCCGACGGTTCGCTAGTGTATGTGCGCTATACGTGTACGCCCGGAACAACAGCCGCACCCGGAACTCTAACGCGGTCGGTCACTGCGATCCTGCCCGGCGTGAGTACGATCAACGCGGATCAGGTCCTGCTTTCTTCCGTCGTTGGCGGTGTGGGCGTCGCCTGCTACCAATACACGACCGCGACCGCCGCGGGCTACACGTTTGTGACCAACGTCGGCGTCACCGTCACCGTGCAAGCCACCCGGCCCGACCCGCAAACCGGTGTCTACGCCCAAATGAACAAACCGTTCTTCAACCTGGCCCCGCGCAATATCCTGGCGGGTTTGGAGCTGGCCAATGCTGGGATCACGGTTCGTTTGCAGCCTACCCCGGCGAATGTTCTGGCGTATTAAACATTTCAGGAAACGCGGAATGCAGGAAACAAGGAGTGGTGCAGTCATGAAACATCGAGATCGTCATAATTGGAAAGAACGCGGCGTCGCCCTGATCATGGCGCTGATCATGACGGTGATGCTTGGTCTGCTCGCCGCCGCAGTCATGTTCACTTCTCAGGCGCAGACCTGGACGAGCCTGAATTACCGGCTGGCGACACAATCCCGTTATGCCGCGGAGGCGGGGCTGCAAACCACCATGAACTGGCTCTCTTCGCTGAACTACACCGCCCCTACAAATTTTACCTCGTACGACATGACCACAAATCCCGTCCAATACAACGGCAGCCCGGTAGTGCTTTCGGCGACGAACGGAGTCAACTCCAACTATCCTGACGCAACGGTCGTCGCCGCATACGCGGGCGCGCTTAACAAGCCGATTGCAGGCGAGCCGAACGCTTCTTATTCAACCTACGCCACGCTACTGCGCATGAATCCGGCGGGCGGCGTGTCATGGCTGGGCGGCGGAGGCGTCATACAAACCTGGCAGATCACCTCGCAAGGAAGCGTCGGGGGAATACGAAACGCTACCGTGCAAGTGATGGCGACATACGAGCGCGGCAGCACCCCCATCTTCAATTACGGTATTGAGGCAACCAGCACTGGTTGCAAGGCCGTCGACTTTCGGGGATCGGATTACACCGACAGTTACAATTCCAATCTCGGCGTGTACGGCGGCACAAACGTGCAGGCGGGAGGTGGAAACGTTGCCACCAATGGCAACGTGAATCTCGGCAAAAACGCCATGATTAACGGGACCATTTTCGCGCCGAACACAAATGTCGGCGCTTGCCCGGACGGAATCACCAACGGTACGGGGAAAGCCGTCTTCGATCAAGGCGCTAGCACTCTGAACGCGGGATTGCTGGCGCCGCTACCGTGGGGATGCAAAGCCGTGCCGTGCTACCCGAGTCCGCTTCCTCCCACGACCACGCAAAACGTGAGCACGTCGTGCGCGTCAGTCGCGGGCTGCACGTCCAATGGCACCACCACTCTCATCGACGGCGGAAGGACCACGACCGCGAATGTCTATACTCTCACGCCCGGCCAATACGGAAATCTGCAGATTGACGCCGCCGACGTTGTCCATGTCACCGCCGGAACCTACAACGTGAACAGCCTGAATTTCTTGAGGGACGGCCAGATCGTCGTCGATTCCGGGCCCGTGGTATTCAATCTCGCCGGACAATGCGCTTCGGGTTGTCCCAGCGAATCCGGGTATACCCCGTCCACCAGCGTGCTCTGGGGTGCCGGCTTCGCCGGGTTCAACTCGTGCAGCGGAGGCGTCACCGCCAACCCGGATGTATACGGAAAAGTTACCTGCGGCGCCGCGAAAACGCCGTTCAGCGGGGTCGCATCCAATTTCCAGATTGTTTACGCGGGGACCGATCTGATCCGGGTCGGAGGCATGCCGAACGCCGGGGTCGTCTACGCACCGAAAGCAGCTTACTATGCCCCTGGAGCTCCCGTGGGTCTGTACGGAAGCATCGTCACCGGCACGTTTGACGATGCCTCCCAATCCCCTTTCCACTATGACAATGCTCTCCAAACAACTGCGGTAACGGCCGGACAGTACAGATCTGTCGGGGGATTTAGCTGGAGCAAGTTCTAGGTTCGGGTTGAGACTGGAATGGTGGAAGGGCTGGAATTCGATCCAGTGACAGGGATACAGCGGACCGCGTGACTTATCACGACCGTCTCGGCGGATGGCACCATCATTACGACCGGGCTGCATAACCCAAGTGTTTATTCGGAAGTTGGAGGCTCGAAACCTGATTTCGCAATTAGGCTAGATCGGTCCAAGAATTGCCAGCGGGAAGTGTCGTGTTTCTATGGGCAAGTTCGGAAGGAGAATAGCCTTCTTCATTCGCGCAGCGCCCTTTTCGCCGTGTTTTGAACAGTCCATGTTTCGTACTAGCGCCTACTCACACTGACGGCGCGAATTCGAACCCGGTTCTCCCAGGACCGTTGCTACGCGGTTTTGGACGAGGCCTGCTGTTCGGGGATCGTCCAGCGCAACGCCTCAGCCCGGTCGCGGAACACCCGGATTCCGTATTCGCCCTGTGCTTCACGCATCATTTTGAACATGCTGGCGAAGCCGGACTGCTCGTCCGTGGCAACGAGCACCGCGCGGCGGGAATGAGCCGAGAAGATCGTCGCAGCTGTCACCTCGCGCACGTCATCGGGGCTGAGATCGATTCCCGTAACGGCGGTGCAATCCACGATCTGAGAACAGTCGGGGTCGAAGCTGGGGTCAACCAGGAGCTTTCGCTGATGAGCCAATATGTCGGCTGCCGTCAGGAAGCCGGATGCAGTACTAATAACCAATCGCCGCGTTTTGTCGATCTGATATGAGGCTGGCATAGCTTGTCCTCCTCTCCAGGTGTGTCCTGCATGGGTGCAGGAGGGGACCGTCTTGACCAGAAATTTCCGTTGGGCCTACTTTGTGCGCAGAGTACTCTTGTCCGGCCGTGGATACAACGAATTTCGATCACGGATCAAATTTACAGCGCGAATGGTGCCGGTAGCGGACTGGAAATCATTCGGTTCACGGGGCATGCGCAGGAGATTGTCACGGGGAAGTAAGCAGCACAGTGGAATCGTGCCGTCACGTGCGATCTTCCTGTCGTATCCTGATGGACACTCCGGCCGTATTCGGTTGACAGGCGCGACTCAGCGCGTGGTTACAATAACGAATACTCCCCGGCATACTTTCCGATAAGGCCAAATCATGTCCGATACATGGAAACGATTAGAAGGCGAAATCGTCAACGGGAAATTCCCGCTGCGTCAATACTTAGGTGGATCTGAACACAGCGCAGTATTCCTCACGGAGCGGCCTGGGGGCGAAATTCTTGTAAAAGCCGCCATCAAACTGACCGCTGCAGGGGCGGAAGATGGCGAACTCCAGCTCTCTCGTTGGCGAGAGGCAGCGGAGCTCTCCCACCCTAACCTGATTTCTCTTTATGAACTAGGGCGGTCCGAGCTAGACAGCATTTCCTTGGTCTATGTCGTGATGGAATGTGCAGAAGAGAACCTTGCGCAGGTTCTTTCTAGTCGAGCGCTGACGTCTGCCGAAACGCGGGCGATGCTTGAGGCCGTCCTGGACGTCCTTGGCTATCTTCACGGCAAAGGCTTCGCGCACGGTCACATCCAACCGGCGGACATCATGGCGAGCGGTGATCAGCTGAAGTTATCAAGCGAAGGTCTATGCCGCGTGGGGGAATCACGTCTCGGCTCTCTCTATCAGACTGCCTACGATCCACCCGAATCTGTCCTGGGTGTTGTCCCGGCGTCACAAGCAATTTCACCCGCCGGTGACGTATGGTCCCTTGGCATGACTCTGGTCGAAACGCTGACGCGGAGTGTTCCCCCGGTGCCGACGACGAAGCATCTCGACCCTCAGATCCCGCAGTCACTGCAGCAGCCGTTCCTCGAAATAGCGCGACACTGTTTGCTTCGTCGCCCTGAAGGCCGATGGACAGTTGCCCAAATCGTTGCCCAACTGGTGGGCAACTCTCCGGTGTCCTCGGCCCGTGCTCGGTCGCCGCGAACCCGCCCTTCGGCAAGTGCAGCGCAACGAATGTCCCCGGAGTCGGCGCCATCGGCGAGGCTCTACGGATACGCCGCACCGATCACGATCGGATTCGCGCTGTTGCTAGCCGCAATTCTGGCAGGCCCGAGATTGTTCCGTCACCGCACAGTGGCTCTGCAAGTTCCAATCGCGCAAGGCGAACAACCGTCTGTTCCGGCCGCACCAAGTCAAGTAGCCCCGTTGCTGCACGAACACCCAACAGGCAAGCACAGCGCGAGCCTTGCCGAGGAAGAGCGGCCTTCCAAAGCTCCTACTCCAATGCCTGCTCTCGTTCATCCGGAGACGATTCATGAAGTAGAAACAAACACAGTAGCGAGGCTGTCAGCAGGTGCGCCCGTCCACGGCGAGGTCGCCCACCAGGTCATGCCTGCAGTCCTCCAGTCCGCATCGGACACTATCCGCGGTACGGTAAGGGTTCGCGTCAAAGTGGATGTAGATCGGTCCGGCAATGTGGAGGAGGCCGAACTCGAATCTTCCGGACCAAGCAAATACTTTGCGCGGGCGGCTTTAGCCGCTGCGCAACTTTGGAAATTCAAGCCCCCGATGGTCGGCGGGAAAGGCGTCTTGAGTACTTGGACCTTGCAATTCGAATTCACCCGCGACGAAATCACAATTGTTCCTTTACAAAAGATGCCGTAGTGATTCGGAAGACATAAGACCGGACCGCTGCACGACAGGTCGAATGGGCTGAAAAAAGACACGGCAACCAGTTTGCGAGGCCTCAGGGCAAAGCGCAGCTAAGCTACTTTTCGTGGTTCTTTTTTCCATCGATTTTGGAGAGAACATAAACTTGGCGTCCGCCGAAGTCAACTGGCATCTTTAACCCGATACTTAAATCGGCGCCTGCGATCTGCCGGCTTTGCGGGCACTTGCGGGCTGAGCGTGAGCCACGATTCGGCTCGCGTTACTATTCCCGTGCGAATACGCGATCCCCGCTTGTTTTGATTCCCCGGCAACTTCATAATGGTATTAGTGCCATGATTCGCCCGACCATTCCTGTTTTCGCTTTGTCAGCCGTGGCCGCGCTGGGATTGTTCTGCGCGCCGCGCGCGGCTGTGCGGCCGTCAGCGCCTGGTCCTGCGGCGCAGCGGCTCGATTTCAATCAGCCGGTGATTCGATTCGTAAAGGACCCTGAACCGGCGCCGCCGCTCGATGCCAAGGACATTTTCGGCAATCCGGTGACCAAGGATAGCTGGGCGGGCAAGGTCGTGATGGTGAATTTCTGGGCCACGTGGTGCCCGCCTTGCCGCTACGAAATTCCCGAGCTACTCGAGTTGAAAAAGGAATACGGAGACAAGCTGGAGATCATCGGAATTTCCGAAGATGAAGACGGACCCGACGACGTCATCAAGTTTGTTCTGGAAAAGAACATGGGCTATCCCATCGTGATGGCCACGCGCGAGATCGTCCGATCCTACGGCGGAGTGCCGGCGCTGCCCACCACGTTTCTGATCAACACCGAAGGCCGTGTCGTGACCAAGCACAGCGGTCTCTACCCGAAGGACGCTTACGATCAGGAGATTCGCGCGCTGCTCGGCATGCCCATCTACTCGCGCGTTGAAACATTTGCGGATACTGGGCAGCTCTTCTTGAAAAATGCGGCGAACGCCACGGAATTGCCGGGCGTCAGCTTCAAGGGATTGAATGCCGATCAAAAGAAGCGCGCTCTGCGCCGGATGAATTCAGAAGGTTGCACCTGCGGATGCAACCTGACCGTTTCGCAGTGCCGCGTGAACGATACCGGTTGCCCGGTGAGCGTGGACTTGGCGGAGCAAATCATCAAAGATGAGGCCAGCGGAGCCAAGCCCGGGCCGGCGCAGCCTCCCGCGCAGCCCCCGGCGCAAGGGACGAAGCCGATTTCGGAGTGAGCCGGCAAACTCCCGATTTTGTCATTCTGAGCGAAGCGAAGAAACTCTTCGTGCAGGCGCCTAATTCGCGGAGAGATTCTTCGCTTCGCTCAGAATGACAAGAGCGCCTCCCCAGTAGTAAAATCAAGTTCAAGAGGTCAAAGACATGGCGTTTGGCGGAGCAAGTTGCAATTCATCGAGTGAAGTTGTCGCGCTTCCCGATCCGGCTGTCGACAATCCACTAGCTGCGGCGAAGGGCCGCGAGACGGCGGTCATTGCGGGCGGCTGCTTCTGGGGGATTCAGGCGGTCTTCGAGCGGCTGAAGGGCGTGCTGCGCGCCACGTCCGGCTATTCCGGCGGAGCGGCGAACACGGCGACCTACGAAAAAGTCTGCTCGGGCCGCACCGGACACGCGGAGTCGGTCGAAGTGATTTTCGATCCGTCTCAAATTTCGTTCGGGCAGATTCTGAAGGTATTTTTCTCGGTCGCTCACGACCCGACGCAGCTCAACCGGCAAGGCCCCGACCAAGGCACGCAGTACCGCTCCGCGATTTTCTACACCACGGAAGACCAGAAGCGCGTCGTCGAAGCCTACGTGAAACAACTCGACTCCGCCAAGGTTTTTCGCCAGCCTATTGTCACGCAAATCGTTCCCCTCGAAAAATTCTATCCCGCCGAGGAGTATCACCAGGGCTACATGGACCTGCATCCCGAAAACATGTACATCGTGATCAATGACTATCCGAAAGTCGAAAATCTGCGGAAACACTATCCGGCGATGTTTGTCGAGAAGAAGTAAGGGAAGCAGAGGAAGTCAGGGACGGCTCTCAATTCCGCGAGTTCTTCAAAAATGAAACGGCCCGGAGGAATGCATATCCTCCGGGCCGAAGTATTTGGATCAAGCTTAGTTCGCCAGCGGATCAGGCCGCATCTGGAACTTCACGGCCTTGCTGGTTGTACCCTTGCCGCCTTCGAGGTGCCACGGCGTGCGCGTGGCGTAGGTGGACCAGAGGCCGCGGCCCTTCCAGCCGGCCTTTGGATCGTCGATGCGGCCGTCCAGGCTCTTGGCGAAGAAGCCCATGGGGTAGGGAACGCGCATTACGGTCCAGTTGCCGGTCTTGGGATCGAGCGCTTCGAGAGCGTCCGTTCCGTTGGCGGTCGCGATCGGCGTGTCCTTGCCCAGGCCGGACGTGTCGAATTGATCGACCCAGTTGTAGTAGTTCGTGTCCGCGCTGCCGTAGCCGGTGACGCCCTGGAAACTCGGGCCGGGCGTGCGATACAGCGTCCAGCCTTCGGGGCAGTGCTGGCCGGTGGCGTTCGGGCCGTTCAGCGGGCCCTTGCACTTGCGGCGATCGAAGCTGGCGAGGTGTCCGCTGGAGAGAACGGTCCAGATCACGCCGTCGCGGGTGATGTCCATTCCGCGCGGAGAGAATCCCTGCACGGGCGCCTTGGGGTTGTTCCACGGCACTTCGTAAATTTCCGCTAGCGCGGTATGTGCCGGGTCTGAGCCGGGATTCAGGCGAACGATGGCGCCGGGGAATCCGAGCACTGTGCCCCAGATCGAGCCGTCGACCGGACTCGGGCTCACGCCGTAGAAGCCCACCTTGATGCGCATGTCTTTCGTGGGATCCATCGGCTGGCCGGGTTCGGTGTATTCGTCGCGCTTGCCGTTGCCGTTCGTGTCCAAAACGAATGGCGTCCAGCCCTGGGACTTTTCGGCATCGTGGGTTTCGTCAAACATCTTGGTGTTCAGCCAGCCGACGTTGTCGCCGCCGGGATTGCTGAACCAGAGCGTGTTGTTCGCATCTTCCGCGAACATGAGGTGCTGCGTGCTGGTGCAGAGGTCAACCAAGTCCCACTTGCCCGTCTTCGGATCGTAGACGTTGGTCTGGCGCGAGCTATTCGAGAGCGGCAGGACCATCGCGTCTTCCAGGCTCGAGCCCTTCTTGCAATAGGCGGGATTCGAGCGGTCGCGCGTCGCGGCGGCGGTCCAAAGGCGGCCCTGCGAATCCATCATCAGGCTGTGCGCGGTGGCGTGCGAAACGGCGGCTTGCTCGTTGCCCCAGTACGGCGAGGGTTCAAGAAGCTCTTCCGGTTCGGCCATCGGCGTTCCCGGTTTGTAGGGGATCGCGATTTGCTTGAAGGTGTTCTTCGTCGGGTCGAGCACGGTGATGAAATCGGAGCTGTCTTCGTGCACGCCGTAGACGAGGCCGTTGGGATTGGAAGTCACGTTTCTGCGGTCCACGGAAATTTCATCGTGGAAATATTCCTTCGGTCCGGCCCAGTCCCACTCGGTGATGACGACGTTGCGCTCGGCGCCTTGCGGGCGCGGCGGGGCTGGCGGAAGCGCGCCGGCCTTGATGCGATCGGTCCAGTCGGCGTATTCCGTCAGTAGGCGATTGCGGCCCACGCGAACGGAAACGGCGTTCATCATCGGGCCGACTTGCGCGGACTTGATGCGGCGGTCCCACGCGGCGAGCGTGGTGTCAAACGCGCCGAGCGACGGCTCGATTTCGCGCGTGGCTTTGTCGCCGAGCTGATGGCAGGCTTCGCAGCCGTCGGTCTTCACGTTCTCAATCCACTGGCCCTGATCCGTGATTTTCTCGGAGATGCCGTTGCCCTTGTCGCCCGTGCCGGGGAAATCGCTCTTGGGCGGGATGTGCAGCAGGGAATACCAGTACGCCGCGGGATAATACTTCGCGGCCTCGTGCTCGTCGGGTGCGATGGTGGCTGTGAGATTCAACATCTTGCCGGGCATGGCTTTCACTTTGGCAGAGTCCACCAGGCCGTAGCCGCGCACCCATACGTCGTAATTCGCCTTCGGCAGTTCGGGGATCACGTAGCGGCCCTGATCGTCGGTGACGACGATTTTGCGATAGCCCGTGGGCAGATCTTTGGTTTCCGCGATCACCCACACGCCCGCTTCGGGGCCCTTCGAGCTGGTGACCACGCCGCCGATGTCATCGGAGACGATCTTGATTTCCGCGGCAGGCTTGCCCGCGGTGCGGCCGGTGCGCGCGATTGCCAGCAGCGCAACGATCATTGCGGCCAGAATTACGAGGATCGACGTTCTCTTGTTCATCACGGCTGATCTCCTTCGGCGGCTAAGCCAAGGCACTCTCGAACCAGGTTTGGGATGTGCGAACACTGAGCGTTCTCAGAGTGTTCCGAGGACCGTGGGGAATCGTATGCCGGACGGAAACCGTTGTCAATCGGTGGTTTTTGAAGGGGTTGCGGGCGCCGCCATTTCACCGCCACTGGCCACACCTTGAAGAACTGAGAAATAGCTGAGAGGGGTTAACCTCTGGTGAGTTCCCGCATACGGCGGTTCTCAAAGGATTTTGAATTCCGCACAGAAAGCTTCTGCCAATCCTCCAAATTACGTAGTGTCTCGAATTTTTTCTCAGGGCCGACCCACAACACCGTCTTTTTACCCGAATCAAGAAGCCGAAGGACATTTGTCAGGGTACCTCTGCTCTTACCATCCCACAGCATCAGACCGACCGAGCTCTCCTCTGTCATCCTGCGATCCTTGGCCTCATAGAACTCGAAATCTCGACGAGTGTGTGGTGTGAGAACTGTCGTAACCTTCCAATTTCCAATGTTATTCCTGCATTGTTCACCCGCACAGAACACTTCTACGTGATCATATCCGCGTGCATGCAAATACAACTGCACAGCTCTATCGGCTCCGTTGGCATCGCCGATGAGCACGAATAGATTGCGCTCCATAATCCGATCAAGGCGATTTCTCACCTCTGGAGCCAACCTAGTGACCCGTCTCGAACCGCCAATGAAAACTTTTGTCATCGATGAACTCGCGTTCGCGTTAAAGCAAGCGCGTGGATTTCGGCAGCCTGTCCAATTTCACGCAGAGCCCTCGCCACAGAGTTCATTGTCGCACCAGAGCGATACAAATCGTCAAACAAAAGAACTTTTTGTGTCGAGACCACGTTCGGATCGGCTGAGAAATTTCCCTCGAGAATGCGCATTCTTTCAGCATAGTCGTTGACATTCTTAAGCTGCTCGGTTCTCCTCAGTTTCGTAACGGCGGCACTTCGAATAGGCAATTTCAATCTTTCGGCAAGGGCTCCGGCTAGGAGCGCGACCGGTTGTTCGGCTCGCACGTTGGACGGTGGCACGGGAACAATCACCGAGAATCCGGGGTTCCAGGTAGTAGTGACGAACTGAACCACGGTTTCGATAATCTCCGCGACCACTGACCTGTCCTTCTGAGATTTTAGACGGTAGACGAGGGCGCCAAGCTCAGTGTATTCCGTCTCAAACATTGGATGGCCGTATGCGTCATGCCCGATAAAAACGCTAGAAACCGTGTGATAGTCGAGCGCGAAGCCGGAGTCCCACGCTCCTTCGATCCTTTCTGGGTGGATTGCAGTCATTCTGCTTCGAGTTTCCGCTCTATTTGGGAGACATCGAGCGCCTGCGCCGCTGCTGGCTCTTGGCGGGACCCGCCTTCAGCGCTTCCTCCTGCGTCGCGGAGAGCGCTACCCCCAGCAGTAGCTTCGCGGGTGCCCCGTCCTTGACGCTCTTCAAGGGTGGGGTTCCTGACTCGGGATGCACACGGTGACCACGTCGACAAAGGCCCCGCCCTTCCAACTGCGAAGGACGGAGCACCCCGAAATTCAAGATCAAAAGCGGGCCGCCCGTCCTTCTTTGAGGTAAGGACGGGGCACCCGAAATTCAAGACCCAAGGCCAAGCCACCCGTCCCGACCGAGAAACGATTAGTATGAACGAACTTAGTCCCCAACTTTTTCTTGCCCCTTCTTCTCAGTCGTGGTCTTTTTGGTTGTAGTTTTCGTAGTTTCTTTTGAGATTTCGACTGAGCCGTTCTCTTCCTCTGTATCTTCGGGAATTGCGCCGGTTCCCAACAGTAAGGGTTCATCTTTGACCTTCGGGAATTGAAGAACCTTCCCGACGCTCGCGATTTGTTCTAATTTTGTTTTTGTCTCTGGTTCCGCGTCGGCCTTTGGTTCCGCGCGGAATTCAACCGTGAGCCCCCGTTCGATCTGAGAGAAGAGATGGCCCGTATCTTTCCTGATGGCGTTCGCCAGTTCATTTTTCCTTAGGGCCGCGCCCGGGTATTTGGCCATCACGAGTTCTGTAGATTTCTCAATTACTTCCTCTACAGTCGTCGTAATCTGATCGTCGAATTGCTTCAGGGCCGGTCCCGTGAATCCCAATTTTGCGACTTTTGCTCGCACTTCCCGAATCTCTTCGAATTTTAACCATGCCTCCAAGAATTGCTTTATGACTGTGGCGAGAAGTCCGAGCGCGGCGAGATTTGCCACAATCGAGACAGCCGGAGTGGACGACGACAATTGTTCCAGCAAGACCGGCTCAATATTCCCCGTTTGCGCTTCCGTAAAATGCTGGACCAACCGGGTGATAAATTTCAGCTCTCTCGCGAATAGGCCGAGTTCGCCTTCAAAAATCTCTTTAGGGATTAGAAACGAAGCATCCGCGGAACCGGGCTTCAGATCGGAATCCCTCACTCCCAGTTTCTCAAGTGCCTGGCGGGCGGCCTTTATCGTCGTCAAAAATGTTGCCCGTTTCGTCGCGAATTCTTGGACGAAAGCTTGAGCGACCGATGGGGTCATCGCGTGCGTCTGAATGGAACTCTGAATCTTGTCCGCCATTGTTGGGTCGAAGAACTCAGCTCCACCGATCTCTCTTATTAGTTCTGCCTGCGAAGGAGTGATCGATGCAGTCATATTAGCTGCAGCCGTTGTCAATGTGGCGAGAGCATTTGCCAATGTTGTTTGGGCGGTCGGCTGCCCTGGAGAGCTTACGAGGCTAGTCAGCGTATCTTTGATTGCCTCCAGTGTGGTTTGGAGAGCGAGCTTTTGGTCCAGGGAATCGAGATATCTAACGATCGCGTATAGTCGTTGGGATGTCATAATGGGCCGGAATATTACCATGTATTTACGACAAACCTACGCAAAACCTAGAGGGACGGGGTGGTCCAGGCTTGAATTGGAATTGTCGGGTGCCCTGCCCTCGTGGGTTTCGAGGGTGGGTGCTTTTCCAGTAGCCGCGGTGTACTGCTCACGTCTCCTGCTTGACGCCGGTTGGGGAGCTATGGTATTACATTTACATATTTGTAATGGAGGCCGCCATGGAGTCCGCGATTACAGTCAAGGGTCAGGCGACGATTCCGAAGGCCATTCGCGAACATCTGGGGTTGAAACCGGGCGACCGGGTCAAGTTCTTCGTGCATCCCGATGGCAGTGTGGTCCTCCTGCCGAAACTCCCTGCATCGTCCTTACGAGGCATCCTCAAATCCCGGCGGCGGCGCCCGGTCACGATCGCGGACATGACTGACGCTGTTGCGGAAGGCGCCAACCGCGTCGCCAGGCCCACGACGCGTCGATGATCGGGCTCGACACCAACATTCTCGTTCGTTATCTTGCCCAAGACGACCCGCTTCAATCGCCAAAGGCAAACGAGATCATCGAACAGCGACTTACGGAGGAAGATCCCGGCTTTGTCAGCATTGTGGCGATGGTACAGACCGTTTGGGTCCTAGAGCGCGCCTACAGGTTGCCGGCCCATGAAATCGCCGCGGCGCTCGAGCGAATGCTTCAGACAGATGTGCTCGTAATAGAAAACGAACAGGAAGTATTTACCGCCATGATCGCACTTAAGCAGGGGCAGGTCTCGTTCGCGGATTCTGTGATCGCTGCGCTCGGTGTGAGAGCAGGTTGCTCTTACACTTTGACCTTCGACCGCACGGCGGCGCGGTCACGTGGTTTCGAACTGGCTTGACTTGTGTTCACGCGCCTACTCCAAAAGGCCGAACGCAAACTAGCGTTTGCAAACTAGAGCGACGTGCTTTGAGACAATTGGGTGTGCGGCGCCATCCGCCGACGCTGATACGCCACGAACGCAAGCAGCAGCCCAAGGACCACAGTTATCAGCGCAGCTGGGCGTTGCCCAGCCTTCAAGTTCAGCGCTGTGGCGCCGATCATGATCACGACCAGCGCCGCTGCCGCTAATGGCGTCAAGCCAGTTCGAATGCGAAGAATCCCTGGCAGAACCAACCCAATCGCGCCCAGGATTTCGGAAGCTCCGATGAAATGCAGGAACCAACCTGGCAGCGCAATTTGCTTGGTCATCTCTGCGACTGGGATGATGAACTTCATGACGCCGGCGAACATGAAAAGCATCGCGAGCAATGCCTGCAGGACCCAAAGCAGCACATTCAGTTTGCGGCCGGGCCGGTTCGTTGCGACGGGTGCCATAGTGTCCTCTCCTCATCTTTCCTTGGGCGGCGGGAAAATCCGTAGATTCGGGAACCCGCCCGCCAATACCGCATACTCTCCCAGGACTCGGAAATATCAATTCATTAGCGCGCAACTTTAGATGAGCCAAGTCCCAATAAGCTTCTTCTCAGAGTACCGCGCTGGGGCTCACAGGCCAGATTTTCAACCGCGTCATTTGCGCGCGGCTTTTTTAGGGGAAGGCACTCGCTTCTTGCGCGCCCGGGGAGCGGGAGTGGGATGCTCGGCGTTGACCTCGGTTGTCAGCGCTGCCTGGCCGAGGAGCTGCTTTGCGTAGGCGGGACCTTTTCCGGCGTCTTCGTGCTTGATGTAGGCGTACACATCGATTCCTTGCGCGGTCCAGCTGTCGATTCGTTTTCTCCAATCCGCGAGCTGCGCGGGCGTGTACTCCTCGCGGCGAAGGCGCAAGTAGGTGAAGGGCGCGGTGAGGATTTCCGGAGGAGTTTGCTCGTCGGTTTCGGCGAGGCAGAGGGCGACGCCTTGCTGGCGCAGGACGGAATAGGTGTCCTCCGTGTGCCAGGAGGCGTGACGCACTTCAAAGGCGAAGGAAAATGCCGGCGGGCGCAGGCCCATGAAATCTTCGAGCAGTTGCCTGTCGAATTTGAATGTCGGAGGTAGCTGAACGAGGATGGGGCCGAGATGGTCTCCTTCGGTGAGCACGCTGCTCGCTTCCAGGAAGCGCTTCAGGATGCTCTCGCAATTGCGCAGCCGCAGAATGTGCGTGATCTGCTGGTTGGCTTTGAGCGCGAACCGGAATCCCTCGGGAACGCTCTGCGCCCACTGCTGGAGAAGGCTCTCCGTTGGCATGCGATAAAAGCTGTGGTTGATTTCGACGGTCTGCAGCTGCCGCGCATAGTAGGAAAGCATCTCGCGGTCGGGAAGGTCCTTCGGATAAAAGCTCCCCTTCCACGGCTTGTAGGAGTAGCCGGAAGTGCCCACGCGAAGCTGCCCAGTTTGTGGAATCGCACGCCTCCGAGAACAGTCATTTAATCACAACCCGCGAGCGGGCCAACTATTTCAATTTTGTCATTCTGAGCGAAGCGAAGAATCTCTCTGTTCGCGTGTCAAGGCCGAAGAGAGATTCTTCGCTTCGCTCAGAATGACAAAAACTAGACTCGTCACGATTTCGTTCGAGTCGCCATTTGCGTGCTGAGAAGCTCGATGGCGTGCTCGAGGCGTTGGCGGCGATTCCAGAAGTCGCTCCAAAGATCGCCCTGCTTTTCAATGCGTGCAAAGACGGTTTTGAGATTGAGGCTTTCAGGCTTCACCGTGGGCCGTAACTCCCGCGGCGACAGCGGTGTCGAGACGGGCGCCTTGGGGAACGCGCGCACGACGTAGGGAGCCGCTAGCGGACGTCCATAGGCGTTTTGGCTGATATCGATCAGCACGCGGCCTGACGGCCGCTTTGCGACGGATCTCTCATTCGTGATGAAGTTCCGGTTTTCCTGGCCCACGAGGCGCGCCACGATCTCTCCGAATGTTCTGACCTGCTCGTACGTGTAGCCCTCGGCGATCGGGACGTAGATGTGGATGCCCGTTGCGCCCGACGTTTTCAGGAAGCTTGTCACTTCGAGTTCGTCCAGTTTTTCGCGCAGCGCGCGGGCGATCTTCACCACCACGCTGAACTCCGTTCCGTCCGACGGGTCGAGGTCGAAGAAAAAATAGTCCGGATGCTCAAGGTCTTCGGCGCGGCTGGACCACGGGTTGTGGTCGATGCAACCGAGCCCGGTGAGAAACAGCAGCGACGCTTTGTCATTCGCGATGGCGTAGTGAATCTCTTCGCCGCCGTGCCTCTCGGAAGCGATCGGGACGGTCTTGAACCATTCGGGCAGCCCCTCGCGTACATCCTTTTGAAAAAAGGCCTGACCTTTGATGCCGTCTGGGTAGCGCCGCAGGACGAGCGGGCGGTCCTTGAGAAACGGCAAGACGAAATCGGCGATTCGATAGTAGTAGGCGAGAAGGTCGCGTTTCGTGTAGCCCGACTCGGGAAAATACACTTTGTTGAGATTGCTCAGGCGGAAGCGTTTGCCGTCAAGTTCAAGCGTGACATTTTCCGTGCGCCCTTTGAACAGCTCGGCCTCGATCAGCACTTTCGTGTTCAACACGCGGCCCACGACGTTCCGGGCGGGCGTCGCAGTGATCACGTCGGGCGAGGGAGACGCAACTTCGTTCTCCCACTTGCAATCCTCGGGGCGGGTGTCTTCGCGCAGCCCGAGGAAAACCGGATTGCGCAGGCTGCGCTCGCGAGTCCATCCGGTGAACTTGACGCGCGCAACGAGAGCGGGAGAAACCCAGAATGGTTTCTCGTTCGTTTTGGGCGATGTACTGAACGGGCACGCAGAGGTCGCGTGCTCTTTCAGTTGGCCCGAAATCTCCCCCTGGATTTTCTGATCAAAGCCGCTCCCCACATGTCCGATGAATTGCAGCTT
>Ga0210401_10001668_pt1 | contig 25328 bp, 23 predicted proteins | sample IncBWH32MmetaG_FD_150866 | JGI IMG/M metagenome (GOLD analysis project Ga0210401, IMG submission 150866) | Forest soil microbial communities from Barre Woods Harvard Forest LTER site, Petersham, Massachusetts, United States - Inc-BW-H-32-M | ecosystem: Environmental > Terrestrial > Soil >... | reverse complement strand
CGTCCGATCTTGCTGCATGACGGAGTGGCTGGATGCAATTGGAATAGTCCTTGAGGACACCCGCATAAGATGGCCGGAACCAATCATCGACGCCGCGCGATGAGCGGCGGGCCGGCGATCATCCTCGTCGAGCCGCAGCTCGGCGAGAATATCGGTACCGCGGCGCGGGCGATGTTGAATTGCGCGCTCGGCGATCTGCGCCTGGTTCGGCCGCGCGACGGGTGGCCCTCGAAAAGGGCGGCGGCGGCAGCGAGCGGCGCCGACGCGGTGCTCGACGGCGCGCGGCTCTACCCATCGGTCGCGGCGGCGATCGCCGATCTCGTCCATGTCTACGCTTCGACCGCGCGCGACCGCGGCATGGTTCGGCGCGAAGTGACGCCGCGCCAGGCGGCGGCCGAAATGCGAAACCATCTGGCGGCTGGCGAGGCCTGCGGCATCCTGTTCGGCCCGGAGCGGACCGGATTATTGAACGACGATCTGACCTTGGCCGACACGGTACTGACGGCGCCGCTCAACCCCGGCTTTTCGTCGTTGAACCTCGCCCAGGCAGTGCTGATCGTCGGCTATGAGTGGTATACCGCGGACGCCCCGATCGCGCCCGAGACCGTGCACACCGGGCTCAGCCGGCCGGCGATCAAGGCCGAGCTGTTTAACTTTTTCGCGCATCTCGAAGAGGAGCTGGTCAAAAACGGGTTTCTCCGCAATCGCGAAAGCCGCCCGAGCATGGTGCGCAACCTGCGCAGCCTGTTCCAGCGTGCCCACTGCACCGAGCAGGAACTGCGCACTCTGCACGGCGTCGTCACCGCCTTTGCCGGCCCGAGGGAACGCGCCAAGCCGGTGGATTTAGCGAAATTCGACCCCAACGGGACGGCCTGAGAGCTCCCGTCCTCATCAGGCCGGCGAAGGCCGGTGCCATGACAATCGGGGCCCGCACCGGGAAGACGAACAGCGGACGGGACACCACGCCCATCTGCTAAACTGCGCCGAGCGAGAGGAGAAGAAATGCAACTGCACTTGCAGACCTGGCCGGAGGTCGAGACTTATCTTCGGTCGAGCCGCGGCATCATCCTGCCGATCGGCTCGACCGAGCAACATGGGCCGGTCGGGCTGATCGGCACCGACGCGATCTGCGCCGAGATCGTCGCGCGCGGCGTCGGCGACACGGCCGACGCGATGGTCGGGCCGACGATCGGGGTCGGCATGGCGCAGCATCACATGGCCTTCCCCGGTTCGGTCACCTTGCGGCCGAGCACCCTGATCGCGCTGCTGCGCGACATCGTCGAGTCGCTGGCGGTGCACGGCTTTGAGCGCTTCTATTTTGTCAATGCGCATGGCGGCAACATCGCCACCGTCAGCGCCGCCTTTTCGGAAATCTATGCGGCGCGCAGCATGGCGCCCGGGGGCAATGTCGCGCCGATCAAATGCCGGCTGCGAAACTGGTGGCAGGGCGAAGGGGTCGGCCAGATCGCCAAGGAACTCTACGGCGACGCCGAGGGCAGTCATGCGACCCCGAGCGAGGTCGCGATGACCCAGTTCGCTTATCCCGAAGCGATCAAGAAGGAGCCGCTCGATCCGCCGATCGCACCGCGCGGCGATTTTACCGACGCCGCCGACTACCGCCGCCATTTCCCGGACGGCCGCATCGGCTCGAACCCGGCGTTGGCCACGCCCGAAGCCGGCAAGCGGCTCTACGAAGCCGCCGTCGCCGGTCTCGCCAAGGACTACCAAAGGTGGATGGCTTCGTGAGCGAGAACCCCTAATTCTCCGCGCTGCGACATTGTGGATCGCGCTCCAGTCGTCGAAACCGGGTGCGCACATCGCCTTCGTGATAATTTGCGGCATGCGCTATCGAATTGAGATTCCGCCGCGGAATGCCCTGTTGATCGCCTGCGCCGTGGCGCTGGTCGGCCTCGTCTATGCCGAGGGTTGGATTTGGCCCTTGAAGGCCGCTGCGGTGATGATCCCGGTGTCGTTCCTGGTCGGCTGACCGGGCTAGCGGCGCAGCAACAGCGGGTAGAGGCTGAGCAGCAGCTCGGCCACGATCAGCACTACGATGTACCACTCGACGCGCATGCTGCTGCGCGTCTGCACCAGACTGAGCAAGGTTTCGACCGTGTTCGACACGATGTCGAGCTTGCGGTCGAGCGCGCGATCGCGGTCGCGCAACTCGTATTCGTCGGCAAGGCGCATATAGAGGCGGTCGAGTTCGGGGTGTTCCCACAACAGCTCGGGGGTTTCCGAGGTGCCGACCCGGCCGACCATTTTCTGCTGCATCAACAGCACATCGCCGATGTGGCGCAGCAGCACCTTGCCGGCGACGCCGGCCCGGCCGTTTTCGCGCAGGCTTGCGGCCAACGGCTCGATCCGGTCGAAGAGGTCTCCGATCCGCGTCTCGTAGTAGGAAAGCACGAGGCTCTTGGCGAGGATGTCGGCGACCAGCTGCAGCCGCTCGGTTGAGCGGTCGCGCAGGATGATGTTGCCGGAGGGGTCGACATGCTGGTCGCTGTCGGGTCTGACCAGCAGCCGGGCCTCGTCCTGCTCCGGCAGCGCGAAGGCGCCGATCACCGACGGCGCCAAGCGCTTGACGAATTCGTCGGTCGCGGCGCTGCGCTCGCCGAACAGCACGACCGCGCCATAGCGAAACACGACCGCAGCCCCACCGCCGGGGATGTCGAGCGTCAGCGGAGCCGTGCCGAGCGAAGCGTCGCGCTCGAGCGCCCGCGTGTCGATCCGCTCGCCCAGCAGCAACGCGCGCACCGGCAGGGTATCGCCGGCCGTTTCCGGCGAGCCGGCTATCCGCGTCGCGGCCGAACCTGCCGCCGATCCGGTCTCAGCGCCCGATGGGTATGCCGGCTCAGAGGTTGTCGTCAGGGTCCGGGTCTTCTTCGAGCCAGGTCAGCAGCAGCGTGTAGGCGACGGCCAGCACGACCGGGCCGAGAAAGATGCCGATCAGGCCAAACGCGATCAGCCCGCCGATCACCCCCGCCAGCAGCAGCGCCAGCGGCAAGTGCGCGCCCTTTCGCATCAACAGCGGGCGCACGACGTTGTCGAGACTGACGATGATGATCGTACACACCAACAGGAACGTTCCCCAGCCGGGGTGGCCGCTCCAATAGAGCCAGACGACCGCGGGGATCAGCACCAGGCCGGGACCGAGCTGGGCGATGCACAGCATAAAGGTAACGGCGGTCAGCACCGTCGCCAACGGCACGCCGGCCATGGCCAAGCCGATGCCGGTCAATATCGACTGAACCAACGCGGTGACGACGACGCCCAGCGCGACGCTGCGGATCGCCTGACCGGCGAGCCGGACCGCTTCGCGACCCCGTGTTCCGGCCAGCCTATGGCCAAAGCGCTCGGCGATCACTTCGGCGCGGTCGCCGCCGGCATAGAGTGCCGCGGCGATGACCAGGGTCAGCAGCAATTGCACGATGGTGATGCCAAAGCTGCCGAGCAGGCCGACAAACCAGCCCGCCGCACTCCCGGCATAGGGAGCGGCCTTGGTGGCAAACTCGTCGATGCCGCTCGCCTCTATCCGCTGCCACAGCGAAACGAGCTGGCTGCCGAACAGCGGAATGTCGTTGAGCCAAGCGGGGGGCGGCGGCAATTTGAAGGCAACGATCGCGCTCCCCCAGCTGACGATGCGGGCGAAGTTTTCGGTGATCGTCGCGATGGCGAGCCAGAACGGCGCGATGAAGACCAAAAGGAGCGCCAAGGTCATCACCACGACGGCGAGTGCCCGTTTGTTCCACAGCCGGTGCTGCACCCGCAGCATGATCGGCCAGGTCGCGACCACCAGTGTCGCCGCCCAGATGGTCGCCGGCAGCAACGGCCACAATATCCAGAACGACGTCCCGATCAGCCCGGCGATAAACAGGATCGCGAGGATCGTGCGCACGAGATCGGATGGCGCCTCGCGGGCGGAGCGGAGTGCGGCGCCGTCGTCGCCCGGCCGCGGCGGCGGCCTCTGGATTTGCGTCAAGCCCTGAGAGAACCTTCTCTCGCGCCGCATCACAGGCCGCGGGGGATCATCGGTGTCGGGCTACCCGGTCGGTTGCGCCACCGTGGCGCGCCGTGCGGCCATCTGCCGGTCGCCGATCAGCGCCACCGCCACAGTCAATAGCATAAAGATGACGCTGACGCCGAAAATCCAATGCGCGGCACCGCGGTCCAAGATCCAACCGAACAGCATCGGGCCGATCGTGCCGCCGATGCTGAAGCCGATCGTGACAGCGCCAAAGGCGCGGCCGACGGCGCCGGCGGGGGCGGCGGCGCGCACCAGCATGTCCCGCGAGGGCTGGATGATTCCGGACAAAAAGCCGGCGAGCCCCATCACCAGCACCAGCAAGGCTGGGCCGAGGCCGAACAAGGCGATCAGTAGGATCAGGCCGGCGTTTACGCTAAAGCCGAGGGCGGCGACATCGCCGTGGCGGCGCGTCAGGTCGGCGATGAACCCGCCGCTGAGCACGCCAAACGCGGTCGCCGTCAGATACACGGTCAACGCCAGATTGGCTGCCGCAAATGGAAAATGGTAGCCTTTCATCAGCGCCGGCACCGAGAAATTGGTGAGCCCGCTCGTCGACAGGCTGAGCACGACAAAGAACACCATCATGCCGAGGATCGCCGGGGTGAAGACCGTGCCGGCCCGGGCGGGTCTCGCCGCGCCGAGGCGGCCCGCAGCCCGCGCTTCCGCGAGGGTGTCGCCCTCTATCGTCGGCGCGAAGATCAGCGGCAAGGCCACCAGCGGACCGACCAGCCCCGCCATGACCAAGGCCCCGCCGACCCCGACCCGCGGGACCAGCGCCAGCATCGCCAACGGTGCCAGCGCGTTGCCGAGCATGCCGGCGAAGGTATGGACCGAAAAGGCGCGGCCGATGCGCGACGGCGTCACTCGCGCTGACAGGATCGCATAATCCGCCGGATGGTAGACGGCGTTGGCGATGCCCGACACGCCGGCCGCCACCAGCAGCCAGGAATAGCGGTCGACGATGCCGACCGAGGCAAGCGAAACGCCGCCGAGGCACAGCGCGGCGATCAGCAATTTGCGCGAGCCGAAGCGGTCGGCCATGTAGCCCATCGGCAACTGCGCCGCGACCGAGACGATCGCGTAGACGGTCAACGCCAAGCCCAGCTGGATGAAGCTGACACCCCAGCGTGTCGCCAGCAGCGGGAACAGCGGCGGCACCACGAGCATGTGGAAATGGCCGACAAAATGCGCCGACGACACGAGCCCGACCGCGCGAAATTCCCCACTCCGTCCGGACCGCCCTATTGCTGCCGCCGCTGCCGTCATGCGCTCGTTCCCTGCCGTCTCGATCAAACGACACGATGTATAGATTGGATCGTTCCACGGCAATCTGCTGCCGTCGAATTCAGCATATGCCTTTTGGAATGGCAGCTATCTGCGCGGGCTGTCCGGCAGCTGCATTGTTCAACCGGTCGTATTCGGCGCGCACCGCCTCGGCGCCATAAATGCGTTCGAGCCGGCGCACGGTGAAATGGCCGCGCGCCAGGCTATGGAAATGCTCGATAAAGGCGAGGTTGACCGCGGCCCCGCCGACGGCGCCGACAACCATCATGCCTTGGAGCGCGAGCTTCTGGGAGACGACGGCGCCAAACCGCGCGACGATCGGCGCCACAGCCCGATGGGCCAGCACGCGATGCGCCAGCGCGGAGCCGCCATGCGCGGTGGCCCTGTGCATGGCGGTGTCGGCGGCGAGCGCCAGGCCGCGGGCGAGCAACGCCCGCAGCGCGAAATAGCCGGCTTCGGCGCCCTCGGCAGCGGCCGCCCCGGTGTGCCCCAGCGCGAAGACTTCAAGACAGGCGAGCCGGGTGCCCGGCTCGGCAAGGTCCTCACCCTCCTCGCGGGCGATTGACGCAATCGTCCGCAGCATGATCGCGGTCGAGACCGGCAATTCGATGGGCAGCGCGGCAAGCCCAAACGCACCGCCGACCGCCCCCGACGCCGAGGCCAGCGCCGAATGCACGGCCCGCCCGCCGACAAACTTTTGGCCGCGAAGGCTGAACAAGGCGACGCCAAGCGCCCGTGTCAGCGCGCTCTCGGCGGCCTTGGCGACAATCCCGCTCGTTGCCGCCGGCAACGCCCGCGCCATCAGCTCCGCCGGCCGCCCAGCGAGCGCAGCCATCCTTCCGACAAACCGCGGCGCCTCTAGCCGCCGCACCGCCGCCGCCAGCGCCTCTCGATCCGCGTCCGAAAAATCCATGCGCTTTAGCTGAGCCCGCCGGCCGGTCGGCGCAAGCCGTCGGCCGCAGACCGGGCATGACGAGAGCGGAAGCCGAGCGTCCGGTTCCGGCCGCTAGTCGCGCAGTTCGGGGACAATCCAGAACGGCTTTTGGCCGCGGGCGACGCGCTCGAAATTGTCGAAGGCGTTGCGCCAGCGCTTCCAATGATTGTCCCAGGTCGGCCCGGCGCCGTGCGGGCTGAAGGTGATGTTTTTCAAGGTGAAGAGGTCGTGGTCGGGCTTGGGCGGCTCCTCGACCATGACGTCGAGCCCGGCGCCCAGGATCTTCTCGTCCCTCAGCGCATCGTAGAGCGCCTTTTCGTCAACCACCGGGCCGCGGCAGGTGTTGATCAGGATCGCGGTCGGCTTCATCATCGCCAACTCGCGCCCGCCAATCAGATTGTGCGTCGATTTGTCGAGCGGCACGTGCAGGGTGACGATGTCGGACATCTTCAGCAGTTCGGTGAACAGAGCGAACCGCACGCCGAGCGCGTCCTCCTGGTCGGTGGTCAGCCGGTTGATGTCGTAATACTTGATCTGCATGTCGAAGGCCTTGGCTCGGCGCGCGACCTTTTTGCCGATATTACCGAGGCCGATGATCCCGAGGGTCTTGTCTTCCAGCTCGTAGAGCTTGGTCGCGTTGAAGTCGTTGCCGCGCCAGCGTCCGGAAGAGACGCCTTCGTGCTGCCAGATCAACTTGCGGCTGACCGCCAGCATCAACATCATCGCGTGCTCGGCGACGGCGGTTGAATTGGCGCCGCCATTGTTGCAGATCGGCACGCCCGCCGCGCGCGCCGCGTCGAGGTCATAGGTGTTGTAGCCGGCGCTCAAGGTCTGGATGATGCGCAGCTTGGGCGCACGCTGGTAAAAGTCGGGGCCGTGCGGGAATTGCCCGCCGCCGATATAGTATTCGGTATCTTTCAGCAGGTCGAAAAACTCCGGCCGGCCGTGCGGGGCCATGGCGAGTTCCCAGCCGGGCGACAGCAGGTCATAGGCGATCTGCAGGGTTTCCTCGGAATGGGTGGCGGGGGTCAGGATGCGGGGCATATTGCGTCTCCTCTTGCGCGGGATTGTCGCGTCCGGTTGGCGAAAAGCCGCCGGCAAGCACACAAGCATTTGGTCGCCGGCAGCAAGCGACAAGTCATCGTAGCGACACCGGACGATCATGCCCAAGCTCAAAACGCCGCCAACCTGACGGATCGCCAATGGTAGGACCCGCACTCCCGATTGGCAAATCTCCAGCCGACCAGTTAATTATCGCGCAAGCCCGTTCCGAGGCGAAGTCAATCATTCGGGCCTTGAGACCGCGTCTAAGGTCCCGACCGCTTTGCACCTAGGATGCCACCGCCAAGAGAGCTTTGCGGGGCAATCCCGCTCCTTGACGGCTGCTGGCCGCCGATGCCAATCGCCGTCGGCGCCTGGCCGAGGATTCCGGCTAACGTTTTCGGTGGCTCTTTCCGTTGGCTATCAATCCAATCCCAAATCCATTGAGGCGCCCAACCAAATCGATCGGTCGGATCGAGCGCAATGACAAGAATGTGCTCAGCCGACGTTAGGGCGACACGTAGGTTCTCATATATCTGCGCTGACAAGTTGCTTGTCGAAAGAAACCAGGTCAGTCCGTTCAGTCTGATCCAATCGCCGAAAGGCGCCAGCACCCTGTCGACGGTTTCAACTTGGAGAACTGCGGGATATGGTTCCCATCGAATTCCTATGTAGTAAATCCGGTGGCTCATCTTTCCTCCAGGATCTCCGGCGCTACCGGCGGGGGCACAGTCGAAGGCGACCTCGGTAATTCGGTAACGCCCTTTGCCGCCATCTCTTGCTGCCGATATTGGATAATTTCGGCACCCTCCAAGAGGGCCTGTTCCGGATGCCGGTGTGCAAACCATAGCATGGCGGCAATGTACGCAAAAAACCCGAGCAATAGTATCACACCGAAAGTAAACAACACATCAGTCGGCATACGCCACGCCACACCGCCAAGCACCAAGAAGACGATCCCTGCAACAATACTTGTCTTCCCAACGACACCTCGGGCAAGCCGAATATGGCCAAGGGCCTGGGCCCTGGCAAACAACATCTGGGTGAGACTGTCGCTGCCGGGCATAGCTTACCAACATTACACAAGGCGGCTGCAGGCGCGAGACAGGCACCGAGGAGTGATGCCGATTGGCTCGACGAGAGCCGTCACGGTTGCTCCGTCAGGATACCTCGCTTAGGCTGGCGCGCCAATCGCTGCGCGACAGGAACGCTCATGCCCGACGACAACATCGAGAGCCGTTTTCAGAACCTCCATGAATTCGTCACCCAGGCGCGCACCAATCTCGATCGCAACAATTGGGATTATCTGATCGGCGGCTCCGAAACCGAGTCGACGCTGGCGCGCAACCGGCTGGCGCTCGATGCGATCGGCTTCCGGCCGCGGGTATTGCGCGATGTGTCGAAGATCGATTGCAGCCGCACCCTGTTCGGCAAGACGCTTCGCATCCCGGTCTTGTGCGCGCCGGTCGGGTCGCTCGAAGTGTTCGAGCCGGGCGGCGGGGCCACCGTCGCCGCGGCGACGCGCGAGTTTGGCAACGGCATGATCCTCTCCTCGGTGTCGCATCCCGGTTTGGACGAGACCGCAAAGGCTTCCGGCGACGGCTTCAAGATCTTTCAGCTTTACGTGCGCGGCGATGCCGAGTGGGTCGACGACCATGTCCGCCGTGCCACTGACAAGGGCTACGACGCCTTCTGCCTGACCGTCGACACCGACAGCTACAGCCGGCGCGAACGCGACATCGCCAAGCGCCACCTGCGCCGCCGCGTCCGCCCCAGCGATGCCCGCATCTACCAGGCTCAGTTCAACTGGCGCGACATCGACCGGATCAAAAAGAATTTTGACATCCCGCTGATCCTGAAGGGCATCGCCACCGCCGAGGACACCAAGTTGGCGCTCGAGCACGGGGTCGATTGCGTCTATGTGTCGAACCACGGCGGGCGCCAGCTCGACCAAGGCGTCGGCTCGATCGACGTATTGCCCGAAATCGTCGAGGCGGTCGGCGGGCGGGCGCGCATCCTCGTCGACGGCGGCATGAGCCGCGGCACCGATGTCGTCAAGGCGCTGATCCTCGGCGCCGACGCGGTCGCCTGCGGCCGGCTCTACGTCTACGGTCTCGCCGCCGCCGGGGCGGAGGGCGTGGTGCGACTCTTCGAGATCCTGGAAGACGAGATCCGCATCTGCCTGTCATTGCTCGGCGTCACCGGCTATCACGAGCTCGACAAATCCTACATCCGGCCGGCGCGCCAAGTGGCACAGCCACACGTCCACAGCGCCTTCCCGCACCTCAACCTGCCGCGCGAAACGTATTAACCTGCTGCCGCTTAGCCTGCTGCCGGGGCAATGTAGCCCGAACAGAAATGTGCGGGCGCGGGTCTGGGTCCGCTGCGCCGGCCGGGAGTTATGCCGCGCGCTGGCGCGAGGCGCGTGCCGGCGCCGCCGCCATCGACGCGGCGACCTTGGCGGGGTTGGTAAAGGCGAGGTATTCGGCGGCGTATTCCGGCGGCAGGATCTCGACCATCGACTCGTTTTCGATCCACACCTCGATCACATGAAACGGGCCACGGTTGCAGCGGTGGCATTGCCAGTCCTCGCGCTCGGCGATCGCTTCGACGGCATCGGCATCGGCGGTGACGCTGAGGGCGAAATGGGTCGGGCCGAAGCCACGCTCGCCCGCCGGCTTCTTGACAAAGCCACCGCCGTCGCTGCCGCCCGGCTGCAACTCGGTCCCGGCCGGATAGACCTCGACCCCCGAGCCGTGCTCGTCGAGTTGGAGCGCAAAGAAGCTGCCCGGATTGGGCGGAAACGGCACCGCGACACCGCCCATGAACTCCGCCAGGACGCCGGCGACGTGCTGCGGGTCGCGCGCGGCGATGGATAGATGGTGGATCATGATCCCCTCACTGACGTTCCAACGATAAATAGCACGGGCGCCGCCGTGCCGAGTGTGATATCGGGTCTGCCGAGGGGATTTACAGGACTGGCAGCGAACCATCGAAACCGGGTTCGGGGGTGAACAGCTCCTGCGGCCGGGCAACCCCGCGCAAGGCGTAGCGCCCGACCGAAACCAAACGCCGCCGCGTTCGCGCATCGAGCGCAGCGGCAAAGCCCGCCGACAGCAATACGTCCTGCTCGACCGACCGGCTCATCGCCAAAATCCGGCTGACCTCGTTGACGGCCGGCCCGACCACGGTAAAGTCGAGGCGGTCCTTGCTGCCGACATTGCCGTAGAAAACCTCGCCGACATGCAGCGCGAGATAGATGTCGGCGGTCGGCAGGCCGGCGGCAGCACGGTTGCGGTTGAGTGCGGCAGCAGCGCCGCGCACCCGCGCCGCCGCGCCGAGCGCGGCAAGACAGGCGCGCTCGCGGTCCTCGCTGGCAAAGATCGCGAGCGTTCCGTCGCCGATCAGCTTCAGCACGTCGCCGCCTTGGCCGTGCACCGCCGAGACGACGACATCGGCATAGTCGTTGAGGAACGGGATGATCTGCTCGGGCGGCGCGCTGTCGCTGATTTGGGTATAGCCGTGCAGGTCGCTCATCCAAAGCACAGCACCAATCTTCTCGGCGACGCCGCGCGCAATGCGGCCGCTCATCACCCGCCGGCCCGGGTCGCGGCCGAGATAGGTTTCGGCGAGGGTCGCGGCCATGCGCGCCAGCGCCGCCGATTTGAGCGCGAGCTTGAGAAACGGGGCAATCTCTTCGAGGGCGGCGACCGCGCGGTCGTCAAAGCCCTCCCCGGCATCAGTCACCCACGATGAATAGATGCAGTCCATCTCGCCGATGACCCCTTCGGCGGCAAAACGATGGACCAGCGCCAGGTAATCGGTCATCCCCTCGTCGCGCAATTGTTCGACTGCCATAAAGTCCGTTGGATCGCCGGCAATCAAGCGGCGCCGCAGTGCCTCCTCGCCTGATTGCAGCAGGTGGAAAAACGGGCTGCGGCGCCAGTTTTCGGCGGCTTCGCCTTCGTTGGTGCGCCCATAATCGACCGCCTCGACATCATCCGGCAGGTCGGCGCGCCAGCGAAAGACGCGACCCTCATAGATCGGGTGCAGCGTGTCGAGAATGACCATGGCACGGGTTAGGGGCACCCCCGCATCGACAATGCGTCGGCAGAAGCCCGCCATCAGCTCGCTCTCGGCGCGGCCGCTCAGCCCCGCGCGCGTCACCCAGCCGGCAAGCGCGTCGAAAGCCGATTGGTTCATCTGCAAGCTCCACTTCGATCCGCGTCGATATCGCCGGTGGCGCTGCTCATTGCAGCCGTTCGGCGAATTTGGCGGCGTCGATGACCACCCGGGAATGCGAGCCGATCCCAATCTGCTTCTCGCCTTCGGCGGCGCGCACCGTAAATTCGATGCGCCTGCCCTCGACCTTGGTCACCTCGGCCTCGCCGGTAACCCGCCGCCCTGCCGGCGTCGCCGCTAGGTGGCGGACATCGACCGCTGTGCCGACGGCGCTCTCGCCCGCATCGAGAAAGCCGCGGATCGCGTTGAGCGCGGCGTTTTCCATGACCATGATCATGACCGGGGTCGCCAGCACCGGCGGCAGGGTCGCGTCCTTGAACCGGTTCGCCAAATGCTCCTGCTGGACGAGCAACGTGAACGAGCCCTTGGCCCCGAGCGGTATCGGCTTCATCCAGAGGCTCCCTCGGGCGCGCTCGCGGCGGTTATCCCAGGATCTCGAAATGGGCGTGGGTCGGCTGCATCGCGAGCCCGTTGACCGGCAGCATGTCCTGCGGGCAGGCGGAGAAAGCGACGACACAGTGCATCTCGGCGCGCAGCGAGACGTGGCTCCTCGGGGTGCTGACCGGCGGCCGCACCTCGACCCGGTTGCCGTCGACTACCGGGATGTTCATGAACAAATTGAGCGGGGCCGGCGTCTCCGGCGGTGCCAGCCCGAGCTCGGCGAGACCGGCGGCGAGATTGTCGGTGCAGTTTTCGTGATGGCCCTCGCAGCCGAGAAGCTCGTAACGCCAGCGATCGCAGGCGGCGAACAGGGTGTCGTGGATGCCGCCCGAGGTGTCTTCGACCAGGGTCAGGATCGGGCGCCTGCGGTTCGTGACGAGCGCGTCGCCGACCGCCGGGAGGATATGCCCGATCGCGACGCGGCTGTGCTCCATCGACATGAATTCGCGCACATCGGCGGAATTGAACGCCCAAGTGTCGACGACCTGCTGGCCCGCCGTGTTGATTACTTTGACGATTTGGCCGCGGCGCAGATGCGTGGCCTTGCCCTTGCGCGCCGGGATCTCGACCATCTCGCCCCTCCGTCCGCCGTTGAGGGGGCGAGTGTAGCAGAGATCGCGGCCGGGCTGGCCTACCAGTAGGCGGTCTACCTGTTGGCGGCCGGCACTTCGATCGGCGCGCAGTTCGACCGCCCGGACATCAGGCAGTCTTCGAGATTTGATTCCTTGCGCAACGCGTTCACCAGATAGACGGCGGCGACGACCAATACGGCCACGATCAAAAGGCCGATCAGCGCGCGCGATCGCGATTGGTCGTGGTCCTGGTCGTGCTCGTCAGGCGGCTGGGCCAAGAATGCTCTCCGATACAACCAAACGGCCCGGAGGCGGCGTCGCACCCGGACCCGGTGTTATAAGCGCCCGCAGCGCCTTGCGTCGCCGCTCCTCCACCGCGCCATTTGTCGACCAGTCGACGGCACCCCGCACGATCGCCCTCGCCAACAAGGTTCTCGATTAAAATCTGGCCCTCGCCGCGAAAGCGGGCATTTTATCGCCGGGCGGGACGACGCCATCGGGAGGGATCATGACTGTTCGGTTTTCTTGCCGCTGCCCCAACGCCGATTATCTTGGATTTGAGGCAACGCCCGAAGGCATCGTCGCGACGGCGGCCAAGGCGGAAGCCTTGGGGTTTGACGCCATATTCGTCAATGATCACATCATCGTTGACCGATCACCGCGATCGGCTCCATGGACCAACACCTACGATCCGTTGATCGCGCTGTCGTTCATCGCCGCAAACACGACCCGCATCGGCCTCGGCGTGTCGGTGCTGATCATGCCCTACCGCAACCCGATCGCCAGCGCCAAGATGTTGGCGACGATCGATCAAATGTCGGGCGGGCGGCTGATCGCGGGTGTCGGGGCGGGGTGGAACGAAGCCGAATTCAAAGCACTGGGCGTGCCGTTTCACGAGCGCGGCGCGCGCACGACCGAATATCTTCGCATTTGGCAGGCCTGCTGGGCGCCGGGGGCGGTCTCGTTTGCCGGCAAATTCTTTGCTTTCTCCGACATGTACGTCAGCCCCAAACCGCTGCAGCAGCCGCACCCTCCGGTCTGGATCGGCGGTTTGAGCGACGCGGCGCTGCGGCGCGCCGCGCGGTTTGCCGCAGTCTGGCAACCGACGCCCACATCGCTTGCCGATCTGATCGAGCGCCGGGCATCGCTGCGCGCCGCCTGCGAGCGGACCGGTCGGCAAGAGCCTCCGGCGACGCGGATGAGCTTTCGCGTGGAGTTCAGCGCGATCACCGGAAACGTCGCGCCTGGGGGCGCCGCGCGCCCGGTCGGACACGGCGCGCCCGCCGAAATCGCCGGGGATCTGTCGCGCTATCGGGAGGAGGCAGGCGTCGACGCCTTCCAGATCAACTTTCAAGGTCTTCACAGTCTAGACCAGCTCCTGACCTCGATGGATTGCTTCATGCAGGAAGTGAAGCCGCAGGTGTCTTGACGCCGGAATGCTTTTGGCGCTGCGGGTAAGACCGCCGGGCCGCGATCGATTGGAAAATGGAAATCGCTATGACCGATCCGCGCTTGTTGCCCGCCCGCGAGGCTGCTCGGCAGATCGCCGAGCGCCGATTGACCGCCGAGGCGTTGATGGCATCCTGTCTCGCCCGGATCGAAGCGCGCGAGGATGTCGTGGGAGCGTGGCAGTATCTCGATCGCGACCGGGCGCTGGCCGAGGCACGGAGCCGCGACCGCGAGGCGCCGCGCGGGCCGCTGCACGGGGTCCCGATCGCGGTCAAGGACCTGATCGACACCTTCGATATGCCGACCGCCTATGGCTCACCGATCTATCACGGCCATCGGCCGGCGGCGGACGCCGCGTGCGTGGCGCTCGCCCGCGCCGCGGGTGCGATCGTGCTCGGCAAGACCGTCACCACCGAATTCGCGACCTTCACCCCTGGCCGGACCGCAAACCCGCACAACCCGGCGCACACCCCCGGCGGCTCGTCGAGCGGCTCGGCCGCGGCGGTCGCCGACGGCATGGTGCCGCTCGGCTTTGGCACGCAGACCGCGGGCTCGGTGATCCGCCCGGCCTCGTTTTGCGGCGTTATCGGCTACAAGCCGAGTTTTGGGCTGATCAGCCGCGCCGGGGTCAAGCCGCTCTCCGACAGTCTCGACACGATCGGGGTTTATGCCCGCAACGTCGACGACACGGCGTTTTTTGCCGGCGTGCTGACCGAGCGGCCGGATTTGCGCCACCTGCCGCTGCCGGTTCTGGCGCCGCATTTCGGGCTCTACCGCACGCCGATGTGGGACGAGGCCGAACCGGCGACCGCCGCCGCGCTCGACATCGCGCGCGCCGCACTCGAGCGCGCCGGCGCCACGGTCGAAGAGCTGGCGATCGCCCCCGAACATCACGGTTTGACCGAGGCCCAGGACAAGATCATGGGCTTCGAGACCTGCCGCGCGCTCGCCGATGAACGCATCCGGCACAGCGCCGAATTGTCGCCGCGGCTCGCCCAATTGCTCGATGCCGGGATGGCGGTCGGCGCGGAGGACTATGACGCGGCCCTCGCCTCGGCCGGTGCGGCGCGCGGCGCTCTGGCGCAATTCTTCGGCGGCTGCGACGCGGTTCTGGCGCCGGCAGCACCCGGCGAGGCGCCGGCCGGGCTCGGCTATACCGGCAACCCGGTGTTCAACCGGATGTGGACCCTGCTCGGCACGCCGTGCGCCGCCCTGCCGGCGCGCTGGGGCGCGAGCGGCCTGCCGACTGGGGTGCAATTGGTCGGCCGTATCGGCGACGACGCGCGGCTGATGGGGTGCGCCGCCTTTCTCGAACACGCGCTTGCCGCATGACCATGAGGGCCGCGGCGGCATTGGCCCTTGCCGCGACCGCGGGACTGGCCGGCTGCTCGGCGCTCGACCCCTACGCGACTTATCCGCAGTCGCCCGCCGCCGGTGTCAAGGACGCGGGGCCGCGGGTGGCGATCTGCTACGACCCGCTCGCCAGTTCGCGCGACACGGTACAAAAGGCGGCGCAGGACGAATGCGCGCCGAACACTGCTGCCGCCCGCGTCGATACCGACTGGAGGCTTGACAACTGCCCGCTGCTGCTGCCCGGGCGCGCGACGTTCGTGTGTAAGCCGAAAAAATAGAAGCGATAGTGGCGGCTTCAGTGATTGATTTGCGGCGCCGCCTAACTTTGCGTCGACCCCCCTGACTTCCGCCATGCGCGAACGCCGATCAGGCCGAGGGCCGCTATCAGCAGCACGGCCATGCTGCTGGGCTCAGGCGCGGCCGCAGGGGGGTCGCCGGGGGGGTCGGCGGCGGCGGGGAAGGCGAACGAGGCCATGGCGAGATCGAGCCAATCCTGATTGCCGGTATTGCCGATCAGGGTGCCCGCTCCATTGCTGCTGATGGTGAACTCGTTACCGAGAGCGTCGAGTGCATAGAGCATCCCGTCCGTCCCGAAATTGAGTGCCGAGATAAGATCCGTGCCCGTAACAGCCGAACCATTACTGGGCAGCTGACCCAAATTCAGGTTGGTGCCTGTCAGCAGATTGACCTGCACCAGAGATTGGGAGACGGGCGTATCACTGGCGACGTCGATCGTGTTCGTGTTCAGCAAGGCCATCGCGCGCACTGGACCCTGCGAAAAGCTGGTGATCGTCGTGGGTGCGGCAGTCGTTGTGTTGATCGCAGACACGGTCGTCGGGCCGCCCAGGTTGCTGAAGTCGGTGCCTATCAGGGTTGCGCCCCGGAAGCCCAGGCCCTCGATGTCGCCCAAGCCGGTATAGCCAATCAGCGTCGTCGCACCGGTGGTCTTGTTGACGGAATAGAGGTTTCCAAGGTAATCCGTTCCAAACAGGCTGCCCGTGGGCGAGATCGCCAAGCCTTCCAAAAACTGCCCTGTATAACCGATCGGCGTTGCAGTGGCTGTTGTCAGGTCGACGCTGAAAAGGTTTTCGGTATCATCCACCGCAAAGGCGATCTGGTCGGCCACCGCGCTCCCGACGGGGACGTAGAAAATACCGGCGACAAGCGACATTGCGATGGTGAGTTTTATCGATAGGCGCATCGTTTCCCTCCCTCTTCGCAAAATCCAGCTAGTAACCTTAACATGCCAACCTATCGTCGTGCATCCGACCAGCTGACGATCTGTTGACGATCTATCCCCATGTTTCGGCTAAATTTTTACATCCGGTTACAAACGCAACACAAAAATTTACCAAAAAATGGCTTTTGTGGGGTTTCGGGTCCGAACCGAACCTTGCTATCACGTTAACCTAATCGGAGGCGTATCCCCAAAAGCGGGAAGTGACGCCATGAAGCGGGGGACCTGGGCCGGTGTCGGAGGTGACAGTAAAATTTAACTAAAATCTCTCTGAATTGGGGCCGCGGCAGTGGGTGCCTGAAATCAGCCACGATCGTTACGTCCGAGCCGAGGAGGGAACACCGATGCGTCGAGACACATGGACACTCCTAAGAGCGGCTTTCGCCACGGCGCTGGGGATCCTGAGCGTCCCTCTCGCCGGCTCCACCGGGGTGCATGCGCAGACCCCGCTATCCTACAACCCCTATCCGTCCGGCATTCTCCCGGCCAATTTGGATTCGGAGATATCGCGGGTTCGGCGCGAGGTTCAAACCGTCTTCAATCGCTACTTCGCCGAGTGGCAAGCATTGACGCCGACGCCGACTTATTCGGGTAACCCACCAATACTTGTTCCTAACGGATATGACGCACAGCGGATACTGGGTGGGCTATTGAATTTCGACGAGAACATATCCCCGTTCCGCAACACGGCTTGTGCTTTTTGCCACATGCCCTACGCCGCCTTTAGCGGACCGATCCCGTCCGTCAATCTGACGATGGTCGCCTATCCCGGATCCTATCATTATCGAGCCGCCAAGCGGACTGCGCAGCGGTACACGTATTCGCACACGTTCCCGGTGCTCAACTACAATACTACACAGGGCCTGTTCTTCGGCGGAAACTTCTGGGATGGGCGTGCAACCGGGATGAAGCTGCAGGCCCCCGACGCCGAACAGGCACAGGGGCCGCCGGTCGATCCGCTGGAAATGGGTAGCCCTGACATTGCTTGCATCGCGTGGAAGCTATCCCAGGCGGTGTACCGACCGCTGTTCGAGCTGGTTTGGGGGGCGGATTTCGACATCAATTGGCCCTCCAACACCGAGCAGGTCTGCTCCACCCCGCAAGGGGCGTTCGGCACCAACATCACGCCGGTGGCGCTGAGCGCGGTCGACCGCACCAAGGCAACCAATATTTATGATCACTGGGGGCAGTCGCTTTCATTCCTCGAACGGTCAAAGGATATCAGCCCGTTCAACTCGAAATTCGATTGGTACTTGAAGGGCACCGCAGGGGTCACGCTTACCGCCGACGAGATGGCCGGGTACAAGCTGTTCAACGGCAAAGGCAACTGCAATTCCTGCCACGTCGACGGCAGATCCACCACCCTGACCCCAGGTCAGACCGACACCGGCAACACTGCCAGCGTAGAACCTCTTTTCACCTGCCACGGCTTCGCCAATGAGGGTCTGCCGCTTAATCCCAGAATTTCCCTGTTCTATGAGAGCAGAGCGGATGGCGTCGGGTTTACCCCCAATCCCGACGGCTTGCGCTACCGAGATTTGGGGCTCGGCAATTTCCTCAGGAGCGGCCCGCAAAGCTTCCCCGATCCCAACCAGCCGGAGTGGCTGTCGCTGGCGCCGACGGCGGATGGCCAAATGCAGGTGATGACGGCGCGCGATGTGGCGCTGACCCCGCCGCAGTGCCCCACCACCGAGGCCGGCCAGGCAGCGAACGGCAAGCCGGTCCCGTACTTCCAGAAGGAGTTCTTTCACAACGGCTACATCAAGAGCCTGAAGCAACTGGTGCACTTCTATAACACGCGCGACTCGGTGCCGAACCCCAACGGGAACAAAACGTATGCATTCGCCGTTACCTCGGGGCACTGCCCGGCCGGAACAGTGGAAAGGGTGACCTGCTGGCCGCAACCCGAGGTCAAGAACAACATCGACATGACGACCGGCGCCCTCGGCTTGACCGATACCGAGGAGAACCAGATCGTCGCGTTCCTGGAAACCTTGACGGACGGCTATAACCCGGCCAACCCGACTGTCAGCACCTACAAGAACATCGATACCTTTACCGGTCAGTGCTCGACCACCACGCCGGGCGAGACCGCATCGAACCAGGGCAATGCCTATCTCATCCCCACCTGGAACCTTGCGCAATTCCCGTGCGCAACGGATATCTGCGGTGTCCCGCCGCTGCCCACGATGAAGATCCCATAGGACGGACCGGGACTTGTATGGGGGCCGCGCGCGGCCCCCCTACTCCCCAAGGGAATAGCTATGGTCTGTTCGATGCATAGACTGCTGGTGAAACTGGCGATCATCGCCGCCGCCGGCAGCCTGCTCTGCTCCAGTCCAATCGGCGCTCAGAACCCTCCTCCGCAGAAGAAGGCAGAGCACGTTGAGATCACCAAGGCGCCGGCGCTCGAAATTGCTCACGACGACCTCGCCATCATCAGATGGACCAGCACCAACCCGGGGGGCGACGACGATCATTTCGCCGTCATACACTATGGGATGGATCCCAAGGATCTAAGCCAGACCGCGAAATCGCACATCAGGCTCAACCGCGGCCACGCGGAGACGATCTTTCGGGTGCGCATGCTCGATCTGAGACCTGACACCACCTATTACTACGAGGTGACGTCGATGGGGTCGGGTGGGCAGAGCGATGGGGTGGAGAGCCCCGTCAACCACTTCACCACAGCCGCCCCTGGTCAGGTAACCAGCGCTTTCCCGCCGCCCGAGTAACGGCCGCGCCTGAAATCGGCCCGCCCCGTTGGGAACGGATATTGAAAGCATAACCGACCGTTCCCGAGAATGAAAACCACGGGCCATGCCCCGCGCCTCAGGTACCGTAAATAACCCTGCGTAGCGGGATCATACCACGCCTTGCTCGCGAAGGGCGGCGAGATCGGCCTCGCCGACGCCGAGGCGGCCGAAGATTTCGGCGTTGTGCTGGCCGAGCTTGGGGGCGACGGTGCGGACGCGGATGGCCTCGCCGATTTTGATCGGCGTGCGGATGTGCGCGACCTTGCCCAATTCCGGGTCGCTCGCGTATTGAACGAGCCTGCGGTGCTCTACCTGCGGATCGGCGAACATCTGCCGATAGTTGTAGACCGGGCCGCACGGCACGCCAGCGGCTTCCAAAACTGCGATCCAGTGATCGGTCGTGCCGGTGGCGAACACGTCTTCCATGGCGGCTTCGAGTGCGGCGCGGTTTTGCATGCGCTGCTGGTTGGTCGCAAAGCGTGGGTCTCGGCGCCATTCGGGATGGCCGAGGGCGGCGGCACAGCGCTGCCAGATCGCCTCGCCAGCAGCGCCGATCATCAGATACCCGTCCTTGGTCTTCATCCGTTGGTAGGGTGCGTTCTGGCGGTGGCGCGAACCCTGGCGGGTCGGCTCCTCGTGGTCGGCGAGCCATTGCGCCGAGGTCCACGAGCTGAAACCGATCGCGGTCTCCAGCAATGAGCATTCGACGAGCCGGCCCGTGCCGGTCCGCTCGCGTTCGTAGAGTGCGGCGAGGATGCCCTGCACCGCCCACATGCCGGTGCCGAGGTCGCAGATCGGCAACCCCACGGAGGTCGGCGGGCCGTCGGTCTCGCCGGTCACATGCATGATGCCCCCCATCCCCTGTGCGATCAGGTCGAAGCCGCCGCGCCCGGCAGAGGGCCCGTCATAGCCGAGCCCCGAGAGCTGGGCGTAGACGAGCCGCGGGTTGAGCGCATGCAGATCCTCAAACCCGAGCCCAGCGCGCGGCATCACGTTCGGCCGGTAGTTCTCGACCAATATGTCGATGCTTTCGACAAGGCGCAGGAACAGCGCCTTCCCCTCGGGGGTTTTGTAGTCGAGGGTGATGCCCTTCTTGTTGCGGTTGATGTAGCGGAAATACGGGTGGCGCTCGCTGCCGTCGCCCCAGGCGCGCACCGAATCCCCTTTGCCCGGCCGTTCGAGCTTGACGACCTCCGCGCCCATATCGGCGAGGATCATCGTGCAAAACGGCCCCGCCATGTGCTCGGTCAGGTCGAGCACCTTGAGCCCCGCGAGCGGGCCGCTATCCTGTTTAGTCATTTCATCGCCTCATTGTCATACCGGCGAAGGCCGGTATCCATAATTCCACTGCGGTCCTGTTCGAAGATCGCATCACCGTTGGGCACAATCTTGGAAACATCGCGAATTGTGGATCGGTGGGTCCCGGCCTGCGCCGGGATGACGAATGGCGTGATCAGCCCTTCACCATATCGATCGTCGGCAGGCGGAAGCGGTCTTCGGGATCGTCCCAGCCCTTGAAATTGGGCGGGCGCTTTTCGGCGAAGGCGGCGCGCGATTCGATCAGGTCGCTTTTGGCGCCGTGCTCGTGCAGGGCCTTTGCCAGACGCTGTTGCTCGGGCGACGGCATGGGCCGCATCTGGCGCATCATGTGGACGGTGTTGACCCGCGAGGCCGGCGGCAGGGTCAACAAATGCTCGGCCATCGCGACGGCGCTCGGGATCAGCTGGTCGGGCTCGACGAGGCGGTTCAGAAAGCCGATTTCGTAAAAGCGCTCGGCTGTGAAGCGAAAGCCCAGCGCCATCTCCATTGCGATCGGGTAGGGCAGGTTGGCGACATGCCCGTGATTGTAGCCGCCGACCAGCCAGCGCTTCGCCTCGGATACCTCGAACACAGCACCTTTTGTCGCAACGCGCAGATCGGTGCGTTCGACCAGCATAAAACCGCCGCCCATCGCATAGCCGTTGACCGCGGCGATGACCGGCTTTTCGAGCGCCCCGGTCATGAACGGGTCTTCGATGTCGGGCCGGCTCCCGCCCGGCCGGCCGGCGGCTAGCGACTCCCGCATGTCCTCGCCGGCGCAAAAACCGCGGCCGGTCCCGGTAAAGATCGCGACTTCGAGCTCGCTCGAATGACGGAACTCGGTCCAGGTCTCGGCGAGCTGGCTGCGCATCTCGTGGTTCAGCGCGTTGAGCCGCTCGGGCCGGTTCATCCGCACGACGAGGATCTGTCCCAAACGCTCGGTCTCGACAACGGCCATCTCTCTGTTCCTTCTCCAATGCGTGACGCCGCGGGCCGGGCGAAGCTACCATCGCCGCGCCTGGCACCGCGAGGAGTTCCGCACCGATGGGCCGAGAGATCGAGACGCTGGCGCAATTCGTCGCCGAGACGCGTTGGGAGGATGTGCCCGAGGGGGTCCAGCATCATGCCAAGCTGGTGGTGCTCGACACGCTCGGGGTGATCCTCGCCGGGTCGGAGCGGCCCGAGGTGGTGCGGTTGCGGCGGCAGCTGTCGGCCGGCGCCGGGACCGGCGCCACAATCTACGCCGGCGGCTGGCCCGGCGCCGACCCGCGCACCGCGGCCTTGCTGAACGGTATTGCCGGGCGGTCGATCGAATTGTGCGAGGGGCTGCGTTTTGTGTCGGGCCAGGCGGCGATGCAGGTGTTGCCCGGGGTGTTGGCGGTCGGCGAGCAGACCCGGAGTACGGGCCGCGAAATGCTGACGGCCTTCGTGCTCGGCTACGATGTCGCGGCGCGCATCGCCGGCGGGTTCACGCCGCGCCCGTTGGCCCACCAAAACGGCCAGGTGTCATTGCTGGCCGCCGCCGCGGCCGGGGCGCGACTGCGCGGTCTCGACGCCGCCGGGATCAGCCTGGCGATGCGGATCGCCACGGTGCTGATGGTGACGCCGAGCTACACGAACGCAGTGGCGGGCGCCACGACACTAAACGTCGCCGGTGGTATGAGCGGGTTTGCCGCGGCACTGGCGCCGGAACTGGCGCTCGCCGGGTTCGCGGCGCAGCCCGACGCGATCGAAGAGGCGCTCGGCAATCTCGTCGGCGACGGCTTTACCCCCGACTATGTGACGGACGAACTCGGTGAGACCTGGCACATCACCCGCAATTATTTCCGGCTCTACGCGTGCTGCAACCCGATCCACCCGGCGCTCGATTGCCTCGCCGCGGCATTGGCGGAACTGCGCCCGAATCCCGATCAGATCGAGCGCATCGAGGTCGCGACCTACCGCTTTGCCTCGGTGATGTGCAACCCTGAGCCGGCCAATTATTTTGCCTCGAAATATTCGCTGCCGCACACCGCTGCCGTGATGGCCGTGCGCGGCAATGCGGGGTTCTCGGCGCTCGACGACAGCTCGTTGCAGGACCCCGCGGTCGCCACCCTGCGCCGCCGGGTTCACATCAGCGAGGACCCGGCGATGAGTGCGGCGGCGCCGCGGTTGCGGCCGGCGCGTGTCACCGTGACGCTGACCGACGGAAGGCAGAGCACGCAGTCCCGCGACAGCCATCGCGGCGATTTTCAGCAGCCCTTCGCCGAGGAAGAGATCCGTGCCAAATTCCGCGAACTCGCCGAAATCGTGCTGACCGCGAGGGGCGCCGGCGAAATGGAGCGCGCCGTCGATCGTTGCGAGGAATGGCCGGATATCGGCGAACTGACTCGTTTGCTGCGTCAACATGAAGCGTGAAAGGGTTCGCATGCCGCCACCGCTGCGTCGCATAGGCATTGATGTCGGGGGGACGAATACCGACGCGGTGCTGCTCGCCGACGGCGCCGTCGAGCATGCGGTCAAGACGCCGACCACCGAGGACGTGACGACCGGCATTGTTACGGCACTCGGCGAATTGTCGGCGTTTCCGGGCGTGGCGCGCGGCGCCATCGACGCCGTCGTGATCGGGACCACCCATTTCGTCAACGCAGCAGTCCAGCGGCAAGGACTGGGCCGGGTCGCGGCTGTGCGCATCGGGTTGCCGGCCGCGGCGTCGTTGCCGCCGTTCTGCGACTGGCCCGCCGATCTCGCAGAGTTGGTTCGCGGCGACGTCTTCATGCTCGAAGGCGGGCATGATTACGACGGCCGCCCAATCGTGCCATTCGACGAAGACGGCATGCGGCGGGCGTCGCGGGCGATCAGGGAGAGCGGGATAAAAGCTGTCGCGGTCGCCGCGATATTCTCGCCGGTCGATCCTTCCTGCGAAGAGCGGGCCGCCGCGATCCTCGCCGAGGAATGCCCTGATGCCGCCGTCACTCTGTCGCGCGATTTGGGTCGCATCGGCCTTCTCGAGCGCGAGAATGCAGCATTGCTGAACGCGGCCTTGATCGACCTCGCGCGGCGGACGGTCGCCGGGTTTGGCGCGGCGCTCGCGGCGAGCGGGATCGAGGCTCCGCTCTATCTGACACAGAACGACGGCACCGTCATGGAGGCCACCGCGGCGACGGCGCTGCCGGTCATGACCTTCGCCTCGGGTCCGACCAATTCGATGCGCGGGGCGGCGTTTCTGTCGGGGCTCGCCGACGCGATAGTGGTCGATGTTGGCGGTACTTCGACCGATATCGGCCAGCTGCGCCGCGGCTTTCCGCGCGAGGCGAATTCGGTCGTCGAAGTGGGCGGGGTGCGCACCTTGTTCCGCATGCCCGACCTGCTGTCGATCGGGCTCGGCGGCGGCAGCCTCGTCACCCGCGACCCGCTGTGGGTCGGCCCCAAGAGCATTGGCCATCGGCTGACGCACGAGGCGCTGGTCTTTGGCGGCGGCGCGCTGACTGCGACCGATGCTGCGGTGGCCGCCGGCATCGCCGCCATCGGCGACCCCCGCCGGGTGGCGGATCTGCCGCGGGAATTCGCGCAGGCGGTGCTGGCGGCGGCGCGCGAGCGGATCGAAGACGCGGTCGACCGCATCAAGACCGAGGCCGGCGATTTGCCGCTGGTCGCGGTCGGCGGCGGCGCGTTCTTGGTGCCCGACCGGCTCGCCGGCGCCGCGCGGGTGATCCGCGTACCCCATGGCGAGCACGCCAACGCGGTCGGTGCCGCGATCGCGCAAATCAGCGGCGAGACCGACCAGATCTACCGCGATCTCGACCGGGTGGCGGCGATTGCGGCGGCCGAAGCGCAAGCCCGCGAGCGTGCGGTCGCCGCCGGTGCCGATCGTGAAACCCTCGAGACCGTCGATGTCGAAGACATGCCGCTCGCTTATCTGCCGGGCAACGCTTTGCGGGTGCGGGTTAGGGTGGCGGGCGAGATGCGCGCCGCCGCGGCGCGCTGAACCCGCGATGAGCCTGCGCGCGGAGCTTTTGCGGCTGGGGACGCGTGCCTTCTTAAAGGGCAAGCCCGGTCCGAAGGCCAGCCTCGAGGAAAGGCGCCGGCGCGCGGCTGCCGCCGCGCGATGGGTTCCCAATCCTCCACCCGAGATCAAGCGGGTCACGGTCGATGCCGGCGGGGTCGCGGCGGAATGGGTCACAGCACCGGTCTCGCAGCACGATCGTCAAATTCTGTATTTGCACGGCGGCGGGTACGTGATCGGCTCGCCGTCGCTGTACCGCCACCTGACCTGGCGGCTGGCGAGCGTCGCGCGCGCCCGCCTCTTGGCGGCCGACTACCGGTTGGCGCCCGAGCACCCGTTTCCGGCGGCGCTCGACGACGCAATGGCCACCTATAAGTGGATGCTGGCGGAGGGCGCCGACCCGCGCCAGGTCGCGGTGATCGGCGACTCGGCCGGCGGCGGGCTCGCCTTTGCATTGCTGCTGCGATGCCGCGACGAAGGCCGGGTGCCGTTGCCGGCCGCGGCGGTGGCGCTGTCGCCGTGGACCGACCTGGCGCTGACCGGGGCGTCGCTGCACCGCAACGCCGGCGCCGACCCGTTTGTGGATGCAAACGGGATACCGCCGATCGCCGAGTATTATCTCGCCGGCGCCGACCCGCGGCACCCCTATGCCTCGCCACTTTATGGTAATCCAACTGGCCTGCCCCCGGCTTTAATTCAGGTCGGCAG
>Ga0210401_10001667_pt1 | contig 25333 bp, 23 predicted proteins | sample IncBWH32MmetaG_FD_150866 | JGI IMG/M metagenome (GOLD analysis project Ga0210401, IMG submission 150866) | Forest soil microbial communities from Barre Woods Harvard Forest LTER site, Petersham, Massachusetts, United States - Inc-BW-H-32-M | ecosystem: Environmental > Terrestrial > Soil >... | reverse complement strand
ATCCATAATTTGTGTGACCAATTCAAAACAGAGGTCGGCGCGTTTGGCCCGAATGTGAAAGAGGATGTCACCCGGAGTGGAGACGGCATGGCGTCCGCCTGAGCGAATCTCTCGAAACGGATGGAGCTCGACGGGACGAGGTGATCCAAAGAGTTTGTCCCAGGCGTCGGAGCCGAATCCGATGACACAGGTGAGGCCGGCTTCCACGTCTCGAAACTCGACAGCGCGCACGAGCCCGGATAGGTCCGCGCAGAATGATCGCAGCGTCGCATAGTTGTCCTGCTCCGGGCGAATGCAAACGACCAGAAAAATCGCCGCGCGCGTGAGCGGGCCGACCACCGTCTGCGGAAGAACGATCTCGTTTAGTTCCTTGGGCGCGTCCATTATCTCAATCCACGATGATTCCCATCCATCTGAGTATTCTCAACGGGTGTAGCGAGTGCAGGCGCTTCGACCAGAAAAAGTATCAGGGATTGGCTTCGCACAGTTCGCTTGACCTCTGATAATGATGGGCACCTCGGCGGCAATCTCAAGCGCCAGCACCGCAGATCGTCGTTTGCAGCGATCGCATAGAATATACCAATCTCTTTCAGATAACGAAGAGGACCGCTGACACCTGGAAGCCGCTTGACCGATTTTCGGAGCCCGCGATTGCCGGATGCCTCTGGTGTTATCGAGAGCGCGGGCCCCAATGGGGCGTGCAAGGTCTCTAGCAGTCTGCGGAAAAACTCAAGAATACCTCATTCCGAAACCCGTTCGGTTTTTGAACGGGGTGAGGAATCTGCTTTTTCCTTGGTTTTATTGCGAACAGCAGATCCCTCACCCGCAAACGACGCGGGTTCGGGATGACAAATCCGACTTCTTCCGCAGCCCGCTAGATCCGTTAATGCCGCTTGAACAATCGCAGTTCTTCTGGGCCGCTTAGAACGGGAGAGTCGATAGGTCCACGTTGCCACCGGAGAAGATCACCCCGAGTTTCCACTTCGCACCGTCGGCCCGGGCGGGCAGACCCAATCCGGCAACGGCATCCGCCTTCAGCAAGGGCGCTATTGCTACCGCGGACGATGGTTCCACAATGATCTTCATGCGCTCCCAAACGAGGCGCGTTGCCGAGATGATCTCCTCCTCGCTGACTCGGAGGATTGCCGCAACGTGCTCGCGCAAGATTGCAAACGTTCGCGCGGAAAGCGAGGCCCGCAATCCGTCCGCGATCGTGTCGCTGGCGTCCATCGTCTGCAGTGTCCCGGTCTCGAGCGAACGGTAGGCGTCGTCGGCTTGCGCCGGCTCGCATCCAAAAACGCGGACTTGGGGGCAAAGGCCTTTGGCGCCGAGGCAGGTCCCGCTTAGCAAACCGCCGCCGCTCACCGGAGCGAACAGCGCGTCCAGATCGCCGATCTCCTCAAGGAATTCTTTGCTGGCAGTAGCTTGGCCCGCGATCACGCGGTCGTCGTCGTAAGGATGAATCAAATGCGCGCCGGTTTCAGCTTGAATGCGGCTAGTGGCTTCGTTGCGGGAAGTCATGGTCGGCTCGCACACCGTGACGCGTCCCCCATAGCCCTCGACGGCGAGCCGCTTCACCGCTGGCGCATTCCTGGGCATCACGACCCACGCGGGAACGCCGCGCCAAGCCGCCGCGCAAGCAATCGCCGCGCCGTGGTTGCCGCTCGATTGCGTCACGATGCCATGAGAAACTTCCTCGTCGCCGAGCGAGAAAATGGCATTCGTTGCGCCGCGAATTTTGAACGAACCGGTTTTCTGCAGGTTCTCGCATTTGAAGAAAACTCGCGCGCCCACCATGGCGTCGAGCGACTTCGAGGTCATGACTGGAGTGCGGTGAATCCGCGGCGCGATCCGCGCGTGGGCCTCCACGATGGTGGGCCAATCCGGGGGCGTGAACGTGCCGGTCTTCGCTGGTGTCGTCGAACTCATTTTTTCACGTAAGTTCCTGTCCTAACAGGCTGCGAAAAAATACAACAAAACAGCGAAAAAGCTTCCTTCAGGGGCTGAAGCCCATTGAGAGCACGCAGTTTACGTCGGCGCTAAAGCACCGACCTCCTAAAGAAAAGGACTTCTTCCGCAGCCTGCTAAGGGAAGCACAGCTAGAAATCGCTGTGCCATCGGCAGGTTCGGCTTCTCGAGCGCGAGATGCGGATGGTCTTTTTCCACGATGGCACCGGACTTGTCGCGTCGGGAATTGTCGCATTATGGCAGAGCGAAATCGACTTCGCTCTAGCTTGGCTCGCACGATCGCCGCGCTTCGCACTCCTTTTCGCAATGTTCACGCTCTATGAATGATTTCTTACTTGACCTCACCAGTGGCTCTGGTAGCCTGAGTCCCCCTTCTCCAATTTCGCGAGAACCCACGAGCAAGTCTTCTCGTGTGGAGGAGGCCAGCATCACCATGAGTTCATCCGAACGACGCCAGCTCACCCGCTACAACATTCGCACACCGTTGCGTTTCCGTGCCATCAATCTGACCGCCGACAAGAGCGATCACTTTACGGAAGCGCTGAATGTTTCGCGCGGGGGATTCTACTTTGCATCGTCGGCACCGTTGCAGATTGGAACGCCCATCGAAGCTACCTTGCGCATGCCTGCCGAGGTTACCGGGAACAAGGCGGAGGAGACAAAGTGTACGGCTCGGGTGGTGCATGTGAAGAATCAACCCTACGGCGATGGGCGCATTGGCTTTGGGGCGGAAATCGAGAAATTCCACAACCCCAGCATGCAGGATCGCGCGATCAACTAGATCAGCGCTGACAGTTGTTGCAGTTGTTGAGCCATCAGGCAACCCTCGCGCGGGCAGCACTTCATTAAGCGTCAAATCGTGGTGTCGGATCATTCTTCGCGTGGTGCCGACGTTGAGGTCCTTCGGCTATCCTCGTCGGATAGCCTCAGGATGACAATTGGAGACGGGGCCGGGTAGGAGACGGGGCCGAGTAGATCCGAGCACAGCCAGGAATGGCTGTGCCACGGGTGTTGTGGGAGTATGCCGAAGGCCACCGCCACGCCCATGGCCTGGTCGAAAGCTGGACCTGGCTGCGAACGTTTGAAAGGCGCCCGCTTCGGAAAGCGGGCGCTACTACGGAGAGTCGAAGATTACGGCTTTGCGGGAGGCACGTTCACGATGGTTTTTGCGCTTCCTACGTTGTCGAAGTGATCGTAGGCGCGCACTGCGATGGAATGTTCGCCGGGACTCAGTTCGCCCAGCGAGAATTCGTAGCGCTCTTCGAGAGAGTCGCTGATGTTCCCGGCTGGCGCGATCAGGATCCAGTCGCCGCCATCGGTGCTGTATTGTGCGCGCTCGATGCTGCTGGTTGCGTCGCGGGCGGTAAATTTCACTACCACGGATCGAAGAGTTGATGCACTTCGCGCTCCGGGAACATTGGCCTCAAGAAGCTCGATCATGGGCGGGGTGTTGTCGATCACGAAACGCTCGGAGTCCCGCGTAGTGGCCAACGTGACGACGGGAGGATTCGACGGAGCGTCGCTCGCGACGATTCTGAGGTAGTACGCGCCGTCGGGCAGGGCAGTGGCGTCCCAGGAATAAAATTTCTGATCGAGTTTCTCTTTCAGGAGCTTCCACTGGGTTTCGTTTTCGCCGCGATACAGAACGGAGAAGCGCAGGTCATCATCGTTGTCATCATGCGCAGTCCACAAAACGGATTGATAACCTCTTTGCACGAATCCTTGGGGCGGCTGCTCAAATTTCTGCGATGAGGCACTCTGCGAAATGACCACTCCGGTGGGATTCGGCGCCGGTGGCGTTTTCAGAGTCACTGATGCCGACTGGCCGGTCTGAATCGGATTGGTGCTTTGCACGCGCACGTTGGCATCCTGCACCGCGATGCCGTCGATCACGGGAACAACGTTGCGCGGAAGATACGCGAGGCTGACCCACTCGATGCCATCACCGGGCCGGCCATCGTGGATGACGGCTTTCCATTGTGCGAAGCGGGCTGACGGAGCTTCCACACTCACGCCGGGTTTCGAGTAAGGCCCAAACCAGCGCGACCATTCCTTGCCGGGATCTTCGGTGTTCCCGGTGCGCACAAAAAATTCAAGGCGCGGTCCGCCGGTGGTCCCAGCCGATTTAGGCGAAGTTGCGGCGGGCGGCGGGCTCCACCAGTCGATGCGTCCCCACTGCGAAAAAAGCTGGGCGTCGAATGAGCGCGATTCGTAGGTGCCTTCGGGCTGGTATTCGGGACCGACCGAGAAAACCTTGCCGGGATTCGCGGTACACAAGAAGATTTTGCCGTTGGCGCCTCGCGCGATTCCGGTGATTTGCGCGGAGCCGGCCTTGGCGAGTTGCGCGAAAACGCCGTGGCCGTCGATCGCGAGGAGCGCGCCGTTGTTGCCGGTGCCGGCGAGAAGACGGCCCTCGGGATTGAGGGCGAGCGCGTAGACGAGATCGTCGCGGGACGTCCAGAGCTCTTCGGGGGCGCCATCGGGAGATATTTTGTAGATGCTGCTGGAGAGAAGCGGCGGGAAGGGGACAAATGGGGTCTGGTTTTGCTGAGCGCCGCCGATAACGCCGCCGCCGGTGATCGTGGTGGTTCCTTGCGGCGAGGTGATGATCGTTGTGGGCTGGCCACCGGTGCGTTGTTTCTCACCGACGGCCGCAGCGTAGATGTTGCCGTCCGGCGCAACGGCGAGCGCGGTGACTTCGCGCTTGGAGGTTTCGTAGAGAACGAAGCCTTCCGCGGCAGCGTCTTTCTCCTTATCCTTCCGTGAATTTTTGTTTGCTAGCGGAGTGACGCGCAGGACGCGGCCACTGGGCTCGGTGCCTGCCAGCAAATTGCCTTTTGTGTCGAAGGCCATCACGCGGATATGCGCTTCATCGCTGGCGTAGAAAAGCTCGCTCTTGCCTTCGGGGGAAACCGCGAAAATCTGGCCCTTGTCTCCGGTGGCGACGTAGAGAGTGCCGTCGGAGCCGAATGCGAGGTCCCAGATGTATTTCGTTTTGGGATCGAAGAAGACGGATTTTTCGCCGGCCGCGGAGACACGGTAGACCTTTCCGTCGGGAGAGGTGGCGACGTAGAGCGCGCCTTTGGCGTCGAACGCGATCGATTGCACGGCGAGGTCTGTGGATTCGAAGGCGACCGAGGGTTTGCCGCTGGCGTCGAAGCGGAAGACTTTTGCGGGGGAGCCGCCGCCGGCGTAAAGAACGCCCTTTGGATCGACGCGGAGAGACCACAGAAAGGAAGCGTCGGCGTCGGCGAGCAGCGTAAATTTCGGAGAGAGTTCGAGGCGGCCATCGCTGCGTACGGCGACGCCATTCGAGGTGCCCTTGAGAAAATCATCGTAGGTGGACTGGCGCCACGTGCGGGTGTGTTCGGCTAGCAGGGGCGAAAAGGAAGAAGCAATGAAGTAAAGAAGTAATGAAAGAAATCCGAGGCTGGCGCGCGAGAAGGTTTTGGTGCGTCCGTGAAGACAGCGAGATTCTGGAATTGAGATTAGGGGGCTGGGCATTTAGATGTTCACCGGATTTGTAGATTCAAGGAGATGACGCCCGTGACCGGGCCGCTTAGCTGGACTGACGCTTCACTCGCGAGGGATTCACGTAGGACTTGGACAGTGCCGGGAGCAGGCCGGCCGTCGATGACGTTGATTTGTGATAACGGGGCGTTGGGAAGTTCTTTGTCGTCCCAGATGATCGTGGGGGACGGAACGAAGAGGCCCACGTAGAGACGGTCGTTGCGGCGCTCGCGATTCAGAAGGGTAATGAGTTGGTCGAGGCCTGCGGGGCCGCTGCTGCCCGAGAACAGGAATCCCCGCGATGCGCGATTGAGGAGGTCGCCGTCGGTAACCAAGACGCGAAGCATGGTGCCGCGGGCAATCTGGTCGGGAATGTGCACGCTGGTTTCTTCGATATGCGGCGATCCACGATACGGGTGCAGCAGAACGCGCACGCGAAGGTCTTCTCCGGGGGCGGCTTCGCCTCTTTCGAGCCAGGCGCTGTCGATCGTGAAGGATTGACGGCCAGGAACGCTTTCGACGTGAAGAGCGATGTGTTCGATCGACGGAATCTCGTACGGGTTGGTGAATAGCCGGCCGAAGATGCTTTGCACGCTGAGAGCGATCGGCAAACCGTCCTGGCCGAGGGAGTCGCCCGGCGCGTAGGTGTTTTCGATTAGCACGGGCGCGTGGCCCTGGACGCGAATTTCGCCGTAGAGATGAAGCGTGGTGCCTTCGCCGTAAACGGCGTTTTGCGTGAGGCCGTTGAAGGTGGTGAGCGCGACGAGGAGCGGCGTGAGTTTCGGATGATTGACGAGCTCGAAGTGAAGTTTTTGCTCGCCCCTGCTGGTGGCGATCGAGAGATCAAGAGGAATCATGGGGGGAGGAGTGCCGAGTTTACCGGTGACGGCGGTGAGATGGTCGCCGGTGATGGTGCCGATCGATCCGCCGACGTTGACGATTTTTGTGGAGGCGAGCGATGAGGAAAGCGTGGTGACGACGCGGCTGCGAGCCATGGGAAGCGCGACGTCGCCTAGACTCAGGAAGGGGTGGCCGCAAAGATAGACGCGATCGGCTTGGACGGCGGTGACCGTGCAGGCAGAGTTGATGGAGGCATCGCCCTGCACGAGAACCATTCCGGCCATATCACCGGCGACCAGTTTTTTGTCGTCGGCTTGCGGCGCGGAGGTGCCACCCTGGGCAGCAACGAAGCCATAGTTCTGGATTTGCGGAGCGAATTGCTGGAGCGTCGAAGACTGAAAGCCGGAAAAGACCAGCGGGGTGGCGATGGGCTCGAGCGAGGAACCTGACGGCAAACCGGTGCGGGGCGAGACTTCATTGGGCAGAGTGAACTGTTGCGCGGAACTGGCTGGCGCGTTGTCTTGCGCCGCGGGATGCAGGATGTCTTCGATCGGGGTGACGCCTGCGATCGCTTCCTTGGTGAATACGCCAAGTTTCAGCGAGAGGGCGCCCGCGAGTTTTCCGTTGAGATACACGGGGCTGCCGCTCATGCCCGCGACTACCCCGGTGTGCTCGACTTTCGGGCCTTTGAGTTCGATCAGGATGATGGACTGGCGAGGACCGAGGAAGTTCGGCATTACCCCGATAACTTCGAGGTCGAACTTTTCGACTTGGTCGCCGGCGAAGATCGTGTAGGCATAGCCATGCATTCCCGGTTGGACTTGGCTGAGAGGTAGGATTTCGTCGGACTGCGCGGAAAGAGGCGGAGCTAGAGCGAAGCAGAGGCCCGCTACTAGCGCGAGGATTGCCAAGGCGAGTTTGCGGGAGCGGCGGTAGTGCGAGAGAAGACTCGATGGAGCCGGGTTCATGGAGCGTTCATGATACTTGGCGGGGTACGGGTAAGCAATTGAACGGCTGGAGAGCGCGGAATGGGCCGAGAAGGCTAGGCGTTCTAGGACTCGGTTTTGGTTGAGCCGACGGAGTCTAGGAGAAAAAATTGTGGGATGAGCGCCCGGCTGAAGCCGGGCGCCTACACCAAACGCACCGCTCCGACTGGGATGCATGCGTGAGCCCCAGTGCGGTCAGGAATGGCTGTCTGAGCTAGTCGGGATATTTTACGGAGCAGCCGTACGGGCAAACGTCCCAGAGTGGAGTCTTCGGCCTTGTAGACGATGCCCATCCCGCCGCGGCCCAGTTTTCCGAGAATGCGGTAGTGCGAGATCGTACGGCCAATCATAGTGGGCGGCTTTTGGGGACGCCGGTCAGACGGTGAAGTCTAGTTCAATCGGTTCGATGAGGGGCACGAGCCAGGTCAGGAGCTTTTGATGGACGGGATGATTATTGTAGCGCTCACACGCGGCTGCGTCGGCGAATTTCATGGCGCCGCCGAATTCGTAGCCCTGACCCCGGGGCGAGACGTTGAATCCCACCCAGGATTCGAGGATCTCCGGGATCTGATCTTTCAGCCTGCGGATTTCTTCGAGAACGCGCTCCTTTTGTGCGCTCGTGACGTCCGGTTTGAACCGGAATGCAAACATGTGGATGAACATGAAGTGGGCTCGCTCGCTGTAGAAAAATCGCAGTGGTGATTTTTGGAGATGAGCTGCGCTTTGTCAACCGCGAAGTACGCGACCGTCGAATCAACCGAGTGGTACGCCGCTGCGCGGAGCGCCGGGCTACGTCCGCGTTCGGGGTCTCTTCGTCTTAGGTGACCGCTTTCTTGTGAAATTGACGCAAACCGAAAGTCAGTAGCGCGAAGTCGAAAAAAAGCAGGCCTCCCACTGCCGCGATCATCGGCAGGTGAGGGAATTGAGGCACCAGCGTTCCGCGCAAGCCCTCGCTGGCGTAGACCAGGGGATTGATCAGCACGATTTTCTGCATGATGGGGAAATTCGTCAGGGCGCTCCACGGATAGTAGGTGCAACCAAAGAAGATCATCGGCGCCACCACGAGCGAGAACATCAAGCCAATGTGGGTCTGTTCGATGCTGCATCCGAGGGCGAGGCCACCCACGGCCGAGAACAGCGCGACAAGCACTGCGACCATGGCGAAGAGCAGTGGGGCGTGCAGGTTTAGTTCCACGCCGGGCCGCAGTAACAGCCATGCGCAGGGAATCACCATGAGTCCTGCAGCGAGCGCCTGCAAGGTGCCGAAGACGACCTTCTCCACCGCCAGCCAGGAGATTTCCATCGGTGCCAGCAGGCGATCTTCGATTTCGCGAGTAAATTGAAATTCGGAAATCAGGGGCATGGCGACGGCCCAAATGCCCGTACCGATCATGCTGAGGGCCATGATGCCGGGAAGCAGCAAGCTCTTGTAGGCGGGCGGCATAAAACCGCTGCCTACCATCACCCGGCCGAAAATAAACACGAACATCAGCGGCTGCAGGAACGTCTGCAGCAACAGTGGGACAATGTTGCGGCGAGCGACCTGGAGGTCGCGACCGAGCATGGCCAGAAAAGTCTTGAAGTTCACTCGCGCAAACTCCTTCCGGTGTGATGGAGGAAGAGGTTTTCGAGGCTGGGCTCGGAGATGTGGACGTCACACAATTCCACGCTGGCTGCGAGCGCGGCGTTGGCTATTTCGGGAACTAGCGAGCCGCCGCGGTCGGCGTAGAGATCGGCGCCGTGCCCGTCGGTGGGGCGCACTTCGGTGACGCCGGACAGCGCTTTCAAGCGCGCCAGTACATCGTCGGAGGAGTGACCGAAGCGGAGGCGAAGCAGGTAACCACCCGGGACCGAAGCCTTCAACTCGCGCGGCGTACCCATGGCGATAACGCGGCCGTGGTCGATGATGGCCAGGCGCTGGCAGAGGGCGTCGGCCTCTTCCATGTTGTGGGTTGTGAGCAGAATAGTTTTGCCGCTCTGGTTGTACTCGCGGACGATCTCCCAAAGAAGAAGCCGGGTTTGCGGGTCGAGGCCGGAGCTGGGCTCGTCGAGGAAGAGCACTTGCGGATCGTGCATCATGGCACGCGCGATGGAGAGGCGCTGCATCATGCCGCCAGAGAAGCCGCGGACCATGTGGTCGGCCCGGTCAGTGAGCTTGAAGCGGTCGAGGAGGGTGGCGGCGCGTTTTGCGCGTTCGTGGGAATCGATGCCGAAATAGGCGCCGTGGAAAAGCAGAATCTCCCGCGCGGTAAGCGAAAAATCGAGATTGGGGCGCTGCGCGACCACCCCGATCAAGCGCTTGACCGCCACCTGATTTTTCCATACATCGAATTCGCCGATCCATGCTTGCCCGCTGGTCGGACGAACGCGCGTAGTCAGGATGCCCGCCGTCGTGGACTTACCTGCGCCGTTCGGCCCCAGCAGGCAGAAGATTTCGCCAGGCGTTACGTTTAAGGAGATGCCGTCGAGCGCCACGATCTGAGGCTTCGGCTGCTTGCCTTTGGCGCGCGGTGAGGCGCTCCCGAAGCCACCCGCGCCTGCTGCCGGCGGAGGAGCCGAGGTGTAGACCTTGCGTAAGTCCTGCGTACGGATGCCAGCCAGCATGCGAGAAATTCCATTCAGGGTAGCTTGGCGAAAAGCCTTGGTCGAGCACGAACCGAAACCGACACCACTGATTACGTATCCGGATTGGGAATTGTAACAAGTCAGAGCGGCTGGACGCAGGCCAATTTCGGGGGCATGCTTTCGCGCGGAGCGATACGGAGTGTGCGGTCAGTGAGGCGTGGGCCGGTGGCGTCTGTTAGTCCATGTGATGATGCATGGCGAAAATTTTGTCGAGCGAGTCTTCGTAGGGGTAGACGTGGACCATCCAGCCGAAGATCACTGGCGAGAAGCGGCCGCCGGCGGCATCGCAGGAATCCTTCGTGGCGATCGACCCGTGTAAGCCAAACTTGGTCCAGTCGGCGTTGTGCAGTTCGGCGCGCGCGGGCATACAAAGATTGGTGTGCAGGTGCCACATGGCGATGCTGAGCGGCACGCGGGCGTTCAACTGTTCGTCCGTAGCGCGCTTGGGCATGGTGTACATCGCGCCGACCAGTTCGTACCCCGTGGACGTCTTCTTGTAGAGCAGCGATGTCGGCCGCGCCGGGTCAAACGTGAACGCTTCCATAAATCCGTTGCGATAGCTCGTGAAGTGATATTCGGGTTGCGGAACATTCGGCATGAAGATCCGGAAGCCGTCGTTGAGCGCGACGTGATAGTCCTTGTATTTCTCGATGCCGGCCCGAAGTTGCGTCACGATTTCCCCCGCCCGCTGCACGTCTTCCGGTGTTCGCTCGCGCATCGCCGTCATAAACATGTGCTGACTATGAGCGTCTTGATGACCGGGGGTCATGTCGTTGACGGCTGCCCGCTCGTTGGCCTTCTCGTCGGACATATTCATGCCTGGCATTGACGCGTGGTCCGCATTTTGAGGCGCAGGGGCAGGTTGAGGTGCAGTCGAGGGATCCTGTGGAACGACGACCTGTAATACCTGCTGCTGATGTGCCGGAATGGCTGCCAGCAGGACGCTCACGACGAAGAGCGCGCCAAACACGATTCCCGTTTTGGCCGCTATTTTGAAAAAGCTGCTACGGGCTGACATGACTTTTCTCCCACACCAATAATACGGATGGACGTGCCGGCGTGTTTCACCGGGTTTGGGGGAGATTCCATTAAAAAACTGTACGTATGGCCAGTAACAATTTAGAAACATTCTTGCTTCACACCGGGGACCGTTCGCCCCGCCCCAAACCCGCTGGTGATGACATCCGTGAGACGGACGCCGGGGCAGTGGGCTCACGCCAACAATGTACGGGCGCGCCAAGTCTGCTGCGTCATGAATAAGGCCCAAGACCGATCATGCTAAAATTGCGGCGTGAAAAAACAGACTATACTCCCGGCGAAATACCTCACCGGAGCCGTCGAGCCGCCCGGCGACAAGTCCATCTCCCATCGGTACGCGATGCTGGCCGCCATGGCTGAAGGCACCAGCGAGTTGCGGCACTTCGCGGCCGCTGCGGACTGTCACAGCACGCTCGATTGCATGAAGGCGCTGGGCGCCGGCGTGGAGGTCGACAAAGACAACGTAAAGGTCACCGGCCGCGGAGCCGAGGGACTGAAAGGCAGCTGGCGCGCCCTGGATGCCGGCAATTCCGGCACAACGATCCGCTTGCTCACGGGAATTTTGGCGGGACAAGCCTTTACTTCCAAGCTGACCGGCGATGCCTCCCTGCAAAAGCGCCCGATGGGACGCGTAGTGTCTCCACTTCGCCAGATGGGCGCGGACATTCGCGCGCGCGAAGATAATTTCGCGCCGCTGGAGATTCGCCCAGCGAAGTTGCGCGCCATCCACTACAAAATGCCAATGCCCAGCGCGCAGGTGAAGTCTGCCCTCCTACTCGCGGGCCTCTTCGCCGAGGGCCTTACCTCGGTCATCGAACCGGCTCGCACCCGCGACCATACCGAGTTAGCGCTGGAAGAGTTCGGCATCGATGTCCAGAAGCATGGAAGCTCCATTCAGATTCGGGGCTCCGGTGGAAACGGCGGCAGGCTCCAAGCGCGGTCTCTCGATGTGCCCGGCGATATCTCCTCCGCGGTCTTTTTTATTGCTGCCGCATCGATGTTTCCCGACTCGAATCTGCTGATTCACAACGTCGGCTTGAATCCGACACGGACCGCGATTCTCGATGTGTTTGCGTCGATGGGCGCAGCGATCAAAGTGGTGGCTCTACGAAGCGCGCATGGAGAAGTGGTCGGCGACCTGTCGGTGAAAGGCACGTCGCTCAAAGGCGGAATCGTCGAGAAAGAACAGATACCCCTGGTGATCGACGAACTTCCGATGCTGGCCGCGCTCGGACCATATACCGAAGAAGGAATCGAGATCCGCGACGCTGCGGAACTTCGCGTCAAAGAAAGCGATCGCATCGCCGCGCTCGCGGAAAATTTGCGGCGTATGGGTGCAACCGTCGACGAACGACCCGACGGCCTCCGCGTCGAAGGTCGCAAAGCGGGCAGACTGCGCGGCGCGGAAATCGATCCTCGCGGCGATCATCGCATCGCCATGGCATTCGCGGTAGCGGGCTTGGCCGCAGAAGGCACGACTACAATTCGCGACGCTGACTGCGCTGGCGTTTCCTATCCGAAATTCTACGAAGATTTAGAGCGTGTCGCAGAACGATAAGTTGTTGCGAAAATGCTCGCCGACTGTAGCACCTGCATCCTTGCTGGCGTTTTGAGGCTGAGTCACGGCAAAGAGCTGGCAAGGATGCCGGCGCTACCAAATCGATGCGGGCGAAGCACCTAGTTCTTGTGAATTGAGATTGATCCGTAGCTCGTCTTCAGTGTGATCTTCGGGCCGCGGCTGTTGCCGTATTTTCCTTCAAGGTGCGAGTCACCCGATTCCGTCGTCTTCTTCAGGGAATCCGCCTCAAACTCCGAGTCGATATCTCCGGAATGGCAATCCGCCACGATCTGAAAGCTCGACGCTTCCGGCAGCCCTAACGTAATGCCCGCGGACGCATTGGTGATGTCGATGTCTTCCATGGGCGAGGAAGAGAAGCGCACCTCGACGTTGCCGTTGCGGTTTTCGATTTTAATTTTGCCGCCTGCGTTTTCAACGGTGATTTCTTCCTCATGCGTGCGCACGTTCAAGTTCCCCGGCGCATCGACAATCTCCAAATTCCCTGATCCCGCTTCCATATGCCCGCTCAACTGTGTCAGGGTCAGGTCCGTGCGACGCGAAACGAAGCGTACGCCCTTGGCTACTTTCTCCGCACGAATCGGTCCCACGAACTCCCCATTGATCGTGAAATTCCCGGTGGCATCGGTGACGTCAACGCTGTCGCCGGTCCCCGAAATCTTCACGTCTCCCTTGGTTCCCGAAATTTTGGCGTCACCCCGGCGCATATCGATATTTACGTCGCCCTTAATGTTGCGCACGTCGATGTCCCCGCTGCCGCCGTTGATCGTCACTGGCGTGCCCATGTCGGCCACGGAAATGTCGCCCTTTTCGTTTCGGATGGTCACCGCGGACTTACTCGGCACCACCACGTCCATGTCCACGCTGACCCGCGAATCGCCACCGCTCGTGGGCTGCACGTCAAAACCATCGCCGTTCGGCACGATTTCGACGCCAACGCGGTCGGCGACGCGGTGCGCATCGTTTTCGTTCCAACTGCGCACGTTCTTCTTCCCGTTCACGCGAATTTCCGGCTCATCGGAGCCTCGCACGCTGATATCGCCGTGAATCCCACGGATGGTGATGCGCGCGTTTGCGGGAACCGGCTTCGGCGTCACGTCAAGATCGGCCGTCGTGGTGTCGCCGCTCACCCACTCGGGAAAGTGCTCCTTCACGCCCTCCACCGCGACAACCACTCCGACGAGCGCCAGTAACCCAAGCACCAGAAAAACTTCGCCGGGTGTGATCCGCGAACCCGCGACATCGCCGGAGCGCGACCCCGCCATTCGTTCGTAAAGTTTCAAGGCGCCCCAAAAGATCAGCAGCAACGGCCACCAATGCGTCAGGATCCGGCCCAGCTCAAAGCCGCGGTAGTTGTGCAGCAAAAGCAGCACACCGATGAAGATCAGAAGGAGGCCGCTGAAAATGCTGCTGCCGCGCGGGCGACCGTTAGACATGTCTGGTTATTGTCCCTGCCCGGGATACGTGCTCTGTGTCGGTCCGGGAGTAGAACCTGGCGCAGGCGGCGCCGCGGGTGGAGCGGGAGTCGAAGAGATGTGGCCTTCCATGGGAGCAAGCGACGACGCCAGTAAAATCGCGCCGATCACGACCAGGATCACGGGGTAGGTGTTGCCGAAATCGAAATAGCCGCCGCGCGCCTGTTGCAAGAGGAAAAGCACGCCGACGGTGATGACCACCGCGGGGCCCATCAGCGCGCGTATGGTGCATCGCGCACAGCGACAACGAACCTGATCACTCATGGCGCCACCTCGTTTTGGCCCTCACGGCCGCCCCCCAAGGCGCTGGCGGAACATCAGCACGCCGACGACGATCAGAATCACCGGCCAGAATTGCTGGATGCGCCACCAGGGGAACCAATCGAAATTGTGCAGCAGCAATAAAATGCCAATGGCGATGATCAGGAACGGTCCCACCGGTTTGCCCTTGCTGAACGATTCCAGTGGATCGTTCAGAATCTCTCCCGCAAGCTTGGCCTTAGCGGTGCGATACGCATCGACCGGCATATACACCCACAGCGCCGCAATGCAGATCCATAGCGCCGCTTCCGCTCCGCCGCTCAACGCGCCATCCACACCCAGGATGAAGAGGAAAAGAAAAATCGCGAGATGAATCACGCCCTTGCCGTACTGCTCGTTATAAAACGCTCCCAATCCCGGCAAAAATCCCAGGAAGAATGCCAGCGCGGGATTCGGTCCCACGCCGGCTCGCGGCACAACCGGCGGCGGCACGGGGACTTGTCCGGTTGCAACATCAGGCGCGAACGCTGCGACGGGGGCGGACGGCGCCGGATGTCCCATCACATTGGCTAGGCAATCTTCGCAGTACAGCACATCGCGTACCGGCCGCACGCACACCGGACACATCGGCTTGCCGCAATTTCGGCAAAAACCTGCGGCGTCCACATCCGGATGGACCGCACACTTCATGGCAATCTCCTCGCGAACGTGGGAACGCTGAAATGTCCAGTCCACATCGGCAGCTCGTCGGCTAAAACCTCGATTTGCCGCGTGATATCATTGGCACGATTCTGCTGGCGTGGCGACGAAGGCTTCGAGCCATCGGTCCGGCCCGGCTGTTTCTCGGGAGAAGATGACGGTGCCGAACTCTCCGGATTTGCCTGCAAATCGTTGTCCTGCCGCAAGCGCGATTGAATTTCCGATACCACGCGCAGGTCGTTCACAAACTTTGTGGTCTGCCCGTAGACCAGATGCACTTTCCGGTCCGCGGTGCGATAAATATTCGCCGGCTGCAAATCCGCCAGCTTCGGCTTGCGCCAAGAGAAGCCCACCGCGCTCAGCAAAATCACAAACGATCCCGCAACCGAAAGCGCTCCGTACGCGAAACGCATCGAAGCCATGCCGCGAACCCAACCCAACACCGCAGCCCATCCCTTAGTGGTCTCCCGCGGCCCCAGCGTCTTGTCCAGAATGGCGTAGACCAGCCGCGGCGGAGCTTCCAGCTGCTCCATCGAATGCATGCCCGACAGAAGCTGGGAAACGTGAGCCACCAGCGGCGCGCAGCGCTCGTCGCATTCCGCAACGTGCGCCTCAAACGCCGTCCGTTCGGTCCCCGCAAGCGCGCCATCCAGATAATCGCTAAGCCGAGCTTCGATTTGTTCGCAAGTCCAAGTCATTGTCGTCTTCTTCGTCTGGTCCTTACTTCTCTATTTTCCTGCTTCTTCTCTGCACCCTCTGCGTCTCTGTGTCCTCGGCGTTAATTCTCACTTTTCCAGTCACGACGGCCGCACACCCATCTGCTGCAAAATCCTAGCCAGTTCGATCCGCCCTCGATTGATCCGGGACTTCACGGTCCCTTCCGGCACCGCCAAAACTTGCTGTATCTCCGCATACTCCAGCTGTTGCAAGTCCCGCAAGATCACCGCTTCCCGTAGGTCCGGCGAGAGCTTGGTCAAGGCTGCTTGCACTTGCGAACTCAGCTCCCCAAGCAACAACTGCTCGTCCGGGCGTCGCCCTGCCGACTCCTTGTTTTCCACCACCGGCATGGCGTCGTCCAGCGAATCGGTCAATCGATCCCGCTTCGAGCGCCGGTAGTGATCGATCAGCAAGTTGCGTGTAACGCTGGTGAGCCAAGTCGCAAACCCTCCATGCGCCGACCGATAGCTCCCTAGTGTACGGTACACCCGCACAAACACGTCCTGCGACAGATCCTCGGCTTCCGCTCCATTCCCGGTAAACCGGTAACAAATGTTGAAGATGCGGCGCGTGTGGCGGCGTACAAGCTCCTCCCAGGCTGAACCGTCTCCCTGGAGGCATTGCTGGACCAGTTGGGCATCCTGCTCCAACGTCTCATCAGCCTCGAATCCTGGTACGTCTCGGCCTGCAAACTATGGAACGTAAATTGCCACCAAAAAGTTCCCCGAAGGGCTCGGGCCAGCCACAGGCTTCCATGCCAAACACCCTCCAGCCAACAACTTGCTTGTCGATATGACCCATGGCAGGCACGAATGGCCGCATCTTACTCACGACCCCATCGAAACACAAGCCAAGCGTTCCGGCTTGACCAATACGGGCTTTCGTATCTACAATGTATATACGGAGTCAAGCAATGAAAACGCACCTGGCCAAATGGGGCAATAGCCTGGCGGTCAGAATACCCAAGCCTATAGCTGATGCCGCCCAACTAAATCCGGGCGACAAACTAGAGCTCGACGTCGAAGCGCCGGGCGCGCTTACGATTCGCAAGCCAAAGCAAAAACCGAGCCTCCGGGAACTCGTCCGCGAGATTACATCAGAAAATCGCCACGGCGAATCGGACTGGGGCCGTCCCGAGGGGAACGAGATTTGGTAGTGAAGAACTATGTTCCCGACGCGGGCGATGTCGTGTGGGTTGATTCCACCCCGCAGGCTGGACACGAGCAAGCAGGTCGCCGGCCCGCCATAGTTCTCTCACCTAGACTTTACAATGAGAAGGCGGGACTGGCCGTGTTGTGCCCGATCACGAGTCACGCGAAGGGCTATCCCTTTGAGGTGGCGATTCCATCGGCTTTGCCCGTTCGCGGAGTCATATTGGCCGACCAATTGAAAAGCCTCGACTGGCGTCACCGTCAGGTACAGCGGTTCGGAAAACTTCCCGCCTCTGTCCTCGACGCAGTCCGCCACCGAGTTGCCGCGCTCCTCGGACTGTCCTGACGTCAGCAAATACGTCGCTGCGGCAAGGTCGCCGGAATAAGAATCCTGTCCTCATGTTGCGGCGAAAAGCTGCATCTTCGAAGAGTTAGACTGAGTCTCATGCCGCAAACACTAGGTCATGTTACGTTCCTGGTCCGAAATTACGACGAAGCGGTGGCTTTCTTTACCAACGCGCTCGGCTTCCAATTGATTGAGGACACGCCGCAAGACGAAGGCAAGCGCTGGGTCCTCGTCGCCCCTGCCGGCTCCCACGGCAGCAGCCTGCTTCTCGCCCAGGCATCAACGCCGGAACAAACCGCGCGCATTGGCAACCAGGCCGGCAGCCGCGTCTATCTCTTCCTGCACACCGATGATTTCTGGCGTGACTATCGTGAAATGAAAGCGCGTGGAGTGAAATTCCTCGAAACGCCGCGTGAAGAATCCTACGGCACCGTCGTGGTTTTTGAGGATCTCTACGGGAACAAATGGGACCTGCTAGAGCCAAGACGCAATTCTAAGCCCTAACGACTTTGTAGGGGTGGGGCTTGTTTATCCTGAGCCTCGAAGGGCCCCGCCCAGCGTCAATCCCGGCACGCTCTAATCCGGACGCTCACTTCGGCGCTTCCATCTTCTCCGCCATCTCCAACATCTTCACAACGCTGTTCCAGTTCCGCGCCGTCCCCGAAACTTTTAGCATCTTCGGAATCGTTGCCCACGACAGCGTCGGCCGCCCCGCGCCATTCGGAAAGTAAATGTAAGCCTCGCTGCCCTCGATGAACAGTTCGTCGGGCGCGCATCGAATCGCCCGCACCTTCACCCGAGCTTCCTCACCCGGATCGCCGGCCAAAAACGTAACCAGCAATTTGCTAGGCTCAATCCCGCGCCGCTTCGCAAATGGATTCCGCGCAATCACTTCTCTCAACGCCGCCGTCGACCGCAGCACTACATCGCTCTGAAATCCGAATCTCTTCTCGATCGCACCCTCAATCCGCTTTACCAATTTCACCAGGTCCCGCTCATCCGTCTTGAAAATCACATTCCCGCTCTGTACATATGTCTGCGGCTCACGCAACTTCAGCGATTCGCACACCGCCCTCAACGCTTCCATCTTGACGCGGTTGTGCGCGCCCACGTTGACGCCACGCAGCATGCAGATCATCACAGCCATATCGCTCGCAAGGAACCGGTCCAACTCTACCAAGGGTATGTAGACGCCGGGATCCAGCCCGGCGAATCATATTTCATCGCCCGGACGAGACGAAGTCAATTAGATCTGTTCAGCGATCCATTTACCGTTAAAAATTCAGGTGTCGATCCGTCCGCGCGTGCCGAGTCGTTCCCCTGGTCATCGTCGTTTGGAACATTGGTACGCACTGTCGCGCCGTTGCCTTGGTCGGCCCGCTTGACGCTTGGCGGTGCGGCCAGTAGGCTTCAAAGCGCATGCGCTCTTCGTCGAGGAAGCTCATTCTAGTTGTGCTCGGGCTGGCAGTCCTGGGCTTCATCATTTACAGGTCGAGTAAATTCATCAACTTGGCCGACTTCAGCGGCGCCAAGCTTTGGCTGGTCGCACGCAACGCAAATCCTTATTACTTGTTGCTTTCGCTCGTCGCTATTTACGTTTGTTACGCGCTGCGAGCGCTCCGCTGGCAGGTGCTTCAGAGCAACCTCGGCCCGTCGAGTTTCTGGGCGATTTACAAGCTCACGCTTGCGGGCTTCTCTGCCGTTTTTCTACTGGGCCGCGCGGGCGAACCGATCCGGCCACTACTCCTGGCACGCAAGGAGAAGCTGCCGGTCGCGGACATGTTCGGGGTGTATGTGCTCGAGAGGCTGTTTGACACCGCGAGCACCGCCATCATCGCGGGCTTGGGCTTGGTGCTGTTCGAAGTGCGGGTACAATCCGGCACCGAACCTGGAGGCTCTTCCGGCACTCTCGCAACTGCTGCGAGAACGACTGGGTCTTTTCTTTTTGTCGGAGTGCTCGTCGCCATCGCCATCCTGGTCTATCTCCGCCTGCACGGCACCGCGCTGTTGGAGCGGAGATTGCACGGTTGGCGCGCCCGCCACGGATGGCGGTCGAAAGTTGCCGGAATCGTTCTAGGATTCGTGCGAGGCGTGCAGACGATTCGCACGTGGCGCGAACTTGCGTTGGCCGTGCTCTATTCCGCGCTGCACTGGGTTGGCGTCGCGCTGATCTATGTGTGGATCTCGCACAGTCTGGGCGGCAAGCTCGCCGACATCGGTCTTGGCGATGCGCTGCTGGTGCTGGCGTTCACCATGGTGGGATCGGCGATACAGTTGCCGGGTGTCGGCGGCGGATCGCAGCTCGCCTGTTTTCTTGCGTACACCACAATCTTTGGAGTAGAAAAAGAGCCCGCGGCCGCGGCGGCAATTCTCATCTGGCTGATTTCCTTTGCGGGGTGTAGTCTCGCGGGCATTCCGCTGCTGATTCATGAGGGCATGTCGCTCGGCGAGTTGCGGCGCCTGGCTAAGCAAGAAGAAGAGGAAGTGCATCGGAAGGAACAGGCCATGGACGAGAACGCCAGCGTATCGCCAGGAGAGCCAGCCGAGTGAAATGTCCTTTCTGCGCGCACGTCGATGACAAGGTGATCGATTCTCGCGAAGGCCGCACCGGCGATACCATTCGCCGCCGACGCGAATGCCTCAAGTGCAGCCGCCGCTTCACTACCTACGAACGCATCGACGAAATTCCCTACATGGTGATCAAGAAGGACGGCCGCCGCGAGCGCTTCGAGCGCCAGAAGATTCTGCAGGGATTGCTGAAGGCGTGCGAAAAGCGGCCCGTGCCAACGCCCAAGCTCGAAGCGATCGTCGATGACATCGAAGGCGTGGTCCAGGAAGCCACTGAGCGCGAACTTACCACGACCGAGATCGGCGAAATGATTATGCACCGGCTGAAGAAGCTGGACAAAGTCGCGTACGTACGCTTTGCCTCGGTATACATGGATTTCAAGGACGTGCAGGAGTTTATGTCGGAGCTGAAGAACCTGCTGAAAGATCGCGTAAAGAAATGAGGACGCGGTGATCAGCTTCGCAATCCGTGTGTTGGATATTCTCCGCGATCCTCTGCGACCTCAGCGCCTCAGCGTTATCCTTTTCTTCTTCGCACGCCACTCCCATGACGAAGGAACCACCTCATGCGTAAACTGAAACTCATCGCCCTGCTGTTTCTAGGCGGCACCGTCGTGGTGTCGCAGGTTTCGGGTCAGAAGAAGCAGGTGAAGCTCGAAGTAACTGGCGTCCCGATGCCGGATGCCGAGAAAATTCGCGCGCACGTCAAATTTTTATCGAGCGATTTGCTCGAAGGCCGGGGCACCGGACAGCGCGGCGGCGATATCGCCGCCGAATACATCGGAACGCAGTTTGCCCTCTACGGCCTGAAGCCTGCCGGTGACAACGGCACATTCTTTCAAAACGTGCCGATGGTTAGCGTGCACACGTTGCCGGCCACCACGTTCAAACTCGTGCCGAACAGCGGCGAGCCGCTCGCACTCAAAAATCTCGACGACTTTGTCACCAACAACGAAAGCCAGACACAGACCACTGATATCGACGCGCCCATCGTGTTCGTCGGCTACGGCATCACTGCTCCAGAGTACAACTGGGACGACTACAAGCGCGTCGATCTAAAAGGCAAGGTCGCGCTCCTGTTCGTCAACGAGCCGTCCTCAGATGATCCGAAATTCTTCAAAGGTAAAGCGCTCACCTACTACGGCCGCTGGACCTACAAGTACGAAGAAACCGCGCGCCGCGGCGCAGTGGCGACGCTGATCATCCATCGCACCGACCTCGCGAGTTACGGCTGGCAGGTGGTACGGAACTCCATGGGCACCGAGCGATCTCACCTGCGACCCGGCGGCACGCCGAAATTGCAGGCGGCTTCCTGGATTCAGTTCGACGTAGCGAAAAGACTTGTTGCCATGGACGGCCTCGATCTCGACAAGTTATTCGCGCAGTCGCAATCACGCGATTTCAAGCCCATCGAACTGCCCGTCCATTTGCAAGCGCACGTGGTCAGCGAGTTGCGCCCGTTCGTATCACGCAATGTGCTCGCCACGCGTCCCGGCGTGGACCCCAAGCACAAAGACGAAGCAGTGATGTATTCCGCCCACTACGATCACCTGGGCATCGTGCCCGACGCAAAAGGCGACAACATCTACAACGGCGCGGTCGATAACGCCACCGGCTGCGGCATTTTGCTGGAACTCGCGCGCACCTGGTCCGAGAGTAAACTGCCAACCGGCCGGTCGATTCTGTTTGCCGCGGTGACCGCGGAAGAGCAAGGCCTGCTCGGTTCCGAATACCTCGGCAAGCATTCGCCGATCCCGCCGGGGAAAATTTCGCTGGACCTGAACTTTGACGCGCTCGCGCCCATCGGGGAGCCCGAAGAAGTGGAAGTAACCGGCGCCGAACGCACCACTTTCTATCCAACAGTCGAGTCCCTGGCGAAAAACCTTGGCCTAACGATTCGGCCGGATGCGCATCCTGAAGCCGGACACTACTATCGTTCCGATCATTTCAGCATGGCGCGCGTCGGCGTCCCGTCGTTCTCGGTCGGCGAAGGCCTGAAATTCAAAGGCCACGACGAGGCCTGGGGCGAAGCCCAAGCCAAAGATTACGTCAATCACCACTATCACCAGCCGAGCGACGAGTACCGCGCAGACATGGATTTCACCGGACTAGCCGCCATGGCCAGGTTCGGTTTCCTGCTAGGCCAATTCGCCGAAATGGCGCCAGATCTGCAAGGATGGCAACCCGGCGACGAATTCGAGGCTGCCCGAAAGTAGGACAGACACTCTTGTTTACCCTCAGCTTCGAAGGGTCTGTGTCCCCGTCAACAAACCCTCCCAGTTTCCGTGCAAACAAAAATCAACCGCTAAGTTCCTCGGTTGCCACCTCTTCGCTTCAAATAAAAAAACGGAACCCCAGCCAGAATCACCACCAATCCCAGCGACGATCGAACAGGCCGTACCAACCATAAATTCACAGTCAGGGCGATAGCCGCGAACAAAAAGATAAGCGGTGTCCATGGATAACCCCAAGCCCGGTAAGGACGCGAAAGGCCAGGTTCAATCCTCCGCAAACGAAGCAACGCAATCGCCGTAAGCGCGAAGAAAATCCACACGGCAAAGACGAATAGCGAATAGAGTTCCTCGTAGGTCCCGGTAAGCGCGAGCAAAGCCCCGATCGTACCGAGAAAAATCAGCGAGCCGCTGGGTGTGTGCGTAGTCGGGTTAACCCGCTCGGCAAATTTGAAAAAGAGACCGTCGCGAGCCATCGCGTACGGGATGCGCGCCCCGGTCAGAATCACAACGTGAAGCGCCCCAAGCGCCGAGATCGCCATAGCCACGGTCAGCCAGGCAGCCCCGCGCGAACCTGCGAATGACTGCACGACATCCGATGCGACGTGTTGCGATCGCGCGATCGTCGCAAACGGCAAGATATGGAAGTAGACGACATTCGCCAGCAAGTACAGACCGCCGACCGTCAGCAGCCCCAGAATAATGGCGCGAGGAATATTCTTCTCCGGGTGTTCGATCTCTTCGCCAAGGTCGCCGAGGTCGTTGAATCCGTTGTAGGCCCACATCGCCGGAACCAGAGCGGTGAGCACGGCACCAACCGCGCCGAATCCAAGAGGACTGACCACCGGTGCGGCTTCGGCCGCCGCATGTTTTCCGAAGAGCACTCCTCCGATCACGATGAGTAGAATCGCGCCCATTTTCAGGGATGTCAGCAGTACCTGAACGCTCCCGCCGAACCGTACACTCAAGTAGTTGATCGCGGTGACCGCTGCCACGATGAGCGCCGCGAGCGGTTGCGCGAGCGTAAAAACGAAACTGTAGCCGCCAATCTGGTATGTGAACAGTGGCGCGGCCACCCCGGGCAACAGAAATGACGCGAACCGCAAAATCCCGGCCGCCAGCGTCGCCATCCCAACAGGGCGCTCGAGAAACGACGTCATCCAGCCAAACAGAAATCCCCACAATGGACCGAGACCTCGTCCGAGGTAGACATAGTTGCCGCCGGCTCTCGGAAGTGCTGCGCCAAGCTCGGCGTAACAGAAAGCCCCGAAAAGCACGATGATCCCGCCGAGAATCCACGCGACAAAAACCAAGGCCACCGAGCCGACCGCGCGAGCCATATCGCTGGTGACCAGAAAGACTCCCGTGCCGATGGTGTCGCCAATGACGATGGCGGTCGCCGACCACACGCCAAGGCCGCGTACCAGCTCCGATGAGTCTTGTCGTTTCTGTGCCACAGGATCGGTCGAGGTCATGGAAGAGCAGAGAGCCTACTATCCAGCATCAACTCGGTCAATTGGAGCGCCCCGGTAGCACAGACATTCTTGTTTACCCTGAGTCCGAAGGGTCTGTGTCCCATTGAACCCTACCCATATCTGATCCGCCGCCTTTGGCCGCAGGTGATTCCGCGTTATCATCGGAGCCGCAATGGCCGCACAAAAAATGTTAGTGAACGAATTTCCATGGGACCCGCGCTATGCCGTGTCAGGTCTCGACGACTTGCTCACTCCCGCCTTGGTGATCTATCCGGAGATCATCGCTTCCAACATCGAGCGCACAGTGCATCTGCTGGGCGGCGACGCCGACCGGTGGCGCGTGCACATCAAAACATCCAAGCTGGCCTACACCTTGCGACTTCTTGTCGAGCGAGCCGTTCTTAACTTCAAGTGCGCGACAACTCTGGAACTCCTGGTCGCGTGCCAGTGCGGTGCCCGAGACATTCTTTTGGCCTATCCGACGATGGGCGCGAATGCGCGCCGCGTCCGGGAAATTGCACATGAATTTCCGGAAGTCCGCATTTCCGTTTTAATCGAAAACGAAGAGCAGCTCCGCCAGTGGCAGGGCAGTCGCGTGGGAATCTTCCTCGATCTCAATTCCGGCATGAACCGCACCGGAATCGACGAGGGCCACCCCGAAGACGTTGTCACGCTGGCACGCGCGATTGGCAACGCCGGCCTGGAGTTCCGCGGCCTGCACCTCTACGATGGACAATACGGCGCATCGGAAGAGCCCGAACGGACCAGATCAGTGCATGCTGGTTACGATCGCCTGATGAAAATTGTGGCCGCACTCGAGCGCAGCGAAATAAACGTTCCGGAGTTAATCACGGCCGGAACGCCGACGTTCCCGAGCGCGCTTTCCTATCAGGGCTTTCGAAACGCAAATTTCATCCACCGGGTTTCGCCCGGAACGGTTGTGTATTGCGACGCGACGACCATGGCGCAACTGCCGAAGGAGTACGGCTATCAACCCGCCGTTCTGGTGTTAACGCGCGTAGTCAGCCATCCCCGCGCGGGCATCGTTACGTGCGATGCGGGACACAAGGCCGTATCCGCGGATGCCGGCGTCCCGACCTGTGTGGTCATCGGACATCCGGAACTCACGCCACTTTCACCCAGCGAAGAGCATCTTCCGATCGCGGTGAAGGAAGGCGCGGCCGCTCCTCATGTAGGAGAAGCGCTCTACCTGCTGCCCAGGCACGTGTGTCCGACGGTAAACAATTTCAACGACGCGCTGGTAGTGCGGCATAAAGCGATCGAGTCCGTGGAGAAAGTTTCCGCGCGCGGCCGCGAGGCCCCGCTTCTGGCGGCCGCAACTCGTACCCAAGCCGTGCAAACCGCGAAATAACAAAATCCCGCCACAACGTCGAACAGCCAAATATCGAACATCCAGACGTAGGCGCCGGACTCTAGTCCGGCCCGCAAGTCCTCCTTTTGTCAGGGCACGGCTTCAGCCCTGCCGTAACCGAAGCCGAATCAACAAGGTTTTAGCCGCTGAGGGCTTCCTCTCTCATCTCGCAACGCGGCAAAGTTAGCGTCTGCGTCCGGCCGCCTTCTTCTTGGCCCCCCGCGTCTTCGTCTTGCCCGTCTTTACCGGCGCATACGCGATGCAATCGAGCTCAACCAGCATCCCCGGCGCATGACCCAGGTGGCTTCCCACCGTGGTGCGCACCGGATACGGCTTCGAAAAGCGCCGCGCATACACCGCGTTGTAGCGGGCAAACAGACCCGTGTCGCTGAGGTGCGCGGTTACTTTGACCACATCCGCCAGCGAAGCGCCGTCGGCCTCCAGAATCGAAAGCATGTTGTCGATGGTCTGCGCGGTCTGCCGCTCGATGGTATC
>Ga0210401_10001666_pt1 | contig 25334 bp, 17 predicted proteins | sample IncBWH32MmetaG_FD_150866 | JGI IMG/M metagenome (GOLD analysis project Ga0210401, IMG submission 150866) | Forest soil microbial communities from Barre Woods Harvard Forest LTER site, Petersham, Massachusetts, United States - Inc-BW-H-32-M | ecosystem: Environmental > Terrestrial > Soil >... | reverse complement strand
TGTCAGCGATACGCACATGTCCGGGCGCGTTTCCGAAATCAGCAGCAAAGGCTGCTTCGTCGATTTGCTGAATACCCTTCCGAAAGACACTCCGATTCGCGTGCACATCACGACCGATCACGGTTCGTTCGAGTGCGAAGGCACGATCATCTACGTGCAAGACCGAATGGGAATGGGTGTGGCTTTCGCGAGGCCGTCCAATGAGCAGCAGTGCGTGCTCGACGCCTGGCTCGCGGATCTCGAACACGCCTAGAACCAGTACGGTCCACCTGTACCGAATTTTCGCGCGACTTAGCGAAGGGGCGAGCGCTTTGGGTCGATCACGGCACGTTCGAGCAGTTCGATGTTCAAACCGCTTTGGTGCAACTTCTTTCCCGCATCCGTGGACATGAATTTCGCGATGCACAGCAAGACGCACTCGCTCGTCAGCACGGGAAGTGCGTTCGCATTTGGTCCGCCCTTTTCCGGACGGGGGCGCGGATCACGGAATGGAGAGACCTTTTCGGCGATACGAAACACGTTTTCGAGCCGCGCGGACGGAATTGGCGCGGGACTTTCGGCGTTTCCATCGATGCGTTTGCCGAGACGTTTCCAACGGGGCTTCGGTTCGGATTCCTTTCTACGCGTGTCGTAAAGCTGAATCCAATAATTCCACCTCTGCGGGCTGATGCGGCAGATGTCGCGCATCATTTCTTCGACGTCTTCGCGATTCTCTTCAGGCCAATACGCGGAGAGGCGATCCCATTCGTAGAGGTAAAGTCCCGCGAGCAGATCGGTAATTTCGACGAATCTGGAGGCGCGGCTGCTGGCGAGCATCGCAGCAAGCTCTTTTGCCCGTGAAAGGTCCAGGGTGACGCGGTGTGTGGCCTTGTCTTGCTCGCCGCCGTTCGCGGTCCGGTTCTGCCGCGAACGCACCCCGTCCTGCGCGCGCTTTTTGCCAAAGAGCTTCATGGCTGAGGGCTGGCCTCTGCCATCAGTTTAGCAGAGGCCGCCTGTAGGGCAGAGTCAGACTCCCAGGACGGTGACCAATTCACGAACGGACCCCGCTGACTTATCGAGCGCGGCTTTTTCTTCTGAGGTGAGCTTGATCTCGATGATCTGTTCGACGCCGTTTGCACCAAGCTTCACGGGCACGCCGACAAAAAGGCCCTTGATGCCATATTCGCCTTCGAGATAAACGGCGCAGGGCAAAATCTTTTTTTTGTCTTTCAGGATGGCTTCGACCATCTCGACCGCCGCGGCCGATGGCGCGTAGTAGGCCGATCCAGTCTTGAGCAGGTTCACGATTTCGGCGCCGCCTTTGCGCGTGCGCGTGATGATGGCCTCGAGGCGATCTGCCGAGATGAGCTCCGGCAGCGGGATGCCTGCAACGGTCGAATAGCGCGCGAGCGGAACCATGTCGTCGCCATGTCCGCCGAGCACGAAGGAATGGACGTTTTCGACCGAGACATTCAGTTCGCGCGCGACGAACAGACTCATGCGCGCCGAATCCAGAACGCCCGCCATGCCCAGCACGCGGTGCTTGGGGAAGCCGCTCACTTTGAACGCGGCTTGCGCCATCGCGTCGAGCGGATTGGTTACGACGATAAGAATCGAATTGGGAGAGAGCTTGACGATCGCTTCCACGACGGCTTTCACGACGTCGTAGTTCGCCTTGAGAAGATCATCGCGGCTCATGCCCGGTTTGCGCGGGAAGCCTGCAGTGATCACGACGATGTCGCTGTTCGCCGTGGCGCTGTAGTCGCCGGTCGCGGTGGAAATACCCGCCGCCTGCGCGTCGGTGCCGAGTATCGGAGCCGACTCGGCCATGTCGAGAGCCTTTCCGGCGGGAGGGCCGTCAAGAATATCGCTGAGCACCACATCGGCAAGGCCTGAATCGTGAATTCGCTGCGCGGTCGTCGAACCGACAAAGCCTCCGCCCACAACGGTAACCTTCTTGCGCATACTGACTTTCTCCTTTGGAAATTTTGGCTTGCCCGACTAGCGGGCTCCGACGGCAACGGACATGTTTTCGATGATCGCCGAAGCAAATTCCGAAGTCTTGAGTTTCGTCGCGCCGGGCATCAGCCGTTCCAGATCGTAGGTGACTTTTTTCTGCTGGATCGTGCCGGCGATGCCGTCTTCGATCAGCTTGGCGGCTTCTTTCCAGCCCATGAAGTCGAGCATCATTACGCCGGAAAGCATGACGGATCCGGGATTGATGACGTCTTTGTCGGCGTACTTCGGCGCAGTGCCGTGGGTCGCTTCGAAAACTCCGTAGCCGTCGCCGATATTCGCGCCCGGCGCGATACCGAGGCCACCCACCTGCGCAGCGCAGGCGTCGGAAAGGTAATCGCCGTTCAAGTTCGGTGTCGCGAAAACCTGGTACTCGCCTGCACGCGTGAGAACTTGCTGGAAGACCGAATCAGCGATGCGATCGTTGATGAGAATCTTCTTCTTCCACTGGCCTTTGCCGTGGGTCGCGTAGATCGAATCGAGCGTGTGCTTCACTTCGGCGTATAACGTTTTGCGGAAGTCATCGGTGGCTTGTTCAAGACCCGGCTCGATGGCCATGGCGTTTTTCTCGACCGACAGGCTGGCGTCCTTATCCTGATTATCGAGAATCCAGCTTTCGCGCTCGGTCACGACATGCGGACGGAATTCGGCGATCGCAAGCTCATAGCCCCAGTCGCGGAACGCGCCTTCTGTGAACTTCATGATGTTGCCCTTGTGCACGAGCGTCACGACGGTCCGCTTGTTGTCAATCGCGTGCTGTATCGCGCGGCGCACCAGGCGCTTGGTGCCGGTAGGCGAAATCGGCTTGATGCCGATGCCGGAATCCTCGCGGACGCGCTTTGAGCCGCCTTTCAACATGTCGTTGTTGAGGTAATCGATCAGCTTTTTCACCTCGGCCGTGCCAGATTTCCACTCGATGCCTGCGTACACGTCTTCGGTGTTCTCGCGGAAAATCACAACGTTCATGTTTTCGGGATTTCGAACCGGCGACGGTACACCCGCGTAGTAGCGCACAGGACGCACGCAAGCGTAGAGGTCGAGCAACTGGCGGAGCGTCACGTTGAGTGAGCGGATACCGCCGCCGACCGGCGTGGTGAGAGGTCCTTTGATCGCAATGCGGAAATCGCGGATAGCGTCGACCGTGTCCTGCGGGAGCCATTCTTTGAATTGATTGAACGATTTTTCGCCGGCGTAGACCTCGAGCCACGCGATCTTACGCTTACCACCATAGGCTTTCTCAACAGCTGCGTCGAAGACTCGCCGCGAAGCCTTCCAGATGTCGCGGCCGGTGCCGTCGCCCTCGATGAAGGGGATTACCGGCTGGTCGGGAACCTTGAACGCACCTCCCGAATACTCAATCGTCTTGCCTTCGGCCGGTACGGCCACGCCGCTGTAAGAGCTTTTCATTTGTCGCGATCTCCCGTTTCTGGTGCTTACTTGTCCACTTGTGCGGGTTGCCGCGAGCACAGGTGTGCACACGCGGCACCACGAAACTGCATACGTTAACACAATTTCGAGGGCTCGCAGTGGGCGATTCAGCGCGTCGCAGGCGTGCTCCCGGCGGCCGGCGGCGCGGTCGAGGGATTGGTCATGAGCGCCTGCATCTGCTCCAAAGTGGCTGGAAACTTTTCCGGATGGCTTACCAAATCACCGAAAAAGGCGCGCATATCGGATGTCTGCCCGATGAACTGGTGATAGTCAGAAGGAAGCGGTGGACCGCCGGGTGCGCCCGCCGGGGGCAGCGGATTGGGGAGATGAACGGCATACATGCTGCCACCCGCAAGCGATTCGTGCGGATACCGCAACAGCCAGGCGCAATTGTGGGCGTCGAGAATCATGTTTGCCGATAAAACCCCCCACTTGCCTGCGTCAGCACTCGTGGCCGCCTGGCAATTCCAAAGACGGGACTCGGGGACGGTCGCAGACCCGTCGTTGAGTGCGTAATCGTCGAGCGGGAGCTCCTGAATATTGTGTTGCTCGACGAAACGCTCGACCTCAGGAAGCGACTGGTCCCAATCGACGTTGGAGTCGTTGACCAACTCATAGACGGGACGCCCGAAGCCAATTGAGTTTACGTACGGAAAGTAAAACGGGTACTGGTGAATCGCAGCGAAAAGACAACTTCCCGCAAGCAAGGCCACCAGCGGCATGAGTCCCATCGATCGCGTCGGTCCGTCGGCACGCTGGCGAATCAGCTCCGGCAATGGCGCGAGAAGCAGAATCAACAAGACAACCGGGATGCTGAAGTGGCGGATGCTGATATCCAGCCGACTTGCAAGGCAAAACGCGGTGAATACGAGAAGGGAAGTCCACAGAACGCGCCAATGGATTCGGAGTTCGAGCGGCACGGCGAAGGATGTGCTGACATGCGTTTCCGTTCGGCTGGTCGGGCCTCCTACGTTTCTCTTCGGCAGCATCGTGAGTGCGAGCGCCAGCACGAGCAAGCCGAGAAATCCGAGCGGCGACTTCAGGGCGAAGACGATCGGGAAATAGAACCACACGCCGTGCGGATAGGCGTGGCCGAGAAGAAAAGTCGGCCGGCTCGCGGTCACAAGCATGAAGAGTACCCCACGTACGTAGAGCCACGCCGGCATCAGAAGCCTCTGGAATGGAGCAATAACCGCACTATGACCGAGTCGGTCGAGCGCGCTCAACGGTTCGTTCCACGAAAACACGAGGTAGAAGATGTAGACGACCACTGCCGCTCCGCCAATCGCTTGCAGTGTGGCTCGCCGCCGAGCGCGCCGCCACTTGAGCGCGTCTGGTTTGGATGCTGGTTGGCCCGGCACGGCCCGCCAGCGCGTACTCACCGCGAACGCCGCGAAAGCGAACAGCAAAATGCCCGCGGTGAATTTCGAGAGCAGTGCCGCACCGAACGCCAGAGCCAGAAGGATCGTGTTTTTACGATTCGGCTCCTGCCAAAGGTCAGCGAACTTCCATAGGGCCAGCAGCGAAAAGAGCGTGACGGCGATGTCGGTATGAACCAGCGGGCCGAAGGCCAGAAAAAGCGGCGTGCTCACGTAGAGGGTGAGGCAAAGCAAGCCGGCCCATTCGCCACCGAGGCGGCGCCCGCACGAATAGAGCACCCAGCCAAGAAGCAGCGTCAGAAGCAACATCGGCGCGCGCGCATAGGCAAGCGTTGACGCCTGCCCGTTCCATTCATTGACGAATTTCTCGCCGAAAATCCATTCGCCCAGATATGCGGGGAAGAAACTCTCGCTGAGAACCCACGGCCGGTAGGAATAGTCGGCATGAGCGCCGCTAGCGACCAGCGGAAGCGCTGCGAGTACCTTCGGCAGCGGTGGATGCTCTTCGTTCAGTCGCAAATCCAGTTTCTGGACGTAGCTGACACCCGCTCCAATATGCGCGATTTCGTCCAGCGTGACCGATTCGTGGCGGGCCGAGCCTCCGGCCAGCACGGCCATCAACAGGAGCAGCAGGCAAGCTAGGGCGTTGAACAGAGCACGGCGCGGTTGTTCGGCCATCCGGTTTTTCTCCGAAACAGATGAGTTGGCGTGAGGCAGATGTGCCGCGGATTTTAAAGCATGCTCACGGTCCGAGCAAGTCAGCGCTGCCGTTACACGGTCAGTTGGACGCCGCCGACTGGCAGGGAATGGATCCGCCGGGAATGTTGCAGGAAACCAGCGCTTTGCCCGTGCGATTCTTCAGCACGACTTGCCAGGCGGCGCCGGTTTTCGTGAAGAGCGCGTACCCGAATTCGTGTTCGGTGTCCGCACCGGCCGTCACCGCGCCCCGCAACGGCGCGCCTTTGAGTGGGATCGAAATGGGCGCTGACATCGACGTCCCCCCGTCTCCGATCACGACTTGGTCGGGCCGGGCTGCACCCGCGACGCTCACGAATTCGAAAAGATGGATGTGTCCGGAAAGAATCAGCGAGTAGCCCTTTGGATTTGCGCGATTCCAGGCTTCTTCAAGCGGCGCGGAAATCGGCACGGGCGGGAGGCCGCCTGCGGTCGGCGAGTAACCCCAGAACGGATGGTGATCGACGAGCCATGCGTTCTGCGGACGCAAGGAGAGAAGCTGTCCGACGTAGTCGGTTACCTGGTCTTCATCGGCCACCAGTTCGCTGGTCGGCGAGGAATCGAGCATTGCCAACTGAAAACCGCCGAGCTTGATGAGGTACGGCGGCGAATACTTCTCGCACATCCCGCTCCACGGACGAGGGTCGAGATAATAAAACCATCCGCGCCAGGAGCGCGTGCAGTCCTCATGATTGCCACGGGAAAATGCCCAGGGTACCGCCGCAAGCAACTTCGCGGCAGGCTTGAAGAAATCCGCGTCCCACGAGGCCCAATTGTCGCCGTCGGGCGTGTTGGCGCAAAAATTCTTCGAATCGTCGGGGCAGGGGCTTTCGCGATAAAGATAGTCGCCAACATGAATCATCAGCTGCGGTTTTTCGGAAGCGGCTTGGCTGGCGATTTGCTCGAAAGGCCACGCCGACGGATCGTTGCAATCCTGCACTTGCGGCTTGGCGGGCGGCTTCGCGTCTTTGATGCGGCACCCTGTGTCCCCAAAGGCGACGATGCGCGTCGGATCAGCCTGCGGCAGCACCAGAGCCTGTCCGTTTACCGATACCGATTTTGCCGCAGCGGGTATCGCTACTTCGCAAGCTGGGCGGAATCCTGGGGGCGTAGGTTGGCGCAGAGTCATAGGTACGTTTGCGCCGTCAATGCGCGCGGCGGGGCAGTCGGTCGGCGCGTTCACAATCACGCGCAGGAGGGCCGCGCCATCCGGGCCCAGTTCTACCCAGGCAGGCGTCAACAACTGCGCCGACCCCGACCTTGGCGACAGTGCAAGCAGCGCCAGCAAAAAGAAAACGACCGCGATCCTCCTCGGGGGAGTAATCGCGGCCGGTTGAAATTTCGCTTGCGGAGTCGGAAATATATTCATCGCTCGCCTCGCCAGCATACATCAATTGGCGCGGCTCAAGTGCGGCATGGTCAGTTTAGCGCTTCGGGCTCAGACCCATCGTAAACGTCACGGTATAGCTGCGGGCCGGGAGCACCTGAATGATGTCAGACGGGGCAACGACGTAGTTCGCCCCGGACGTCGACTGCGAATCGCTCACGATGTTGTGATTGTCGAACAGATTGTTGACGGTGAACCGGACTTTGCTCTGGGCGAAGATGCTGCTGCCGCCCAAGGTGTAGTTCAGATAAATGTTGGTCAAGCTAAACGGAGCAATCGGAATCACCTGGTTGAACGTCCCGTTGTCGTTCCACATCTCGCCGACGCGCTTGTCAAATATGCCCAGTTCGAAGTGGCGCTGCTGATACGTGAGACCAAACGTCTCGGTATTCGACGGGGTGTTCGCGACCCATTTCCCGTAGTCAACGTTGCTCTTCGTGATCGGATTTGGTGCAACTTGACCGGTGGGAAGCAAGTGGCTCACATACTTCGCGTTTCCGGCCGTGCCGTTGATGTAGAAGCTCAAGCTGTGCGTGAGCAGGAAATTGCCCTCACCTTCGAATCCCTTCGACAACGCATCCCCCTGCGAAACAAAGTCGGTAGCGGAAGCGTTGAAGGGATCGGCGATCGACGAGTAGGCATTTTGGTATCGAATCCGGTAGGCGTCGAAGTTGACGGTGGCGCGCTTCATCTTTACCACAGTGCCCACTTGGTAGGTTGTGACGCCGGTTGGCTTGGGTGTGACGACTGTGTTGCCGTTCGCAACGTCAAACACCGAGCTGGGCGGAACGATCGTGCCCTTTGCGAACTGGGCGTAAGCGGACCAGAAAGAAGTCAGACGATAGTTCGCATCAAACGAAGGGAGGTAGGCGGTGTATCCGGCGCTGTGGCTCGCTGATGCGGCGCCGCCGGTGCAAGACACGATCGGAGTCGTCTTCGGATTTCCAACCAAAGTGCCACCGAGGCAACCGACTGTCTTCCCGTTGTCCTGGTACTGCGTAAGGCTCTGGTTGAAGTAGGCGTATTTGAAGCCGCCGGTCACCGTGAGCCTGTGCGTTGCGTGAAGCTCGTATTCGATGAACGGCTGCGCCGAGTTCGTCCAGAAGCGCTCATGAAAGTTCGGCAATGAGGCGTCCACGCGTGTCTGGGGATCGGACGGAATCTGGAAACGATTTGTCGTGGCCCACTCATACCAAAGGCCCGCGCGCAAAATACCCCACTGCGAAACCTGGCTGGCCGTGAACGTCTCTCCGTATTTGCGATAGCTGTTGAGCTTGTCGACGGCGCTGACGGCGGAGATGGGCGACGGCGTGATGCCGGGCACGTTCGTTAAGCTTGCCGTGTTGGAGAACGACGGATTGTCGTAAAACTGCGCGTTGTAGTAGCTGAGGGTATAGCCCTTCAGGTCCGTCTGCCAACCGTGGCCAAACTGCTTGGACCAGCCGACGTACTCGACATCGGTGGGAACGTGGTAGGTGTAGAACTTGTAGTAGAGCGGATCGGTGCAGGTTGCTGTCGCCGTGCAGTCGTTCGTCAGCAGGAAGTTGTCGCCGTATTTCGCAATCTGGCCCCTCGTGGCGTTGTTGTTCGGCGTATTGCTGTCGAGCCAGACGACGCCGCTGTAACCGGTCAGCACGTTTGTCTCGGAAAATTTGTGGACGTACTTCAGGTCGCCCGCATTGCGAATCTGGTAGTTGTTGGTCTGATAGCCGTCCGACTGCATGTGCTGCACGTCGATGAGCATGTTGTCGTTCTTGCCGAACATATCCCCGGTGTCAAAGTTTCCATCGACCAGAACAGTATTCCAGGAGCCGTAGGAAACGCCGATGTTGCCGAGCGGCTTGTCGGTCATCTCGGGCGAAAGCAGGTGAATCGAACCGCCGAAGGGCGTGGGCCCAATTGTTGAAGCAGACCCGGGGCTGCGATCGAAATCAACGCCGCCAACCCAGGGAGAGGGGAAAAACGCCCAACTGTGGTGAGTCGGCGAGTTGGTGTCGTAGAAGGGAATTCCGTCGAAATCGATGTCGTAGTCGCCATCCGGAAAACCGCGGAAAAAGGTTTTGTCTTGTGCGAGGCCGATGCCGTTGGACGTGATGCTGAACGTCCCGGGCGCCATCTGCACGAGTTCGCCAAAATCGGATTCAGGGTTCGTGAAGTTCTGGATGAAAACCGGCTTGATCTCGGTGCGCGCGGAGTGTTCGTCTAGCAGCGCGTCCATGGGCGCAAGGTGCGCGGCCTCGGAGCTGGAATCGTCGGACTGAACGACGATCATCTGGCTCACGCTGGCCAGTTCAAGCGTGACGGAAATGTCCTGGGGGTGCGCCGGGGAAACCTGCAATCCGGCGCGCGTGCCGCCGGCGAAGCTTGGAGCCGTTACATTCACAGTGTAAGAACCGGCCGGCAAACCATTGAGCGAGAAACGGCCCTGCGAGTCCGTCGTTGTGGTCGTAACTTGGTGTGTTGTGTCGTTTGTCACCGAGACACTGGCGCCACGAATCGCGCCGCCGGCCGTATCGACCGCCGACCCGCCCAATTCGGCGCTTGCCGCTTCCTGCGCCGCACCGCAATTCGCAGGCGCGACCAGCAGGCACGCGAATAGACAACACATCAGGGTACACAACCGCGCATGAATACGGACTTTCATCATTACTCCTCGTTGGATAGGGAATTAGGAAAGCTTGATGCAACCGCAAATTGCACGCCGCAAGTTACACGCGTGTTACGGAATTGTTGAATTTATTGTTAAATCTTTTCAGGAAGCTTTCAGACGACCGTACCGCCGGAGAATTTACCGATGAACGCAACTGCGATATTCCCGTTTCAGTTCGAAGCGGGCGCTGCGGGCCGATTCGCGCGCCCCTGCCATTTTTGCGCGATCGACTTGTCGGCAAGCGCCTTGATGAAGATGCCTCCGACGACGGATCGCGCCTGGAAGCCACTTTGTTTGCCAGTTTTGGTGTCGTACCAATCGGTAAGTGGAACGCGCGAGGGGCCGTCGCTGACCCATTTCACGATCGGATCGACGAGCGCTTCAAATTGTTTCGGATCCGACGCCAGTGTAGCCGTCCAGATCTCCCAATCAAGTTTCGTGTAGTCCGCGCGGCTATCGAGGGGCAAGCCGTCCGCGTTCAAGTGGCTTTGATAGAACGCAAGCTCAGATTGGCGCACGCTATCGGGGAAGAAGTGCAGGCCGAGCAGCTGGTCCCACACGAGATTGTATTTCTGGCTCCACGTGCCGGGCCGGTCAAACGCAAGCTTGTAATGATCGCCGTCGATCGCCATTTGCTGCCATTGCGCGGCCATCTGCTTCGCCGCAGCGAGGTAGTCATCGGCCGTTTTCGAATCACCCAGGCCACGCGCCATCAAGGAATAGGCGCCCAGTCCTTCGATGGCTTTGACCGACAGATTCGCGTTGTGCGCAAGATGGCCGGCAAAGTCGTCGGTGCAAAGCTGATTTTCTGGATCGAGTCCCTTCGCGCGAACGTACTCTGCCCATTTCGTAAACTGCACCCAGTATTCACGGGCGACATGCCAATCGCCTTCGGCTTGGCCCAGCGCCGCGCCGAGAATCAGAAGATTACCGCTCTCTTCGACGGGCATCTGATTTTCTTCGGTTTGTTCGCCTCCGCCGTATAGCTGGCCGTTGGCCAGCGGATAGCGCCCCAGGTCGTGCGGCGCAAACGGAAATTTCCACCGCGGCAAGCTGGCGTAATTCAATACCGGGCGGACCTGTGCTTCGAGCAGACCCGGATTTAGCAGCAGGAATATCGGCGCGGAAGGATACAGCACGTCGACCGTGCCGATGTCTCCGTTTGAAAAATTTTCCTTGGCAAACAGCATTGGACGGCCGTCGGAATCAGCCACGAGCATGTGCGCGCCGAGAGCCTGGCGATAAGCCAGCACGGCGAGTTGCGCGTAGCCAATGCCTCCGGCGCGAGTCAGGTCGGCCGTAAGCTCGTTGTCGTACCGGGTCCCGCGCGCGTCGAGCGACGCGTATTGCGCTTCGGCGTCGGCAAGCATCTGCTCGGCGTTTTCGTTGTTGCGCTGCCAATAGGCGCGCAGCTTGCGCTCAAGATACTCAATCGCGAAGCCCTGGGTGTAAGAGAGCACGACGTGCTGCGATTGACCGTGAGCCGCGTCAGCCGACAGAGACAACATGGCAGCCAGATGCGCCGCGCCGTCGTGCGGCGTGCGCGGCATTTCCATGCTGTCAGATGCGCTGAGCTTTCCGGTCTGCGAGAAATCGCGAATCGCCGTTGATGACGCCGCCGTAACGGCCGACTCGTTCAGCGGGACGGCCAGGTGAAAATAACCCCAGTCGATGCGCAGATTGTCGCCCGACCGATTAAGTACCTGCTGATCGCGAGAGCCGACGCTGAGAACGGTGAGCCCGGCAACTTGCGAGCGCCCCCAGGTGACCGCTTGATCGTCCGTATTCACCGAGATGAGAGGATCAACATCGAGAAGGATGTCGACTTGGTGGGACTGGCCGTCCGTGCTCGCCGCTGTCCACGTGAGATACGTTGCCGGTCGCGACAAGACGTCGAGATCTTCCGGCAGTGCGGGCGTGAAGAACTCGACGGTGAGCCGAGTTCCCCCGGCTTCAAACATGTAAATCGTGTGCGTGGGAGTAAGCGCCAGGGACGTCTGCTTCATTGCCGGAACGTCGCGCGGCGTCGCGCCCATATACCGAAACGGCTTGCCGTCGATGCGTGCGATGCCTGTGAGCGCCTGCGGCGTGCCGGTCCAGTGGCGCGTCGGCCCGTCGGTCAGATTGTCATTCATCGACCAGATGCTGAAATACGGATTGTGAACGACGAGCGGCACGGCGGGCGGCCGCTCCTGCGCCAGCGCAGGGAAAATCAGAGAGGCGAACGCAAGGAGCAGTGCAGCGGTACGCAAAGAAAACATCTTCATCGAATCGACCTCGCCACGGCGACCGATAACGTACCCCGAGACAACCCGCCGCGCAATGCTCACGTGCGAAGGGAACGACTTGCGCCGTATTCAGGCCAAGCGAACTCTGGTCGCCGGATTCCGGCGGGGCGAGGCCAAGGAGTTCCTCGAGCAGTCGCGTGCCTCGATTCGCAGGGTTCTTTTTGGCGGCCTGGCCGCCGAGAACGGCAATTGGGGTCCCGCGGCGCTCGAAACGGCGCGATAGCAGCAGGCGAAAATCGAATTTCCGACAAGCCTTCGGAGCGACGATTTCACGAATGCGCAAAGCTGGTTTAGAATAGCTTCGCATGGCTTCTCAGAATTTCGTCCATCTGCATCTCCACACCGACTACTCACTTTTGGACGGCGCTTGCTCCATCGGCGAACTCACCGAGGAGGCGGCGCGACGCAAAATGCCCGCGGTGGCCGTCACCGATCACGGGAATCTTTTTGCTGCAGCGAATTTCTACAAGGAAGCCACCACGCACGGCGTAAAGCCGCTTATCGGCTGCGAAGTGTACGTCGCGCCGGACAACCACAAGAACCGCGGAGCGGATGCAGAACGCTCCAATCACCTTGTCCTGCTCTGTGAAAACGACGAAGGCTATCGCAACCTGATCAAACTGGTCTCGACCGGTTTTCTCGAAGGCTTCTATTACAAGCCGCGCATCGACCACGAACTGCTCGCGCAGCACAGCCAGGGTTTGATCGCTCTCTCGGCCTGTTTGCGCGGAGAAGTCGCCGACGCGCTGATTTCAGAGAAGTACGATCAGGCGCGCTCGAACGCGTATCGCTTGCGAGACATCTTCGGAAAAAACAATTTCTTCCTTGAAATTCAGGATCAAGGGCTCGAAATCGAACAGCGAATCAACAAGGATCTCGTCCATCTCTCAAAAGAATCCGGGATTCCGCTGGTCGCCACCAACGACTGCCACTACCTGACGCACTCCGATGCTCACGCGCAGGAAGTTCTGATGTGCATCCAGACCGGCAAGACGATGAGTGATGCACAGCGGATGAAGTTTGCTACCGACCAGTTTTATTTCAAGACGGCCGAAGAGATGCAGCAGGTTTTTCGCGAATTGCCGGACGCGCTCGACCGCACGCTGGCCATTGCTGCGCGGTGCAACGTGAAAATTCAGCGTGTCGCGAACCCCTTTCCTGAGTTTCGCGTTCCGGACGGGCACACGACCGATACCTATTTCGAGAAAGTTGTCCGCGAAGAATTCGCCGGGCGCGTTCCGCGACTCGAGCGGTTGGCAAAAGAAGGGCTGCTCCGTCATGCGCTGGCCGAATACGAAACGCGCCTTTCGGCCGAGATCGAAACGATCAAGAAGATGCGCTTCACCGGCTACTTCCTCATCGTTTGGGACTTCATTCACTATGCGCGTTCTCAGGGCGTGCCGGTCGGACCGGGGCGCGGCTCGGCGGCGGGCAGTTTGGTCAGCTACGCGCTTCGCATCACCGACGTTGATCCGCTGCAATACGATCTGCTGTTCGAACGCTTTCTCAATCCGGAACGCATTTCGATGCCGGATATCGATATCGACTTCTGCATGCGCCGGCGCGGCGAAGTGATCGAATACGTCCGCGGAAAATATGGTTCGGAAAGCGTTGCGCAGATCATCACGTTCGGCACAATGGCGGCCAAAGCCGCTTTAAAGGACGTCGGCCGCGCGCTCGACATGCCGTTTGGTGATGTGGACAAGATAGCGAAGTTGGTTCCCGCCGTGCTCAATATCGAGCTGGAAGACGCTCTCAAGCAATCGCCGCAGCTCGATTCGATGCGCAAGTCGGACCCGAAAGTCAAAGAGCTGGTGGATGTGGCCCTGCGCCTCGAAGGGCTCGCGCGACACGCTTCAACGCACGCTGCCGGCGTGGTGATTTCGCCGCAGCCGCTGCAGGAAATCGTACCGCTCTACAAGTCAAACAAGGATGAAATCACGACGCAGTACGACATGAACGCGCTGGAGCGTATTGGCCTGCTCAAGATGGACTTTCTTGGCCTCACGACGCTCACCGTGCTCGACGACGCGGTCCGCATGATTCAGCAGAATCGCAGCGTCACGATCGACCTCGAAACGCTGCCGCTTGACGACGCCGAAACGTACGCGCTGTTCGCGCGGGCCGATGTTACCGGCATATTCCAGTTTGAATCGCACGGGATGCGCGACATTTTGCGGCAGTATCAACCCTCACGTCTCGAGGATTTGACGGCGCTGAACGCTCTTTATCGCCCCGGCCCGATTCAGGGCGGCATGATCCCGGATTTCATCGCGCGCAAGCACGGCCGCAAGAAAGTCACTTACGATTTGCCCGCGCTCGAAGCGATTCTTTCAGAAACGTGGGGTGTCATTCTGTATCAAGAGCAGGTGATGCAGATCGCGAACCGCCTCGCGGGGTTTTCGCTCGGCGACGCGGACATTCTGCGGCGCGCCATGGGCAAAAAGAAGCCCGAAGAGATGGCTGCGCAGCGCGAAAAGTTTATGGCTGGATGCGCTGCGCACAAGGTGCCCGAGAAGAAGGCCGAGAAAATCTTCGACCTGATGGAGGAATTTGCGGGCTACGGCTTCAACAAATCCCATTCCTGCGCTTACGCGTATCTCGCGTATCAGACCGCCTGGCTCAAGACGCACTATCCGGTCGAGTTCATGGCGGCGATGCTCACCGCGGAAACGGGCAACACCGACAAGGTCGTGAAATACATCAACGAAGCACGCGGCATGGGCATCACGGTGCTCCCGCCGGACGTGAATTCGAGCGACATGAACTTTACCCCGACCGGCAACGATATCCGCTTCGGCCTCGCCGCCATCAAAAACGTCGGTGAGAACACAGTGAAGGGCATTCTCGCCGCGCGCGAATCGCTCGGGAAATTCAGGTCGTTCTACGAATTTGTCGAGGCTGTGGACTCGCGCCTGATGAACAAACGCGTACTCGAGAGTTTGGTGCGCGCCGGCGCACTCGATGGTCTGGGCGGCCGCCGGGCGCAGATGATGGCCGCGATCGATCGCGCGATGGATCGCGCCCAGAAAATGCAGCGCGCGAAAGACAGCGCCCAGCACGGTCTGTTCGGCGGAGCGGCTGCTGCTCTCGCTCCGGCTCCCGAAGTGCTGCCGGATGCCGATGAGTGGGCGGAGCACGAAATGCTCGCTGCGGAATATTCGACGCTCGGCTTTTACATTTCCGGGCATCCGCTCGACAAATACGCGGGCCGGCTCGCGGATTTGAAAGCGGTCGATCTCGCGTCGATGGAAGGTCGTCGCCACAAGGAAGACGTTGTGGTCGCCGGCATCGTCGTTCAATCCCGCGCCATGCGCTCGCGGCGCGGTGCCCGTTGGGCGATTCTGACGCTGCAAGACCGCACCGGCGTCTGTGAATCCCTGGTTTTTCCGGAAGCCTTCTCGAAACTGGAGAGTGTTCTCAAGCCGGCCACGCCGCTGCTGGTGAAGGGCACGGTGTCGGTCGAAGACGGGGCGACGCGTCTTTTTGTGACCGATGCGCGCGTGCTCGATCAGGTCGTCGATAGGCCGCCGAGTTTGCTGCGCGTGCGCATTCCCGTGGCCACGCTCGGAGCGGGCGCCATCGATGAGTTGCAGGATTTGTTCGCAAAGCGCCCGGGACACTGCCGCGTGGAATTCGAGCTGGTTCTCGATGACGGCGCGGCCGCTACGCAACAGACCAACAAGGCCGTGCAAGCCGACCAGGAATTGATCGACCGCCTGCGCGAAATCTGCGGCGCCGACAGCGTGGTGCTGAAATGAGCGAAGAGCGCAAAGATCGGCCGGTCCGCGACGCGGCCCACCGCAAAGCGGCGCGTGAACGCCTGCGGCGTTGGCAGGAGCGCGCACGGCAGCGCCGCTTGGCCGAATTGAAAGCGGCTGCAGTCGAAAGGGACGATACCAGGGCTACGGCTGCCCGCGAGATGGAAGGGCACGTCCAGCGCCAGGAACAGATAGCTTCGCTTGAACAGGACGTTGCTGAACTCCGCGGCTTTTCGGAGAAAAACGCGGATATCGAGCGCCTGCGCCGCGAAATCGAGGAGTTGAAGCGCGAGTTCCATGCGCATTTGAGTGCTTGGCCGCGCGTCCAGCTCGCGCGCCATCCGCAGCGTCCGTATACGGAAGACTTCATCAAGTTGCTGTTTGAAAACTTCAGCGAGATTCACGGCGATCGCCGTTTTGCGGATGATCCCGCGATCATCACCGGGATGGCGCGTTTTCACGGCAAGCCGGTCCTCGTCGTAGGCAGCCAAAAAGGGCGCGACACCAAGCAGCGTGTTCTGCGCAATTTCGGCCAAGCCAAGCCCGAGGGATATCGCAAGGCGCTTCGCGCGATGCAGCTCGCTGCCAAGTTCAGCCGGCCGATTTTCGTTTTCGTCGACACGCAGGGCGCGTATCCGGGCGTCGATGCCGAAGAGCGGGGCCAGGCCGAGGCGATCGCCTATAACTTGCGCGAAATGTCTCGCTTGCCCGTGCCCATCATTGTCACCGTGACGGGCGAAGGGGGATCGGGCGGCGCGCTTGCCATTGCGATCGGCGACCGAGTACTAATGCTCGAAAACTCGGTCTATTCGGTGATCACGCCCGAAGGGTGTGCCTCGATCGTATGGCGCGATTCCTCGAAGGCCGAACTCGCCGCCGAAGCTCTGAAAATCACGGCGTCCGACCTCGAGGAGCTCAAGCTCATCGACGAAATCGTCCCCGAGCCAGAAGGCGGCGCACACACCGATCACGCCGCCACGGCGCGGCTGCTCGATCCGGTCCTGGTCCGAATCCTGGGCCAGCTTTCGATGCAATCTCCCCAAGAGCTTGTCGACGCCAGATACGAGAAATTCCGCCGCATGGGCCAATTCTTCAGCTGAAAAGGTACTGAATTCGCCTTAGTACTGGAATTTCCCGACCACCTTACGTTTTTCACCTGATCCCTCGCATCAGTATCCTTGAGTTCTAATCGGGCCAGGAGGCGATCCATGAAAATCGAAGTTCGCGATTACCGGACCCTGGGCGTTCTCTGGCTGGTTTATGGCTGCCTTCGTGTCGTTGTGGTGGCGGCACTGTTGATCTGGAGCGGCACCCTGGCCTTGATGTGGGGCTCGCTGTTGAATCGCGTGCCGAATCCGCTCACCTTGATGACGGCCTTTCACGTGGGATTGGTCCTCGCGGTGGCGTGGTGCATCATTTCGGCATTTTTCAGTTTTGTCGCTGGCGTGGCGTTGATGCGCCGCGCGGTGCCAGCGCCGATGGATACCCTGGTAGCGGCGCTGCTTGCGCTGCCGGACCTGCCATTCGGCATTATCCTCGGCGTTTACACCATCGCTGCACTTCTCCCGCGCGCCTCAATTCCCCAGATTGCCGCGCGCCCGCATTCTCATATCGTGATACCCCTCACGTCGCAGGGAACGCGATAGGGCCGGCTCCCGGCACAAGCTATTGCACATTGGGCACTTCGCCGCCGCGTTTCGGTTGCTCCCCGCACTTGGGTGATTTAGCTTCTTTCCCACGGGGGATCATCCGAATGGCAGACGCAGATAGCGGAGTATCAATGATGTCCGGCGTGTTCCGGCCCTTTGAGAAGCTCGTGGAAATCACGGTGATGGGGAAGACGTTCCTGGTGCCTGAACGGAACTCTGTTCTCCGTGCTTTCCAGTTCATCAGCCCGGAGACAATTCCTTACGGGCGCTTCTGCTGGAGCCAGGAATGCCAGTATTGCCGAGCGGACTGCAAGCTTCCGGACGACGACCAGCCCCGTCCCATCCAGGCCTGCAAATTCATGGTGTCGGAAGGCATCAGCATTACGAATCTTTCGCCCGAATTGATCGGATGCCTGCGCACCAAGCTCGGCCGGCCGTAGCACGATTGCCGGCGGACACCAACTAACAGAGACTGGCTGAGGCGGCATTCCAGCAGATTCTTGTAAGTGCGGCTGATGCGCGGTCGCGCTCGGCTTTTTAGCTCGGCTTCAAATTCTCGGTGCGAGATCGCTTCGAGATGCGCGATGCTCGCGATATTGACAATCGCCGAGCGATGAATCCGCACAAAGCGTACCGCTCCGTTCCTAGCTCTGAGGCTCGCCAGTCCTCACCACCGCGCGTCCTTCCTGCTCTGGAATTGGCCGGGGATCGCCGATCGGGTAAGCGCGGTGGGTCTGGGAACCGCCGCACGATTCATCGATCCGCATGCCATCGCGACGTCGGCAATAACCGTTCTTCGGCTCACTCTGATTCCGACGTTTGCCGTGCCCCTCTTTGCGATTCTGCACGTGATTTCGATCGCCCAAGCCCGCGGATGGTCGCAGCGGGAATCAATGGAACAGCGGTTGGCGCCTTTGACCAGGTAATCAACCTCGCGCGGGCGCTACCGCGGGCAGGGTAGCGCCCGCAGTGTCCTGGTACCGCTGATATACTGGCGTGGCATTCGAGCCATGGACCGGGTGCGTTCGTATGAAAATTCTCACGGCTGCCGAAATGAAGGAAGTCGACCGTCTCTCAACCGAGCGAGCGGGCATACCCAGCCTCAAGCTTATGGAGAATGCAGGCAGTAGCGTTGCCGCATTCATTCAGGAGCGATTCGGCGATCTCGCCGGCCGCCGGATCATCGTGCTTTGCGGCAAAGGCAACAATGGCGGCGACGGCTTTGTGGTGGCACGCCGTCTGCGCGAAATGGGCGGGGACCCCGAGTTGGCTCTCTGTGCCTCGCCGGTCGATATTCATGGCGATGCCGCCGAAAATCTGAATCGCTGGCGCTCCTATCCCGGCGAAGTTCGCATTGCCGAAAGCGAAGCCGCCTGGGAAAAGCTTGGGCTCTCGTTTGGCGCGGGCACGATCATTGTCGATGCTTTGTTGGGTACCGGCATGCGTGGTCGCGTCACGGGTTTGCTCGAGCGCGTAATTCATGACCTCAATACGCGGCGTTCAAAGCGCGCGACGGTTGTCTCCGTAGATATCCCGTCGGGGCTGGCGGCCGATACGGGCGAGAGCGCCGGCGAAACGGTCTGCGCGGACTTCACAATCACGTTCACCGCGCCCAAAGTCGGGATGCTTCTGAGGGACGCGCCGTCGCGAATGGGCACTTTGATCGTGCGCGATATCGGATCGCCCCCGGAAGTGATCGAAGACATTGCCAAGGGCGACGCTCGATGGCTCGATGCCCGCGAGTTTGAGCTGTTTGCCGCCCCGCGCCGTTCGGCCGGCAATAAGGGTGATTATGGTCATGCGCTGGTCGTAGCGGGCTCAGTAGGGAAGACGGGGGCGGCAGTTCTCGCATCCTGGGCCGCGCTGCGCGTGGGCGCTGGCCTGGTCACCGTCGCGACGCCCGAACCAGCCCTTTCGGTGATCGCCGCGCACACGCCTGAAATCATGACCGAGCCGCTCGCAGCGACATCGGCGGGCACGATTTCGATTCGCAGCCTCGAAGGCGGTTACTTTGAATCGCTGCTCGAGCGTAAGCGTGCCGTCGCCATCGGCCCCGGGCTCAGCACGCAAAAAGAGACGCAGGAATTTATTCGCGCGATCGCCAAGATGCGTTTCGGTCCACGAGTGATTCTCGATGCGGACGGTCTCAACGCGTTCGCCGGTCGCGCCGGCGAGCTCCGCCAAAACGAAGCGATTGCGATCACTCCCCATCCCGGCGAAATGGCTCGGCTGGTCGGGGGTTCGGTGCCAGAAATTCAAGCAAACCGGATCTCGATTGCCCGCAAAGCCGCTCTTGCCTGGAATCTTTTCGTGATCTTAAAAGGCCAGCAAACGGTGATCGCCGCCCCTGACGGCCGCATTGCCATCAACTCCACCGGGAATCCGGGCATGGCGACTGGCGGCACCGGCGACGTCCTCACGGGTATGCTCGCGGGCCTCAGCGCCGAGTATTCGTCGATCGGCTGGTTCGAAACACTGTGCTTTGGCGTCTACCTGCACGGACTTGCCGGAGACGTCGCTTTTGGCGAACGCAACGAGGCGCCGTTGATGGCTTCTGATCTGGTTCACGCGATTCCGGCGGCCCTTTCGCGATTCCGCAAAGAGCTCGATCGTGGCTGAACGCGAATTCGTCACGCACTCGGCCGAAGAAACGATCGCGCTGGGCCGCGAAATCGCCGCCACGCTCAAAGCGCCTGCGCTGATTCTGCTTTCCGGAGACTTGGGAGCAGGAAAGACCACTCTCACCAAAGGCATCGCCAGCGGTTTGGGTGCTGCCAAGGAAGAAGACGTCACGAGCCCCACGTTCACGCTCGTGCACAAATATGAAGGCGCGACGCGAGCCTACCACGTCGATCTCTATCGCATCGGCGACGCGCGTGATTTCGACACGCTCGGCCTCGAAGATGTATTCGCCGAAAAAGCCGTGGTGATGATCGAATGGCCCGAACGCATGGCCCTTCGGACCGAGTGGCCGATCACCCGCGTCCGTCTCGAACACGTCGATGAATCCACCCGCCGCGTGAAGCTTACAACCCCATAATCTGAAAACCGGCGTCCACGTAGATCACGTTGCCGGTTACTCCGCGGCCCAGATCACTGCCCAAAAAAACGGCGGTATCTGCCACTTCGTTAATGTCTGTGTTTCGGCGCAACGGAGCGTGCGCGGCGACGAAATCGAGCACTTTCGAGAAATCCTTGATGCCGCGCGCGGAAATCGTCTTGATTGGTCCTGCGGAAATGGCGTTAACGCGAATCTTGCGCGGCCCGAGTTCGCTAGCCAGATAACGCACCTCGGCTTCGAGCGCTGCTTTTGCCACGCCCATGACGTTGTAATTAGTCACCACGCGTGTCGAGCCGAGGTAGGTGAGCGTCAAGATCGATCCACCTTCGGTCATCAGCGGCGAAAGCGCTTTGGAGACCGAGACAAGCGAAAACGCGCTAACCTCGAGCGCGAATTTGAATCCTTCGCGTGACGTTTCGACAAACGGGCGCCCCAGATCTTCATGATTCGCCGAAGCGATGCTGTGCACGAGCGTGTCGAGCCTGTGTCCGGCCGCCTCGACCGATTCGGCCAACTTTTCAATCTCGCCCTCCTGTTGCACGTCGCACGGGAAAAACGCCTTCGCACCGAGTTCGCGACCTAACTCCTCGACAGTCAGCTTGGCACGATCGTTCTGATATGTGAGCAGCAGATTCGCGCCTTCGCGCGCGAACGCCTGGGCGATCGCATAAGCAATACTCCACTTGTTCCACACTCCCAAAACGATTGCGGTCTTGCCTTCCATTATTTTTGACATGGCAGAGGATTTTACCCGGAAATCCGCCTTTCGTCTTCGTTTTGCAGGATCAATTCGAGAAGCCGTCTACCGCAGCGAGGCTACCCATCGGACCAGATCACGCGCCACCTCGGCGATGTAGGGCCAGACGATCATCACGAGCGCTACCGTAGCCACAAGCACGCGCGTGTAGTTGCGCCCCGGCATCCGCAACTCGGGATCGTTGTGGTGCCTGGCGCAATATCCTCCGGCGACCGCCGGGAGCGAACAGCGCTCTCCCCGCGGCCCAAAGTGAAGGCAAGGGCCGTAGGGCGCCGCGACCGGTTTGCCACCGGCGGGCTTGGACTCGCCATTGGCCTCCAGGGCGTCAAGTTCCCCGGGAATTTCAAGCTCGACCCGCTCAATCCCGTCATTAACGGTTACGCGCCGTTCCATTGCACCCCACTCGCAGCCTCAGCTAAATTCGAGTTTTACCGTTGGAAAGGCCAGAATGCCCGAAGCGCCAATCGCCCCGCTCGTACATCCGCCGCGTCCGAGGCTTGAACCCTACGATGCGGAAATCCGCCTCACGGGCCTTGCACTGGGCGTCGACAACATCCATTATGACGTTTTTCTGAGCCCGCGCTTCGTCGAATTGTCCCGCAAATATTTGCGCGACCTGGTTCGACAGACCCTCAACCTGCAAGGCATGTGGGGGCAGAATTCGGACCACGAACGCCCGCGGGGCCGGGACAGGAAACAGCCATCGGGGTCTCCCGAGCACGGCGCGTTTCGCCGCATGCTCACCGAAGTTCTGCAAGCTTCGCTCACCCACGCCAAGTACCGCCAGTCGATCGATACCGACGTTCTTCATCGCCTTGCCCTGCTGAAGTTTTTCACGCAGGAAATTGGCGACCAGTTTTCCAGCGTTCTTGTCGAATGCAAGGAATCGATTCGTTCGCGCGGAGAGCTTTTCGAACACAGCGAGCAAGCACACGTGCTGCGTTCCAAAATCTCGGAAATGCGAGCGGACCGCAAACGCGTCTTCCGGCAGGTGGGTGAGACACTGTGCCGCATCTGGTGCGAGGTGGAAGACGGTGTGCTCTCGAAATCACGTCGCGCGCTGTTTGGGGAAGACTTCCGCGATACCTACGAGATCCTGACGAATCGCTTCCTGTTCGTAGAAAACGGCAACGACGATCACCTTTTCCTTGAGCATTACGTCCTGCTCGGCAATTTCATGAACGACCCGGATCGCTTCGATGTCTTCGACGCGTTGCTGATCGATTTCATCGCCGAATTCGTGCACGACGCAACCGACACCGAAGAACTCAGCAAAGCGCGCAAAACCAGCGACCGCTACGTCGAACAGGCGCGTCAGCTGAAAGCCGAGATCGGCAAGATTGAGGAGGAGCGGCACGAGCTGCAGTCGCGCTCCGGTGGCGAAGGCGGCTTTCCGCGCTTGTTCAACCGCCGCTCGGCCTCTCCGGGCTTGCACGCCGAGATCGAGGAATTGCGTCGCAAGTCCTCGTCGCTCGAAGCCAACCTCGAAGAACTCGCTCCGCTGATCGATGCAGCCCGCCAGCGTGTGGAATTCTTGACCGACGAATATCGCAGTCGCCTTGGCGACTATCTCAACGAACCCACGAACGCCCATCGCATTTTCACCGCCGATGGCCACATCGAACACCAGAATCAGGTTCTCGATGAGTGGGTTCACCGGTTGGAAGAGCGCGACCTGCTTTTCCACGTTCTTGCCGGCTACGAACTCCGCAAGATTGCGAGCGACTATTGCCCGCCCGTCCACTTGCAGCAGCTCAAAAAAGCGCTGGTCAATCGCGACGAGGCCAAGCGCGTAGAGCACGTGCTCGAGCAGTTTCCGGCGCGCAAGATTTCGATGAAGAAGCTCGACGAGGTCTCACGCGGGATTCGGCGCCGCAGCCACGAAGAAACTCTTCCCATCTGCCTGCAATTTGCCGAAGACCTCATGCGTCTCCGCCGCGGCCGGCGCAACTATCAGCAGGCGGCCGCCTGGATGGAGCGCATCCAACTGGTCCGCTCCGAACACGCCCGCGAGCTTTCGCGTGCCAATAAGAGCCTTTACGAATTTCTGCATCCGGAGGAAGGTCGCCCTGCCGACGATCCGATCATCAATCATGCGGTGATCAAAGCCGACGTCCGCGGTTCGACCTCAATGACCAAGGATCTTCTCTCGCGTGGCATGAACCCCGCTTCGCACTTCAGCATGAACCTGCACGAGCCCGTGAAGCGCATGCTCGAGCGATATGGCGCGGCAAAAGTGTTCATCGAAGGCGACGCGATCATCCTGGCGATTTACGAGCACGAATCCACCCGTGCCACGCAACGCGCCGTGGCTCGCGCTTGTGTTCTTTCGCGCGAGATTCTTGCCGTTACACAGGCATACAACCAGCGCGCCAAAGCGTCGGGCCTGCCGCCGCTCGAGTTGGGCGTCGGCGTAGCATTTCAGGATTCGGCACCTTCGATTTGGACCGATGACGATTCGCACATCATGATTTCGAAGGCGCTGAATCTTTCAGACCGTCTCTCGGGCTGCGCGAAAATGGCCAAGCGCCTTTTCAAAGATAATCCTTCGCCCTTCAACGTCTATCAATTGCAAAGCTTGATGGACGATGCCAGCGCCGAAGAAGGCGAAGAGCTCCTGGTGCGCTACAACATGAACGGCATTGAATTAAACGACGAGGGCTTTCAAAAGCTCAGCTCGGAAATCTCGCTCGCGCCGATGGCCGGTAATTTCCCTCTTCCGTGGGGCAAGGAGCGCGTCCAGCTCTTTTTCGGCGAAGTGCCGCTCGGCGAATCGCTTGAACCGATCGTTGTACGCAAGGGATTCGTCCGCCAACTGCTTCCAGGCGCCAAGATCGGGGCCCAAGGCACGCGGGCCTATTTTGAGGTTTGCACCGATACAAAGCTGCTTGACCTGGCCCGAAAGAAATTTACGGCCGCTCCGCATCAGTAGTCCCCGCACTTGCTCGGTCTACTAAGTGTTTTGCAATCAGCGTGTTTCGCGCCCACTTTTTGATGTAATTTTTGCTTCGTTCAAGAAAAATCTTTGTTGCTGTTTCAGTAGACAAGCCGACTTGAGCGCCGTAATATGCTGACAATACAAGAGTTACGCACATCGGTCTTTGGCCGTCCCCTCGCTCACAGGAGCTGTCCCCCAACCGGGCCGATTTGTGATTGGCCCGGTAACGAAGTGTTCCCAAGGCGATTTGTACGCGAGCGACCCGCTCCGCAAAGCGTTAAATTCTTTCGATTCCGCAATGCCGCGGAATGCAGCGTTCGTGCATCTGCGTTCCGCGCATTTCGGTGGAGAGGACCGAATGCCTGCCACAATCCTGTTGGTCGATGCTAATTCATCCAATCGTTTCGAATGGGAATCCTTGCTAACAAACCGCGGGTACAAAGTCATTGCCGTCGAATCCGGAAAAGCCGCTCTCTACCAATGCCGTGACTTTCAACCCGATCTGATATTTGTGGAAGTCACCATTCCCGATGTTGACGGTGAGCAATTGTGCCAGCGTCTGAAGGCCGATCCCGCCACGCAACTGACGCCGCTCGTCTTAAGCCTTCCGCCAACCGGTCTTGCAAACGTGCCGCCGATCATGGCGGAAGTTGCAGACGATTTTTGGATACGCTCGGCATCGCGATTTGAAGCGCTCAACCGCATCCAGGCTATGCTGCGGTTAAGGTCGTACGTTGACCGACAGACCGAATCGGTGGCGTTTTCCCTCGCGCGCAGCATGGACTTGAAAGACCGGTCGACTTCGGGCCACTCCGAACGCGTGCGGGAATACGCGACGCAACTTGGCGGGGAGATGGAATTGCCACCCGAAGACATGAACGCACTTCGTTTGGCAGCCATGCTTCACGATATTGGCAAGGTGGCCGTGCCAGATTCGATTTTGTTCAAACCCGGTCCGCTCACGGCAGCGGAAACCGAAGTCGTCCGACAGCATCCCGTAGTGGGAGAGAGCATCTGTGCGCCTCTCAGCGGCTTTCGCGATGCGCTGCCCATCATTCGCCATCATCACGAGCGAATGGACGGTACGGGATATCCGGACCGACTCGCGGGCGACCGGATTCCCTTGCTTGCTCGTATCACGCAGGTGGTGGATATCTACGACGCACTGACATCGGATCGGCCATACCGCAAGTCGCTTTCGCCAGAAGCGGCGTTGACCGTGCTGGCCGCCGAGGCCGCTCGCGGATGGCTTGACGCCTCGCTGGTCGATCGTTTCACCGCGATTTGCCGAAGGGCGCATTTTCCC
>Ga0210401_10001663_pt1 | contig 25356 bp, 22 predicted proteins | sample IncBWH32MmetaG_FD_150866 | JGI IMG/M metagenome (GOLD analysis project Ga0210401, IMG submission 150866) | Forest soil microbial communities from Barre Woods Harvard Forest LTER site, Petersham, Massachusetts, United States - Inc-BW-H-32-M | ecosystem: Environmental > Terrestrial > Soil >... | reverse complement strand
GCTGACCCGACCTGACCTGCTGGCCGGGCGCACGCCCCGCATCATCAATATGAGCGCGATCGGGGAAGCGCTTGCGCACGCCGATCCCCCCATCGAAGCCCTCGTGGTCTACAACTCCAACCCGGTCGCAGTGGCGCCGCACTCGGGCAGCGTGGTGCGCGGATTTGCGCGTGAGGATCTGTTCACCGTGGTGCTGGAGCACTTCCTCACCGACACCGCCGACTATGCGGATTACGTGCTGCCGGCCACAACGCAGCTCGAGCACCTGGATGTGCATCGCTCGTATGGCCACCTGTATGTCGTGGCCAACAACCCGGCCATCGAACCGCTCGGCGAGGCGCTTCCGAACAGCGAGATCTTCCGGCGCCTGGCCGCGCGGATGGGCTTCACCGAGGCGTGCTTCCGGGAGAGCGACGAGCAAATCGCCTCGCGGGCTTTCACGGGTCGCAACACGACAGCCGGCTACGACTGGAACCATGTGCGCGAGCGCGGGTGGTGGCGCCTTAACGTCCCGGCCCCCTACGCTCCGTTCGCAGCCGGAAACTTCCCGACCCCGAGCGGGCGCTGCGAGTTCTATTCGGAGCGGCTGGCAGCCCAGGGGATGGATCCGCTGCCGGGCTACGTGCCGCCGTACGAGAGCGCAACCAGCTCGCCGGACCTGGCGCAGCGCTTTCCCCTGGCGATCATCTCGCCTCCGGCGCGCAATTACCTGAATTCGACCTTTGTCAACGTGCGCAGCCTGCGCGATGCCGAGGGCGAACCTCGGCTGGAGATCCATCCGCGCGACGCAGCCGGGCGGGGAATCTGCGAAGGCGATCGGGTCAGGGTATTCAACGAACGCGGCAGCCTGGAGCTGAAGGCGCGCGTGAGCGAGCGGGCTCGACCCGGAGTCGTCGTGGCGCTGTCGGTCTGGTGGCGCAAGCTGACATCCGACGGACGCAACGCCAACGAGCTGACGCACCAGCGCTTGACCGACATGGGGCGCGGTGCCACGTTCTACGATTGCCTGGTGCAGGTCGAACTTTCCTCGCAGAGCTCCAAGCCCCTAACCCCACTGCCGCCGGACCAGGGGAGGCGATCCGGCACGTCCACAGGCCCCGGCATGGGGTAGCCGGCAAGTGCAGCCGCGCCGCGCCGCGCTTGCAGCCGCTGCGATCGCTGTGCTGGCGCTGACGGTCTCTGGCTGCAGCTCGCTGGGCTATTACATGCAGGCTGCGCGTGGCCAGTGGAGCCTTCTGTCGTCCGCGCGGCCGATCGACGACTGGCTGGACGACCCGACCGCATCGGACGAGCTGAAGCAACGGTTGAAGCTGGCCCGCCAGATTCGCGAGTTCGCCACCCGCGAATTGTCCGAGCCCGACAACCGCAGCTATACGCGCTACGCGGACCTGAAACGGCCGGCGGCCGTGTGGAACGTGTTCGCGACCGCGGAGCTGTCCACCCAGCTTAAGTCCTGGTGTTATCCGTTCTTCGGATGCGCCTCGTACCGCGGTTACTTCGACCGCGCCCAAGCCGACCGCCTGGCGGCCGACCTGAGCGCGCAGGGATACGATGTCAGCGTCAATCCCGTGCAAGCCTACTCGACGCTGGGTTGGTTCGCGGATCCATTGCTCAATACCTTTATCAACCTGCCCGAGCCGGAGCTCGCCCGGTTGATTTTCCACGAGCTGGCGCATCAGGTGCTGTATGTACGCGACGACACCGTCTTCAACGAGTCGTTCGCCACGACGGTTGAGCGGGAGGGGGTGCAGCGCTGGCTGCAGGCGCATGGAACCGATCAGACGCGCGTCGAGTGGCAGCAGATCGAACAGCGGCGCACCCAGTTTCTGCAGCTGTTGACCGAGACCCGCGCCGCGCTCGATCAGCTCTACGCCAGCGATCGACCCGATGCGGAAAAGCGCAGCGGCAAGAAGGATCTGTTCGCACAACTGCAGGAGCGCTACCACACGCTGCGCGACGGGCCGTGGGGCGGGTACCAGGGCTACGACAGGTTCTTCGCGCAATCGCTGAACAACGCGCACCTGGCCGCGATCGGCGCCTACTACGACCGGGTTCCCGCGTTCGAAGCCCTGCTGCGCAGCACCGGATCCGACATGGCGGCTTTCTTTCACGAGGCCCGGCGGATTGCGGCGCTGCGCAAGGATGCCCGTGACAACGCTCTCGACGAGCTGTCCAAGCGCGTATCATCGGATTCATAAGCGGATTGATAAGCTGAAACGCAGACCGCTGCGCCTGAAGCGCGCGGCATCCCCAACCCCATGTTGCAGGACACACGCACGAGCGGGATCGACCGCTTCTGGCTGAAGAGCTACCCGGCCGACGTACCTCCGACGATCGACGAGAGCCAGATCGGCACGCTGCCTCAGCTGCTGGAGGCTTCGTTCAAGGAGCACGCCCACAAGGTGGCGTTCGCCTGCATGGGCGCCGACCTGACCTATCAACAGCTCGACGAACTTTCGAACGCGGTCGCGAGCTGGCTGCAATCGCGGGGACTGGCGCGCGGCGACCGAGTCGCCATCATGCTGCCTAACGTACTGCAGTATCCGGTCGCGATGGCAGGGATCCTGCGCGCCGGCTGCGTGGTGGTCAATGTCAATCCGCTCTACAAGCCGCGCGAGCTCGAGTACCAGCTGACCGACTCGGGCGCCCGCGCGATCTTCGTTCTGGAGAATTTCGCGTCGACCGTGGCGGCCGTAGCAGGTCGCGTTCCCACCGAGCACGTATGTGTTTGCCGCCTGGGCGACCTGCTCGGCGTCGCGCGCGGGGCGCTGGTCAATTTCGTCGTGCGTCATGTGCGCAAGCTGATCCCCGCCTACTCGCTGCCGGGTGCGGTCGCGTTTCGCGACGTGCTGCGAGAAGGCGCACGATCCGCGCCGAGGCCAGTGGCGCTCACGCCCGGCGCTGTTGCCTGCCTGCAGTACACCGGAGGCACCACGGGAGTTGCCAAGGGAGCCACCCTGCTCCATCGCAACCTGTTCGCCAACGTGCTGCAGGCTGACGCGTGGTACAGCCCGGCGCTCAAGCTGATTCCGGCCGGCGAGCAATACACGACGGTGGCGGCGTTGCCGCTCTACCATATCTTCGCGTTTACCGCGTGCTCGTTGCTGTCGCTCCGGCGCGGCGGAAAAAGCGTCCTGATTCCGAACCCGCGCGATATACCCGCGCTGGTGCGCGAGGTGCGCCGCCATCGCGTGCACTGCTTTCCCGCCGTCAGTACGCTGTTCAACGCGCTGGCCAACGACAAGGGATTCCAGTCGCTTGACTTTTCCTCGCTGCGGATCTGCCTCGGCGGCGGCATGGCGGTGCAAAGCGCCGTGGCCAAGCGCTGGTTCGAGTTGACCGGACGGGTCATTTGCGAGGCGTACGGACTGTCCGAGACCTCCCCCGGAGCGATCTCCAACCCGGTGCTCACCGACCGCTTCACCGGCACCATCGGTCTGCCGCTGCCTTCGACCGACATCGCGATCCTCGACGACGATGGCAACTGGCTGCCGCCTGGCGTATCCGGGGAAATCGCCATCGGCGGGCCGCAGGTTATGGATGGCTATTGGCTGCGACCCGATGAGACCGCGCGTGTGATGACGGCGGACGGATTGTTTCGCAGCGGCGACATCGGTGTGATGGACGAGCGCGGGTATGTGCGCATTGTCGACCGCAAGAAGGACATGATCCTGGTGTCGGGCTTCAAGGTGTTTCCCAACGAGGTCGAAGACGTCGTTGCATCTCATCCCGGTGTTCGCGAGTGCGCCGTGATCGGAGTGCCCGACGAGCGATCGGGAGAGGCGGTGAAGCTGTTCGTGGTGCGGGCCGATCCCGCCCTGACCGAGCACGACCTTGTCGAGTATTGCAACGAGAATCTGACGGGCTACAAACGGCCCAAGTTCATCGAGTTTCGCTCGGAACTTCCAAAGACCAACGTCGGCAAGATCCTGCGCCGCGCGTTGCGGGACGCTGCGCCGGCGCCCGCCCCCTAGACCTCGCAGCACTGAACCCCCGCAGTCGGCGGGGCGGCCCAACGCGGTGGGCTGTTATATTGGTGCGATGCATCCGACCTGGAGTCGGCTATGGACCGCTTGAAGCCCGCAGTAAGTGTCGTGGCGCTCGCTGTCGTCACTCTTGGCCTGACCGGCCTGGCCTGCGCCGCCGAGAAGTCTATGGAGAAGGCGGAAGCCCCGTCGGCAGGGACGGTGAACATCAGCTCGCCGGTGGACGGGGCGAAGCTGCCGGGAAGCAGCGCCAAGATCGTGTTCGACGTGACCGCTGCGCCCAAGGCCGAGCACGTGCACGTCTATGTCGATGGTGACGAGGTTGGCCGGCTGCACGAGCTCAAGGGCAGCTACTCGGTTGACAAGCTGGCGGTCGGCAAGCACTGGCTGTGCATTCGGGTCGTCGACAAAGGTCACACGCCGATCGGCGCCGAAAAGTGCGTCGGTGTCACGGTCGGCAATATCCCGCCGATGGGCTACTAACCGTCTTCGAACGGTGCAGCCTCCAGGGCAAACGCGGACTTAGCCCTGCGCTGTGGACGCCCAGGATCTCGCGTACGCGCTGAATCAGGTCGTTCACAATTTTGGTGCCGTCTCGGTCACTGCCGGGGCCGCCGGCGGGCGCTGGGCAGCCTGGTCGGTCGCCGGGCCGGTCCACCGTCGGATGGCCTGGCTTGCCTTGGTCGGGTGGGTCGCGCAGAGCGCGAGCGGCGCCGGTTTTGGCGTGATCAGCTACGCCGGCTATGGCCAGCTACCCGACATCCACGGCATCGCGCTCGCCGCACTGTCGTTGAAGATCGCGTGTGCCGCGTTCGGTTTCGGCCTGAGCGCTCTGTACCTCGCGCGCGAGGGCAACTGGAGCCAGACGCAGCGCCAGGGCGCATGGACCGCGCTGCTCGTGTGCGCCGCCGTGGCGCTGGCTGCCGCCGCTTTTCTTCGGTGGTTCTCCTAGGTGGTTCTCCTGGACAGCGCGGCGCCCATGGCCAAGCGGCGGCCAACCACAACGCGTGACGGCCCGGTGCAAGTTCGGAGCCGGCGCCGCGCCCAAGCTGGTATATATTGGCGTCCGATCCGGACGAAGTGTCGACAATAACGCGACGTGCTCGCGGTCAGTCCGGTCGTGTAACTCGGGGAGAGGAGCAGATGCCGCACGGCGATCAGACATCGGTTCTGTCGCAGCCACCGCGTGTATTGAACCTGCGTCTGTTCTTTGAACTGTTCAAGCTGCGCATCGGGCTCGTGATCGGATTCACGGCGATCACCGGGCTGGCGGTCGCGTCGGGCCGGTCGCTCTCGATCTGGCAGGTGTTCGCACTCGGACTGGCCGTTACGATGGCGTCGGCCGCTGCGGGCGCCTTCAATCAGATCGCCGAACGAGGGCTGGACGCGCGAATGCGGCGCACCCGCAATCGGCCGTTTGTGACTGGCCAGTTGGCGGCGGGCGCGACCTGGCATGCCGCGATCGCGGCCATCGGCGCTGCGGGTGTCGGGCTGGCCGCGGTCGCATTGAATGCGACCACTGCTCTGTATACGTTTCTCGGCGCGTTCACATACGCCGTCGTCTATACGGTCTGGTTGAAGCGGCGCACCTGGTGGAACATCGTGATCGGCGGGCTGGCAGGCAGCTTCGCCGTGCTCGCCGGGGCGGCGGCAGCATCACCGCAGACGCTCGAGCCGCTGCCGCTGATGTTCGCCATCGTGCTGTTCCTGTGGACTCCTCCGCACTTCTGGAGCCTGGCGATTGCGTTTCATGACGATTACGCGGCGGCGAAAGTGCCGATGCTGCCGGTGGTCGTTGGCAATGCGCGCGCGGCGCGCGCCGTGCTGGTCGGCTCCGTGCTGCTGGTGCTGTCATCGATCGCTCCGGCGCTGTTCGGCATGGGTCGCCTGTATCTGGTGGTGGCGATCGGGGCCGGCGCCTACCTGCTGCTGAAAAGTGTGCAGCTTGCGCGAGCACCGAGCCCGCGCACTGCGATCGCCAACTTTCACGCGTCGCTCGCTTACCTCGCGCTGCTGCTTGGCATCGCGGTCATCGACACGATCATCAAGCTATGAAGCCATCGCACGCCGAAGCGGCGGAGCATCCGTCGGCCGCAGCCTCGTGTCGGCTCTTGTGTTGGCTTGACCAGGCCAATGCGCAGAAGGTAGAGTCTGCCGGCCAAAAAAGGGACCGATTTCGACTCTGAGGGGAGACGACGAGTGACGTTCGACGCAATCGAATTTCGGCGTAAGGGGCGGCGGACATGGTGCTAGCGATCGTACTGATCCTTCTGGTGCTCGGCTCGGTGCTGTTTCACCTGCTGAGCCCGTGGTACTACCTGCCGCTCGCCTCGAACTGGAGCATGGTCGACGATATCTCGCACACGACGATTGCCGTGACGGGCGCCTTCTTCGTCGTTATCTCGCTGTTCCTGGCCTATTGCGTGGTGCGATTCCGCCATCGTGAAGGTTCGCAAGCGGCGTACGAGCCGGAGAGCAAGAAGCTCGAGATCTGGTTGACCATTGTTACGGCGGTCGGGATCGCCGCGCTGCTCACCCCGGGGCTGTTCGCGTGGGCGAAGATCATCGATATACCGAAGGACGCCCAGGTGGTCGAAGCATACGGCCGCCAGTGGAATTGGATGTTCCGCTTTCCCGGCAAGGACGGCGTGTTGGGAGCTACCGACGCGCGCTTCGTCAGCGACACCAATCCGTTCGGCATCGATCCGAACGATCCGAACGGGCAGGATGATGTCCTGGTCTCGAGTGCCGACTTGCATTTGCCGATCGGGGTTCCGCGCAAGGTGGAGTTGCGCTCGCTCGACGTCCTGCACGACTTCTCGGTGCCGCAGTTCCGGATCAAGATGGACCTGGTGCCTGGTCTGGTCACGCGCTACTGGTTCACTCCCACCGCTGCCGGAACGTATGACCTAAATTGCCAGGAACTATGCGGCATCGGGCATTTCACGATGCACGGTCAGATCGTGGTCGAGGACGACACGGCGTTCCAGTCCTGGTTGAGCAGCTGGCCGACTTTTGCGCAGACGTTGGCCCATCCGGCGGGAGACGCTACGGCGGGCGCCGCCTTGTACGCCGTATGCTCGGCGTGTCACGGTCAGCAGGGCGAGGGCAACCCGGCCGTGCACGCACCGAAGTTGAGCGGCCAGGCGGATTGGTATCTGGCCCGCCAGTTGAAGAATTTCAAGAGTGGCGCACGAGGCACCGACGAACATGATGTGAATGGCCACACGATGGCGCCGATGGCCGCCACGCTGGCGGACGACGAGGCGATCGCCAACGTGGTGGCATACATCAAAACCCTGCCCGATCAACCGGCTCCGGCCACCGTCACCGCCAACCTCGACCGCGGCCAGTCGCTGTACGACAACTGCTCAGCCTGCCACGGCGACGAGGGGCACGGCAACCGCGCCACCAACGCCCCGCGGCTGGCGGCCATGAGCGACTGGTACCTGGTCACCCAGCTGGACAACTTCAGGCATGGGTACCGCGGGCACAGTTTGAAGGATCCGTATGGCCCGCAGATGTCATCGATGGCCGCAATGCTGACCGGCGAGCATGACGCGGTCGACCTGGCCGGATACGTCAATTCTCTCCGATAGGAAACACCATGGTCGCGGTCGCGCATGACGAATCGGCTTATGCACCACCGGCCGAAGTCGAGGATGTCGAGCTTCACCACCCACACACGTTTATCGGCAAATACGTCTTCAGCCAGGATGCCAAGTGGATCGGCATCCAGTACGGTGTGACGGCGCTGGCCACCGGCCTGGTGGGTCTTATCCTGTCGGACCTGATTCGGCTGCAGCTCGGCTTCCCGAATGTGTTTTCGTTCATCACGCCGAGCAATTACCTTCAGATCGTCTCGTTGCACGGGCTGATCATGGTGGTCTACCTGCTGACGGCCCTGTTCCTGGGCGGCTTCGGCAACTATCTGATCCCGCTGATGGTTGGCGCCCGTGACATGGTCTTCCCGATCATGAACATGCTCAGTTACTGGTTGTTCCTGGTGGCGGTGCTCATCCTGATGGCGAGTTTCTTCGTTGCCGGCGGGCCAACCGGCTCCGGCTGGACGCTGTATCCGCCTGCGGCGATTCTGCCCGGCACCCCGGGATCGAACTGGGGAATCATTCTGACGCTGATATCGCTGGCTGTGTTCATCATCGGTTTCACGATGGGCGGCTTGAACTATGTGGTGACGGTCCTGCAGGCGCGCGCCCGGGGCATGACGCTGATGCGGCTGCCACTGACCGTGTGGGGCATCTTCACCGCCACCTTGCTGGCTCTGCTGGCGTTTCCGGCTCTGTTCGTCAGCGCCTTGATGATGCTGCTGGATCGCACGCTCGACACCAGTTTCTTCATGCCAGCGCTGGTCCTGAAAGGGCAGCACCTGGACTACGGAGGGGGCAACCCGATCCTGTTTCAACATCTGTTCTGGTATTTCGGGCACCCCGAGGTCTACATCGTCGCCCTGCCCGCCTTCGGCATCGCATCGGACCTGATCGCGACGCATGCGCGCAAGAGCATCTTCGGCTACCGGATGATGGTATGGGCTCTTTTGATCATCGGCGGCCTGAGCTTCATCGTGTGGGCGCACCACATGTTCGTGAGCGGTATGAACGTGTACTTCGGCTTCTTCTTCGCCACCACGACACTGATCATCGCGATCCCAACGGCGCTCAAGGTATACAACTGGGTGCTGACGCTGTGGCGCGGCAACATCCACTTCACGGTGCCGATGCTGTTCGCGATCGGCTTCGTATTCACCTTCGTCAACGGCGGTCTTACCGGGCTGTATCTGGGCAACGTGCCGGTGGACGTGCCGCTGTCGCACACAATGTTCGTCGTGGCGCACTTCCACATGGTGATGGCGGTGTCCCCGGTGCTGGTGGTGTTCGGCGCCATCTACCACTGGTACCCGAAGATGACCGGTCGCATGATGAACGACACCATGGGCAAGATTCACTTCTGGGTCACGTTCGTCGGCTCCTACTGCATCTACTTTCCGATGCACTACCTGGGCTTCCTGGGTGTGCCGCGCCGCTACTACGCGATGGACTCGCTGCGGACCATCCCCGAGTCGGCGCAGGCTCTGAATGCCGAGATCAGCATCGCGGCGCTGATCGTCGGAGCGGTCCAGCTGCTGTTCATCTACAACCTGATCTGGAGCTACCGCAACGGCAAGCCGGCCGGGGGTAATCCGTGGCGCGCCACCACGCTGGAGTGGCAGACCGAGCACACGCCGCCGCACCACGGCAACTTCGGGGAGCTGCCCGTCGTGTACCGCTGGGCGTATGACTACAGCGTGCCGGGCGCCAAGGAGGACTTCATACCGCAGAACCAGCCGCCCGCTGGCGAGGCCGCCGCGAGCCATGGGTAACGCGCAATGATGAGTCCGCTGTACCTGCTGTTCGGCATCGTGGCGGTCGTGTTTGTCTGGCTGCTACGGCAGACCATCAACGTGAAGCCTTGGATCGAACAGCGCTCGGTCGAGAGCGTCCCATCCGGCGCTTCCTTCCCGGTGCCGCCGGCCAAGGTGGGCCTGGGCGTTTTTCTGGCGGTTGCTACCTCCCTTTTCGCGCTGACCGTCTGCGCCTACTTCATGCGGATGATGGCGGGCGACTGGAGGACGTTCGTGTTTCCGAGCGTGCTCTGGTTGAACACCGCCATGCTGATCCTGAGCGACCTCGCTATGCGGTCGGCGCGAGGCGCAGCCCGCCGCTCCGACCTAGAGCGCGTCCGGCTCAGCCTGGCCGCAGCCGGGATCTGCACCTTCGCGTTTCTGGTGGGACAGATCTGGGCCTGGCAGCAGTTGAACGCTTCGGGCTACTTCGGCGGCGCCGGCGCCGGCGGCGCCATCGCGGCGACTCCTGCGAATTCGTTCTTCTACCTGTTCACGGCACTGCACGGAGCTCATGTGCTGGGAGGTCTGTGGTTCTGGGGCACCACCACCAGTCGGGCGTGGCGCTCGACCGACGTGGCTCGAATTCGCATGAGTGTCGAGTTGTGCACCGTGTACTGGCGCTATCTGTTGCTGGTTTGGCTGGTGCTCCTGGCTCTGCTTGTTCCGGCGGTTAGCGAGCTATGCCGCGGCCGCTTCCTCGCTTGAGCTTCGTCGAAGGCACAAAGGGAGATCAAACAAGATGACGCAGTCCGCGCCGACGACCAGCGCAGCATCGGTCCCCGACCCGCAGAGTTTCCGCGGGTTGATCGCCGACATCTCCTCCGACCAGCGGGCGTTCAAGAACGTCCCTTGGGCCAAACTGATGATGTGGGTCTTCCTGCTGGGCGACGTCTTCGTGTTCGGCAGTTTCCTGATTGCGTACATGAATGTGCGATTGTCGACACCGGTGCCGTGGCCGCATCCGGCCGAGGTGTTCGCGTTGACGGTTGGGGGCAAGGAAATTCCGTTGCTGCTGGTGGCCGTGATGACATTCGTCCTGACGACCAGTTGCGGCACGATGTCGCTGGCGGTCGGGTACGGATATCAGAGGAATCGCCAGAAGGCCCTGCTCTGGCTGCTGGTCACCGCGCTGCTGGGTGCTTCGTTCGTCGGAATGCAGGCGATCGAATGGACCAAGCTGATCCACGAAGGCGTGCGCCCCTGGGCCAACCCCCTGGGCGCGGCACAGTTCGGTGCCAGCTTCTTCATGATCACCGGGTTCCACGGCACCCACGTCACGATCGGCGTGATTTTCCTGATCATCGTGGCGATCAAGGTGGCGCGAGGCGACCTGGAGAACATGCGGCCCGGATTCATGACGGGACGCAAAGGCGGCTACGAGATCGTCGAAATCCTCAGCCTGTATTGGCACTTCGTCGATCTGGTTTGGGTCTTCATCTTCGCGGTCTTCTACCTCTGGTAAGAGAGAAACATGGCACAAGAACACGGGCAGCAACCACCGATCGCGACCTACGTGAAGGTCTGGGGAATGCTGTTTGTACTGGCCGGGGCGTCCTATTCGGTCGGCTTCTTCAACGTCCAGGGGCTGCTCAGATGGGTCCTGCTGGTGGTGCTGATGCTGTTGCAGGCCGGGCTGATCGTTTCGCTGCTGATGCACCTGGTGTGGGAGCGGCTGGCGCTGGTGTTCGCGATCATTCTGCCGCCCACGCTGCTGGTCGTGCTGATCGGCATCGGCGCACTCGACGGCCTGTCCACCCTGTCGACCCGCCACACGTTTTTCGGCGTTGAGGCGACGCCGCCGCCGGCCGCCGAGCACCGCTGACGCGAGGCAAGAAGCGAGCGCCCCGGCGGCCGCTCGCCGCTCGGGCGAGTCGCTGCCCGCTACTCGCCGGACTTGGCCTGCTGGGCGGGGGCCTTGCTACCACCCGCACTGCTCAGCGTCGCGAGGAAAGCGACGACGTGCTGACGTTCCTGCTCGTCGGACAGGCCCGGGAACATCATCTTGACCCCGGGAATGTATTTGCGAGGCGCCTTCAAATACGCCATCAGGCGATCGGCGGTCCAGGTGATACCGCTGCCCTTCATCGCCGAGGAGTACGAGAAGTCCGCGATGCTGCCGGCGGTGCGCCCAACGACCGAAAACAGCGACGGGCCGACCAGGTTCTGGCCGGGTTCCGGGCTGTGACACATCGAGCAGTTCTGCTTGAAGATGTCGGCGCCGCGCGCGGCGTCACCCCCGGCCTGCGCGGTAGCGCTCAGCGTCGGGATCAAAACCAGCGCCATCGTTCGCAAAAGTGCGGTCCACCTCATTTGGAATCTCCCATCCTAGATTGCTGCCCACACAAAGAAATACAGCGTGTTGTTGTCGCTTGCATTGCGGCCGCTGCCGTCGTAATTGCTGCTCGCGCCATCAAACTTGTCGTACAACGTGTACTGCAGACCGAAGCGCACGTTCGCAAACGGGCGGCCCCACGAATCCGGTTTGCCAAACGGCGTGTAGTCCACCTGCAGGATCGTGCCGGTCGTGTCCGGGCTGCCGGTCGCCGAAAACGAATAGAAGGTCGGATCCGGAGAGCCGCGCTTGGAGAAGCGGCCAGCGGTGAGGCCGTACGTCTGGGCGTAGTAGTAGGACGCGTTGAGGCGGAAGTCGTACAGCCGCCCCGTCAAATTCGTCGCGCCGCCATTGGCAATCAGATCTCCGCGCGTCTGATCCTCGCGCACGTAGCTCGTGTAGGCCGCGATGTTGTGGCGCCCGGTGCCCAGGAACTCGTACCAGGCGTCGGCGCCGATGTCGCGATATCGGTTGACGGGGCCGCCGTCGATCCGTTCCGGTTGATTGCTCACGTTGAAGCCGAACAAGCCAGCCGAGAACCCGTGCGTGTTCATGTCCTGCATGTAAGCCAGCCGCCAGTAGATCGAATCGTCGATGCGTCCGATGTCGTTGCCAGCGCCCAGCCCCAGCTTGATCTGCATCGCGGGCGAATACGCCCGGTATGTTCCAACCTCGGCCAGGATCGAATCGTCGACGAACGTGTAGCCCGACACGCCCCACACGGCCGGTCCGAGTCCGCCCGTGATCTGCGCCCCCGGCGCGTCGCCCATACCAAAAGCCACGGCGGATGAGATGTACGGAAAGTTCCACGCGAAGAGCGTGTTGAACGGATCCTGTACGGTCGGGTTGTTGTTGAGCGACACGCCGATGATCGCATCGTGGCCGCCGATCACCCAATCGTGCGCGTAGCGGATGTCGGTGTTATCGGTTGAGAGCCCTTTGGTGTTGCCGTTGTACGTTACCTGCACGAAGCTTCCGACGTCCTCGAACCAACGGCCCGCGATGAATCCGGAGATCTGATCCAGAGTCCAGTTGTCGTTCACATCCGTGTGTGGAGTGGGCGCCGTGGGTTGATCTTTTTCCGTATGCGTGAATCCGCCCATTACAAAAGCGGCGACTGGAATCTTGAGTCCCTTGTTGTCGGTTTCCGTATAAGCGCCGATCTTGAAGCGCACGCCGTATGGGGTTAACTGCGGGCCAAATCCGCCGACATGACATTTGATGCAGGGATGGCCCGTCTGGCGCGCGTAACTCGGCAGTGCCTGTGCCTGGCCACTCAGAAGGAACGTTGTGCAAAGCAATAGGAAGCTGAAGAACGGGGAGTTCATGCCTCGGCGGATCCTCAATTGGGGATCCATACCCAGGTACTGACCCTCTTTTTTGATAACTTGCATGTGGTATCTAACCTCTCCGTATGCGGTATACCAGATATGTCGGGCTTCGCTGACTTCGCCGAAGGGCGTAGTCATGGAAACCTCTAATAATCAATACATTATCTGTATGCCTCGGAACTACCGTACTTGTGTCATTGCATGCTAAGTCATCCCAAGATGGGATGTCAATGAGATTCATGTACCGTTCGTCGGGCTTGCCTTACTTTCCTCGAATCTTATATTGCGATGCACCAAAACTGGGCAAACTTTTTCGTCCGCCGTCGCTTTTTTCGACGACGGGCCAACGGCCGCGAAAGCCATCAGAACGTGTTGTTGCGTGCGCTACGCGAGCTGCGAGGCCGATTTCAAGTCGGCGGTGGCGACGCCACGGTACCCGCCCGCTCGCGCGGCCAAGCCGCGTCGCTCCTGAAACCGCTACGAGCGCAACCGTTCCGTTAATCCCGTCCCAGGCAGAAAGGTTCACGCTCTCGACCACGCCTTCGCTGCCCGGATGGGAATCTTGAGCAGCCATCCGCGGAGGAGTCTTATGGGTCAGGTGGTACTTCCCCCCGGGGTCCTGGATGGGACGGGTAGGGCATCACCCCAGCTTTGATGAGAAACGCGATCCGCGCGAGGTTTTTCCTTTTTGCAGCGGGGGTGGGTCCGGCGGCGCGCGCAATATGCGGATGGACCCGCCCTGCCCCGGGCTTTTGGTCGTGCGCGAGCGCCGAGGCGCGCCGGCCCGCCATGAGGTTGAGCAGCCCGCCCGACTTTAGCGGATGCCTGTTCGACGTGCGCCTATTCGGCGTGGGCCTGTCTTGAGTAACCTTGAGCTGATGCTGCTCCCGACGCAGCCGCGCCGGCCCCGATTCGCTGTGGCCGCGAGCTCAATTGAGAGTCCTCGACCGCCGTGCCCAGAGCGCGGGCCGTCCAAAGGCAGGCCGCATAGAGCAGCACCGCGCCCGCCTGGTGGGCGGCCGCCAGCGGCAACGCAACGACCGAGAGCAGGGTCACGATGCCGAGCGTTACCTGCAGCGCAAAGGCTGCCAGCATGCAGTTCGACGCGAGCCGCGCATGGGGCGTCGGCATCGATCGGCGCACCCGCCACCACAACGTCGGCACTAATGCGATCAGCGTCCACGCGATCATCCGATGCACAAATTGGACGGTGGTCGGGTTGTAGAAGAAGTTCAGGTACCACGGACTGATCCGCATCAAGTCCGGCGGCACGATCGCCCCGCCCATCAACGGAAACGTGTTGTAGGCAAAGCCGGCCCGGGTTCCGGCCACCAGTCCCCCGGTCATCGCCATCACGAACACCAAAGCGACCGTTCCTGTCGCGAGCAACGGGACCGCGTGTCGATGGAATCGGGTGGACTGCTGTCCCCAGGCAGTCCACAGGATGGCGCCGATGATCAGCAAGGCGAGGGCCAGGTGTGCAGTCAGCCGAAACGGACTGACACGAGGATTGTCGACCAGTCCGCTCGCGACCATGTACCAGCCGAGCGCGCCCTGCAGCGCTCCGAGCGCCAAAATTGCGGCCAGGCGCCACGCCAGCGCGCCGGAGATCGCGCGCGATCGAACGAACCACAGCAGGGGAAGCAGGAAAACCAGGCCGACCAGGCGTCCCATCAGGCGGTGCGCGTACTCCCACCAGAAGATCCGCTTGAAGCCTTCCAGCGTCAGGTCGAAGTTGACCAGGCGGAACTCCGGCGTGGCGCGGTACTGATCGAAAAGCCGGATCCATGCCTGATCGGACAAGGGAGGCACCGCGCCGACCAGCGGCTGCCATTCGACGATCGACAGGCCGGAGTGCGTCAGGCGCGTGATCCCGCCCACCACCAGCACCGCGTACACCAGCGCAGCGCAGACGAACAACCAAATGGCGACGCTGCGCCGCGCTTTTATCCCACCTTTCATACTTAAATTGCGCCGAGAGCCCTTAGCGCGCTTCGCCTAGCGGATGTCGCGCCAGAAGACAGAGTTCAGCCACCGCCCGACGCCGATGAAGATGACCAGGAACCCGATCGCCCACACGCCGATCCGGCGCCGCGCTTGCGCGGTCGGCTCGGACATCCAATTCAAGTAAGCGACCAGATCGGCGACCTCCGAATCGACCGCCCTCGTGGCGTCCGGATCGACCGGTTTGAAGCCATAGAAAACGCCCGGCGCCCCCTGGTCCAGTTCGGTCCGATTGAGCGTCACGTTGCCGCTCGCGTCGAACTGGCTGATCGTCTGGATCAGGCGCTGGCGTGTCGGACCCTTGCCGTCCGCGGCGGCTACATCCTGATACTCAACACGGGTCAAGGTGGCCTCGCGCGGCCCCTGTTGCTCCCAGAAGATGTTGGGCATCGAGATGTTGGGGTAGACCACGTTGTTCCAGCCGGTCAGCGTGGAGCGGTCGCGGTAGAAGCCGCGCAGCAGCGTATAGATGTAATCCGTGCCCGAGTACTCGACCGTGTTGCGCGCGCGCACGATCACCGACAGATCGGGCGGCGCCTTGCCGAACCACGCCTTGGCATCGTGCGAACTCATCGATACGGTCATCGTATCGGTGACCCGCTGATTGCCGAAGATCAGATTGGACTTGATCTGCTTGTCGTCGAGTCCGATGTCATGCAATCGGTTCCACCGCATCAGGCTGGCGCCGTGGCAGTTCAGGCAATAGTTGGCGAACGTCCGTGCTCCCCTCTGCAGGGCAGCCAGATCGTTGGCGCGCTCGGAGGGCCACTCGTCCAGCCTGGCTTCCTGGGCCCCCGCGCTGAGCGCAGCCACCACCAGCGTGATGGTGATCGCGCCCCGACGAAAAACAGATCCGGTCATCTCGTCGGCTCCTGTCAATGGGCGGCGAAGCGCACGCGATCAGGAACAGGCCTGAATTTGCCCATCCGGCTCCACCACGGCATCAGGAAAAAGAAGCCGAAGTAAAGTCCGGCGCACACTTGTGCCACCATCGTGCGAGTCGGCGTGGGCGGATTCAAGCCCAGGTAACCGAGCACCAGGAAGGCGATCACGAAGACACCGATCACGATCCTGTGCCAGAACGGCCGAAAGCGAATCGATTTGACGGGCGACTGATCCAGCCACGGCAGCCCCGCAAAAATCATAACCGACGCGCCCATCATGATCACCCCCCACAGCTTCGGGTCCTGCTTGACCCCGGGGACGACCATCAGCGCCACCGCAATTGCGGCGACGCCTGCCACCGCCAGCCACGCCCATATTCCCCGCACCCGTAGGCAAATCAACACAGCCAGCACCGCCGTTCCACTCGCAAGCCAGACCATGAACTCGGCCGTCGTCGCTCGCAAGATCGAGTAATACGGCGTGAAGTACCACAGCGGAGCGATGTGCTGCGGCGTCTGGAACGGATCGGCCGGGATGAAGTTGTTGCCTTCCAGGAACACGCCGCCCAGCTCCGGCGCGAAGAACAGGACCGCGCAGTAAGCCATGAAGAGAAAACCCATCCCGTACAGGTCGTGCACCGTGTAGTACGGGTGAAACGGAATGCCATCCAGCGGCCGGCCTTTCGCGTCCGTGTGATCCTTGATCTCCACGCCGTCCGGATTATTCGAGCCCACGTCATGCAAGGCGAAGATGTGCGCCACCACCAGGCCCAGCAGCGCCAGCGGCACCGCGATGACGTGCAGCGAAAAAAAGCGGTTCAGGGTGGCATCGCCGACCACGTAATCGCCGCGGATCCAGGTGGACAGCCAATCTCCGATCTTCGGGATCGAGCTGAACAGATTGATGATGACCTGCGCGCCCCAGAAGCTCATCTGCCCCCACGGCAGCAGGTATCCGAAGAACGACTCGGCCATCAGCGCCAGGAAAATCAGGGCGCCGATGACCCAGACCAGCTCACGCGGCTTCCGGTAGCTGCCGTACAGCAGGCCGCGGAACATGTGCAGGTACACGACGATGAAGAAGAACGACGCTCCCGTGGAATGCATGTAGCGGATGAACCAGCCGCCGGACACCTCGCGCATGATGAATTCGACCGACCAGAATGCCATGGTCGAATCCGGCTTGTAGTGCATCGCCAGCAAAATGCCGCTGACCAGCTGGATCACCAGAACCATCAGCGCAAACGAGCCGAAGAAGTACCAGATATTGAAATTCTTCGGTGCGTAGTACTCCGACATGTGGGTGCGAAAAGCGGCCATCAGCGACGGCATCCGCGCGTCAACCCAGCCCAGCAAGCCCTTGTATTGCGTCGCGTGAAGACCCATGCTCCTCCCCCTGATCCGCTGTCTGGTCCGCCGGCCGCGAGCGCCGCGCCGTCACCCTACCCGCCGTCACCCTACCGCTAGGCGCTCTTCTTGTCGTCGCCCACCACCAGAACCGTGTCGGACACGAACTTGTACGGTGGCACTTGCAAGTTGTCCGAAGCCGGCTTGTTCTTGAACACGCGCCCTGCCAGATCGAAGGTCGAACCGTGGCAGGGACAGAAGAATCCGGGATACGCACCCAGCTGTGGGTTTTCGTCGGAGCCAAACGGGCCACTGGGCGAACAGCCCAGGTGCGTGCAGATCCCGACCGCCACGAAGTATTCCGGCTTGATCGAGCGGGTCGACGGATCCTTCAACACATAGGGCGGGGTCGGAAAGGCAGTGCGCTTGGACAGCGGATCCACTAGAAGATCCTCGTCCTGCTTCAGCGAGGCGATCATCGCGGGCGTGCGGTGCAGGATCCACACCGGTTTGCCCTGCCATTCGACGATCTTCATCTGGCCGGGATCGATCGATGTCACGTCGACCTCGACCGGACCGCCTGCAGCCTTCTCGCGCTCCGACGGGGCCCAGGACTCCACGATCGGAACGGCGACCCCGATGCACCCGATGCCACCGACGACGCTGGCCGTGATCACAGCCGCACGGCGCTCCCGGTCGACTGCCCCTCCCGGCTCGGCCGGCCCCTCCGCAGTTTGCAAGGACGCTGTCATCTTCAGGGACGCTCCGAAAAAACTTCGATATTAATGCATTGGCGCTCACGGCTTTCGCAGCGCCAGCGTCTCGACCGCAACCGTGCGCGCCAGCGCATCGACCACCTCGCGCCAAGCAACGGCCAGCCGAAGGTGGTTGGCGTAGCCGAGGTCGATGGCATCGAGGAAGCGCGAAGGCGCGACCTCGTCTTCCTTCAGAGGAAACCGGAAGCCCTCGTTCTCGGGCAGCGAAGGGTCGAGGAATTTGCCGAGGTGCCGGACGAACGACCCTACCGAAGCTCTGGCCGCGCCGTTGTGTCGAAGGTGGTTCAGATACACCATCCCTGCGATGCCCCGGAAGTACTCAATCGGCGCCTTGGCTTTTCCAACTGGATCGTGCCGCGGCACCTGATGCTCGGCGAACACCTGCGATTCGATTCCGCAGTCCTGGAAGATTCCGTCGTCCGATCCCCAAACGAGGGTTGGATCGTCGGTCGACCATTCCGCAAAGCAGATCGCAGGAACTCCTGGACTGGCCATCATGAAGAGCGCGCCTCCGGTGATCTGCCGGTGCACCGCGATCCCGGTCCGTTGGGCGATGAAAGCCAGGTATTCGTCTCGCAGCGATCGTCGCGCGTACAGGTTGTCCCGAAAGGCGAGTCGACCCTGATACACGCCGGAGACGACCCGACGGGTTTGCAGAGCGGCTTGCTGCGTTTCGAGCATGCCCCAGAGATCACCAGGCGGCACAGTCCCAGGGTCGACCCTCAGCAAATAGTCGCAGCCCGCAAGCCTGGAAAGCACCAGAACGCGATTGAGGGTGCCGCCGTACGAGAATCCCGAGGAAAAAGGCTGCGGTCGTCCATTGAGCGCTTCCAGGGCGCGAACCGTCGCATCGTCATCCCAGACGTACAGCTCGGGAAAAAGGTGCCCAAACTGCTCGAGCTCAGCCCGCTGCTCGGCCCTGGTCTCGACCCCGAGCAACACGTCGTGCCGAGCATGCGCGTTACGACGGAAGTAGTCTCCGTACTCCTGAATCGTCCTGCGCGCAACGGCAGAGTTGGAGGCGACATAGCTGATGGCCAGCAGGATCCTGCTCATCAAACTCCTGCGTCGAGAGTGAGGCGAAGCATTCGGGCGGCCGAACGCTCGATCCTGCGAGGAGCGACGCCCGCTAGTCCAGCAGGCCTTTTTCCAGAACGTAACGCGTCAGCGCCGCGTTGTTCTCAAGTCCCAGCTTCTCCAGCACGCGGGCCCGATAGGTCGTGACCGTTTTCGGGCTGATGTTCAGATTCTGCGCGATCGAGACCAGGCTGTTGCCGGACGCGATCATCCGCATCACGGCAAACTCGCGCTCGGACAGCGACTCGTGCGCGGCCGGATCGCCGTGCCCAAGCACCTGCGCCACGTGCGCGGCGAATTCCGGGCTGACGAATTTGCCACCCGACGCCAGCTGCCGTATCGCCGAAATCAGCGTCTCGGCTGCGCTGCCTTTGTTCACGTAGCCGTCGGCGCCGCTTTTCAGAGCCTGCACCGCATACTGTTCCTCGGTGAATGCGGACAGCATCAGTACCGGCAGCTTGTTGTCACCCGACTTCACCGCTTTCAGCACATCCCACCCCTGGCCGTCGGGCAATTTGACGTCGCACACCACCACGTCGAACCGCTGCTCGTCGAGTAACTTCAGCGCATCGGCCTTCGTCGACGCCTCGCCCGCAACAATCATGTCCATCTGGCGGCTGATTACATGCTTCAGTCCCTCGCGGACGACCGCGTGATCGTCGACGATCAATATCCGAATCAGTTCCTTATTCATGACACTCCAGCGACCCGCGCGCAGCATCCAACATCCACGCCGCGGCCGACGTGCATCTTAAGACAAAGCCCATGCTGTCATCACTCCAATTGACCCTGCACCCACCGCAGGAACCAGATGCGCTCAACCCGAGCCATGACGCTCCCGGTAACATTGACGCGGGGCTCCTGAAGCGACGCAGATGCAACTGATTGATGGCCTGAAGCAATCGAAATCCGAGCTGCAAGCGATCCGGCGCGATCTGCATGCGCACCCGGAACTGCGTTTCGAAGAGCAGCGCACAGCCGATGTCGTCGCCCGAACGCTCACGGGCTGGGGCATCGAGGTACACCGCGGGCTCGCGGGTACCGGGGTAATCGGTGTGGTGCGCTCCAACAGACCGGGCCGCTCGATCGGCCTGCGCGCCGATATGGACGCGCTCCCGATCCAGGAAACCAATGCATTCTCGCACCGATCGCGATTCGATAGCCGTATGCACGCATGCGGGCATGACGGCCATACAACGATGCTGCTGGCGGGCGCTCGCCAGCTGGCGGCCACCCGTAACTTCGGCGGCACGGTGGTGCTGATCTTTCAGCCTGCCGAGGAAGGCGGAGCTGGCGCCGACCGGATGATTCGAGAGGGCCTGTTCGACCGATTTCCGTGCGATGCCGTGTTCGCGCTGCACAACTGGCCCGGGTTGGCGGTCGGTCAGTTTGCGGTGGCGCCAGGCCCGATGCTGGCATCAACCAACGAGTTCGAGATTCGGGTGACTGGCCGCGGAGGCCACGCGGCGATGCCCCATCTGACGGTCGACCCCGTCCTGGCCGCGGTTCAGATCGTTCAAGGCCTTCAGGGCATCGTGACGCGCGCGCGCAACCCGATTGATTCGGCCGTGCTTTCCGTGACGATGATTCATGCGGGCGACGCCACCAACGTGATACCCGATGTGGCGCACATCGCCGGCACCGTACGGACCTTCGCTGACTCGGTGACGGACCTTTTCGAGCAGCGCATTCGGCAGGTGGCGGCGCTCACAGCCGAGGCGCATGGAGCCACGGCGGCCGTTGATTTCCAGCGCACCTACCCGGCCACGGTCAATCATCCGGTTCAGGCGGAGTTTGCCGCCAGTGTGGCCGACGGCATCGTTGGCGCCGGCAACGTGGTGCGAAACGCCCAGCCGACGATGGGCGCGGAAGACTTCGCCTTCATGTTGCGGGCCCGGCCCGGCGCGTACCTGTTCATCGGCAACGGCGACGGGCTGCATCGCGACCCAGGACACGGGGCCGGGCCCTGCGTGCTGCACAACTCATCCTACGACTTCAATGACGAATTGATTCCGATCGGTGGCACCTTCTGGGTCAAGCTGGCGGAACAGTTCTTAGGTTGACTTAAGGTGCGGTTTTGGATCGGAGTTGACATGTCAAGATATTCGGCAGCACCGCGGATCGCGTTGCCTGCGCGGCTGCTGGCTGCGCTTCTGGGTGCGCTTCTGTGTGGAATGGCCGTCGCGCTGCTGCTGATGCGGCCGGCGTTCGGCGAGGCGGTCTTTCCGGATCCGTCGACCGACCGGTCCGACGTCGAGGCGGCGTTGAAGCTGGCCGCAGGCACTCATAAACGCGTGCTGGTCGATTTTGGCGCGAACTGGTGCGGCGACTGCAAGGTGTTCGACGAAAATCTGCACAAGCCCGAAAACGCTGCGGTGCTTGCTTCTCATTTCATCCTGGTACACGTCAACGTCGGGGAGCAGGGAATCGACCATAACGGCGATCTGGCGCAGCGTTACGGAATTCCGCTGAGCAAGGGTGTGCCGGCGCTCGCCGTCCTCGAGAGCGATGGCCGCGTCGTGTACAGCCAGAAGAACGGTGAGTTCGAGTCGATGCGGCGGATGGATCCGAGCTCCGTCAACGAATTCCTGACGCGCTGGAAGCGGCCCGATTAGGCCAGTGCGGTCTGGGTAAGGCCGGCATAAAAAAAGCGCGGCGAGCCGCGCTTTTTTTTGCCGATTCACAGTCACTGAAGTACGCCGTCGATCACCTTGGGCGCGCCTGTCACGGTCGGCATCGACCCCAGATACTCGCTGTCGCTCGAGCTGCTCGGGTCGTGCGTGCCGCCCGAGGGCAGCGTCATCGCGTTGAGCGACATCGACGCGCACGCCGAGGAGGCGCTTGCGCCGAGGTTCCTCAAGCGCACTTCGGCGTCGAGCGCCTTGACGATCAGCGGAACCGATGGCGTCCCCGGCAGTGTCATCGTCGTGCCGTCCGGGATCGAGAACATCGGTACGTAACGGACGTTCGGCCCGCAGTTCACCGTGGCATTGGTCACCGGGTCCACGCAGTAGCCCGGAATGCCGGACAGGTTGCCGAAGCCGTTGAACTGCAGCAGGATCGCTTTGCCCGCGAAGGTTCCGAACGCCGTCGCGCTCGGCACGGTATACGGGACGTTCAACGGCGCATCGAACGGAACGACGCTGGCGTCGCTGGCCTTGGTCAGCCACAGCGACTGGCTCCACTGGTTGGCCCCGGTCTGCCACGTGAAGTAGTAGGCCGGATTGGAGGGTTCACACACGGTGCCGGCCGGCGTGCCGCCCGGACAATTGGCAAGTGTGAGCGCCGCATCGAACAGCCGTCCGGTCATGATGCCGTTTTGCCCGTACATCGAGCCCGACGGGTACTGGCTGGCCTGCTCCAGCACCATCGGGGCCGAGCTCTCCATCAGCCCGGTGGCCCCGAACGCATAAGTGACGGTGTTGGCGCTGGATGCGCTGAACCACTGCTGCGCCGTGTTGTTCCCGAACGGCGAGGCCGAACTGCTTCCGCTCGGGAACGCGGCCAGCGCGGCCGCCGTCGGACACTGGCTCAGGCAGTACAGCGCGGTCGGCTCGCCGCTCGACCCGGGGATCACTGTCGTTTGCGTGTAGTAGTACACGGCATCGTTCACGGTGTGGGTGGAGCCGGTCGCGGCAATGTTCAGATTCCCGCCGAACGAATCGGACCAACCCATGATCGGATTCGTGTTCAGGAAGGTCGCGTTGATGGTTGCTGCAACCGCGTTGTTCGGCAGCGGCGACGGAACGCAACCGTTGTTCCCGCACGTTTGGATGCCGGTCACTGTGAAAGACTGGCTTGATGTGTTCCACTGGGCGATCCAGTTATTCCAGCCAATCACGTTGGTGGTGTCGCTGGTCTGGTTCGTCAGGTCGGCGTTGAAGGTGAACGGGATGCCGTCGAGCGCGCCCAGCGTCGTATGCACCTGGGTCCACTTGGTCAGCTTGCCGCCGACCTTGGACAGGTTGTACGCCGTCGTGTTGCCGGGCCGCTGATCCGTCACGGTCAGGCTGGAGATCGGGCTGGCATCGGCGATGCTGTTCAAATCCAGCCCCTGGAAGTTGATGCCCCAGTAGTTGGCGAACCCGTAATACGTGGCGCTGTTGTAGGTGGCGAGGATCGGGAAGCCGGGATAGGTCTGGTCGACGCGCGTGCCGTCGTTGGCGTTGTACGTGCCGTACTGCCACACCGACACCGCGGCGTTCGCCTTGGAGCGATCGAAACACTCGTCGTTGGTCCCGTCGCTACGCCGGAAATAGCTCGAGTTGTAGGCAAAGTTGAATGTTGCGGGGCTGCCGCCGCCACCGCTAGCGATGCTCATCGATCCCGAACCCGATGTGGTCGAGCTCGCGGACATGGCCAGGGCGGTCTCGCTCGATTGCTGGCCCGTCTCGAGGAAGCTGATCGTGCCGGGCTGCGAATTGACGTAGCCGTTGAAGCCGGTCTGTCCGTTCATCTTGCCGATGTAGTCCATCCGGAACACGCCATAGGGCGGCGCGTCGGTCGGCGACTGCGTCGCGGTCAGGTACGCGTAGACGTTCGTCGACTTCCCCTGCTGCGTCAGCGACATCCAGACCTTGCCGATCATCGGGTCGCTGTTGCTGGCGCGGGTGACGTTCACCACCGCGGTGGCGTAGTTGGTCGCGCCGGTGGCCGAGCTGTTGCTGCCACCGCCTTTGTTGTTGCATTTGTCGACGTCCACCAGCGCAATGTACGGGCCGGCGTTGACCATGTCGCCCGGATCCATCGAGCCGATGATGCACAGAACCATGTTCAGGTTGCCGATGCCCTGCGACGTGTCGTCCTGCACGTACACGTTCTGCGGGTCGGTGACATAAGGAGCTGTCGACGGAATTTGAGCCTGGGCGGCGCCGGCCAAAGCGGCAGCGACCCATGCCGCGCTATGTAGACGGATTTTCATCGCTGGCCTCAGTTGGCGGTAACGACGGATACGGACTTGGGCGTGGCGATGCCTTTGGCCGCCACGGGAGAGGCAGGTGCGGCCGACGCCGAAGAGGACGATCCGCCACCGCATGCGGCCAGTTGCAACGCCAGCGCGAGCGCGGCGAACGCGGTAAGACACGCTTTCATCAAATCACTCCTTGGTTGTCGATCCGGTGTGGCCGGGATATTGGGCGAACGACCGGTTCCGTGGGCCAAGGAATAACTCGCATTGAGTGGCCAAACGTTCACGACCAACCACCCTCAAGGACTCGCCGGCGCGGCCGATAGGTGCGCCCGCGAACGAGGATCGAGCCATCGGCCAGCGTGGCGCCAGCCGCCGGTCTCCTCCCCCGGGCGAAATTTCCCCCCTGAAATCAACGCCTTCGTAAATCGGCGAAAATGCCGGTATGTCGGCCCGTCAGCCCGCGATCCGCATTCGCGGCGCACGTCAAAACAACCTGAAGAACCTGAACCTCGACTTGCCGACCGGCGAGTTGATCGTCGTCACGGGCGTGTCGGGGTCCGGCAAGAGCTCCCTGGTCTTCGACACGCTGTACGCCGAGGGTCAGCGCCGCTACGTCGAGACGTTTTCGCCGTACGCGCGCCAGTTCCTGGATCGGATGGACCGCCCGGCGGTCGATCGGATCGACGGCGTGCCTCCGGCCATCGCGATCGATCAGACCAACCCGGTGCGAACCTCACGCAGCACGGTCGGAACGATGACCGAGCTGAACGACCACCTGAAACTGCTGTTCGCGCGCGCCGCGGTGCTGCACTGTCGCAACTGTGGCGGGGCGGTGCGGCGCGATTCGCCGCAGCAGGTGACCGATGAATTGATGCGCCGCTGCACCGGGCATGACGAGGCACGGCTGACGATCACCTTTCCGATCTCGGTGCCCGCCAATTTCACGCCCGAGGAAATCCGCATCCACCTGGAGGCACAGGGTTACACGCGCGTGCATGCGCAGCACACCACCGCGTCGGGACAGCGGATCGATGTCGTCCAGGATCGGCTGCGAGCGCAGCGTGCGGAGCGTCAGCGGCTGATCGAGTCGATCGAAGCGGCCATGCAGCGCGGTGGGGGCCGAGTCGACATCCACGTAACCCGCACCCCCGGCCCCTCTCCCGGCCTACGGCCGGAAGGGACCAAGGAAGATAGCGAGGGGGCTGGGCTGGCCCCCTCGCGCTCCCCCAGCCGAGCTCACGAAAGCGGGAAAGGGGAGGAAGCGCTGCATCTCCCCACTCCCACTCCAGTGGGAGAGGGGTCGGGGGTG
>Ga0210401_10001660_pt1 | contig 25388 bp, 22 predicted proteins | sample IncBWH32MmetaG_FD_150866 | JGI IMG/M metagenome (GOLD analysis project Ga0210401, IMG submission 150866) | Forest soil microbial communities from Barre Woods Harvard Forest LTER site, Petersham, Massachusetts, United States - Inc-BW-H-32-M | ecosystem: Environmental > Terrestrial > Soil >... | reverse complement strand
TGTTTGATTCGATTGCGTGAGAAGGACAGTTCCAAATGGGCTTCCCGGCGCTGTGCAAGTAGCGACACCGGCATTATTGATCGGGCGGCGTGCAACGATGTTACCCGTGGCGCTGGTGGCGCAGGCCGCAGCAAGAGCGCCGGTCGCAGGAGCGTTGATGTCCTGGGCGAATGGCAAATCGTGGCTGAGGTTGCCGACGTAGGCCGCGGAGACGCTGAAATTCGAGGTGACTTGCCTTTGGACAGAGAGATTGAACTGGTAGCTATAAGGCCACTGGAAATTCTTCGCAAAGCCGAAGAAGGGGCCTCCGGGGGTGAGGAACTGAGGCGGAACGAAAGGAAACGGATTGGTGCCGCTGATGCCGCTGCCGCTGCCGTTCCCGGCAGGACAAGTTACAGTTGAGCCGATGGGCACGCCGGAACTATTGTTCGCGATAAGTTTATTGTAGGGGCAGGATAGCGTCGCGCCCTGCGGGACTGCCGTCAGGCCTGCACCTGTCACCGCCTGTGTAGCGTTGGTGAAGGTGTAGCGAATGGCAGAAGGCTCGAAATTGGTGACCGTGTTCCATTCGTTGCCTGACACGCTGCCGTAGAACACTCCCGCACCGCCCCGAACCGAAGTCTTCCCGTCTCCAAACGGATCCCACGCAAATCCTACCCTCGGTGAAACATGATGCCACCTTACCGGCACGATGCCTCGTGTGATACCCGGGTCGCCGAAGAAAAGAGCGCCCTCCGGCGCCGCAGGAATCGCCACAGATTGTTCTCCTACCTCAAAGCTCGTCCCTCGATTTTGGGGATCGGTCGGCGGCGTCTGAATATCCCAGCGCAAGCCGAGATTCAGCGTGAGACGGGGGAAGACTCGGAAATTATCCTGCACAAAGAGGCCCGTACTCCAGCTATTGGTGTAACCGGTGACGGGAGCGTCCTGCGATATAGACGTCGGCAGGCCCATTACGAAGTTTGCGATCGCGGGAACCGCGACCGTCTTTCCCGATACGGCATCTTTTATGTTCGTTCCGTTGAATCCAAATACCCCGTAATTATTTAACAGAGTTTGCTGAATGTCCTTGTCGAGCGTTTCCTCGGCTCCGAACGAGATGGAATGCCGGCCGTGGTTGTAGGTGGCCACATCGCGCAGGGAGTAAAAATTCGATCCGGCTACAGGCCCGGCGATCGCGCTCGCTCCAGTAAAGAACCCGGTCACAGTGATTTGCGGCAGCGAATGCGGCCCTTGAACTGCGAATTCGGAACCCAAATCGCCCAGCGACGTGTCCGGAAGGTTCAAGCGGCCTCCAAAATTCCGCGTATATCCGAGCCAGAGTTGGTTTACGAGACTGGGTGTGGCTGTCCAGGTGTCGCTAATGTTGAGATTCTGCTGGCGCCAGGTGAACTGCTGCACGTCCCAGGGAACGTTGCCGTTTGGCTGTCCACTCGTAGAATTCAGCGGAGGGACGCTGTTGTTTCCGCTGGTATAGAAGTAACTTCCGCTGAGGCGCTGCTTGCTGGTGAGATTGTGATCCACTTTAATTAGAAATTCGTCGGTATTGTACGGACTGGGCGCGGAGCCGCCGAAACCCGTTGCACCCACATTCGCCACGGGAATCGTCGGGAAGTTGGTTGCCGCCCCTGTGGGATTCAAGAGCTTCTGCGCCACGGGATCAAGCAGGGAAGGGCAAATGACCGTCGGCGAACCGCACGTATATTGGCTCGGCAAAGATGCAACTACCCCCGAAAAGTCTCCAGTCCGTTCGGCCGCAGTGGGCACTGTAGCGCCGGTAAACAAGAAGCTACTGAGCTGCCGCAAACCCTGGTAGGAAGCGAAGAAGAAGGTCTTGTCCTTCTTAATTGGGCCGCCGAACGTCGCACCGAACTGGTTTCGGCGCAAAGGCGGGTTGCCCACCGCCGAGTTCCATGGCGTCGCATTCAAGGCGCTGTCGCGCCAATATTCGAACAGGGAGCCGTGATAGTTATTCGAGCCGGTTCTTGTGACTACCGATATGACGCCGCTGGACATTTTTCCGTACTCGGCGTCGTAGTTATTTGTCTCGACGCGATATTCCTGGATCGCATCCGGATTCGGAAGGATGTTACCCGTGTTGCGCAAACCCGTCATGTTGATTCCGCCGTCGAGGTAGTAGCTCACCGAGCCCGCTCCGCCGTCCACGCCTCCGTTAATAAACGTTCGCTGTTCCGGATATCCCAGAGTGATAACCGGATTCGGCTGGCCGGCGCTAAAGGAACTGTTTTGCACGCCGGGCGTGAGCTCGAGCAGCTCATATGCGTTGCGGTTCACGAGCGGAAGGTTCGAGATCTCTTCGTTCTCGATCGTGCGCCCAATTTCAGCGCTACTCGTATTGATCTGCGGTGTGCCACCGGTAACCGTCACTGTTTGCGCGAATTCCCCCAACTCCATGGCGACGTCCACCCTGGAGGGAACATTCAACTCCAGCACGATGCCCGTGCGCACGAATCTCCTGAATCCCGTGGTGCTCACCTCCAGGGAATAGTTTCCCACGGGCAGCAACTCCACCCGATACTCGCCTTCCGTATTGGTCTGTTCGGTGCGAGTCGCGTTGGTGTCCGTGTTTGTCACCGTCACTTGCGCTTTTGCAATCGCCGCGCCGGTGGAATCGGTCACTCTTCCGAAAAGCGTTGTGGTAGTCACTTGCGCCGGCAAGGCGCCGGGAATTGCCAGTCCCAATACAGCAATCACTACCCCAAGCAAAAGTTTGCGTCGCATGTGCATCCCTCCTGTCTCTGCCGCTTGCGGTGAAAAATGAGAGTTCGCCTTGGCCCATTTGCGGTCCAGCCACCCCGGGAATGGACTGCAAAACTTTTGTCGTAAATCGTCTCACATTGTGAGACTGCATCTCAGTCATTCCTTACGCCAAAAAAAACCGGCACATGCCGGGCACCGATTTCCAGTTTCTTCAGCTGGCCGCGCTGCGCACCAGATCCGTGGGCGCGGCTTGGTAGCCCAGCTCGGCGGATAGCTCGCTGGACGCTTGCGTGAGCGCCCGGCCGACTTCAGGAACCCTCTCACGCGTCATTCGGAATGCCGGCCCGGAGATGCTCATCGCTGCGACGGGCATTCCGGAATGCGAACGCACCGCTGCCCCGACACAGCGCAGGCCTTCTTCCTTCTCTTCGTCGTCAATCGCGTAGCCCCGCGCGCGAACCGCCTTTAATTCGGCATTCAGCGCGCCGGCGCTCGTGATCGTTTTCGCGGTGATCGGCTTTAGCCCCCAGCGGCGCACAATACCAGTGACCTCTGCCTCCGGAAGCTCCGCCAGCATGGCCTTGCCTACTGCCGTACAATATGCCGGAGCGCGGCTTCCCACCGTGCACGCCGTGCGCACACTGGCCTTCGACTCCACCTTCTCCACGTAGAAAACCTGACCTTCGTCCAGAATGCAGAAGAACACAGTTTCTCCGAATTTCTCCTGCAAACGATCGAGATACGGACGCGCGCGCGCGCGCAGATCGAGGCCTTCAATCGCTTTCGATCCCAATTCGAAGAGTTTCAATCCCAGGCGATAGCGTCCGGATTCCGAGTTCTTCACAACCAGCCGGTGCTGCTCCAAAACCATCATGAGTCGGTGCACCGTGCTCTTGTGCAGTTTCAACGCAGTGCACAACTCCGCCAGCCCGCAATCACTCGAGCGATTGGCCAAAATCGCCAGCGCCGCCAAAGCGCGGTCTAGAACCTGCACCCGATACGGAGAATCCACTGTCTTATGCTGTGGCACGCGTGCCATATTACGAGATCGATTTAAGTTGTCAAGAAAAAAATTGGATTGCTTCCATCAGGAAAACGGCGACCAGTTCTTGCTGGCCCGGGAGGAGACATATATGCTTCGCTGGGAGCGGGACCCGAAAAAGCAGTCCCTATCAATTCACCACCCCGTGAAGATGAAGGTTCTTCTGCTCAGTTCTTATAGCCGGTGCATTTGGCAAATCGCGGTTCTGGGTTTCGCGATCGTATTGCCAATGGCCGCAGCCGCTGCTCCGAACCGGCGACTCGCTCCCGCGGATGTTCTTTCTGTCATGCAACTTGTGGCGGATTGGCAGCTCGCGCATCCTTCGCAGCACCCCACGACCGACTGGACGCAGGCCGCCGGAGACGCGGGAATGATGGCTCTGGCCGGCATCTCCGGTGACCCGAAATATCGTGACGCGCTGCTCGCGATGGGCGACGCCAATGGCTGGAAACCCGGACCACGCTTGTACCATGCCGACGATTTGGCAATTGGTCAAACGTACGCAGGTCTTTATTTTCTTTATCGCGATCCGAAAATGATCGCACCGTTACGGTCGCGGCTCGATGCCATTCTCTCCGCGCCACCCAACGTCGAAAGTCTGGATTTCCATCAGCCTTACGACCAGGTCTCCCAACTGTGGTCCTGGTGCGATTCGCTGTTCATGGCCCCGCCCGTTTGGATGCAACTTTTCGCCGCCACCGGCGACGAGCGCTATCTCGATTTTGCGGTGAAGAATTGGTGGCGTACGACGGACTATCTTTACGATCCAAGCGAACATCTCTACTTCCGCGATAGCACCTACTTCGACCGGCGCGAAACCAACGGCAAGAAAGTCTTCTGGAGCCGCGGCAATGGTTGGGTCATGGCCGGGTTAGTCCGCGTCCTGCAGTCGCTGCCGGCAAACCATCCGAGCCGCGCACGATTCGAGCGATTGTTCCAAGAAATGGCGGAGACGATTCTAGGTGATCAGCAACCCGACGGCCTATGGCATTCGAGCTTGCTCGACCCGGACAATTATCCGCTCAAGGAATCGAGCGGCTCGGGTTTCTACGCTTTCGCGTTAGCTTGGGGCGTCAATCAAGGTTTGCTCGATGGCGCAAAATTTAAGCCTGCGATCCGCAAAGCGTGGACAGCCCTTGTCGAAAGCGTGGACGGCGAGGGCAAATTGACACATGTTCAACCCATCGGCTCCGACCCGAAAACGTTCGCAGACGATTCCACCGAGGTATATGGAGTCGGCGCGTTTCTGCTGGCGGGCAGCGAGGTATACCGCATGGTGGTGTTTGAGAATGCCAAGCCGCTGGCGATCGAGGCGACCAATCCGGCCCGATTCTACCGCCATAGCGAAACGGTGGAAATAAGCCTTACTCTATTGGCCAATCGTGGACTGCGTTCGACAAACCTGGCGGTGATGGACGGCCTCGGGTCCCGCATTCTCGATTCGCAGACTTACGCCCGCGAACCAGGGCGGCCGCTGGACACCCTCATTTTCCAGACGGATCTGGCACCGGGGGAGACGCGGACCTACTACCTCATGGACCTTTCCGCTCTGGCCGCCGTGCCGCAACCGATTGTGAAAACCTACGCGCGGCAAATCAGCGAGCGCTACGGCGACATGGCCTGGGAGAGCGATCGAATCGCGCATCGTGTGTACCAGCAAGACTTGATTCCAGCTGAGGGCACGGTGAGCAGTGGCGTGGATGTGTGGGTTAAGCGCACGCGCGCCCTGGTGATCAACAAGTGGTACAAGAACGGCGATTATCACAACGATCATGGCGAAGGGTTGGACGATTATCGCGTCGGGCGCAGCCGGGGTTGTGGTGGCCTCGGCATTTGGGACGGTTACACCTACTACCTGTCGAGCAATTACCGCAGCGCGCGAATGATCACGACTGGGCCGGTCCGTTCCGAATTCGAGCTGACCTACGATGCCTGGGATGCCGGAGAAGGAAAAATCTCCGAGACCAAGCGCATCCGCATCGACGCTGGCTCTAACATGACTCGCGTCGAAAGCATGTTCGCCGGAAGCTATCGCCCGAGGCTTGAAGTCGGGATCGGCATCGCGCAACGTCCAGGCAATGGTGCGGTCGCCAAGAACCAAGAAGAAGGTTGGATGAGTTATTGGCAGCCCGCTGACCGAGACCGCGGAAACATCGGATGCGCGATCGTGCTACCGGACAAGATCGAGGAATTCGCGGCCGAAAGCGCCACGCTGCCCACGCTGACGCCAACGGAGCTCGTTACCCCTAACGACGAGGGCTTGCCGCCAATCGCCAATTTGCTGGCCGTGACGCCTGCGGAGGCCGGCAAGCCATTCCTGTACTATCTCGGTGCGGGTTGGAGCAAGAGTGGCGATTTTACCGCGGAAACAGACTGGGAGAATTATGTGCGACAATTCGCCGCGCGGCTTCATGCGCCTCTGAAAGTGAAACTCAAGAATAAATAGCTGTCTCGGCTGGCGGGCAGAGGCGCTGCGAATGGCTGCGTCACCTGCTCTCGGCGCTGGGAGTCAAGGAGGATTTAGGAACTGACTCGTCAGCGGATCCGGAAAGTGGAAAAGTGAACTGATTGAAAAGAAGCAAGTTGGAAAATCCGGAGCCGAGGTCCGGACTTGAACCGGGGACCTGCCGATTGCACCAGACAATCTATGTTGTCGATTCCTCTGTCTCTTACTTGCCTCGTGCATGACGGTTTTGGATGGCGTTCGGGGCTTATTGTTCCCTTGCTGTTCCCGAGTCTCGGTTCTCGCTTAGTCGGACCAGGCAAGATAGCCCGGCACGATCAGGTTAACCAGAGGGATGGTGATCAGGATGCCCCACCAACTCGGTTTGCTGCGCGCCTCGACGAACCACACCGAACGATGGTGTTGGTTGATGCAATCACAGGCATGCGAGTCTCTGAATTGCTGGCCCTAAAGTGGTCCGACGTTGATCTTCAGCGTCGTTTGCTTTCCATCCGGCAAAGCTACTACCGCGGCAACTTCGGACCTCCCAAAAATCGAAGCAGTGAGCGCACCATACCGCTAAGCCCCGGTCTGGTGTGCGCACCGAGATGTCACAAACTTCGGGGACCGCAAAGTGCGCTGGATTCAGTCTTTCCCAACGCTGTCGGTCAGCCTTACGAGGCGGGTAATTTGCTGAAGAGCATTCTCTACCCAGCATTCGCCGCTTTAGGGTTGCCCAAAACAGGATGGCGTGTCTTTCGCCGATATGTTGCAACGGCGCTGAGCGAGATCCGAGAGCCCGCCCGAACAGCTCAGCAGGCGCTCGGACATTCATCGCCACAAACTACGCTGGCTTTCTACGTGCAGTTGGTCGAGGAATCCCAAGGTGGGGCAATCGGTCGGTCGGAAGAGCAAACGTCCCCAAATGTTCCCAAAAATGCGCGGCTCTCCAAGCTACTTCATTGAAAAGATTGGCTGGGAGGCCTGGACTCGAACCAGGATAATCAGATCCAGAATCTGATGTACTGCCAATTGTACGACCTCCCAGCCGAGAGGGAGACAACAAAAAAGGGCCGTTCGCACGACCCTAATCTACTTTACTGACGGATCGGATTTTCGTCAACCACCTGAGCGCACATCAATCCCCGAGCCGCCCGGGAGTTCCACCCGAATCAACGCCCGAGAATCCGGCGGAAATTATTAGTCGTCTGCTGATCGCTAAGCACTCCGATCCCGCTGCCATTCGCCTTTAGCCAATTCATAGAAATTAATGATGCGGCCGCGCCCGGGAATTGCTTCCCGCCGCACATATTTGAATCCGCACTTCTGCAAAATATGTTCCGATGCGATGTTGCCTTCTTCCGCATCCGCTTCCACACAATTCAGTCCCAGCCGAGTAAACGCAATGTCAACGAAAGCCCGCGACGCCTCGGACGCCAGCCCTCGTCCCCAGTAAAGCCGCGCCAAATAACACCGAAGACTCGCGCCCATCCCGTTCCCCGGAGCCCGCAGGCCGCAACAGCCGATGTACTTCCCTTCTTCCTCGTAAACTGTCGCCCACAATCCGTAAGTTTCCGTCGGCCGGTCCAGATACTGCTCCCGAAAACGAGACCCCGCTTTCTCCACCGGCCAAGCCTGCCCTCCCGCGTAACGCCGGACTTCAACGTCGGTGTGCATGCTCAAAAAATCGGCCTCATCGCCAGCCTCGTACGACCGGAAGAGCAATCGTGCTGTCTCCAGAAAAATCATCGCGCCCGCCAACCGGGTGAAAACGCTATCACAGCAGCCTAGGCCCCCGCGCCACCCCCCGCTTGCCCCGCAGCGAGCCGGTAAGTTAGGCTCTGCCCATCGTGGCGCCTGAAACCGAACCCGACATTTACGTAGGCACGTCGGCTTTTACCGCGGCTGGTTGGGAAGGCACCTTCTATCCCGACGGAACGCAGCCCCGCGATTTTCTCAGCTATTACGCCACGAAATTCAAAACCGTTGAAGTGGATAGCACCTACTACCGCACCCCGGCGCGCTCCACCGTCAGCGGATGGGCCAACGAGACCCCACTCGGCTTCGTTTTTTCCCTGAAAATCCCGCAATCCATCACGCACGAAAAATGCCTGGAAGATTGCGACGAAGAATTCAAGACTTTCGTGGACACCGCGGAAATCCTGGGAAGCGACAAGCTCGGCCCCATGCTCTTGCAGTTCCCCTACTTCAGTCGGACCAAATTCAAAACCGGCGCCGAATTTCACGCGCGCCTGCGTCCTTTCCTAGAGAAACTCCCCAAAGGTCATCAGTTCGCGCTGGAAATCTGAAATAAGAATTGGCTCAACGAAAATTTCGCTCGGCTGTTGCACGAGCACAGCGTCGTGCTCGCGGTGATTGATCAAGCTTGGAAGCCGGGCATCGCAGAACTGACGCAGCGCCTCGATCCCATCACCGCCGGCTTTACCTACGTCCGTTGGCTCGGCGACCGTAAAGGAATTGAAGAACAGACCAAGGTGTGGGATAAGACCGTCGTGGACCGTCGCGCGGCCCGTGCGCGCTGGGTGGGCTATTGTTACCAAACCACGCATCGCGGCATCAAAGTGTACGCTTACGCCAACAACCACTACGCGGGCTTTGCGCCGGCTACCGTCGCGTTGTTTTGGGAGCTTTGGGAAAAACGCCAGGCGAAATCTTGACGCGCTCTGCGCTTGTGGCAGCAATCTGAGTATGACGGAGAATGAATGAACGAGCTTTTTCAAACAGGCTATGTCCTCGGGCTGGTCGGGAAGTGCGTTGCCGCCATTCTCGGAATCCTTCTCATTCACGGCGGCTTTCACCTGCTGGAGCAAACGCTCCCCCGCCATTTTGGCCGCTCCGATGCGCGCTATAAAGTTCGCAAGTTTGTGGTTTTTACCGGATACCTCGCGATTCTTCTTTTCCTGGCGATCCTTTTTGAAGATCGCTTAGGACGGCTCAGCTTTGCTCTCGGCGTCGCCGGCGCAGGCGTCGCCGTCGCTCTGCAGGATCTGCTGGCCAGCATTGCCGGCGCCTTCTCTATCGGTTTTTCGAAGTTATACGTCGTGGGAGACAGAGTTCAGATCGGCGAAACGCGCGGCGACGTGATTGACATCAGCCTGATGCGCACCACTTTGATGGAAGTCGGCAGCTGGGTCGGCAGGGATTTGTACAGCGGACGCATCGTGCGCATTCCTAATAACGCCGTATTGAAGGGCTCGGTGTTCAATTTCTCGCAGGGATTTCGCTTCATCTGGGACCAGATTAAAGTCGTGTTTACCATCACCAGTGACCCCACGCTGGCCAGGGCCACGCTCCTCCGGGTCGCCAACGAAGTGATCGGCGAATACCTGGTCGAGGCGCAAAACTCCTGGAACGCGGTGAGCGACGACTATCGAACCGAAAATCCGCCCATCGAGCCTGTCGTAGCGCTCTCGGTGATTGCCGGCTCTTTGGAGTTTACCGTCAACTACGTGGTGGACTACACCAAACGAACCGAAATGCAGGATCGCTTGTTCACGAAAATCGTGGACGAAGTCACCCATAGCGATGGCCGCCTCGCATGGAGCTCTTCAGGAGTCACCGTGATCAACCAGGCGCCAAATCCCGACCCGCTCGCGACGCGCGCGCCGTCTGTTGTCCCCGCCTCGCGCCACGCCAGCGAAACCCGCTGAGCCGTTCACAAAAAAACAGCTTCTGCCGTAGTCGCAAAGTTATTCAGCTGACGTTCGCGCAAGTCGCCCGCGCAATCACGTCGGGACCGCGCCTCGTCGCCCCCCTTCCTCATGATCCGGTTCTATTATTTCGCCTCGGCCATGCTGCGGACTCGAATCATATCCGAGCGGCCATCCAAAACGCCCGTCACGACTACGTTCTTACCAAAGTACTTTTGCGCCTGTTCTTGGTCGTCCAGGTGATACCAGACCTCGTTGACGTCGTCCCGCAGAATGAATCGGTCGCCATTCTGCGAAACAATCTTGCCGGTGAACGTGCCGACCGCCGGTTCATCGCCGGGCTGGACGCGCAGGAGCACCGTTGGTGCGGCAGAAACTGGGAATTGGTTCGAGGGCACGCCCGTGCTCAAAAAAACGGCGCCGGAAAAGAACAAAAGTGTGAAGCGCAGCACTGAGGTTTTTCGCACAACCCACCTCTCTCAGAAATTGGGCGGGCGAACCAAATCATAGTCGCGGAACGAAATCCCTTCTCTCAGGTAATCCCTGTAAAAGACCACGAAAGAGCGCTGTAGGCCTCCGTTGGCACAACAGGATAATATTTTCAGGTCGTGACTTCAGCCAAGACTTACACATCGAAACAGTTAGGGCAGCGCGGATGGAGTCAGACCCGCTCGCCGGGCGGCGTCCTCATTTTCGCTAAGCGCGTTTTCGATCTGCGCGGCGCGCTCGTCGAGTGACTGAATCCGGTTGGTGGTCAGGTTCCCGCCCCAGTCCGGCGTCACCGGCAGCAGTGTGATTCCCTGGGCCGCAGCCGCGTTCGACATGTCCGCCAGCTGATTCTGCACGCCGTCATACTGGCCGATCAGGTCGCTCTGTCGTTCCATCAGGACCGCTCGTTCCTGGCCCGGGCTCAGCGGCTTCTGCGCCGCTTGCAGAATCTGCGGCGCATCTTGAAATACCGCGGGCGACACGCCATTTTGCCGCGCCGTATCCCGCAGTTCGTCGATCTGCTGCTCGATTTCCTGTCGGCGCATTGCCAACTGCTCGATCGCATTGTCCGTCGTGATGCCGTCGCATGGCGCGTCGAATTGCAACCCGATGGTCACCGGGCCCGTACCGGTGGCGCGGAAATCGCGCAAGCTTGCTTCTCTGCTGCTGATGCCATCGAGTTCCGCGTGGAGCGCTTCAATCTGCGATGCGTACCACACCGGGTCCTGCTCGGGGCTTGCTGGCGCGTTTGTGGCGTTCGCCGCGCGAGAGACGGCAACTAACCTTTGCGCCTGTGCCGGCGCAACGGCACTCGCCGCAGGCGCATGCGCGTCGTTGGCCACTGCTAGCTCCTTCGGCCACATCCGGTCAATGTCGTCGTTGGTGTACACTTTCTTTTCGCGGTCTGGCCGCGCCGCGGTTGGCGCAGGCGTCGCACTTGGCAAAGGTATCGCGGTTGGCGCAGACGCGGTTGGCTTGTCGTCGCTTGAAGCAAACGCCGGACTCGCGATCGCCGAAAAGAGAATCAGGGCGAGAACAGTATGGAAAAACAAAAGGGTAACGATTCTGCTACGCATGGACGTGCCTCCGTCCCTCAGTCGGGGAAGTATCGCACGCCCGCCGAACGGATGTAAATGAGGACACGCAGCCGGACGGGCGCGGGCAAAGTCGCACCTGCTGGCTTCGTCGTTGCTGCCGGTGCAATAACAGCCGCGATGGCCTCGCGATGATATCCTGTGTCGTCGAGATAATCTGGAAGGAACACCCATGAAACTGGAGCCGAAAAAAACAGCCTTGCTTACGCTTGATGTCCAGAATGGAATTTTTGGGTTTGTGCCCGCGGCCGACGGCGTCGTCCCCAACGCGGCCAAAGCGGTGGATTTTGCGCGCAAGAAACTATTTCTGATCATCCACGTCGGACTGGGATTTGCTCCGGGCCATCCCGAACTTCCGGATACGGAGTCGCGCTGGAAGCGGCTGAAGGAGAGCAATCTTTTCGTTATCGGCACGCCCTCCGCCGGATTCCACACCGCCGTCGCGCGGCCCGAAGATCTCATCGTCTATAAGCAGCGAGTCGGCGCGTTTTCTGAGAACCAGCTCCACCTGATTCTGCGCTCCCGCGGCATCGAGAATCTGGTGTTCTTCGGAGTCTCCACCAGCGGCATTACGCTTTCCACGCTGCGGCGCGCCGCCGATCTGGATTACCGCTGCGTCGTGTTACAGGATGCCTGCTTTGACGCCGATCCCGAAGTTCACCGTGTGCTCACCGAGAAAGTTTTCCCGGCGCAAGCAACGGTCCTCACCGTGGACGCGTTCATCGCCGAACAAGGCGAGTGACGGAACAAGCACCTCCCTGAGCGTTATCAAGAAGTGTGCGCCCCGACGCCCTCACGCCATCCAGTTCAAGCGTGATGCAATTGTGTGCCTACAGCGACGGGTGTAATTTATCCGTCGGTCGGCCGGCACACCCACCTGGAAATTACGCCGCAGCTCAAGCGAAAGGTCACCGACGTTCAATAAACGGTGACCCTCCGCCTTTAGCTATTAACTTTCAACTGTCAACTTTTGACTTTCAACTCCCACCACTGCTCGAGCCATCCAGCCTGAAAAATCTAAGGCTGGTGATTCATCGGCAGGTTCTGCGACACAGGCCCCACCGCCGTTCCGATCACATCCCCTGAAACGATCATCTCCACGCGGCGATTCTGTTGACGCCCTTCCGCCGTGTCGTTGGTCGCGACGGGTTGCGTCTTGCCGAAGCCCTGCGACGTCATGGACGTCGTAGGAATGTTCTGCATGGCCAGATAATCCAGTACCGCTTTCGCGCGCTGTTCCGATAACGTCTGATTCATAGCATCGCCGCCCACGCTGTCGGTATTCCCTTCGATCGCCAGCCGCAAGTCCGGGTAAACCAGAATGATCCCGGAAATCTTGGACAACTTCTCGCGCGCGCCCGGACGAAGAGTGTACTTGCCCGTATCGAAAAGCACGTCCGACAAATTCACCACCAGCCCACGAGCCGTGTCGCGCGTCGAGAGAATGGCGTTGAATTGTTGCAGCAATTTCGCGCGCAGCTCTTCACGATCCTGCACGGCTTGCTGGAGTTGCTGATCCGAATTCGCGGCCGCGGCTCGATTGCGATCCGATTCCGCTTGGGCAGCCTGCGTCTGCAGTTGTGCCGCAACGGCCGCATGATCGGCATCCGCGCGACGCCGGTCTGCTTCGGCCCCTGCTTCCTCCGCGTGCCGGCGAGCCCGCATGTCTGCATCGGACTTGGCGGTGGCATCGGCGACTTGTCCAGCCGCCGCGTCCCTCTCGGCGTCCAAGCGATCCGCATCCTCTCGCTTCACTGCGATTTCGCGCGCGTCGTCCGCCGTCTGCACCACTTCGCGCGATTTGGCGGTCAACGCTTTCTCTTCGATGTGGCGCATGCTGGCCAATTCATCTGCCTCTTTCAGCTGCTCGATGGCCTTGTCATAACTGCTGGTCGCAAACGTCGCCGCGCCGTCTGATTTGGCGATGCGTACCGCATTGCGCGCTTCGAAAAATTCCAGCGGCAGTTTGGAATCTAAGATCACCGGGTCGAAGTTGTAGCCGGTAGGGATGTAGCCGCCTCGATCAATCAGTTCGAATTTCGCGTCCACCACTTCGCTCGCTCCAACGGTGTCTGGACGAATCACGTTCTCCAGTACCACCACGTTGCTCGGACGGCGCACCGCATAATAAGGTTCTGCGGTTACGATCATCGCGAAAGCCTGCAGGTCCGTGGTCACATCGAGCTTGCTGCGATGGTTATCGCCCACCAAAACTTCGCCGATGTTCACCGCGCGGCCTTCCGGCGAGATCGCCCACAACACGTAAGTCAGATACTCGCTGCCAAACGCCGTGGGCCGCTCGAGGCCGGAAAATTCGGCTTTGATTTGCAGTGCCCCGCGCTTGCTTTCCACACGCGCTTCGCCTTGCGCGGCAGCCATCAAATCGGTGCCGGCAAAATCAATTTTTGTGGAGCCGCTGCGGTGCTTATAGCTCACCGCTCGAGTGGTGCGGCTCACCACGTTCACTCGATATACAACGACTCTCTGGTTGCCTTCCGACGAAACTACTGTTTGGGCCTGGGCCATCGCGCACGCACCCAGACCCACCAGGACTGCTGCCAACATTGCGGTCTTTTGCACAGGGACTCTCCTTGAACAGCTGCGAGTCTCCCAGTATGAAATTCCGCGCACGCGAATACTGTGCGCTATAGCACGTTGTGAAGGGATTCTCATAATCGAGAAAAGTCGACGCGCAGGTCTCAGAGCAGCGTTCCGCGCAGGTCGTTTCGCGCGAGCGGCGTCGAACAAAACACCATTCCGGAGAATGGCGTTCCCAGGAAAACCCGCCCCGCCGCGGCGGCAGGCGCCAAAATGCGTCGCAAAAACATGCGATTTATGACCGATCAAAATGGGATCCCTCCGTTTGTTTTCATCAGCTTGCGGCGATTTTTGATCGCGGCACGACCAATTAGAAATGCGTGATTGATGTGTGCTGAGTGGTGAGCGGAGAAACGCGTGGCCGGGACCAAACAGCCACAAAAAGTAGCGATTAGAAAAGTTTATTCATTCGTCGTGAGCAACTTAGACGGATTTTTAGTATTTCACGACTAGCGATTAGAGATGCGTGATTCTTGAGTAGTGATTGGTGATTCGTGGACCGCGAAGCGTGATTCGTGACTTGTAAAACCTGGTTCCTGGGGCGCGAACTGTGGACACCTCGGAGGATCAGCGCTTCTTCCTGCGGCGGGCAGGCCCTGTTCGACGAGTAGGCACTCCGCGGCGGGTAGTGGCGTAGGCGGAGCGGCGAGCGGGCCCTCCTCGGCGCGTAGAGGCGCAGGGCGAGCGGCGCGACGAACGCGGGCCGTTGCTCGAGATACAAATTGCCGCACATTTTTTAGCTCCGCAGCGAGCGTAACACGCGGGCGGTGCTCGGACAGCTGTCCACAGGGATAGAGTTGTGCTAACTGGCCCAAAAAGAGCCGGCACCTGTAGTTTTCCGCGATGGCAAATAGGACAGCTGTACGTTTGCCGGCGCATACCCGAAGTGATTTCGATGCGAGTGACGCAACAGAGGTGAGATCACGCGGAGATTTCAACCACGGAACGTCAAGACCGACACACTGGCATGCGGCTTGGCTGCGGCAGGCGGGCGAGGGTGCGCCACTCGAAAATCCCTACAAGTTCGTCTGGGTTGCGGACAAGGATTGGCCACTCGCCGATGATGACAGCAACAACTTTTTGGAAATGTGCATCTAACAATAATGGAACACTCCCTCGCGCGTCCGTCGTTGACGGATGGCCGTTAGACGGAAAAGCGAGCTTACGTTCCAAAGAACCGCTTCGAGGGGAATATATGAAGAGAATCGTATTACTTTTGGCTGTTTTCCTCGCAGCTGTCACCGCACTCCACGCACAAAATCAAGAAAAGCCGTACACAACCAACATGCCGGACGGCACAATTTTGCCCGTTCGACTCAGTTCAACCATTTCACTGGACAAGGCCGTACCCGGCCAACCGATTTCCGCACGAATCGCACAAGATGTTCCGCTTGAGAATGGCGTCGTGCTGCGACGGGGTACGAAGGTCTTGGGCCACATCGTCAGCGTGACTGCGGGCAACCCGTCCCGGATTGCATTCACTTTTGACAGGATCGAATATTCCAAATCCAACACCATTTCCATTGCCACCAATCTTCGTGCTCTCGCTTCAACTTTGGAGATAGATAGTGCCGCGACGCCAGAGACGGGCCCTGACCGCGGAACGCCATCCGTCTGGTGGAACACCGTGCAAGTGGGCGGCGAGGGCCTCTACGGACGCGGGCCATTGACGCGTGACGGGCAAGTTGTGGGCCACTGGGTGTGGGGCGGCGGGGCGGTCGGTCGGGTGGAAGAGAAAGGAGAGTGCCGCGGCGAAGCCGCCGGCAACACGCGCGAGCAATCGCTGTGGCTATTCTCGACTGATGCCTGCGGCGTTTATGGTTATTCCGATGTCGCCATCGAACATGCCGGCCGCACATCACCCGAAGGCGAAATCACTCTGACCTCGACAAACCCAAACCTCAAAATTCGCGCGGGAAGCGGCATTCTCCTCCGCGTGGACAAGAGTTCACCGGCTGAGGCGCGCCAGACGTCGTAGTTGTATTCGACGCGCTGCTCGGCAGAGGGCTAGGCGACGATGGCCGCCTCGCCCTCCCGGCGGAGCAACGCGAGAACTTTCCACAGACACCTAATACGTCTCGCCGTTTTGCTGCTCCCGGTCGTGATCCTGAGTGCTGCAAAGGAACTGTCTTCGTTTTTCCTCTGTGCTTCGCGCGCGCCGGATTGCGAGCGCCAAAAATGCGATTATCGAGCGGATCGCAAGCCCTTCAACTACGCAAGGGAAACACTTCGCGGATACACAGCCTCAATATCGGTATAGCGAGCAAAGTCTTTGTCGTTAAACGTCAGAATGTGCTTGACCCATGCACCTGCATTGCTGCCACCAAGCGAGCGTCGTCCACCTGTGCACCAGAGACGTTGTGCGTAACTAAGATCCTGCGCCACTCTTCGTGAATCGCGAGGTTGTCCGGAAGCAAGCGGAGCTGTTCTTCGAAAATGCGGGCGCGGCGGTTGGTGCCTTCAGGAGAAAGTCCGTAGCCATTGCGATCTGCAGGGCGCGTGCAGGCGTTCCAAAACTCCGCCACATTCTGGGACGTGTAGCAATAGGATGCCGTCACGCTGAAGGATTGCATCTGTTGCCGAGACGATGGTGGGATACTCGCTGTGGTCGGGCTTCACCCGGCGGAGAAGCACGTTGCTATCTACGAGGTAAGGCGTCTCCGCCATCTAGACGGTCCTCATCGAAGCTGGCGCGCGAAAAGCTTTCGGTGGGCAAATCGGGCAGTTTTTCGGCGCCTTCCGCCATTGCGTCCAGCACGCGATGAAATTCCTCCACGCTCAACCGCACTTGAGACGGCGAACGCCCGGTAAGGGCCTCATATAGCAGCTGCTCGGCGACCTTTCCCAATGGAAGGCCTTTTGCGCGCGCCTCGGCGATGAGGCGGGCTTCGGTCTCGGGGTTAAGCTCTACCCGAATCGTCATTCAAATCAACCTCTGCCAAATAGGTTCAACGCATTCGGATCCAAATGCTAGCACTCCGCTCGAGGTGAGTCATTTTCAGCACTGCTCACACCGCCGCGCGCTGGTGCGCCTTTTCTTCGGCGATGCGGCGGCCTACTGCTGGTGCGATCATGCGGGCTTCGGCCATTAGTTGGGTGAATTGATCGGGGTAGAGGGATTGCGCGCCGTCGGAGAGGGCGCGCTCGGGGTCTTGATGGACTTCGATTAGCAGGCCGTCGGCGCCGGCGGCTACAGCGGCTCGAGCCATGGCGCCGACTTTGTCGCGGCGCCCGGTGCCGTGTGAGGGGTCGGCGACCACGGGCAGGTGCGAGAGCTGCTTGATCACCGGAATCGCGGCGATGTCCATGGTGTTGCGCATGTAGGTGTCGAACGTGCGTATGCCGCGCTCGCACAAAATCACGTTGTAGTTTCCGCCGGACATTATGTACTCGGCGCTGAGCAGCAGTTCCTCGATGGTGGCGGACATGCCGCGCTTGAGCAGCACCGGCTTCTGAATTTCGCCGAGCGCGCGCAGCAGATAATAATTCTGCATGTTGCGCGCGCCCACTTGCATGACGTCCACGTACGGTAGCATCACGTCAATCTGCGACGGATCCATCACCTCGCTGACCACCAGCAATCCGTTGTCGTCCGCCGCGGCGCGCATCAGCTTCAGGCCTTCTTCGCCGAGACCTTGAAAGGAATAGGGAGACGAGCGCGGCTTGAACGCGCCGCCGCGCAGCAGTTTCGCTCCGGCGCGCGCCACTTTTTCAGCAATTTCGCCGATCTGGGCCGCGGATTCGACCGCGCACGGCCCAGCCGCCGCCACAATTTCCGTCCCGCCGATGGAGACGCCCTTGCCGAGTTCGACCACCGAGCCTTCGGGGCGAAAATTTCTGGACGCGAGCTTGAAAGGATGCGTTATGCGGATAATTTCCTCGACGCCCGGCGCGGCCTGCAGCGCTTCCAGTTCCCCGCGATGCTTTTCGCTCTTTCCGACGACTCCGATCACCGCTCGCTCCTCCCCCCGGCTCAGATGCGCCTGAAAACCGCACTCCTGAATGCGCTTCACGACGTGGTCAATCTGCTCTTCCGTTGCGTTTACCGCCATGTTGATGATCATTGCATCCCCTCGGAAATAAATTTACCAGCAGGCGCTGTTTCCGCCGATTTGTACGAGCCTAGAACTTTCAGTTCCACTGCTTGCTGCGCGAGTTCGCCGAAGGCGGCCGCAAATTCCGGATCGCAGGCGGAGGCTTGCAGGTCGAGATAGAAACGGTATTGCCACGGGCGTCCATGCACGGGGCGGCTTTCGATTTTCATCATATTGATGTTGCGGCGCGCGAACGGCTCGAGGGCGTGATGCAGAGCGCCGGGCTTGTGGGCTAGCTGAAAGACGAGCGAGATCTTATCGGGGGCGCCCAATTCGTCAGGCGCGGCGCGCTTGCGGCTGTCCTCCGGCGCTTCCGTCGTCGGCGCGAGCAAGAAGAAGCGCGTGTAATTTTCGCGGTCGTCTTCTAGATGTTCTTGCAGGATCACGGCGTCGTAAAGCGCAGCGGCGCCCTTGCTGGCAATCGCCGCACGCGTGAGATCGCCCACCCGCATCACTTCGCGCACGCTTCCCGCGGTATCTTCGGCGGGAATACGCTTCAGGCGTGGATGCTCGATGAAGAATTGCTCGCACTGGGCCAGCGCCACAGGATGCGATTCTACTGACGCGATGCGCTCGAGCGTCGCACCGGGCATGCCGATCAAATTATGCACGATCGAAATAATCACCTCGCCCACGATGTGCAGGTCGCTTTCGACGAGCAGATCAAACGAACGGTGCACGGAGCCCGCGAGACTGTTCTCCATCGGCGCGAGCACGTAATCCGCGGCCTGGTTCCGGGTCGCGGCGAAGGTCGCGTCAAACGTCGCACACGGCACGAGCGTGACGTCCGCGCCGAGGAGCTTTAGCGCGGCTTCTTCGCTGAATGCTCCGCGCTCACCCTGAAAGGCGATCCGCGCTGTGGCCAGGCTTTTCATGCCGCAGCCACCTTACGACGTTTTTCCGTGGGGCGCGTCTTCTCGCGCTTGGAAATGCGCGCGGAGCCCAGGCCGTGATCTTCCTGAATGCGTATGGATTCGTGCAGGATCTGGCTGTAGATTTTTTCGACGGCTTCGGCGTCCAGCGGCCCGGGATTCAACTTCTTCATGCGCGCGAGGATTTCCTGTTCGCGCGCGGGAACGCGCAGGGCGATGCCGCGGGCGCCTTTCAGCCGGCCCACTTCGAGAGCGAAGCCCGCGCGCACGTTCAGCAGGTGCAGCAGCGTGGTGTCAATCGCGTCAATTTTCGCGCGCCAGTCGCCAATTTTGATTTCACTCATCCCGCTTCTCCCCTTTTTTTCCGGCGATGAAAATGCCCCCAAAAACAAAAAGGCCGCGTTCCCCTTGAGGGTCGCGGCCGGCTTTGAAGACTTGGTGCGGTTCTTAGTTGCTAAGTGCTAGTTGATCCGCGCGCGTCTCGCCGGCCCGCTCCCCCGGATAAGGGAAGCGGCTGGTAAAAGCGAAACGGTAATAAAACTTATTACCCACGCGCCTTAGTATCCTTTTAATTCCTTACCAAAGACAACTATACGAAACTCGGGCACGCAGCGTCAAGCGCTGCGTGCAGAAATTATATATAAGCTTCTTTTATGAATTCTCCAAGAATTACAAATTGGACTTATCTCCCTTCCGGACGCTTACTGATAAGGACAACATGCAAAGCGACGCCATCAAGAAGGGAATTTCCCGCGCGCCTGCCCGCGCGATGCTGAAGGCCACCGGCCTCACCGACGCCGATTTGGCGCGCCCGCTCGTGGCCATAGCCAATACCTGGACCGAAGTCACTCCCTGTAATTTTCATTTGCGGCAGCTGGCCGAGCGCGTGAAGGCCGGCGTGCGCGCCGCAGGCGGCACGCCGATCGAGTTCGACACCATTACCATTTCCGACGGCATCACCATGGGCACCGAGGGCATGAAAGCGTCGCTCGTGTCGCGCGAAGTGATCGCCGATTCCATCGAGCTTTTCGTGCGCGCGCACGCGTTCGACGCGGTGGTGGCGATTTGCGGATGCGACAAAACCATTCCCGCGACGGTGATGGCGCTGGCGCGGCTGAACCTCCCTTCCCTTTCGCTTTATGGCGGCTCGATTCTGGCGGGACATTTCGCGGGGCACGAAGTCACGATTATGGATGTGTTCGAAGCAGTGGGCGCGTGCGCCGCGGGCAAGATGACGGAAAAGCAGCTGGGCGAGTTAGAAGATGTGGCCTGTCCTGGAGCCGGGGCGTGTGGCGGGCAATTTACCGCGAACACGATGGCCACCGCGATTACGTTTCTGGGCGTTTCGCCGATGGGCGCGAACGAAATTCCGGCCACCGATCCGCGCAAGGGCAAAGCAGCATTCGATTGCGGCAAGCTGGTGATGCAGCTGCTGAAGGACGACATTCGCCCGAAGCAAATTATCACGCGGGAATCGCTGCATAACGCGATTGCGTCGGTAGCCGCCACCGGAGGTTCCACCAACGCCGTGCTGCATCTTCTGGCGATTGCTTCAGACGCGGGCGTGCCGCTGACGCTGAAAGATTTCGATGAAATTTCCGCGAAGACTCCGATTCTGGCGGATCTGAAACCCGGCGGGCGTTTTACCGCGCCAGATATGTTCCGCGCGGGCGGAATGCGTCTGCTCGGCAAGCGTTTGCGGGAAGCGGGACTGCTGCACGACGGGATCACAACGTCGGGGCGCAAGCTGTTCGAAGAAATTCGCGACGCGACAGAAACGGCGGAACAGGAAGTGATCCGGCCGCTCGCGAAACCGTTAAAGGCAGACGGCGGCTTGGCGATTCTGCATGGCTCAATCGCGCCGGAAGGCTGCGTCGTAAAACTTGCCGGGCACGAACGCGTGCTGCACAGCGGACCGGCGCGCGTGTTTGATTCCGAAGAAGCCGCGTTCGCGGCGGTGCAGAGCCGCCAGATTCAGCCGGGAGACGTGGTCGTCATCCGTTACGAAGGGCCGAAGGGCGGGCCGGGAATGCGCGAAATGTTGGCGGTAACCGGCGCGCTCGCTGGTCAAGGAATTGACGACAGTATCGCGCTGATTACCGACGGGCGATTCAGCGGCGCGACGCACGGGCTGATGGTCGGCCATATTGCTCCGGAAGCAGCGAACGGCGGACCGATCGCGCTGTTGCGCGACGGCGACATTATTACTTTGGACGTGCGCGCACGTCGGCTGGACGTCGCGGCCAATCTGGAGGAACGCCGCGCGCAGTGGAAAGCGCCCGCGCCGCGTTACACCAGCGGTGTGATGGCCAAGTACGCAAAGCTTGTTACATCGGCATCGCTGGGCGCCGTAACCAGCGCCGCTTAGAAATTGCAATTACAAGGAGAATGACGATGGCGAAAATGTTCTGGGACACCGACACGAATCCGCGGGCGCTGGAAGGAAAGCGCATCGCCGTGCTGGGCTACGGCAGCCAGGGCCGAGCGCACGCGCTGAATCTGCGCGACAGCAATTTAAATGTGACGGTAGGACTACGCCGCGGCGGCCCGTCCTGGAAACAGGCCGAGCAAGACGGCTGGAAGCTCACGGGCCCGGCGGAAGCGGTGGAAGGCGCGGATGTGATCGTGATGCTCGCGCCGGACATGGCGCAGCCTGCTCTGTATCAGAACGAAGTGGCGCCGAGCCTGAAAGAAGGCGCGATGATTTTGTTTTCGCACGGCTTCAATATTCATTACGGGCAAATCACGCCGCCAAAAACGGTGGACATTACCATGGTCGCACCGAAAGGCCCGGGAAATCTGGTGCGGCGCACCTACGAAGGCGGAGGCGGCGTGCCCTGCTTGCTGGCGATTCATCAGGATGCGTCGGGCCACGCGTTTGATCGCACGCTGGCTTACGCGAGCGCCATCGGCGGCACACGCGCCGGAGTGATTCAGACCACTTTCGCGGAAGAAACCGAGACGGATTTGTTCGGCGAACAGGCCGTGCTGTGCGGGGGCGCGCGCGAATTAATCCAGGCGGGCTGGGAAACGTTGGTGCAAGCCGGATATCAGCCCGAAGCCGCGTATTTCGAATGCCTGCACGAACTGAAACTGATTGTGGACCTGATTTATGAAGGCGGGATCGCCAAGATGCACCAGTTCGTCAGCGAGACGGCGAAGTACGGCGACATTACGCGCGGCTCGAGAGTGATTGACGAGCATGTGCGCGAAAGCATGAAGAAAATTCTCACGGAAATTCAGTCCGGCGCATTCGCCAAGGAATGGATCCTCGAAAATCAGACCGGGCGGCCGGTTTACAACAAGCTGCTGGAGAAAGACAAGAATCACCCGATCGAAAAAGTGGGAGCAGAGTTGCGCGCGCAAATGTCCTGGCTGAAGCCGGAGACGGCGGCGACCGCACGAGGTGCCAAATGAAGGGCGCAGAATTCTTGGTGAAGGCCCTCGAACACGAGGGCGTCGAAATCATTTTCGGGTATCCCGGCGGCGCGATCATGCCAGTGTATGACGCGCTGCTCGATTCCAAGATCCGGCACATTCTGGTGCGCCACGAACAGGCCGCCGCGCTCGCCGCGGACGGTTACGCCCGCGCCACGGGAAAGGTCGGCGTGTGCATGGCTACGTCCGGCCCCGGCGCAACGAATCTGGTGACGGGGATTGCGAACGCATACATGGACTCGGTCCCGATGGTTGCGATCACCGGCCAGGTCTCCACTTCGCTGATGGGCACCGACGCGTTTCAAGAGGTGGACATTTTTGGCATCACCCTGCCGGTGGTGAAGCACAGTTTCCTCGCGAAAACCGCGGCCGAACTGCCGCGCATCGTGCATGAAGCTTTCCGCATTGCGCGCTCGGGACGTCCTGGCCCGGTGCTGATTGATTTGCCGAAGGACATTGCTAACACCGTGGCCGAATACGAGTTCCACGAAGACGACACGATCGAAGAAATCGCCGAGCCGTCCACGGAATCCATCACGCGTGCGCTTGCGCTAATGCGCGAGAGCCGCAACCCGGTGGTCTATGCCGGCGGCGGAATCGGCATGGGCAACGCGATCGAGGAATTTCGCGCGTTCATTGCTGCGACGCGCATTCCGGTGGTGGCCACGCTGAAAGGACTGGGCGCGCTGCCCACCACGCACGAGCTCGCGCTGGGGATGATGGGCATGCACGGCACAAAAACCGCGAACCACGCGGTGCAGACTTGCGATTTGCTGATCTGCGTGGGCGCGCGATTCGACGACCGCGCAACCGGCCGGCTGAACGCATTCGCGCCCAACGCCAAAGTGATTCACCTGGATGTGGACCGCGCGGAAGTCGGCAAACTGCGGCGCGCGGATGTTCCGGTGATTGGAAACTTGCGTCACGCTTTGGAGGCGCTGACCTGCAAGCTCGCGGAAATCGAGCCGTGGCGGCGCGAGTGCAACACCTCGAAAGAAACTCACACATGGGATTACGCAGCGCCCGGCACCGAAGTTTATGCGCCCGGTTTTCTGAAAAGCCTTTCGGATCGCGCGGGCGATGATTCCATAGTCGCTTGCGACGTGGGCCAGCACCAGATGTGGGTGGCGCAACATTTCCATTTCAACCGCCCGTCGCAACATCTGAGCAGCGGTGGTCTGGGCACCATGGGATACGGCCTGCCCGCGGCGATTGGCGCGCAACTCGCGTTTCCGAATGCGTGCGTGATCAATGTTTCTGGCGACGGCTCTATCATGATGAACCTGCAGGAGCTCGCCACACTGCGGCGTTACGATTTGCCCGTGAAGATCGTGCTCTTTGACAATCGCGCGCTGGGCATGGTGCGCCAGTGGCAGGAATTGTTCCACGACAAGCGCTACAGCGAAGTGGATCTCTCCGACAATCCTGATTTCTGCCGCGTGGCGGAGTCCATGGGAATTCCCGCGTTTCGCGTGGAAGATCGCGCGGACGTTTCTAGCGCGATTGACCGGCTGCTAGCGGAGCCTGGTCCGGTGCTCGCGCATGTGCTGATTCATCAGGAAGCGAATGTCTGGCCGATCGTCGGGCCAGGCCGCTCCAATTCCGAAATGCTGCACCAGCATGAAGTGGCGCGCGAGGTTGTGCGGTGAACAAATTCACCCTACAGTTGCGCGTGAAGCAGAGCGAAGGGGCGCTGGTGCGCATTCTGGGAGTCACGCGCCGACGCCGCTTCGACTTGCTGCACTTGACCGCGGACACCACTGAGGACGGGCACTTTCTCGATATACAGATGACCGTGCAGGCCGATCGCGCGGAAAACACGCTGGTGCGGCAGATTGAAAAGCTCGAAGACGTGTCGCAGGTGGAAGTTGTCGAGCCGGACGAAGCCGCCGGCGAACGCCGCGCGGCGCGTTCCACGACGTGCTGACTGACGAATTTCTGCAATTTGCATTAAACTAACGCGTGCCTTCGACGACTAGCGCAGTTCCCTTCTCACGCGTAGCCATCCTCGGAACCGGCCTGATCGGTGGATCGTTCGGGCTCGCGCTCCGCAAACATTCCCCGGACATTTCGATTGTAGGATTCGACCGCGCGGAGACTCTGCAAGCGGCTCGCGCGCGCGGAGCCGTGCAGGAAGCGGCTCACGATCTTGCGGCTGCGGTGCGCGGCGCGGATCTGGTGTATGTGGCGCTCCCGATTGGCGCGACGATTAAAGCGCTGCCCGCAATTGCTGCAGCAGCGGCTGCCGGCGCGTTGGTGACTGATACCGGAAGCACCAAGGCAGTCATCTGCCGCGGGGCGAAAACTGCGTTTGCTGGCAGTGCGCGTTTTCTGGGCGGTCATCCCATGGCTGGAAAAGAGACATCGGGGATCGCGCGCGCCGATGCTGGATTATTTTCCGGTGCACGGTATGCGTTGATCGGCTCCGCGGATGATCCGGATCCGCGCGCGCAGGGATTTGCCGCGCTGGTGCGGGCGTTGGGCGCGGAGCCGCTGTGGTGCGATGCCGAAACGCACGATTGGGCTGTGGGCATCGTCTCCCACCTGCCGCAACTCCTCGCTGTGGCACTGGCTCGCGTGATGCAGGAGGAAACGGACGAGACGGGGTTGCCGGTCTCGCTTGCTGGTCCGGGATTGCAGGATATGCTGCGGCTTGCGGGCAGTCCGTACGGACTGTGGCGCGACGTGGCGCACACCAACACCGAGAACGTTGCGCGGGCGCTGGACCGTTTGGAGCAGGCTGTGGAACATTTGCGCACGCGGCTTACTTCCAAGGAATTGGAGCAGGAATTTCTGGTGGCGAATGAGTTGTACAAGCAGCTGAAGAAAGCAGAGTAGGCGGCTCGTCGCAGCGGTCTTCTTACCAGCATCGATCCGTGGCGCAACATAGATGGCGCACTAAAGTGCGCCGCTACCAACTCAGAAG
>Ga0210401_10001658_pt1 | contig 25399 bp, 23 predicted proteins | sample IncBWH32MmetaG_FD_150866 | JGI IMG/M metagenome (GOLD analysis project Ga0210401, IMG submission 150866) | Forest soil microbial communities from Barre Woods Harvard Forest LTER site, Petersham, Massachusetts, United States - Inc-BW-H-32-M | ecosystem: Environmental > Terrestrial > Soil >... | reverse complement strand
CTCCACGATTCTCGCAAACGTAACGATCGGTGAAAACGCCATCGTTGGCGCAGGTAGCGTGGTGACAAAAGATGTCCCGGCGAACGCGATTGTCGCCGGAAATCCTGCAAAATTCATGCGGTTTGTTTCCGAGGAGAAAAAGTAAAAGACATGGCAAATCCAACGAAGATTCCGTTTCTCGATCTGGTGACTCCTCACCAGGAGCTCGAAACAGAATTACTGGCCGTCGTTAAGGAAGCTTTCCGCAACGCAGGTTTCGTCGGGGGACCAATGGTCGCGCATTTCGAGCACGAATTTGCCGCCTTTTGCAATACGGAGTACTGCGTTGGCGTGAACAGCGGCAGCGATGCACTTCGTTTTGCGTTCATGGCAGCAGGCGTAGAACCCGGGGACATCATCGTAACGGTTCCGCACACATTTATCGCGACGACCGAAGCAATCTCGCAGGCCGGTGCGCTAATCGCGTTTGTGGACATCGATGAACAGACCTATACGATGGATGCAGAGAAGTTACGGAAATATTTAGAAACCAAGTGCGAAATCGACACCCGCAGCGGAAAGCTCATTGAACGCGCCTCAAGGCATCGTGTTGCTGGCATCGTTCCCGTACACCTGTATGGGCAAACGGCGGATATGGACCCGATTCTGGAGCTTGCCAATAAATACAATCTTTTCGTCATTGAGGACGCGTGCCAGGCGCATGGCGCGGAATATTTCTCGAAAAAGGACAACGCCTGGAAGCGCGCCGGTTCCATGGGTAAAGCCGGGGCATTCAGCTTCTATCCTGGAAAGAACCTCGGAGCGTGCGGCGAGGGCGGCGCAATCACCACGAATGACGAGGCTATGGCCCAACGCATGAAGATGATTCGAGACCATGGCCAGGCCCAGAAGTACTATCACGACATTGAGGGTTACAATGGCCGTCTCGATTCCATCCAAGCCGGTTGGCTTTCTGTGAAACTTCGTCACCTGGCAAAGTGGAATGAATCCCGCCGCGCACTGGCGCATCGCTACCACGAACTTCTCGCGGAAGCGACAAGCGCTGTCGTGATTCCGGTGGAAGCTGCCTGGGCGAAGGGCGTCTATCACCTGTACGTCGTGCGCGTGCAGGACCGCCAAGCGCTCCTTGCGTATTTGTCGGAAGGGGGAATCGGCGCCGGTATTCACTATCCTATTCCTCTTCACCTGCAGAAGGCCTACCAGCACCTGAACTACAAGAAGGGTGATTACCCGGTGACTGAGCGCGTCGCGGCGGAAATTGTGTCGCTGCCGATGTTCCCGCAAATGACGAATGAGCAAGTGGATGAAGTTGCGAAGAGAGTGAAAGAATTTGCAGGTGCGCGCATTTCTTCCTTTCTTCACTAGAAGCTATTGCACAACCCTCCGTAAGACGATCATGAAGCAGGCGATATGAAAGAACGCGCGATAGATCGTGAGCGAGCGGTCGTAGCGCACGACCAAGCGGCGGAAGTTTCCGCGCCAGGCGTTAGTGCGTTCGACGATCCAGCGACGCCGGTACCGCCGCAGCGCTCGGCCATCTTGCGTCGCCGGTTTCTTGCGGTTGGAGCGATGCGGCGCGATCAATGCGATTCCGCGCCGTGCCAGCCGCTCGCGCAACGGATCGCTGTCGTAGGCTTTGTCGGCGATCACCCGCATCGGTTTCTGCCGAGGACGCCCTGCACGAGGACACCGACTTACGCGGATCGTCGCGAGCGTGGTTTCCGCGAGCCGGACTTCCGCCGGGGATGCACAGTGAAGGTAGTTTCCCAGAGGAAGACCGCGGCCGTCGACCACCACCATCCACTTCGTCGCCTTGCCCCGCTTGGTTTTTCCGACTCCGCAGCCCCTTTTTTCGCGGGAGCAAAACTCCCGTCCAAGAACGATTCGCTCCACTTTAATTGCTGGCGTTCGTTCAATTCGCTTAGAAACGCGCGCCAGACTTTCATCCAGACACCCTGCTCCTCCCAGTCCCGCAGCCGCCGCCAGCAGGTCGAGGGATGCGGGTACTCCTCGGGCAAGTCCTGCCAGCGGGCCCCGCTCCGCAGAACCCACAAAATGCCCTCCAGCACGCGACGGTTCGCGATCCACGGACGGCCACCCTTGCGGTGTTTGCGCGGTTTTGGAAGCAAGGGAGCGATTTTCTTCCACTGCACTTCCGTCAGCAACGGACCCGACCGGGCCATCGGCCCTCCTTCGGCGCTGCTGACTTTGCTTATCTCTCATCTGAGAAAACTCAACTACCTTCTTTTCAGGAGCCTGTACTAGGTTATGCAACAGCTTCTAGGCTGATCAACACTGCCCCGACAACGAGTGCGCTGCACGTAACTCTATGCTATCCGTAACGATGCCCCGATTGGATCGATTCATCACTTTGTATTTGTACTCGCCGCTGGTGCGTTTCATCGGACGCACCAGAAGCGAGTGTGTGCCGATTCTCACGTATCACAGTATTTCGAACAACCTATTCGGGCAGTCTCATCCGTACTATCAGATCAACACAGCTCCAGAAGTGTTTTCGAGACAGATGAGATGGCTCAAAAGCCAGGGATACCAAGGGATTCACCTTTCGGACATGCTCGCCGGACTTGCTTCCGGACAGGATATGTCGAATCGTCTGGTCATCACGTTCGATGATGGGTATCGGGACTTTTTCACGGAAGGGTTTGCTGTCATGAAGCAGTGTGGGTTTACTGCGACGGTATTTCTGGTGACGGACCGGATTCGAAAGACGCCAATGCGATTTGAAGGCGTGGATTACCTGACATGGCAAGACGTTCGCGAGTTACATGGACAAGGGATTCGATTCGGATCGCGTACGGTGACCCACCCAGATCTCCGCTCCATGGAACCAGACCAGATCGATTACGAATTGGGTTATTCGAAGGAAGTTATCGAGCAGGAACTTGGAGATGCGGTGGAATCGTTCTCCTACCCTTTCCCTTTTCCGGAGGAAGACCGGGACTTCGCCAGATTCATTGGAGACACGCTTGAAAATCAGGGCTTCAAGAATGGCGTTTCCAGCATCATCGGCAGGGCCCATCGCCGCAGCAACCGATTCTCTCTACCGCGCATACCGATCAACTCCTGGGACACGCCCGAACTGCTGAAGGCCAAGCTCCTCGGCGCTTACGATTGGATGCATGTGCCGCAACTTGTGAAGAAATTCATCTTTCACAACGTTACGCTGATGGAACGCGACGCACGTATAGATTCAACAGACGCAGGATGAACTTGAGAACGATGCGATTGAACTTCAGGATACGCAGGCTATTGCCTTCGAGGATCAAACTGTCGTGAACACCGCAGTCGAATCAAGACGGTCCTCTAAAATGAAGATCTGGATCGATCTTGACAATTCGCCTCACGTTCCTTTTTTCATACCGATCAAGAGGGAACTTGAGCAACGTGGCTATGACGTGGTGCTGACTGCGCGCGATGCTTATCAGGTTTCAGAGTTGGTGGATTTTTATGGCTTGAACTGCAGGAAAATAGGGCGCCATTTCGGGAAGAACAAATTTTTGAAAGTACTGGGAGTTGTAACTCGCGCGCTACGTCTGGTTCCATTTTTAATAAAGGAGCGGCCGAACCTGGCGGTTTCCCACGGTTCTCGCGCGCAGGTTCTGGCGTCCTCCCTCCTTGGGATCAAGAGTATCGTTCTAGCTGACTATGAATTTGTGCAGGATTTGGTGCTCTTCCGCCCGTCTTGGGTTATTGTTCCCGATATCATTCCAGATGAATCCGTCGGGCCTAGAAAGAATCACCTTCTAAAGTATCGGGGCATCAAAGAAGATGTGTATGTCCCTTCCTTTAAGGCCAACCCCTCGATGAGAAACGAGCTCGGGTTGACGGATCAAGATATGGTTGTTGCGGTCCGGCCGCCGGCGAGTGAGGCCCATTACCATCGGCCTGAGAGCGACGAGCTTTTCTCCGTCGTGATGGAATACCTGAATTCGCAGCCGAATATCAAGATCGTTCTGCTTCCACGGAATGCACGCCAGGAAGCCGAGGTACGCCAGAAATGGCCGGATCCAATATCCCAACGCCGGGTCATCATCCCGGAGCGCGTCGTGGATGGCCTTAATTTGATCTGGTTTTCCGATTTCGTTGTGAGTGGCGGCGGCACGATGAATCGTGAAGCTGCAGCCTTAGGTGTCCCTGTGTACAGCATCTTTCGCGGGAAAATAGGAGCCGTGGATCGCTATCTTTCCGAACAGGGCCGGCTGACTCTGATCGAGAGCCCACAGGATGTTTCTTCAAAAATCAAACTCGCACGCCGAAACGGAATTGGTGCATTCCAAAGCAATAATCGCCCTGCGTTACAAAACATCCTAGATTTCATTGTTGCCATCGTCGAATCAAGAAATCCGAAGCTCTCTTCATCGCCGTCTGCCCTTTGAAGCTGCGAGCCATCCAATAGCTGTCGAGAATGCGAAAACAAATTATCCTGGACAGAACCATGAAAATCATGACCATCGTTGGTGCAAGGCCAAATTTCATGAAGGCTGCTCCGATCATCGCCGCGATCAACGCGCATAACCGGAAAATCAGGAAAGACACGGCTGCGGAAGGTCATGGGACCGCAGTACAACTTCAACATGCGCTCGTCCATACAGGACAACACTACGATGAGATCATGTCCGGTTCTTTCTTCAGCGATCTCGGTCTTCCCAAGCCCGATGTCCACTTGGGAATTGGTTCCGGCACACATGCGGCGCAAACTGCCGAGATCATGAAGAAATATGAAGAAATTGTGATGACCGAGAAGCCCCACGTTGTAATTGTTGTTGGCGACGTGAACTCCACAATGGCTTGTGCCTTGGTTACTTCCAAGGTCTCGTTTGATAGTGTCGGTACCCGACCCTTGATTGCGCATGTGGAAGCGGGATTACGTTCATTTGATCGCACGATGCCAGAGGAGATCAACCGGATTGTGACCGATCACGTCTCTGACCTGTTGTTTGTTACCGAAGAGAGCGGGTTGACAAACTTGAACCGAGAGGGAATTTCGCCGGAAATCATCCACTTTGTTGGCAACACGATGATTGACTCATTGCTCGCCTTCAAAGGCAAGGCAGATTCCTCAACTAAACTGGATGAGCTGGGGCTCAGGTCACAACCTGGGCAAAATGGCGAGAGCAAAAAGGTGGCGCGATATGCCCTTCTTACGCTGCACCGGCCCGCCAACGTCGACAATCGAGACTCGCTCCAGAACATTTTTGCTGGCCTTCAGGAATTGGGGAAAGACTGCCCCATCATTTTCCCAGTTCATCCGCGTACGCAGAAACGCATAAGGGAATTTGGAATGAATCTGGATGCCAACGAGAACGCAGACAATCTTCCTTGTGCCCCTCAAGAATCCCGTGGAGGAATCATCCTGACCGATCCTCTAGGGTACTTGGATTTTCTCTGCTTAATGAAGAATACATCAATTGTCGTCACAGATTCCGGAGGCATTCAGGAAGAAACCACATGCCTCGGCATCCCGTGTGTCACCGTCCGCGACAACACCGAGAGGCCGGTTACCGTGGAGAAGGGCACAAACATCATTGCGGGTACAAGCCGGGAAGGTATTCGCGCTGCGATTCGCACGCAATCGCAGAGAAAAGCAAGAGTAAGTGTTCCCCTGCATTGGGATGGCAAGGCAGCCACGCGTATCGTGGAAGTGTTGGTACGAGTAGCGGCCAACCAAAAACGCTCTCTGCGATCAGCCGGGGTTTAACAGCGGGACCTCCTAGGTCACATGGCCATTACGAAAAGCTCGAAACCCGAACTCAATCTGAGCGACGCACTCCTCAGGCTTTTGGCATATTGCCGTCAAAACGGTTGGGCCGGTCACGATCCGTACGATGCCTTGAACAGCAAGTTGTTTAGTACCTTTCCGGTTCTCGACACAAGGATCCCGCGAATCGTGATGACGCAAGCGCTCAAGCTGAGCCCGGTGAATATGCGCGGCATGCTTGGGATTCCCAAGACACAAAATCCCAAGGCGCTGGCAGTATTTCTCTCCGCATTCTTGAATGTTCCTTCGGGGTATCTTTCCGATCGAGAAGACCTTATCAAGAATATGATTGGCTTAATCGTCGCGAAAAGGTCTCCTGACGTCCCCTATTGGTGCTGGGGCTACAGTTTTCCATGGCAGACCAGGAACGAGGTAGTGCCCACGGGAGCCCCGAATCTGGTTTGCACAACCTTCGTGGCCTTAGCGCTGATGGATGCCTATGACCGGATCGGCGATTCCAGGTGTCTTGAGATGGCCTTGAGCGCCGCAGAGTACATCGCAAACGAGCTGTACTGGACCGGAGGAAGCACGGTTGCCGGTTTCAGTTATCCGCAACCTCTAGTCCGGAGTGAAACCCACAACGCCAACTTGCTCGCCGCCAGTTTGTTGTGCCGCGCGTACAGGTACACGGCGGAAGAAAAATTCCTGGGATCCGCGCTCCGGGTTGTCCGTTACTCGGTCTCTAAGCAGCGCGCTGATGGCTCGTGGCTCTATGGAGAGGCGTCATCACAGCGTTGGATTGACAACTTTCATACCGGATACAATCTTCGCGCGTTGCAGTCCATTTGCCGGTATGCCGAAACAACCGAGTTCGAATCCTGTATCCGGCGCGGCTTCGAATTCTACCGAGCTCACTTTTTCCGCGAGGATGGTGCCGTCCGATACTTTCATGATCGCAGTTATCCTGTAGACATTCACTGTGTGGCAGAAAGCATCATCACTCTACTGACGTTCAAAGATATTCAACCGGACAATGTGGCGTTGGCCCATTCGGTAATCCGTTGGGCTATGATTCATATGTGGGATGATCGGGGCTTCTTTTACTATCGAGTGTTGCGGTCTTACACAATCCGGACTTCCTATATGAGATGGTCCCAGGCATGGATGTTACTGGCAATGTCCATGCTCCTGTGCGAAACGAGCGCGCAGGCGCCGAGCCGGCAGGTTCAGAATTTGCCAGCCTTCTCGAGAGCAGATTGAGTTGTTTACGATTGATATGCGACGTTCATCTGGCACAGGCCCCAGTAGACTATCTGTGACGTTCGACGCAGGGCGGCGATGATCAACTGCATATTTACGTTAGATTATGAGCTTTACGGCAACGGTACGGGCTCACTGAACGAATTGGTATACGAACCGGCGAAGAGACTCCAGGAAATATTTCAGAAATGGAATGCGCGATTCGTCAACTTTATCGAGGTTGCCGAACTGCGTCAGATTGACATCCGCGGCACCGACCCGGGCATTAGCGATGTTAAGCGTCAGATTCAGGAACTCTATAACGAGGGGATTGAGATCGGACTGCACCTCCACCCGCAGTGGTGCAACGCGCGTCACGAAAAGGGCCAGTGGATCCTGGACTATGATGAATACAATCTCTGTACGTTGTCTCGAGCGAGGATCTCTCAAATAGTTGAGGAGTCACTTGCCTATCTCCGCGAAGCTGTCGGCCAATCTAGTTTCACCCCCACTTCCTTTCGAGCGGGAAACTGGTTGTTCCAACCCACCGAGACTGTTGCAAGTATTCTTGCAGAAAATGGGATACGGATCGACTCCTCTGTTTTCAAGGGAGGGTTGCAGCACAACAATACACTGGATTACCGCCCTGCAATGCGAAACGGGTATTACTGGCCCTTTGGCCGCGACGTGAATGAGCCGGATTCAACCGGCCAATGGATTGAGGTGCCAATCTACACGGAGATGGTGCCGTTCTGGGAAATGCCGTCGTCGAAACGTCTCGCGTTCACAGGCGGAGTCGCCATGAACGCGCGAAGCGCTAGACAGAAACTGAATCGAGCCCTCGACTTACTTCGGCTGTGGTATCCCCGGAAGTTAGACTTTTGCCGCATGACGCTCAGCGAGCTGACGTCCACGTTGGAAAGGATTGTGCGTGTGGACCGGGAGACACCTGACGTATACAGGCCGATCGTTGCGATCGGGCACACAAAGGATCTGACCGATCCGCAAACGGTGGATGCCTTCCTTTCATTCCTGCGTGAAAAACAAATCGCGGTTTCTACATTCGAGGGCGCGTACTCGAAGCTGTTACGAGAAACTCCGCAAACGGCATCGGCAAACTGACGTCTGCGGCGCGCAAATGAATGTCTAAAAAGCTGTCAGGTTCCAAAGCCTAGCTCAAATGAAAACTGATTCGACCGAATTCGCATCGTCGGGACCGATCCTGGACCTGAGTGCAAACCTCCGATATGTGGTGATAACGCCTGCGAGAAACGAGGCCACCTCGATCGAGCAAACGATCAAGGCCGTGGTGGCACAGACTCTTCGGCCGGTCAGATGGGTTATTGTCAGCGATGGTTCGACGGACGGTACGGATCAAATCGTGGCGAAATACACGGCGGGGCATGAATGGATTGAGTTGGTGCGAATGCCTGAACGCACGGAGCGCGATTTTGCGGGCAAGGTAAATGCATTCAACGCCGGCTATGCGCGCATCGCAGGCCTGGCCTACAACGTAATCGGCAATCTTGACGCGGATATCACCATGGACGAAGAATATTTCAATTTTCTTCTGAAAAAGTTTTCCGAAAACCCCCGGTTGGGTGTCGCGGGAACACCTTTCAGAGAAGGACAGCGTCAATACGATTACCGCTTCTCGAGTATCGAGCACGTGTCTGGGGCTTGCCAATTGTTTCGCCGCGAGTGCTTCGAAGACATTGGCGGATACGTGCCCATTACCATCGGTGGAATCGATCTGGTCGCTGTACTGACGGCGCGGATGAAGGGCTGGCAAACAAGATCGTTTCCCGAAAAATGTTGTATGCATCACCGAAAGATGGGGACCGCAAAACGCAGCACTCTGGCAGCCTCCTTCAAGGGAGGTCAAGGTGACTATATGTTGGGGACGCATCCTGTGTGGGAGATCTTTCGATGCATCTATCAGCTGTCGGCACCCCCGGTTCTGTTAGGCGGGAGCCTGCGACTTGCTGGGTTCTTCTGGGGACTTGTGACGGGAGTCGAGAAGGTAGTTCCAGACGATCTCGTGAAATTCCGCAGGGCCGAACAAATGCGCAGGCTCCGCGATTTTATTAAGAGAGTGATTACTCTAGGACTTTCAAACCCACAAGCGACTGAACTTTTGCCCAATAAAGGAAGGCAGCCGTGAATCGCGTGCTATGCAACTGCTTTCAAGAACGGCGATCAAGAAAAGTCTCCAAAAAACGTTCTGGGTCTACCTGACCAAGAATTTCTTTGTCACAAGCCCGGATGATTTCACAAAGGTTGAACCAATCTTAGGATGCAAATGTCTGCCGATTACGATGGAAAACTACCATCGAGTGCGGGACTTCCGAGACGAAAGCCGAGTTTCGGAGTATCGCGCGAAACTGGTTCACAGAGAAATAGGCTTCTTTGCAGAATTTGACGGGAAAATGGTAGGCAGCATTTGGGCCACAGTTAACGATGCCGGTGTCCCAGCGGTTGTAAGAACCTATATGAGACTGATGCCCAACGAAGCGCTTGTTCACGACATTGTGACAGGCGAAGAATTTCGAGGAATGGGAATGGGGCCATTCATGTTGGGGAACATTTGCGCTGTCTTGTTGGGCGAATTCGCAGTGAACAAAATCGTCATCGATGTCAACGTCAGGAACAGACCTTCTCTGCGGATGATGGATAAAGCCGGCTTACAGGCCCATCAGAAAATGCTTTCAGTTTCGGCATTCGGAAAACTAGTGTTGCAGAAGCTTTTGAGACAGTATCGTTGAGTCTTACGATGCGGACTTCCTACACGCGGATCATTTGTCAGTCCCTGATTTGCAAGGCCAGTAGATCGGGGAACGGTACCGCTTAATGCACGAGAGGATTTATCGATGGCAAAACACAGCGAAAGCTCGGCTGCACCATGTTCTGCGTCGCTGCCTCAGCCAGCAACGACGGAATGAACTTAAAAAGTGGCAGCGATCCGCACGAAAGCGGATGGCCAAGGCTCTCACTCTGCTGCATGGCAGCTACTCAGCGAAAGAGATTATAGACAACCTAAAAATCAGGATCCCCAAAGACGCTCAGATCCTGATGGTGCATAGCTCGTATGATCGGCTGTTGCCGATGTACAAAGGCGGCCCAAAGGATTTGATCGATGAGCTAGTGGCCTTTTGCGGGAAAGATCGGACCTTGGTCATGCCCGCATTCGTTCTCGGTGGTCGGCTTTACGACAAGAAGCAGTATTTCAGTACGAACGCCTTCAATGTCAACAAGACTCCATCAGAGATGGGACTACTTACAGAGGTTTTCCGGAGAACTCCCGGCGTGATGAGAAGCTTGCATCCCACGCATAGTATTTGTGCAATCGGGCCGCTGGCTCCGGAGCTCACTGCGACACATCACTTGGCTTCCACTCGGACGGGAGAGGGAACACCGTTTGGGGTTATGACGAAGAAGCCTACAGCCATCGTAGGCCTAGGTATTGAGTATTACAGGTGCGTAACGCACACGCATACTGCGGAGGATATTCTCGGCGATGAGTTCCCCGTGAAGTTCCAGCCGGAATCAATCCCAGTAGAATTGATCGATTGGCAAGGAACGAAGGCCCGGTATAATTTGGTGATTCCCCAGGCTTTGAAGCCACTGGACAATACCCTCTTGCGGACTCTCCTTTCCGAACGTGAGCTAGTCGAATGGACCTTTCGTGGTACCGCAATGTTCGTAACAATGGCAGGCCTGGTCACGGAGCGGCTGATTGAAGCGGCGCGAAAAGGAATCACCGTTTACGGGTAACCGTTTTGACTGAAGGTCTCAATCAAGGCACACCCAAAATGACGGACATGCGTATCGCGCTGCTCTCCAGTTGCACCATCGAACTTCTGCAAAAACCTTTTGCTGCCGCTCTCGAAGCTCGCGGAATTCACCCCTCGTTTGTCATTGGCGGATTCGGGCAGTTTCGGCAGGAGGTATTGAACGCGAGTTCAGCGCTGTACGTGCATGACCCGGCGGTAATCCTTCTTTATTTGGACGCTAGTGACCTTTTCCGGGAACTCCTGGAAAATCCCTTCGCTTTCTCTGCGGAGGCGCGCCACGAACTCGCACTTCGCTGCGCTGACGACGTGGTTGCCTTGGCTGAGACCCTGGCAGAGCAGCTGCCTCAAGCGACCCTGCTGCTGAATACCACGGCGATCGACCCCCGCAATACGCTTGTGGGGCTCGAGTACAACTCCGAATATGGAATTCAAGACGTGATGAACGCGTATAACGCGGAACTCTCTGCTCTCGCGCGCCGGATAAAAACGACGGTAATAGTCGACGTGGCGTCGCTCGCGGCTGAAATTGGCTTCGAGAGGTGGCATGATTCGCGCATGTGGTACCTGGCACGCTCACCTTGGAGCCGGCAGGCGTTGCAGGCGCTCGCGGATCGCTATGCGACGACGATCTCCGCCCGGTTCGGCCGCAACCGGAAGTGCGTGGTGCTGGATTTGGATAACACGTTATGGGGCGGGGTTGTTGGCGAGGACGGCTTGGAAGGCTTGCGGCTAGGCGAGGACGGAATCGGTCGTGCGTATGTGGAATTTCAGCTCGAGCTGCTGAACCTCCATCGCAAAGGTGTTTTACTGGCAATCTGCAGCAAAAACAATCCAGAGGATGCGTTGGGAGTCATTCGCCGTCACCCGGCTATGCGATTGCGCGAGGAGCACTTCGCAGCTTTGCGTATCAACTGGGAAGATAAGGGCGCGAATCTGCGAGAGCTGGCTGAGGAGCTAAACATCGGTCTCGATAGCTTCGTGTTCTTGGATGACAATCCAGCCGAACGTTCTTGGATTCGTCAAAGTGCCCCGGAGGTCCTAGTGCCAGACTGGCCGGCCGATCCCGCTGAATACAAAATTGCTCTGCTCGAACTTTCGAGCAACCATTTTTGCAAGCTCGCAATTACAGCAGAAGACCGCCAACGCGGACATGCGCACCTCGCGCAGGCGGAGAGACGGAAGCTCGCAACTGCGTCGGCTTCACTTGACGATTTTTATCGCACGCTGCAGATGCGCGCCCGAATTGGCCTCGCGGACTCGTTCACCATTCCTCGCATTGCACAGCTCACTCAAAAAACGAATCAGTTTAATCTGACAACGCGCCGTTATACCGAGGCAGAGATCGCCGCCATTGGCCGGGACACCGACTGCGTCATCTGGTGGTTGGAACTGTCCGACCGCTTTGGGCCCAGCGGCATCGTCGGCGTGCTCATCCTGAAGCGGCAGTCGCCAGACACGTGGCTCATTGATACGTTCCTGTTGAGCTGCCGCGTTATGGGGCGCACAGCAGAAAATGCTTTTCTGGCAGCGGTCGCCCGTGAGCTCGGTGCGGCCAGGCTAATTGGAGAATTCAGACCTACTGCCAAAAATGTTCCAGTCCGGGATCTATATTCACGGCTGGGTTTTCAGCTGCTACATCGTGTCCAGGACGGCGAATTGTGGGAGCTGAATTTGGCTAACGCACCATTGGAAACACCGGCATGGTTTGAGATAGACATCGTGCGCAGTGGCATAGCCGCAGGTTGATGACTGGAAAGCTGGGTGTGCGAAACTGATTCCGTTGCGCTCGCGACCGAGAGATGCTGAGTCCAGTGAGCGAGAAAGAGTATTCGGTGGACACGTTCGAAGAGATACGAACAATCATTTCGGCCAACCTGAATGTGCCGGCGGATAAGATTCACCCTGATTCGAAGGCTTCGGATTTCTCCGAATGGGACTCCTTGCGGCATCTCGTACTCGTCATGGATATCGAGCAGAAGTTTGACGTTAAATTCTCTTTTGCGGAAATCGCAGGGTTCGATTCCGTAGAGAAAATTGTGTCGATTATTCAGGAACGAGTCAAAACATGACCGCCCCATTGTCAGTCAACCCAGCCGCACTCCAGACTGCGCTGGACGGTCTCAAACGTCGAAACCCAGGTCAAAAGCCGCTCACCAACTACTTCCTCCAACGCCTGGATAGTGTTGAGAATCTACGAATGTTCGAATCGGAAAAAAGTCTGTGTTTTTTTTTCGATGAATGGGATTTTGCGAGGCTCCATTTTTACACATTCGACGCCGCCAGCCTTGCGACGGAGTTACAGACGCTGAACTGGCCGTCCATTGTGGTTGTAGATTGGATCTCAAAAGAAGGTCCTGCGTCCGCAGACATGTTGCTTAGCAGTTCGGGTTTTCATCTTCACGCCATTTATGACCGCATGTTTTGCCGTAATTTGAGACGCGAGAGCCCAAGCACGCCCACGCAAATGGCGAGTGATAATGACACGGATGCGATCCATTACTCGCTGCTGCGGGTGTTCGACAAGTATGCCGACCACATCATTTCGGTTAAAGAGCTGCGTCAATTGATCGGTCAGAGGCAAGTGGTCGTCACTCGCGACCCGCAGGGCAAAATCGATGGATTTGCGATCTTCCCGATCAGCGGACAAAGTTTTCATTTCAACTTTCTGTATAACAGCGGTGGTCCTGCGCAATTGGCTCACCTGCTGGGGAGTTTCTACGGGGCCTTGTCGGAGCGCGGCGTACAATCTGGAGTTGGTTGGGTTCGGCGGATGCGCCCCCAGGTCTTAAGACTCCATCAGTCATTTGGTTGGAAGACGGATGGATTGGTGGACTACATTTACCTGAGGTAAGGAGCGGGAAGCGAGTTTGCAGTCCCTTACTTTCTGAATGCAAATCAACGTACTTGAATATTTCGTGAAAACGGCAGAGCGCTGGCCATCGAAGGTCGCCGTTGCGGATGCTCAGCGGGAATGGAGCTTTGAGTATCTCAGCCGGCGCGCGGAGGCGATCGCTCGGCAGATTGTGACGCTTTCCAATGCCACGAATCAGCCCATCGCAGTCTATCTCCCGAAGACAAACGAAGCGATCGCTTCGATCTTGGGCGTTCTATTCAGCGGCAATTGCTACGCACCGCTGGACGTCAGGGCGCCCGTCAGCAGGACTCAGACAATCTTAGGCCAACTGGAGCCTATTCTTATCTTGACAACGCGGGAGCTCGGGGCGCAGTTGCAGAGTGAGTGTAGTGACCCACTTCGCTTCCTCATTTTGGATGATGTGCAGAATAACGAGGGAGTGATTCCAGATCGCTGGCAACAGTCTATTGACACAGATCCCGCGTACATCATTCACACGTCCGGATCGACAGGAAAACCGAAGGGGGTCGTGATCACGCATCGCGGCGTAATTGATTATATTGAATGGGCTCGCGATACGTTCAAAATCGACGAACACTGCGTAATCGGCAACCAGGCCCCGCTGATCTTCGATAATTCGACTCTTGATCTCTACCTTTGCTTTGCCTGCGGAGCAACTCTGCATTTGACCCCGGAGGAGCTCTTCCTCTTCCCCGTGCGCTTGCTGGAATACCTGGCCGAGAAGTCCATCAATTTCATCTTCTGGGTACCATCAATCATGGTTGCGGTCGCAGATAAGAGTGTCCTCGAGCGTGTCAAGGATCTTCGACTGGAAAAGATCCTGTTTGCTGGAGAAGTCATGCCAGCCAAGCATCTTAACGCTTGGCGTGCGCGCTTCCCAAACTCTTTATTTGCAAATTTGTATGGACCGACCGAAATCACTGTCGATTGCTCGTATTACATTGTCGACCGCGATCTTGGCGATGACGAGCCGGTCCCTATCGGCCGGGCGTGTCGCAATTCGGATATCCTAATCCTGAATGAGAGGAATGAAGCTTGTCAGGTAGGGGAACGAGGCGAACTATGTGTTCGAGGCAGTTCGCTCGCCGCAGGCTATTGGAACCAGCCCGCCCAGACAGCCGCCGCGTTCGTTCAAAACCCCCTAAACCCGCATTACCCCGAACTGATTTATCGGACTGGTGACTTGGTCTTTACCAACGAAAAAGGCGAAATCATCTATGTGGGGCGTAAAGACTTTCAAATAAAGCATATGGGCTACCGAATTGAACTCGGCGATATCGAACATTTCGCCCTGCAAGTTCCGGGCATTCGGAATAGTTGCGTCCTCTATCATATGGGGAAGAAAGAGATCGTCCTTGTATATGAGGCCGACGCTAATATTGATCCGGGTTTTATCCGCACCGAACTTGGTCGGAACCTGCCGAAGTATATGTGGCCCACCGTGTTCCGGTTCCGTCCCGAGCTACCGCGTACTCCGAATGGCAAGATCGATCGGCAGCAATTAACGACAGAATACGGGAAATGACCATGGACAACATTGTCGCCATTCTGAAAAACATTCGACCCGAGTTTGACTACGCAGGTGTCGATGATTTCTTTGCGCGAGGTATGCTTGATTCCTTCGACTTGACGGTATTGGTTTCGTCCTTGGAGGAGCGCTTTGGCATTTCCGTTGATGGCGTAGACATCGTGCCGGAAAACTTCCGCAGTACGGAAGCAATTGCTTCGTTGCTTAGGAAATATGGAGCGACAACTTAACGCAGCATTGAATCCGCACCTTAATTCAGACCGCGAGAGTGCCCCCGGTGAGCAGAAGAGAGAACCGCATGCCCGCGTCGCACACAAGAGTCATCTTACCATCTGAAGCCGGTACGCAGCGTTCGGACAGTGCTGCCTATCCGCCAGACTTGACGTACCAGCGCCGCGAGCCTGTTCGGGGCGGACTTCTCGTTGTAAATGCTGACGATTGGGGACGAGACACGGAGACCACGGACAGGATGTTTGAATGCGTCCTTCACGGGTCTGTCTCTTCGGTGAGCGCGATGGTTTTCATGGAGGATTCGGAGCGGGCGGTGGCGATAGCTCGTGAGCGAGGGATCGATGCTGGGCTTCACCTGAATTTTACGACGCGGTTGTCAGCGCCAAACTGCCCTAGTCAGCTCGCGGAACGCCAGCAAGAAATCGCTGCATATTTGCTTCGGCGCCGGCTTAATCGGATGGTTTTCCATCCTGGACTTATGGGTTCCTTCGACTATGTCGTGAAATCTCAAATTGACGAGTTCTGTCGCTTGTACGAGGTGTTGCCGGACCGAATCGATGGCCACCATCACATGCATCTCTGCGCTAATGTACTTTTCGCGAGACTACTTCCGCCTGGGACTCTTGTTCGGAGAAACTTCTCATTCCAACCTGGAGAGAAGAACTTGGTGAATCGCCTGTATCGCAAAGCCGTGGACCACAGGCTGGCCCGACGCCACCGCGTCGTTGATTTCTTGTTTTCGTTAACACCTCTCGAACCTAAAGGGCGTCTGGAACGGATTCGGTCCCTCGCGCGCCAGTTCACCGTCGAGGTCGAAACACACCCTGTGAACGCAGACGAATATCGCTTCCTTAAAGGAGACGAGGTTGCCCGCTGGACCGAGGATATCCCGATTGCACCTCGTTTCACTATACCAGGAGAAGAAACTTTATGAACCAGCCTCAATGTTTATCCATTGTGATGCCTGCCTACAACGAACGGGACACGCTCGAGACCGTGGTCCAGAGAGTCCTGAAGGTTCCTCATCTTCTCGAGGTGGTGATTGTTAACGATTGTTCTAGCGACGCCACGGGCAAGGTGGCCGAACAACTGGCTCGTCTGCATCCAAAGATCAAGGTGCTACACCACGCATCGAACCGCGGAAAGACAGAAGCCTTAAAAACCGGCTTCACGAGCACTCGAGGCGACATCGTGATCGTGCAGGACGCTGACTTAGAGTACGATCCCTCGGATATCGCGGAAGTGATTTCCCCCATTCTCGCTGGTGAGGCCGACGTTGTTTACGGATCGCGTTTCCTAGTTCGTAGGACTGCGCGGGTGTTGTACTTCTATCACTATCTTGCCAACAAGGGACTAACCTTCCTTTCGAACCTTTTCACGAATGTAAACTTGACCGACGTCGAGACTGGATACAAAGCCTTTAGGGGCGACATCATCCGCGAGATGAGAATCACGAGTAGTGGTTTCGGATTCGAGATTGAGGTTACAGCTAAGGTCGCCAAACTAGGCTGCCGCCTCTACGAAGTACCGATCTCGTACTATGGCCGGACTTACGAAGAAGGAAAGAAGATCGGTGCAAAGGATGGCATTGCTGCACTTTGGTACATTGTCAAGTTCAATTTATTCTGCGGTTTGAAAAATTCGTATCGCCAGTTGCCTGCGTTCGGTACGACTCTTTTACCGAGTGTGGAACGCGAAGATTTCAATCGGCTTAGCGAGAAGAGTGTGACGCTTGCAAAGTAAAGATGGCACGCTGCGGCCCAAACTGGCACGGAAGCAGAACGAGCGTAATTCAATTCTTTCGAAGAGGGTTTCTCCAGCTTGTCGGGAAATCCTCGGGAAACAAGTGACCTTATAATGCTGTCTCAAATAGAGCTGAAATCGAACGAGGAAAGGTGTGTAACTCGAGTGGTTGAAGCGGCCAACGTCAACGTGGTCCGGCCGCGCACCAGTGATTATTATCGAGCAATAGTTTTGGCATTCGTCCTTTGTGGAGTGTTTACGCTAACGGGTTTGCTTGTTCCACCATCACTGTCGCATGACGCGGGGTGGGGGATGCAAGAGTGGCGGACCCTTGCGGCGGGCGGACCAATCAACACCATAATCAGCGCGGACCCGAAAGACATCTCTCGCGATCAGGCCAGACTTGTAACCTGGTGGAGTCCGGGTCAGTATGTGATTCCCGGTATTTTCACTCTGCTGGGCGTTCGGCTTGGCGCGGCGCTCACCATTACGGCCGCCGTTTCTCTACTGTTCTGCCTTCTGGGGTGGATTTATGTTGCCAAACACTTCGCGCTTAGCCCCAGAACAGCAATCCTGGTGGTGTTACTCATTGCCACCTTTCGATATTCGACCCTACCCTTTGGCATTTACAATGGCGGCGAAATTCTTTTGCAAGGTATTACGCCGTGGCTCATCCTGACGGGTGCGCGTGTTCCAGTCATGGGCGCACTCCGAGCCGCTGGACTGGTGTTCTTTGTGATTTGGATTGCCTTCTTTGCAAAACTAACCGGAGTAATGGTCGCCAGCGCAGCTCTCATTGCGGGCTCTGTGGAGGCCCTCATACGTTTGCGGCGACTCACCACTGGCATGGTAGCGGGCGCTTTTGGGGCTATTCTTGCTTTGGGATCACTCTATGTTGTGTGGTTTTCGCGCGGCTCAACCCCCGCAAGCGGGGCCGGATGGTCTTTTCGCTCTAGTGATGTTTTTTTCGCGCTGGCTGCGCCGTGGGGAGCCGCGATTTCATGGGGGGATATGCTGATGGCGTTACTGCGGCGCTCAACACTGGGTGATCCAATCGAAGGTCAGCTATCCGCCACCTTTCTATGGTTACTCCTGCCACCCGTAGTCGTCTTCGTGACGGTGCTCGTGAAGGGTTGGAAACAGCGCACTGGCGACGAGAACCTGGCCAGACTGTTGGTTATCACGGCGACGTTTTATGTCGTCTGTGCATTGGCCATGAGCGCGATCTTCTTGCACGGTGGGGACGTAAGTTTGGAAGAGCGGCACCTGCGTTCGGCCGGAATGTTGATTCTCCTGTGTGTCCTGGTAGTGGCCGGGCGTCTGCCACGGAAATCCGTGAGTCTATTAGCCGTAGGTGCGCTTTGCGGTGTTACGACCTTATTCGGTTGTTTTGCCTTTGCTCATCGTGCCTGGTCCACGAAATACGGAGAGATCGATCACTACAGCCGAACAGTTCAAGCCAGCATCGATAGGAGCGCCATCGAGTTTGTTAGGACCGCATTCGCGCGTGAGGGCCGCGACGCCCTTTTTGTTCTCCCCTCACCGGACGCCGCTTGTGCGCTTCTGCCAGCCGCTCGGATTTTGTCAAACCATATCGAGTTCGACTCCGAAGCAACCATTGCGGCACGGACGTTTCACGGCAAAGTCCGACGTCTCTATGTGATTATGCCGACGCACATTGCTGAGAGCACCAAAGGGATCCTGACCTTGAAGGAGTTCACTGATTATCCTGTCGATCTCTGGGAAAGGCACATTTTTGATAAGACCACGGTGTTTGTTCAAGGAGCGTCGGACGTAGTTGCACTTGGGCATTCGTAGATATTCGTCTGTCCCTGGTTTCCCGGTACCGCATGCCACCGACGACCGTCCTTGTAGGATTTGCCGAGGCTATGTCAGCTCCTGAAACAGTGTGGAGCCTCGTGGATGCTGGTTTTCGCGTAGTTGCTTTTGCGCGCAAGGGACGAGCGTCAGCTTTACGCCATAGTCGGCATGTCGTCTGCCATGAGATCTGCGCACCAGAGGCAAACCTGCAGGAGGCCCTTTCGGATTTGCACTCCCTGATGAATTCCCTCAGCGCGCATGCTACTAATGATACTCAGCTCATACTCTTTCCACTGGATGATAAGGCAGTCTCGCTTTGCAGCAAGATGCATGTCGAGAATCCCTGGCTCAAGGCGGGACCTGAAGGTGGCAGTGCAGATCTCGCGCTAGACAAGAATTTGCAACTCGAGGCGGCGCGTGCTGCTGGGTTTAACGTGCCCAAGACGGTGTTGGCCCACACAGCGCAAGACCTGTTTGATTTTGGCGCAGATGAGCCATATCCCATTATCTTGAAGTCTTGTTATTGTGTCCCCGAATATCAAGGGCGCGTGTACTCATGCCGGAAATGGATTTGCGCTAATCGGATCGAATTAGAGCGCGCCATCGCAGAGTGGGGAGAGCGTGTCCCACTTCTTGCCCAAACCTTCATCACTGGCGTGGGCGAAGGGGTCTTCGGTCTTGCTGCTCCAGACGGTGTTCGGGCGTGGAGCGGCCATCACAGAGTTCGGATGATGAATCCTCAGGGATCGGGATCGAGTGCATGTGCCTCGCAGCCAGTGTCTCAGGATATCAGGTCCAAATCGGAGGTCCTGATCGCGAAAACCGGATGGCGTGGTTTATTCATGATCGAACTTCTCCGCGACGACTCGGGCAAAGTGTGGTTTGTCGAGCTCAACGGAAGGCCTTGGGGAAGCACGGCCCTCTGTCGCCGACAGGGGCTTGAGTACCCCGCATGGCACGTCGAGTTGGCAATGGATGCACGGTCAAGGGCTGGTTTGAGCGTGCCTTCCGGTCCCGGGATCATCTGCAGACATGCAGGCCGCGAGTTTATGCACGTTCTCTTCGTGCTGAAGGGCGCAAAATCGAAGGCACTCATTAAATGGCCGTCGTTTTGGCGGACCATTAGCGATGTTCTCCATTTTCATCGAAACGACGGCCTCTACAATTGGCGGCGTGACGATGCGAAGGTATTCTTAGCCGATTTTTACTACACAATTCACGACAACATTTTCAAATCCAGAAACTGAGAGCCAATGGAAGTCCTTGCTGCTTGTCATGTGCACTCCAAGTGGTCATACGACGGAAGCTGGTCACTTAAAGAACTGAGCGCCGAGTTTGGTCGCCGTGGCTACCGCGTCTTGATGATGACGGAGCACGACCGGGGATTTACTGAGGCACGGTTCGAACAGTATCGAGAAGCCTGTTCTAAAGCTAGTTCTAAGGAAATTTTAGTGATGCCTGGCATTGAATATAGTGACACGGAGAACCGTGTCCATGTTCTGGTATGGGGTTCCGTTCCTTTCCTAGGAGAAGGCTTGCCTACTATTAAGATGCTAGAGGGAGTCAAAGACGCCAATGGGATGGCTGTGTTTGCCCATCCGTCGCGAAGAGATGCGTGGAAGTGTTTCGAGCCATTCTGGAGCGATCGGTTCTTGGGAATCGAAGTCTGGAATCGAAAGTACGACGGCTGGGCGCCAAGCCAAACGGCTCCTGAACTTGTGCAGACGGCTGGTGCGATTCCATTTGTCGGTTTGGATTTCCACACGGAACGCCAATTATTCCCCCTTGCTATGGCGCTGGAACTGCGGGGAGAAGTTTCGGAAGAAACCGTGCTTGAGGCGCTAAGGTCTCGCCGTTGTGGTGCGCGAGCATTTGGACATTCATTGAGCGAAGGCATCGTTCACAAGGCTTTGCCTGTCCTAAAAATGGCGGAGCGCAGCAGAAAGATGGGGGCGTCTATGGTAAAGCGGTCGAAAGGCCGTCGCACAAAGTGAAGTGCAACGGTTTGGGAATTGTTGCGTTAGGGTTTGATCTCAGGTGAACTTTGGCCGCCTCACAAAGCCACCATATTAGTGTCTGCATCTGCACTTTCAAAAGGCCGGCGCTGCTGAAACAATTGTTAGAGCATTTACAAAAGCAGCGGACGGACGGACTATTCACTTATTCCGCGGTTGTCGCCGACAATGATGCTGCACAGTCTGCGCAGCAGTTGGTGGCCGAACTCGCATCCACTTCGGCAGTGCCATTGAAATATTGTTCTGAGCCGCATCCAAATATCGCACTGGCCCGGAATAAGGCAGTGCAATACGCAGGGGGTGATTTCATCGCCTTTATTGATGACGACGAGTTCCCAACAGAAGACTGGCTCTGGAACCTATACACAACATGTATGGCATTGGGAGTCGACGGTGTTCTAGGCCCCGTAAAGCCAAATTTTGAGTCTGACCCGCCGAAATGGGTGAAAAAAGGTAGATTTTTCGACCGGCCGACTTTTGATACTGGATATAAGATAAATTGGGACGAAGCTCGCACAGGCAACGTGCTTTTCAAGAGGGACATCTTGAAATCGGTGGATATCCCGTTTCGATCCGAATTTGCCACTGCAGGCGAAGACGTGGACTTCTTTCGGCGAATGATGGAGAAAGGGCATAAATTTATTTGGTGTAACGAAGCAGTGGCTTATGAAGTGGTACCCGCTTCGCGCTGCACGCGGAGTTATCTACTCAAGCGTGCCCTGCTTCGTGGCAGTAATTTCAACAAACACCCAACGGATCGCTTCAAGAACGCAATCAAGTCCTTGATTGCGGTGCCATGTTATACGTTGGCGTTGCCGTTTTTGGCTCCGTTCGGACAACACCTATTTTTGCGCTACCTGATCAAGTTGCTAGACCATGGCAGCCGGTTACTCGCCTATGTTGGATTGCCCTTGGTAACTCAACGGAAAACATAAAGTGGTCGTAAATCTTATCTGCTTGTGTTTAACAGTGGTCTGTGCCATCGAATCTGTGCAGGGCGTCGAGCACCATCAAACGCATTAAACTGCGAAATTGGAGGCCAGTGCATGCAACCGGGTTCTATCGAGATTAGTGTAAAGGGTAAGTGGGTCAGAGTCCCTGCGTTGGAGATCGATGAAAAAACAATAGTCGTCAGAGGTACTTGGATTAAAGTGGCTCGGATTCATGACGAATGGTGGATGGAGTCCGAAATTGAAGATGCCGGAGTCCTTGTGGATGCGCTAAAGCAGCAGGATTCGCATGGACTACATGCGGACATCTTCACCTTTACGCAGAAGGTACCAGGTTCACCGGTCCGTTATAACTATCTGACTGAATTGGAGAGTGTTGCCGCTATCCGCATTTCAAACTCCGAAGATTGGTGGAAGAGTCTTCCGCAAGAGACTCGAAAAAACGTTCGGAGATCTCAAAAACGTGGGGTGACCACTTCGATTAGGGTCTTTGATGACGACTTAATTAAAGGAATTATAGAGGTGAATAACGATTCTCCAATGCGGCAAGGGCAAGCTAACGCCTATTACGGGCAAAGTTTAGATCAAGCTCGAAAGGACTACTCTGGTTTGCTGGACCGATCTGAATTCATTTGTGCCAATGTTGAAAACGAAATGATTGGATTCCTAAAACTCGTATACAAAGGAGAGGTTGCCGCGATCTTAAATTTGACAGTCAAGGTCAGCCATAACGATAAGAGGCCAGCCAATGCTTTGATCGCGAAGGCCGTGGAGCTTTGCGAGAAAAGAGGAGCGTCTTACCTTACATATGGATTGTTCAATTACGGGAATAAAGGGGACAATCCTCTTCGGGAATTCAAGATTCGCAACGGCTTTAAGGAGGTTTTGACTCCGAGATATTACGTTCCGCTCACGATGTGGGGAACAATTGCGATCAAATTAGGATTCCATCGCGGTTTGCTGGGGATTTTGCCACACAACCTGATCACTGTTGGACTTAATTTGCGCACCAGATGGTATAATTTAAAGCGGTCTTCCAAAGCCGGTGTAGCTCAGTGCTAGAGCGGCCGAATCGTATTCGGCAGACGGAGCGTTCAATTCCTCCCGCCGGCTCCAAAATTGTTCCACAAGAACCCAAAACGGATGTTCTGAGTTGCTGGACTTCTGTCCGAAATAACTGACATGCCAGGAATCGTAGGCTTAGTAACAAAACGGAAGCGCGAGTGGGCGGAGCCGCAATTGCACAAGATGATTGACGTGCTTCGCCATGAGAGTTTCTACTCAGCGGGATGTGGAACGCTGGATGAAGTCAACGGTGTCTACACAGGGTGGATTGCCCGCAAGGATTCGTTTTCTGATGGAATGCCCATCACGAACGAGAGGGGTGATGTGTCTCTTGTTTTTGGCGGAGAAGAATTCCCCGAACCAAACACTGTCCATCAACTGAAAGAAAAAGGACATGAACTTAAGTCGGAGGGAGCTTCCTACCTCGTTCATCTTTACGAAGAGGATCCCGAATTCCTGACTAGGCTAAATGGGAGATTCCACGGGATCCTCACGGACCTCAGACTGGGAACGACGACGCTGTTCAACGATCGCTACGGACTACAACGCATTTACTATCATGAGTCGAAGGATACGTTGTATTTTGCGGCGGAAGCAAAAGCCATTCTGGCAGTATGTCCGGAGTTGCGCAGGATGGACTCAAAAGGAATGGGTGAATTCATCTCCTGCGGCTGCGTGATGGAAAACCGAACGCTCTTCGAAGGCATCCACGTAATGCCTGCAGGGTCGGCCTGGGTTTTTCGCAATGGACAACTTCAGAAGAAAGCTACTTATTTTGACCCACGGGGATGGGAGGAGCAATCCGCGATTGAGGCAGAAGCTTATTACGAACAGCTCAAAGACATCTACTCACGGAATTTACCACGTTATTTTAATACTACCGAGCGGATAGGGATGTCACTGACAGGCGGACTCGATACGCGCATGGTCATGGCGTGGCAGAAGTCTCCTGCAGGAACGCTACCGTGTTTTTCCTTCGGTGGACCTTATCGCGACTGCCAGGATGTCATCATCGCACGGAAGGTTGCACGGATGTGCGGCCAGCCCTATCAGGTCATCCAGGTTGCGCAGGAGTTTCTCTCGCAATTTCCGAGGTATGCGGAAAGAACCATTTACCTGAGTGATGGATGCGCGGAAGTGAATCGCGCCTCTGACCTGTACGCGAATATTCGAGCTCGTGAGATTGCGCCGGTAAGGATGACAGGAAATTACGGCAGCGAGGTCTTGCGCAGGACGAAGCCCCGTCAATCCAATGCGCCCACACCCGCATTCAAGCCCGTGGATCCGATGCCCGGTCTATTTCAACCCGAGGTTGTGCAGCAGATCCAAGCTGCGAAGGAAACCTATGCCGGGATGCTGAAAACGAACGCCGCGTCGTTCGCCGTGTTTCATCAAGCGCCGTGGCATCACTATGGTTTGTTGATGCTCGAGCAAACCCAACTGGCTGTGAGAACGCCATTCCTCGACAACGAGCTGGTGCGAACGGTTTTTCGTGCCCCCCAATCTGCCTTGACCGATATCAACGTCTGCTTGCGGCTGATTTCCGATGGAAACGCCGCGTTAGGCCGCCTACGCACGGACCGTGGTCTGGGTGGTGACCGGGACGGAGCGCTAGGGGCCCTGACACATTGGTATCTCGAATTCACATTTCGTGCGGAATATGCCTACGACTACGGTATGCCCCAAAGAGTCGCGAGAATTGATCATTTCCTGTCGCCCCTCCATCTGGAACGGCTGTTTCTTGGAAGGCACAAATTTGCTCATTACCGTGTGTGGTATCGCGATCCCTTGGCGGGATACGTGAGGGAGACGCTGCTGGATGCACGCAGCTTATCCCGGGCGTATGTGGATAGGAAAATGATGCAAACGGTTGTAAACGGACATCTAAAAGGCAGCAGAAACTCTACGACCGAGATCCATAAGCTCCTGAGTCTTGAACTCATTCAGCGGCTGCTTCTTGAATCAAGGTGATGGCTACGGCGATGCTGCGATCAAGTCATTCCCTAGTGGACCAAAATGAACGAACAGGTTCATCGATGATAAGTGGGAAAAGTCGATAATGGGCAAGTTAATCGCAACGATATTTTTTATCGGGCTGATCTGGCAATTGTTCCGATATACTCGGGACGAAGGTTACCATCCCTCGAAAGCACTTTGGATTCCCACATACTGGTTGTTTATTGGGTCGTCGCGAAACCTCTCCGAATGGTTCCATATGGGCTCTGAACGCTCGGTCACTTATGTCGAAGGAAGCCCTCTCGACCGGGCGGTGTTTATCCTCGTTCTCGCCCTCGGCGTGATAGTGCTTCTTGGGAGGGCCAGGCAAGCCGGGATAATCTTGCGATCAAATCTCCCGATCCTGCTCTATTTTTTGTACTGTCTCACAAGCGTCCTCTGGTCTGACTTCCCCGACGTGGCA
>Ga0210401_10001657_pt1 | contig 25414 bp, 22 predicted proteins | sample IncBWH32MmetaG_FD_150866 | JGI IMG/M metagenome (GOLD analysis project Ga0210401, IMG submission 150866) | Forest soil microbial communities from Barre Woods Harvard Forest LTER site, Petersham, Massachusetts, United States - Inc-BW-H-32-M | ecosystem: Environmental > Terrestrial > Soil >... | reverse complement strand
CACCAAAGGCATGCCCTCTTTTACTTTGCCTACTTCGCTTTCATCAAGCTTGCCTTCAAAAATCATTTCGCCCATGTTAGCTACTACGGCAATGGTTGTACCCTCGTTAAAGGTGTTACTTTCAATTACCGAACTACCTTCTTTAATAGGTACATCAAGTACCATGCCTCTAATAGTTGATTTTACAATGGTGTTAGAAGCAGTTTCCATGCTTTTGCTAACGCCCTCTTTTAAAATTTGTAAATTATCTTCGGCAGATTTTAATTCAACCTCAGCACTTTTATATTTTAAATCGGATGGTAAAAAATCGGCTTTAGAAATTACGCCTTGGTCTAACAGTTTTTTATTACGCTCATATTCTAACGTAATATTATCTAAACTTACTTTAGCCTGACTGATACGTGTTTCAGCACTTTGCAAGCTAGCCATGTTAGGAATAATTTTTATGCGGGCAATTACATCGCCTTCTTTAATTTCTTGTCCGGCCACCACAAAAAACTTTTCTACCACACCCGATACGCGCGATTTCATATTTACTTCTTTACGCGGAATGATAGAACCTGTGGCTACTGTTTTTTTAACTACAACGGTATCGAAAGGAGAAACCGTTTGAAAAACTACGGGTGGTGTTTGCGATTTTTGATATAAAAAGAAAATGGTGTATCCAAAAATGGCAAGTACTATAATTAGCAAACTGATTTTAATTATTTTTTTTATCATATATATGGTTTGTTGTTATTCTGTTCTTAATGCTTCTACCGGGTGAATGGCTACTGCCCTACGCGCGGGAATAAAGCCCGCAATTAATCCGCCCACAATAATTACACTTAAGGCTTTCATGGCTATGCCAATATCAACCGTTGGGTTTGTAAACATGGCACCTTCTTCATGGCCAATGGCTGAGTTTAATCCTTCTAAACAATAAATGCCTGCGGTTAAACCTGCATAACCTGCAACGGCTGTTATAAATAAGGCTTCTAATAAAATTTGAGAAACCACATTAATGGGTGTTGCACCAAGGGCACGCTTTACACCAATTTCCTTCGTACGTTCTTTTACTATAATAAGCATAATGTTGCTGATACCAATAACACCTGCCAGCAAAGTTCCTATACCCACTACCCACACTAAGGCTTCAATGCCATTAAACAAGCCGTTAAGTTTACCAAACTCAACACCCATGTTCCAATGCCCGATAGCAACTTTATCATCGGGGGCAACTTTATGTCTTTCCTTTAAAAGTGCTACGGCCTCTTCCTCTGCTACCTCAGCCGGAACATTATCTTTTGCTTTTATGGCAAACCAACCCACTTTGTTTACGTAGTTAAATGCTTTTTGAAAAGTAGTAAAGGGTAAATAAATAGTTTGCGCATCTTCTTGCCCATCTTGTCCACCTTGATTAGGACGCGTTAAACCAACTACCATAAAGTACACCCCATTAATGCGAATGTACTGCCCCATTATTTCTTCGCCTTTTTTAAATAGAATTTCTTGCACGCGCGGACCAATGACACAAACTTTTCTACGGTCATCAATGTCTTTTTGATTAATGAAACGCCCTCTTACAATATCCTTTTTTATTACTTTAATAAATTCGGGATACTGCCCCATTACATTAAAGCTTCCCGTTTTTAAACCTCTTATAACATTGTTGCCCTGCTTAAAACCACCTAATTGGTTTTGCGGACAAACGATATCCATGCTGGGAGATTTTTTTAATGCCTCTACATCATTATCATCATAAATAAATGTACGACCTGATTTTAATCCTTTATAGGGTTTGGTGGTAGGCTGTGTCCATAAGAAAAAACTATTGGTAGCCAAACCGCCAAAGCCATCCATAATGCCATGCCTTAAACCATTGCCTGCACCCAACATAATAACCAACATAAAAATACCCCAAGCCACCCCCAACATAGTTAGTGAGGTGCGCAACTTATTTTTTTTAATAGTTGCAAAAATTTCCTGCCAATTATCTCTGTCTAAAACACTCATTTAAAAAATTAATCTTCTCGTAAAGCAATTACCGGTTCTATACGTGCCGCACGAATGCTTGGAATTAAACCAGCCACAGCACCCGAAAAAACCAATAACACGGTAGCAAAAACGGCTAAGCCAAAATCAATTTCGGGGTCTTTAAAAAATTCGCTGTTAACCCCAATTTTACGCATGCCCTCAATTAAGGCAACGCCCAATACTAAACCTATATAGCCTGCGGTGCCTGTTATAAAAACACTTTCTAAAATTATTTGACTAACGATTGAATAAGGCGTTGCACCCAAAGCTTTACGAATGCCTATTTCTTTAGTGCGTTCTTTTACAATTATCATCATGATGTTACTAACGCCTACAATGCCTGCTATTAAAGTAAATATACCAATGATGGTCACAAATATTTTTATGCCATCTAACATGCCCATAGTACGCTCGTACTGCACATTGTTATTATAAACCCCTAAAGCATCTTCATCCTTAGGATTAAAATTATGTTTTTTTGCCATTAGCTGACGTAGCTCTTTAGCTATCTCTTCGCTACGCTCTATGCCTGCACTTCCGGTAGTAAACCACATTACATCTACATAATTTTTTCCGTTCCATGCTTTTTGTGCGGTTGTTATGGGTATATAAATTCTATTATTATCGCCATTGCCCGGGTCATCAAAAACACCTGTTACCATATATTTTGTTCCGCCTACATCTATATATTTACCAAGCGGATCTTCATCTTTAAATAAAGCTTCGGCAACCGGTTTACCAATGGTGCAAACCTTGCTATACTGATTAACATCGAACATATTAAAAAACCTGCCTTTGATGATAGCAGCACGTTCCAAAATTTGGTGGTCGGGCATTACAGGGCGGACTAAAAAACCTGCATGTTCTTTTTTATACGAAAGTGTTTTGCTTTCTCTATGCTTATACAGGGCCGAAGCATTATCAATTTCTTTTATTTTATCTCTTATTAAATCATAATCCTCATTGGTAAGTTGTATCTGACGATTAGGTTTTAAACCGTTATATGCCATTGATGTGTTACCACCCTCGATATAAATACTGTTAGCGGCATCGTTACCAAACTGACTTTGCGCACCATTGCGTAAACCATTGCCCGCACCCGATAAAACCACCATAATAAAAATACCCCAAGCCACGCTAAAGGCCGTAAGAAACGTGCGCAATTTGTTTTTGCCTATGGTTTCAAATATTTCTTGCCAGTTATCGCGGTTAAACATTTTTTATTTTATAGTTTTCTACTTCCATTTCTTCAGTAACAATAAGTCCGTCTTTTAAACGAATAACACGGTCGGTCATTTTACTGATATCGGTTTCGTGGGTTACAACAACTAAGGTTATGCCCTTAGCGTTTATATCTTTAAATATATCCATCACTTCTAAAGAAGTGGTAGAATCTAAAGCGCCGGTAGGCTCATCAGCAAAAATAACTTTGGGCTGACCAATTAGAGCACGTGCAATTGCTACACGTTGTTTTTGACCACCACTTAACTCGCTGGGTAAATGGTTGGCCCACTCTTTTAAGCCCACTTTATCTAAATATTCTAAAGCCAGTTTGTTACGCTCTTTACGAGAAACTTTTTGATAGTAAAGAGGGAGTGCTACGTTTTCCATAGCATTTTTAAAAGAAAGTAAATTGAAGGATTGGAAAACAAAGCCTAAAAATTTATTACGAATATGTGCGGCTTGTGTTTGCGAAAGATTTTTAACCAGCATACCGTTTAGGAAATACTCGCCACTATCGTAATTATCTAAAATACCGAGTACGTTTAACAAAGTTGATTTACCCGAACCTGAAGAGCCCATAATGGAAACAAACTCGCCTTCTTTAATGTGCAAATCGATGCCCTTAAGCACTTTAAACTCACTTTTACCCAGGTGGTAAGACTTTTGTATGTTGTTTAGTTTTATCAAGTGTCCTAATTTAGTTCAAAGTTACAGTAATTAAACAGCAAAGGATGTCCGCCTGCAAAGGAAATTTTGCGCTGGTACTATTTTTAACTGCTTTTTTGTAGGGCTAGATTAATAACGCAAAAAATTAATCTAAAGTATGTTTGATTAATTCGTAACCTGCATCAGGTTTTAGGTGGGGTTGTTTGTAGGCTTCAACCGCCAAAACATCGCAACGGTTGTTTTCTACATTATCGGCGTGGCCTTTTACCCATTTGAATTTTACATGGTGTTTTTTGTAGAGTGCTAAGAACCTCAGCCATAAATCGACGTTCTTTACGTTTTTGAAATTCTTTTTTATCCAGCCCTCTATCCATTTTTTTTCGATAGAATCAACTACATATTTTGAATCGGAATAAACAATAACATGGCTGCCCAAATTCTTTAAATGCTCTAAGGCAACAATAACCGCCATTAATTCCATGCGGTTATTAGTAGTGTGTTTAAACCCTTCGCTAATTTCTTTGCGTTTGTCTTTATACAACATGACTACGCCAAAGCCACCCGGACCAGGGTTTCCGCTGGCAGCACCATCGGTATAAATATGAATGGCATCGCCCAAAATCAGATGCCGCTGTTAGTTCTGAAAATTTTAACCGCAATGGCTAACAGAATAATGCCAAACACTTTACGCAGAATGGCAACACCACCTACACCTAAAATACGTTCTAAGTGTTTTACATTTTTTAAAACTATATACACAATGCCCACATTAATTACAATGCCAATTAATAAAGAGACGGTGTTATATTGAGCGCGCATGGAAAGTAAAGTAGTAAGTGTACCTGTACCCGCAATTAAGGGAAAAGCAAGCGGCACAACCGATGCCGTTGATGTTACTTCTTCCTTATAAAGGCGGATGCCTAAAATCATTTCGAGGGCGATAAAAAATATGACCAATGAACCTGCTATAGCAAAATCGTTGGTAGTTAATCCAATCAGTTCTAAAATAGATTTACCGGCAAATAAAAACACTACCATAATGGCTAAAGAAACCAAAGAAGCTTTACCCGATTGTAACTCGCCCGTAGTTTGACGCAGATTGATAATAATAGGAATAGAGCCTACTACATCAATAACGGCAAACAGCACCATGGTAACAGTGGCTATTTCTTTTATATCAAATACAAAATCCATAGGTTATTATTTAGTGTTTTACTTTTTCCAATTTCATTAAATCCTGTCCGATATCTTTTCTATAATTCTTTTTATCGTATGAAATTATTTCGGCATTCTTCATGCTTTTACCTATAGCTTCTTCCATACTATTACCGAAAGAAGTAATAGCAATTACACGTCCGCCATTGGTTACCACGTTTGTACCATCCAGTTTTGTACCTGCATGAAAAATAATGCTATCATGTGTTTTATCTAAACCTGTGATGGTTTTATTCTTTTCGTAATCTTCGGGATAACCACCCGACACCAACATTACTGTTGTTGCAATGCGTTCATCAACTTCTAATTTTATGTTGTGCAAATTTTCGGTAGCAACGGCTTCAAACAACTCCAACAAATCGGTTTTTATACGAGGGATAACCACTTCGGTCTCAGGGTCGCCCATGCGGCAATTATACTCAATTACCTGTGGCTCACCATCGCAATTCATAAGTCCAATAAAAATAAAACCTTTGTAAACAATGCCCTCTTGCTGCAAACCTTTTAAAGTTGGTATAGCAACACGCTCTTCTACTTTCTTAATAAAATCGGCATCAGCAAATGGTACCGGACTAACCGCACCCATGCCACCCGTGTTTAAACCTACATCGCCTTCGCCAATGCGCTTATAATCTTTTGCGGCAGGAAGAATTTTATAATTTTTTCCATCCGTTAAAACAAAAACAGAAAGCTCTATGCCTTTTAAAAATTCTTCTATCACCACTTTTGCGGATGCGTTACCAAACTTTGCATGGGCAAGCATTTCGGTTAACTCCTTTTTTGCTTCATCTAATGTATTTGGTATAACAACGCCTTTACCAGCAGCCAAGCCATCAGCTTTTAAAACATAAGGCGGACTTAGGGTTTCTAAAAATTTTAATCCTTCTTGTAATGTATCTTTATTAAATGTTTGGTAACGAGCCGTTGGTATTTTATGACGAATCATAAACTCCTTAGAAAAATCTTTGCTACCCTCTAATTGCGCCCCTGCTTTTGATGGCCCAATGATGGCGATATCTTTTAGCACCTCATCATTTTTAAAAAAATCGTAGATGCCTTTTACCAAGGGGTCTTCGGGGCCAACCACCACCATATCAATGTTATTTTTCCAAACAAAATTTTTAATGCCTTCAAAATCAGATGCAGAAATATCAACGTTAGTACCGCAAAGACTTGTACCCGCATTGCCCGGTGCAATGTATAAGTTTTCTAGTTTTTTACTTTGAGATATTTTGTACGCAAAAGCATGCTCTCTACCGCCATTGCCTAAGATTAAAACGTTCATGCGGTAAAATTAAAACTTTATTAGTTATAGGCAGGATAATAAATTGACTAATCTACCTCTTTAATAAAAGAGACTTTTGCTGCCTGGTATTTTGGTTTCATAACCCATTGTTTAAAATTAACCATGGTGTTAAAAGGCCCTTCGGTTACCACCAAGTTTGCTACCCAGGCAGGGATAGCACCACTTGGGTTTACCAATAAACGATATTCTATCTCGACTATGCCATCTTTTAAAGGGGTTAAAACCCATGAAGCTTCTAATAATTGAATGCGTACAAAACCCTTAACATTTGGAATGAAATTAGGGCTTTCTGAGGATTTAATAGTAATTATTTTAGTAGTTTCATCTTGCGATAATGAAGTGGTAATTACAAAATCGCGATTATCTAAAGGCCACGGAACTATGGTGGTTTGGTAATGCACTTCCTGGGTTTCGCTTATTTTTTTTAAAATAGTCGATTTTCCGCATTTATAAACCCAGTTAGAATAGTTTTCTCTGTCGTCGATTAAGGCAATGATACTACTTAGCGAGGTTTTTACATAAAAAACAGCCCTCATTTCTTTTAAATTTGAATTAGCTGCCATTCTTGTGTATACTGCTATACCACTTTCTTCTTTTTTTATAGTCCAATTACTATTATTTGAAGCAGGTTGAGAAAAACCACCCAGGGATAAAAAGAAACATAATAATATAAAACCTACTTTTTTTAACATTTTGAACATGTACCTGCTACACTAAACAATGGTTATATTTTATTACTTCAATAAGCATTCCAAATATACTTCGTATATTTAGTATATGAGATACAAAGCGGAACATAAATTATTTTGAAATGTTAATTTTTGGGTTAGCTTGTTTTTTTATTGTATACTTGTTATAGATTAAAAAATCATTCCGAATGAATATTGGTACAAAACGTTTTTTATTATCTCTTTCGCTAGTAAGCGTTATGTCTTTTATTGCATTTGGACAAACTACCTTAAGTTTAAATATTACAGGAACAGATGCTAAATGTAATGGAAACAATAACGGGAGTGCTGTTGCTACAGCTAGCGGTGGTTCAGCACCTTATACATATAGTTGGTCTACCGGTGATGCAACAGCATCTGTGGCTAATTTAACTGCAGGCACTTATACCGTAACCGCAAAAGATAATCAGGGAAACATTATACAAGGCACTATAACTATAAACCAACCTGCACCACTTACGGCCACTATTGATAGTATTATTGTTCAGCCTTGTTTTTTAAGAGGGGGCGGTGCTTGCGGTTGTGGTAACACCTTATGGGCTGTTGTAAATGGAGGCACTGCACCTTACCGCTATTTATGGACACCTAACGGGCAAACCACCGATTCTATTTTTCATGTATGTTATGTTTTATTTGGCGTTACTGTAACCGATACAAATAATTGCCAAGCAAGTGCAAGTTTAAATGTAGTTCTTCCTCCTCAAAGAGGGACAGACACTACAACTACTGATACTACAAGTTCAACTGCCGCAGGCATTGCCAACTATAGTAATTTTTCAGGAATAAAAATATATCCTGTTCCGGCTGCTAACCAACTTAATGTAAACTTAAATAAACCAGCGATGCAAACACGCATTGAGGTTTACAATATGTTAGGAGCTAAAGTAATGGAGCAAAAAATAAACGACGGTATCATTTTAACTACACTTGATATTTCGGCATTTGCTGATGGTTATTATTTGCTTAAAATAATTGGTAATAACCAACAAAAAACCATTCGATTTTCTAAAAACTAAGTTTTAATCCTATAAATAAAAAAAGGCGATTCAAATGAATCGCCTTTTTTGTGGAATTATTTTTACGTTTAAACAAACATCATAATCGGGTTTTCTAAAAAACCTTTTAGGGTTTGCATGAAGGCTGCACCTGTTGCACCATCAACTGTACGATGGTCACAGCTCAATGTAATTTTCATAGTGTTGCCAGGTACCACCATATTGTTTTTTACCACAGGCACTTGGCGAATGCCACCAACGGCTAAAATACAAGACTCAGGGCTGTTGATGATAGATGTAAACTCATCAATGCCAAACATACCCAAGTTAGAAACCGTAAATGTGTTTCCTTCCCAATCAGCAGGTTGTAATTTTTTATCTTTTGCTTTTTTACCAAACTCTTTGGCTTCGGCAGATATTTGCGATAGGCTTTTTCCATCTGTAAAGCGGATAACCGGCACTAACAAACCATCTTCAACTGCCACAGCCATACCAATATGGATGTGATTGTTATAACGAATTTTATCGCCCAGCCAACTTGAATTTACTTTTGGATGTTTGCGTAAAGCAGATGCACAAGCTTTTATAACAATATCGTTGTAGGATATTTTTGCTTCGCCATTTTTTTCGGCAGCTTTATTAATAGCCTCGCGTGCGCTGATGGCGTTTTCCATATCACACTCAACCGTTAAGTAGAAATGCGGTGCACCATTTTTGCTTTCAACTAAACGACGTGCAATGGTTTTGCGCATTTGCGAAACAGGCACTTCGGTATAACTTTCTGTTCCTACAAAAGTAGATGCGGCTCCACCAAAAGGCGTATAGGTTTCAACATCTTTTTTAATAATACGTCCACCATCGCCGCTGCCATGTACTACAGCAATATCAATGCCTTTATCTTTTGCTATTTTTTTAGCCAGAGGCGATGCAATAATTCTTCCGTTAGTTGCAGCTGTATGTTTTACAACAGGTGCAGATGTTGCAGCAGGCTGAGCTACTGTTGCGGTAGTTGTGGCTGTTGCAGCAACTTCTTGCTTAGCAGGTTCTGCTACAGGTGCAGTAGCACCTTGTGCTTTTTCTTGCTCTACAATTGCTTTAATGTCTTCATCACCTTTACCGATGATGGCCAATAGTGAATTTATTTCAACCGCTTTACCGGCTTCAGTGCCCTGGTATAATAATACGCCGTCAAAAAAAGATTCGAACTCCATCGTAGCTTTATCGGTTTCGATATCAGCCAGCAATTCGCCATTCTTTACTTTATCGCCTACTTTTTTATGCCACTTAGCAACTACTCCTTGCGTCATAGTATCGCTTAGTTTAGGCATACGTACAATATTTACAGTAGCAGGAATTTCAATTTTTTTTGTTTCAGCTGCAGGAGCAAGTTTAGCTGTTTCTTTAACTGCTCCGTTTGTTGCAACAGCAGGTTCTGCTTTTTTAGTATCGGCAGCTGCAGCGGGTGCTGCCCCACCACTTGTTAATGCAGAAATATCTTCACCTTCTTTACCAATAACAGCAATTAGTGCATCAATAGCAACAGGTTTGCCTGCTTCGGCACCAATATAAAGTAAAGTACCATCGTAAAAAGATTCAAATTCCATCGTGGCTTTATCTGTTTCGATATCGGCAATAATTTCGCCATTCTTAACTTTATCGCCCACCTTTTTATGCCATTTAGCTACTACACCCTCGGTCATAGTATCGCTTAGTTTGGGCATTTTAATAATTTCAGCCATAGTTAAATTTCTTTATTCTTTAATGAAAGGATAATCTGTTTGAACATATACATCATGATACAATTCTTCTGCCGCAGGATACGGAGATTCTTCTGCAAAGGCAATCGACTCTTCAACAATGGTTTTAATTTTTGCTTCTATTGCCTCTACCTCTTTGTCATCAATCCATTTATTTTTCTTTAATGTATCAAGTACTTTATCAATAGGGTCTTGGTGTTTATATTCTTCAACCTCATCTTTACTACGGTAGGTTTGAGGATCGCTCATACTATGTCCGCGGTAACGATAGGTTTTCATTTCTAACAAAGTTGGTCCATCGCCACGACGTGCACGTGCAGCCGCTTCTTCCATGGCTTCGTGTACGGCTTCAACCGTCATGCCATCAACAGGCTTTGCTGGCATATCGTAAGCTAAACCAAGTTTCCATAAATCGGTTACGTTACTGGTACGTTCAACCGAAGTACCCATTGCGTAATGGTTGTTTTCTATAATAAAAATTACAGGCAGTTTCCAGTTCATGGCCATGTTAAAGGCTTCGTGTAAAGCACCCTGACGAACCGCGCCATCGCCCATTGAGCAAACACAAAGATTATCAGTTCCTAAATATTTTTCGGCAAAGGCAAGACCTGCACCCAAGGGAACTTGTCCACCAACTATACCATGCCCACCAACAAAACCATGTTCTTTACTAAAAATGTGCATTGAGCCACCTTTGCCTTTTGAGCAACCAGTGATTTTTGCATACAACTCTGCCATTACATATTTTGGGTGAAGCCCCAATGCAATAGGATGCACGTGATCGCGGTAAGCTGTAATGTGTTTGTCGCCTTTTTGTGTAGCACTAACGGTACCAGCAACAATGGCTTCTTGCCCGTTATATAAATGGCAAAAACCTTTAATTTTTTGCATGGTATAAAGCTGCCCTGTGCGCTCTTCAAAGCGACGCATAAGCAACATGCTTTCGTACCAGGTTAAATAATTCTCTTTTGTAAACTTTAACTTCTTATCTATTTTCTCTGCTGTTTTCGCCATTTTGTAAAAATTACATCCTACAAAAATAACAAAAATACGATTGAAAATAACTTGTTAAACCTGTCCAAAAACGGGCAATTTTTTATAGGATAAGGGGATTTTACATGCACCCAAATAAAGATTTCTCCCTCCAGTCGAAATGACAACATTGAGATTGCTTCGCTGCGCTCGCAATGACAGAAACATAAACTATATCTTTAAGCCTATAACCAAAAGGTCATCAGTTTGAGGCTCGTCTTGTTTCCAATTATTGTGCGCGTATTCTAAAAAAGAACCTTGCTCACCCATGTTCATGTCTTGTATGCTAAGCAACATTTCATAGAAATTTTTTCTATTGAATTTCTTACTCCGCTCGCCCCCAAACTGGTCGGCATAACCATCAGAAAACATGTAAAGTGTATCGTTTGTTTGCAAATCAAACTCATGTAACTCAAACTTTTTTTCTACACCGCCATACAAACCAATAGGGTACTTGCTGGCTTTGTACTCTATAATTTTGCCGTCTCTTATTAAAACCAAAGGACGAAAAGCACCCGAGAATTTTATTTTTTTGGTATCTAAATCTATCTCAACCAGGGCTATATCCATGCCATCTGCAGCACCTTCGGTAAGCAGAGCCGATTGCAATTCTTCATCTAAGGCAAAAAGTATTTCAGCCGGGTTTTCCAGATTACGTTTTACAATAGTAGTACGCAATAAACCATTTGCTATAACCGACATTAATGCACCCGGTACTCCGTGACCCGTACAATCTATAGCTGCTACGTATAATTTGTTTTCTTTTTTGTAGTACCAGTATAAATCGCCACTAACTATATCTTTTGGTTGGTAGTAAATAAAAGATTCGCTTACATATCCGGTTAAGCCATCGGGGCTTGCCAAAATACTTTGCTGTATTCGTTTAGCATAAGCTATACTCTCCAACATTTCGGAGTTTTTTACCTGAAGTTCTTTTATTTTTTTATCCAATAAATTTTCGGCCCGCTTACGTTCAGTTATATCATAACCAATGCCAACAAGGCTTCCATCTTCGGCCATGTTACTGTTCCAAACTATTGTTTTCTTTTCGCCTTTGGCAGTAAACACTTCACGTTCAAACACGGGTATTTTAATCTTGTCTGATTTTTTTATTACAGACAGTATTTGGTTTTTAACCAATAAGCCCTCTTCGGCAGATGCCCGAGGCAAATCCCACCAACCGTTGCCTAAAAGTTCGGACGTTTTAAAGCCCAGTAACCTTTGTACCGAAGGACTTGTATAGCTAACCTCTCCTTTAGGGTTTATAACCACTATAAGGGTGTTTAAGTTTTGTAATATAGCATCACCTATGGCGTTCATGACAATTTTGATTTAAATGTTTTTGTGATTAAAAAAAGAACAATAAGCTAGTATTTCTTAGCAGTAAATCTGCATAGAAATGGGACGACGTGTGCGTCGGTAACTAATAATAATGTGCTTATTGATTGTCATGTTCGGGTGCAAATGTAGAAATTATTTTTTACTTGGCACTTTATAACCGATATACATTTTTATTATCTTTAGGTTAAATTTAAAACACGCATGAAAACAGTTAGGATGTTTTTTCTTTTTGGCATAGTGCTTTTAAATACTACTTGTAAACAAAAATTGTTTAAATATGTAACTTGGGATGGTTATGCTGTTGACCAGTTATCAGGTCAACCTGCTGTAGGAAAAACTGTAACACTTATGGCTTGTGGTGGTGGAAGTGGGGATTACCAACCTTACGGATGCCCAGGTAATCTAATTTATATTGGCAGTTGTACTACGGATGCTTCGGGGCACTTTCACATACATGGACAAGCTGCAAACAATCCTTATTATTATCCTCAGTATGGGCAATTGAGCCCTGAAGATGGTGTATCTGAATCAGATTTATCTACCAAGTATAATAAAATAGCGATTCGCTAATTTGAAGCTACTCTTTATTTTTAGAGTCGATACAAATTGTAACAGGCCCATCGTTTACTAATGAAACCTGCATATCAGCTCCAAAAACACCTGTTTTTACAGGCTTTTGAAAAAGATTAGATAATACAGTTGTAAAGCTTTCGTATAAGGGAATAGCTGTTTCAGGTCTCGCAGATTTTATATACGACGGGCGATTGCCTTTTTTGGTAGAGGCATACAAGGTAAACTGACTAATAACTAAAATTCCTCCATCAACATCTTTAACACTAAGGTTCATTTTACCTTCGTTATCGGCAAAAATGCGCAGGTCAATAATTTTACGGCAAAGCCAATCAATGTCTTCTGCATTATCGGCTTCTTCAATGCCAACTAAAATTAACAAGCCTTTATCGATAGACGAAAAAAGTTTTTTTTCTATACTTACACTTGCATTTTGCACCCTTTGTATAACTACACGCATAGGGCAAATATAGTTTTTGTAACAGAAAATCAGTAAATTTACTTTAGTAAAATTAGGATGGATAAGAACATACAACAATTGCTGGAAGATGAGCGGAAGGAATTATCGAAACAAGATGCCTTGTTGCAAGAAGCTGAACGCATTTTATTTAAAAGCCGTTTATCCGAAAAAAATATACTCGATAATTTAAAGTTTTATAATTCATCATTCGAATTTTTAGATGATGATGAAGTTGAGAAAGGCAGCATATTTACCCAAGCGCAAATAAAAAACCTCAGCAAAAAATTACGCCTGCGTTTTTTACCATCGCAACACTCGGCCAGTGACATTCCTTACGAGGCCATCTTAAAAATAAAAGACCTAAACAAAACCTACCGTAAAGATTTAAAGCATTTTAAAATTGTAAGCACAGCCAATTTTTTTACTACTGCCAATGTCGATGTACCCGCCATGCTTTTTGCACAAACCCTGTATGGCAATTATTATTTGGTACACACATGGGGTAAATCATTCAGCAAATGGCGCAGTGTAAAGTTTTTTGCGCTGCGTAATTTCGAATATCTGTTTATTTGCTTGTTTGCATTTACGCTAGTAGAAACGCTGCTAATGCCTAATCATCTTTTAACTACCGATACACGAGCCGGATATTTTAGCTTGTACCGCGCGGCCTGTATTTTTCATTTATTAATTCTTAATGCGGCGTTTACGGTGTTTGGGTTGTTTAGTGCTCATCTTAATTTTTCGGAAAGCGTGTGGGATACCGTACCCAAACAAAAGCAAAAATAATTTCCGGCAGGCGAAGGGTTAGATAAAAACTGTCGTCTAATTACAAAACAAACAGATTATGAGAAAACAAATTTTAGCTTTCGGTATTGCATCTGTAATAGCATTATCATTACAAGCGCAGGTTGGCCCTGATATTACATCGTGGATAATAAATACAACAGGTGCTACGGGTTACAACAGCTTACCATCTAACGTGCAGCAAGTGCAGTACACAACAACTGATGTGTATGTGAGCGCAAGCTGTATACCGGGTTATGCCATTGGCCCTTGGAACTCAAACCCAAACACGCCCAGCAACCAAAACTTTGTTTTTAAACTAACACGTAACCCGGTGCAAAATACGGGTACAACAACATCAACCCCAATGGGACATATTGGTGTGTGGAGCAACGGCGTTTCTATTTACAACCCAAAAGATGGTTTTTATTGGAACACCAGTACAAACTCGTTTTCGAGCGGAGGAAGCGGTACATGGAACAGAAATGCTTTGGTGTATGAAGGCATTAGTTTTGATAATTGCTTAGGACATCCATCGCAAAATGGAGAGTATCACCATCACGTAAACCCAAAATGTTTGTATGACGATACCGATAGCCTGCACCACTCGCCTATTATTGGTTATGCTTTTGATGGTTTCCCAATTTATGGGGCTTATGGTTACACCAACGTAAATGGTACAGGTGCTATTAAACGCATGAAAAGCAGTTATGTAGTATCTACTGCTACTACACGTGCCAGCGGGCCTCCGGTAAACTCAACTTATCCCGAAGGAAATATGTGCGAAGATTATGTTTACACCGCAGGTGCTGGCGATTTAGATGTACATAATGGTCGTTTTTGTGTAACACCCGATTACCCAAGTGGCATTTACGCCTACTTTGTTACTATTGATGCCAGCTTAGCCCCTGCCTATCCTTTTGTTATAGGGCCAACTTATTATGGTACGGTGCAAACAGGTAACACAGGGCCAACAGGCGGACACAACACCCCAAGCGGAACAGTTACCACCTACACCCCAACAGCAGGCATTGCTAACACTAATGAAAAACTTAGCACCCTGGTTTACCCTAACCCTACCAGTGATTATTTATTCTTCTTTATAAACCCGATTGCATCAAACAACTTTACGGCTACTTTGGTTGATGAGCTTGGCCGTGTGGTGCTAAAACAAGAGGGTGTGCAACCAACCATTAGCTATACATTTGATGTAAGCCAGTTGCCAAAAGGCATGTATATGCTTCATTTAAAGAACGATAGCAAAGAATATACCGAGAAAGTACTGGTAAAATAAGGGCTTTTAGGGCAAAAGGGCTTTTTTAGCCAAAATCCCGCTGAATTAAATATTTTTACTATATTCGCAGTCCGTTTTTAGCCGCTGGTAGCACAAGGCAACGAATGCTGAAAACTTAATTTAAAATAAAAAAAGTCATGAGTTTATTACTTGATTTTGTAAAGAAACAATTAACCCCAGAGGTTGCACACCCAAATTTTAAAGCAGGCGATACAGTTACTGTACACTACAAAATTAAAGAGGGCGAAAAAGAGCGTACACAGTTATTTACAGGTGTTGTTATACAACGTAAAAACGAAAGAGCTACAGCAAGTTTTACGGTTCGTAAAATTTCTAACGGCATTGGTGTAGAGCGTATTTTTCCGGTTGCATCTCCTTTTATTGAGAAAATTGAAATTGGTAAAGTTGGTAGAGTTCGTCGTGCTAAATTATTCTACTTACGTAACTTAACAGGTAAAGCGGCTCGTATCCGCGAGAAACTTGGCGTAAGAGAAGTTGAAGCGAAATAAACTTACTTATATATTATAAAAAGAAGGCTGCATTTTATGCGGCCTTCTTTGTTTTATAAGTTGATTGATTACATTTGTTTAATAAAGAGCATAAACCCTTCATATCTGCATATAAATAAAATTTATGAACGGGTTAAGTCCATTTTTTGCAGTAATTATATATTTAATAGCATTTATAACGGGGTACCTTATAAATTTAAAATATAAAGTAACTACTACCAATACAAGATACGAGACCATAGACGGATTCAGAGGTTTTTTAGCATTAGGTGTCTTTATTTATCATGCGAGTATGTGGAAACAATATATTCAGATTGGAAAATGGAATCCTCCACAATCTAACTTATACTGTCAATTTGGAGGAACAAGTGTTGCGTTCTTTTTTATGATTACAAGTTTTTTGTTTATTACAAAACTTATAAACTCAACTGAAAAAGGGTGTAACTGGCGCGCTTTTTTTATTTCAAGAATTTTCAGGATAATGCCTATGTATTATTTTTCAGTTTTCATCATTATTTTATTGGTGATGATAAACAGCCACTGGGAGTTAAAAGAAAGCATGGTTGATTTTTTTAAATCGATATTTAATTGGGTCATTTTTACAATCCACAGGTCTTCAAAAATTAATAATTTTAATCTCACTCTTAATATTAATGCGGGCGTTCAATGGTCGTTGCCGCTTGAATGGTTATTTTATTTTAGCCTCCCTTTAATTTCTCTTTTTATTTTAAAAAGAAAACCACCGGGCATTTATCTACTAATTAGTGTTCTTTTTATTTTTGTTTATTTTTTAATTCAACCCAATAATATTTACCATAATGTAATATCGTTTATGAGCGGAGCTATTGCGCCTTTTATACTAAAATATGCGCCAAAAATAAAGGTAAATAATTTTTTAGGGAGTGTTGTCCTTTTAGCCTGCCTGATTTTAATCGGGGGATTTAGAATTGATTCTGACTTAATTTATAAACTTTTAGTTGCACTTATTTTTACATTAATTGCTTTAGGAAATACCCTATTTGGGGTTCTTAAAAATTCTACCTTAAAACTTTTAGGAGAAATATGCTATAGCACTTATTTATTGCATGGAATTATACTTTTTACTGTGCTATATGTTGGGTTTGGGATGGAAAAATTAAAGCCATTTACATCACTTGAATATTGGTGCCTTATATTTTTAATAACGCCTTTGGTTGTAATTATTAGTTTTTTAGGATATAAGTTTATAGAAAAGCCTTTTATGGATAAAGCGAAAAAGATTAATGAATCATTAAATAGTAATAAATGAAACCATCGCTTAGCTTTGTATAAATACTAAATAAAAATTATGGCCAATAACTGCGACCCTTTTGATGTTAATTTCACCGGCACTAAAGATGACCTTTTTGAAAAGATGAAAGATGCTGCCGGTGCTAATAAGTTAAATCTTATAGTGAAAGAAAATGATGCCTCATCGGGAACCATTATTATAAAAAAGTTTATACTTAAAGTAGCTGCTGCAATTTATAAAATCAATGGGCAGCTTATAACATTTACCGTTACCCAGTTACCTCCTGGGCAATCATGTGAGGATATAAAAAACTCTATTAATAAATTTATTAATCCTCCTTCTCCCGAGGCATAATTAAATGATTTGGTGTCCAGTCCAATTTCCTATACTCTTTGACCTACTGACCTAATTTTTGATTGACGAAAAACACCAACAAGTGCGAATTAAACCATCTATTTTTTTTGTGTTTCCTGCTCTATCAGCCACCTAATATCCTGATTTATGCAGCTATCTAACGGGATATTTCTTTTTTTAGATTTCTCTATTAATTCATTTAACCATTTTTTATTGCTTTGAAGTTCGGCTTTTAAAGCTTTCACTCTTGCAGCTACACCATCAGTTACATTGCGGCCAATTATTTTGTAGAGCACAATATGGTTTTTAGTAAACTCTACATTAGCCTCATAATTTTTTGCAATGTAATCTTTAATAGAGGCTTCGGCAACCATAACATGGTCTCCCGGTGCCAGTTCCCAAAAATTTTTACGATTAATGTTTACGCCTTTTTGTTTTAACCTTTCTAAATAAAAATAATCTTGTGCAACATAGGCTTCATTTAGGTAAAAATAATTTTGCAAATTGTAACATCCAATTATGGCATCTTTAAAAAAATAAGCTACTTCATAACGTTCTTTGTTCCAGGAATATTCTTCCGGCATATATGTTTTGCTGATTATTTTAGAATACGGATTAACAAAAATAAGAAACAAGAAAATAACGGGAAGTGTATTTAGCTTTAGTGCTTTTTTTGTTAAATCATTTTCTGTTAAAAAATTAAATATAAAATAAATAAAAACAGCAGCTAATAACGAAGCCAAAGGGTATAAAGGAATAGCGTACCACTCTAACTTTGTTTTTGCAACCGAAATAATAATAAGGAACGAAAGAAAAGAGATTAAAATTAAAGTAGAAAATTTTACAAAAACTTTGTCTTTATGAAACAATCCTATTAAAACACCACAGGGAATTAATAAGTACCAATTAGTAAAAAAGTACTTTATGATGATATTGTAATAATACCACTCATCGCCGGTGTGCCCTTCATTTACTTCATTAAATCTACCGCCTAATTCGTTTTGAGACACAGCATTAAGATATCCCGGATTTTTAGCTTCTCTTAAAAAATAGTACCCCAAAACAAAAAAGAGAAATATTCCAAGTCCGAAATAAAAATGCTTGTTCTTTAATAATGGTACAGCTAGTTTATAAATAACAGCAAACAAAAATACAGCCGGAAGAAACATTAAACCTGCAACACCTTTAGTAAGAACAGCCATTGTCAGCGATATAAAAAACAGATATAAATGCTTGTTGCTTTTTGTTTCGGAATAAATAAAAAACAAGATACAATAGCCCATTAAAAAAAGTGTGAGCAAGGCGTCATAATCGCCTGTTCGTGTTGCGTGTTCATCAACATATCCGTTTGTAGTTATTAAAACCAAAACAGTTATAAAACCAAGCCAAGGTTTTTTTAAATATTTATGGCATACAAAAACAAGTAAACAACAGGTAAAAAGCGTAGCAAGGGCAGATGGTAACCTGATAGATAACTCTCGTACTCCAAATATTTTTACGCATAAGGCTTGACACCATATCATTAAAGGAGGTTTTGTACTCCACATTTCAGGAAGATTATTAAAAGTTACTACAATAAAGTTATTGCTCCCGCTCATCTCAATGGCACTTTGAGCCAATCTGCTTTCATCATATTGCCTGATAGATAAATCTTCGATGGAACAAAAAATAGGGGTATAAATAAGAATGGCTAAAATTAAATACTTAGAAAAAGGCAGTAGTTTTTTCATATAAAAAATTATGGTTCATAATAATTCGTCCTTTCAAATGGACGGACATAAAAATTTAGAAATATAAAGTAAGCCAATGTTAATTAAAACATTTGGAATGAAAAATCGAAAAATACTATTTATTAGGATTTATTTTAACAAAGTAAAAACTACAATCCCTGCCCGTGGCAGTTTTTGTATTTTTTACCGCTACCGCAAGGGCAGGCATCGTTACGGCCAACTTTTTGTTCAACACGTATAGGTTGTTGCTTTGGCTTTGCTTTAGGGGCATCATCATCGCTACCGCCTTCGCTACGGCTTTCAACTAATTGCTGCTTAGGTTGCTGCACGGGTGCATTAAAACGCACTTGTGGTGCAGGTTGCTCGGCATTTTGTTGTTGAGGCAAGCTGCCCTTTACCAAAAAGGTTATAATCTCCTTATTGGTTTTGGCAACCATATCCTTAAACAAATTAAACGACTCTAATTTGTAAATAAGCAATGGGTCTTTTTGCTCTAAGGAAGCATTTTGCACCGATTGTTTTAAGTCATCCAGTTCGCGTAAATGTTCTTTCCAGGCATCATCAATAGAAGCAAGCGTTGCAGTTTTTTCAAACGTCAACACCATATCTTTTCCTTTGGTATCGTAACATTTTTTGAGGTTAGCCAACACTTGTACACTGCGTATGCCATCGGTAAACGGCGTTACAATATTTTCGAACTGATTGTTTGGATTTAAATAAACATCGCTTACAACCGGCATAACCATTTGCGCAACAAACTCGCTCTTCTCTTTATAATGTTTGTAAGCTGCATTAAAAGTAAGGGCAGTTATATCATCTGCCGATTTGCTTGCAAATTGTTCTTGTGTATAAGGTGCATCAATTGAGAATGTTTTCAGCAACTCAAATTTTAAACCATCAAAATCTTTATCGGCATGAAATGCCTGAACTATATCATCACTAACATCAAACATAATGTTTGCAATGTCTAAGCTTAACTTATCGCCAAACAAGGCATTTTTACGACGCTTGTAAATTACATCGCGTTGTACGTTCATTACATCATCGTACTCAATTAAACGCTTACGTGTACCAAAGTTATTTTCTTCAACTTTTTTCTGCGCACGCTCAATCGATTTGCTAATCATGCTGTGTTGGATAACTTCGCCCTCTTCCAAGCCCATTCTATCCATCATTTTTGCAATACGCTCGCTACCAAATAAACGCATTAAATCATCTTCTAAAGAAACGAAGAACTGTGAAGTACCGGGGTCACCCTGACGACCAGCACGACCACGTAACTGTCTATCAACACGACGAGATTCGTGACGCTCGGTACCGATGATTGCAAGACCACCCGCCTCTTTAACGCCTTCGCCTAATTTAATATCCGTACCACGACCCGCCATGTTGGTTGCAATGGTTACGTTACCCGCCCAACCAGCTTCGGCAACAATTTGCGCCTCTTTTTGGTGTTGCTTAGCGTTTAGTACATTGTGTTTAATGTTGCGCAGTTTTAACATGCGGCTTAATATTTCAGAATTCTCAACCGATGTTGTACCAACCAGAACCGGACGTTTTGCTTCTACCAGTTTTTGTATTTCATCAATAACGGCATTGTATTTTTCGCGGTTGGTTTTGTATACATAATCTTGCTCATCTTTACGAGAGATGGCACGATTGGTTGGTATAACAACCACATCTAATTTATAAATATCCCAAAGCTCTTGTGCCTCTGTCTCTGCCGTACCCGTCATACCAGCTAATTTGTGATACATACGGAAATAATTTTGAAGCGTAATAGTTGCATAAGTTTGCGATGCGGCTTCAATCTTCACATTTTCTTTAGCCTCAATTGCCTGATGTAAACCATCGCTATAACGACGACCTTCCATAATACGACCTGTTTGCTCATCAACAATTTTTACCTGGTTATCCATTACCACATACTCATCATCTTTATCGAACAAAGCATAAGCTTTTAATAATTGCTGGATTGTATGAATGCGTTCAGATTTTACCGAAAACTCTTGCAACAAAATTTCTTTGCGACGCATTTTTTCTTCGGCAGTATCATTTGATTTTTCAATATCAGCAATTTGATCGCCCACGTTTGGTATGATAAAGAAACCTGCATCTTCGCCCGAAGTAGTAATTAAATCTATCCCTTTTTCGGTCATATCAACCGAGTTATTTTTTTCGTCGATTACAAAATAAAGCTCCTCATCTATTTTATGCATTTCCTTTTGTTGGTCTTGCATATAATAGTTTTCGGTTTTTTGCAACAGTGAACGTACACCCGTTTCACTTAAAAATTTAATAAGCGCGGTATTTTTAGGTAAACCTCTAAAGGCACGTAATAATGGAATGCCTGCTTCTTTTTCTTTACCCTCGGCATATAATTTTTTAGCGTCGGTTAAGCAAGTAAGTAAATATTGTTTTTGTACGTTAACCAGTTTTTCTATACGTGGTTTTAGTTGTACAAATTCATGCTTATCGCCTTGTGGTGTTGGACCCGAAATAATTAACGGAGTACGAGCATCATCAATTAAAACCGAATCAACCTCATCAACAATAGCAAAGTGGTGTTTGCGTTGCACCAGGCCATCAATATCGTGTGCCATGTTGTCACGCAAATAATCGAAACCAAACTCGTTGTTGGTTCCGTAAGTAATGTCAGAATTATAAGCAGCTACGCGGTCAGACGAATGTGGCTCATATTTATCAATACAATCAACTGTTAAACCGTGGAATTCGAATAATGGACCATTCCACTCAGAGTCACGACGAGATAAGTAATTGTTAACCGTAACCACGTGTAAGCCCTTACCCGCCAATGCGTTTAAGAAGATAGGAAGCGTAGCTACTAAAGTTTTACCCTCACCTGTTGCCATCTCGGCAATTTTACCCTGGTGTAAAACTATACCACCAATTAACTGCACATCGTAATGCACCATGTTCCAAAGCACTTCAATGCCTGCGGCAGTCCAGCTATTTTTCCAATGGGCAATGCCATCAATTATTTCAACGTTTTTAGCGTTAGTATGGCGTTTAATGTAATTGGTATCAATGTCTCCTGCTTTAACTTTAAGTTCTCCTAATGAAAAACGACGAGCCGTTTCTTTACAAAGTGCAAAAGCATCGGGTAAAATCTGGTTTAAAACCTCTTCGGTTTTTGTATCAATTTCTTTTTCAAGTTCGTCAATTTCCTTGTAAAGTGCATCTTTGGCATCTACATCCATATCGGCATCTTTCTCAATGCGGCTCTTTATTTCAGCAATTTCGGCGTTCTCTTTTGCAATATAGTCCTGTATTTGCTTCCGCAGGGTAAACGACTTTTCACGTAAGTCCTCGTTAGATAAGGCTTCCAGCGTTGGATATATCTTTTTTATTTGTTCTACAATAGGTTGGGCTAATTCTACATCTTTTTGAGATTTAGTGCCAAATAGTTTGCTTAAAAATTGAAACATAGGGTGCTTTTAATAAGTTGGCGAAGGTACAAAAATTATTCCCCTAATTAGAAAGGGGTTTTATTTGCTATTTTGGCAGATTATTTATTAATTTTACCTGTTAAACCAAAAAATAAAACGCATGAATAAACTTTACATTTCATTATCAGTTGCTGCAACACTTGCTTTAAGCAACAGTGTATTAGCACAAACAACCATTACTTCAACAGTTATGCCAACGGTAGGTTATACTTATAACTTTGCGGCAGATACATTACCCGCAGATATGCCTACATTTACGGTTTCGGCAGGTTCAGGAACAGCTCAAAATTGGGATTATTCGACCATTTTTGCGAACACATATGCTGCTCCTATGGCATTTGTAGCACCGACAGGTAACCCTGGTGCATCAAGCTTTCCCAATGCTACTTTAGCCACTAATGAAAGTGGAAATTGGGCTTATTTTAAAACAAGCGCAAACGGATTGGTTATAGATGGTGTTGATGCTATGATTCAAGGAAGCCCCGCTATTATAGATTATACCCCGGATGAAATCTTAATCCCAACTCCATTTACGTATAGTAATACAGTAAATAATGTTTACGGAGCAACTTTTTCAGTTACTATTAGTAGTTTTCCGGCAACAGTTCATCACCGTGCAAACCGTACTATTACAGCAGATGCTTTTGGTACATTAAAAACACCTGCCGGCACATATTCTAATGTTTTGCGTATTAAAACATATGAAATCACTTCGGATAGTGCTTTTGTTTTTGGTTCTAATGCAGGTAACCAATATGACACAACTACTACTTATAACTGGGTTCAAAACACGCCAGATGCTTTGTTAATGGAAATAGACATTAACAAAGTAGGTGCTGTTACATCAGCAAAATATTTACAAACATTTAGCAATGGCATTAATGTTGTAAAACACGCTGAATTTACTGCCAATTTATACCCTAACCCTACCAGTACACTTGCTTATTTAGCTTACGAAAATGAAACAGCAACAAAAGTTAGTGCAAGCATTTTTGATGTAACCGGCAGACAAGTTGCAACTCTTTTAAACAACCAAGAGCAAGCAGCGGGTAAACAAACACTAACCGTTGATGTAACTAATTTACAATTACCACAAGGTTTGTATATGATACAACTTACCGTAAACGGAGCTACCAAAACATTGAAATTAAACGTACAATAGTTTACGTTTAACTAAAACAAAAAGCCCGCTTCTTTTCAACAGCGGGCTTTTTTTATGTTTAAATTTTACACTATTAATTGCCTTTAAAAACTTTAATGTTATACACACAAGGTTCTATCCGCTTTAACTGTTGACTGCGACTAAGATTTCTTAATAAATTTTTCCCACTATTGCTATGTAATTCTGCTTTCAATGTATCGTTTTCAATTTTACTAAGCAGTTGCATGATGTAGTTAGATTTTACAGCAAAGCCTGTCCCTTCGGCATTACTGTTTTTACTTTTAATTAAGCCTATTATATTTCCTTGTTCATCAAACAAAGGACCACCACTATTACCGGGGTTTATAGGCACACTTATTTGATACATAGCGGTATCAGCAGAACCTTTTAACGAGGCTATAGTTCCTTCGCCATATACAATATCCTCTGCAGGAAAACCAAGTGTAAACACTTTTTCGCCCATATCGGCCGAAGTGTTTTTAAATGTATAAGGCACGTTTGCAAATTTTGCAGCCGAATCTTTTTCTATTTTTAAAATAGCAATATCTAAACGTGCATCGGTAAGTACAACTTTTGCATAGTAGCTGTTTTTTTCACCATCCATTACAAAAACAGAATCAGACTTGTTTACCATGTGCAAACTGGTTAAAAAATAACCGTTGTTGTTTAAAGCAAAACCTGTTCCTTCAACATTAGCGGCTTCGAAACTGCGTTTTTGACTAATAGTTTTTATGCCATCAATAATGCCTTCCTGCACTGATTTCATGTGCGTTATCTCTCTTGAAAGATTGGTGATAGATGTATCGTGTTGTTTAATTAAATAACCACCTGAGCTAAGCAATGTAATGGTAGCAATAACAGCAATAAGGGCAACCGATGCGGCAACGCCCATCATGCGGCCATACTGCTTATAAAATGTGTTTTTAGGGTTTAACTGATGAACGTTTGGAGTACCAAACTCTTCGTTATAAATAGTGTTTAATTTGCTTTTTAACTGTTCTTGTTTTCCAAATTCTTGTAAAAGGTTTACAAAATTTTTATGGTCTTCAAATTGCGTTTTAAAATCAGCATCCGTTAAAAGTCGCTCTTCAAACAATTTTGCATCATCCGCATTTATGCGTTGGTGCAGGTAATCGTCAAATAAATCTATGTTTCTCATTTTCAAAAATCGTTATGAGGATTTCCCCTCTTGGTCTAAAAAAAATATCTTTTTTAATCGTTGTAAGCATTTATACTTCTGATTTTTTGCATTATCGGCGTTGGTGTAGCCAAACTTTTCGGCTATTTCATCCATGCCTAAACGGGCAATGTAAAAATCAGTAAGTAATGTTTGACAAGGTTCGCCCAACTGACCAATGCTTTCGTGCATTCTGTCCAGGTTTTGCTCTCGCTCTTCGTAAACACTTACTTCGTTTTCAGCATTCGCAAAATCATCTCCTTCAATAAAACGTTCGTCTAATTTTAACGTACCGCTTTTTTTATGAAGTTGTTTTAACCAAATACGTTTTGCCACACTATATAAATAGGTTTGC
>Ga0210401_10001656_pt1 | contig 25423 bp, 24 predicted proteins | sample IncBWH32MmetaG_FD_150866 | JGI IMG/M metagenome (GOLD analysis project Ga0210401, IMG submission 150866) | Forest soil microbial communities from Barre Woods Harvard Forest LTER site, Petersham, Massachusetts, United States - Inc-BW-H-32-M | ecosystem: Environmental > Terrestrial > Soil >... | reverse complement strand
CTCAGGGCATCGAGGCCTCGGTGGTAGCCGACGCGGGCATAGGCGTACTGCTCGATCGGGTTGCTGGCGAGCTCAGCCAGGTCAGCCCATGCCTGCAGACAGCGCGGGTCACGGGCGGCGACTGCGGCCACCGCCTCCCGACGGCGGTCCGGAGGGAGGGACCGGGCCGCGTCGAGGGCGGCGGCCAGATCCGGTGTGAGCGGGTCGAGGACGGTCTCCGGAGTGCCGGAGGTGAACTGGACTGAATGCTCGGGAGTCACCGGACCATGTTAGGAGCGCGCCTCGGAGAACGGTCGGCTATCGCGGCGCACGACCTGCCGAATGTCAAAACGCGAGGGGTCGGCGGTACTGTTCCGGGCCGTGCTGGTTCCAGAGCCCGCGTCCTCGTCTTCGTTCCAACATCATCCAGGTTTGCGTGATCGCGAGCCCGAAGCCAAGCAGATGGCCGAAGTCCTGCGCCGCCTGATCCGGCTGTCAGTAAGCACGGCTCCGTCTGCCGAGGAGACCAAACGGCTGACGACGCAGTTGTCCGCAGTAGCGGACGAGCTCGAGGAGCACGCGCCCGAAGTGCCGATCCCTCGCTTTATGGCTCCCGATCCCGACGGCCCGCCCAAGGAGGTGCCCCTCGGTGGAGCCATGCCCTTTGACCCGATCGTCGGCCCGTTCAATCCGCTGGCGCTGCCGGTCGTGCTCGAGTTCGACCCGCCGATTGCCCGCGGTCGTGGCGCGTTCGACGTCGCGTATGAGGGAGCGCCCGGCTGTGTGCACGGCGCCATCCTCGTGGCGGTGTTCGACATCATCTTGACGGCGGCGAACGCGATCGCCGGGCATACCGGCCCGACAGTGCGCCTCGGGGTGCGGTACAAGCGCCCGACGCTGTGCAACGAGGAGGCGGTGTTCGAGGGCTGGGTCACCGACGTCCAGGGCAAGCGGATCCACTCGGAGGGTCGGATCGTGCAGGGCGGCATCGTCACCGTCGAGGCGTACGGGGAGTTCGCGATCTTCGACCACGAGGGCGTGCACCGCATGGCGAACGCACGACGGCAGGCCTTCGACACCGGCAACTAGCTCGGTCGAGCCCGACCGTCGCGGCTGGTCGGCGCAGGCGGGTCAGGTTCGGTACCGCCTCGTAGGCGGGGGGGCGGAGTGGTGGTGGCACGACCGGCCTCGCTCGGGGTGGCCACCTCGTTTCCGTGCCCCCGATGCCGCAGACTTATACGTGATGGGCGGTCGCGTTGTCTGCTTTGCTCCATCCGACGAGGTGATGAAGGACGATGGCGCCTGACACTCCGATCTCTGAGGGTGGGGCGCTCGGACTGGCCCGTTACCGCTTCGGCCCCACCTTGCGCCATCGTTGGGGAGGATTCGTGGCGCTCGCCGTGCTCATCGCCCTCGTGGGCGGGCTCGCATTGGCGACTATGGCAGGAGCCCGGCGCACCGAGTCTTCGTACCCGACGTTCTTGGCGTCGACCAACCCCTCCAACCTCTCGCTCGGCACTGGGATCTACAACCCGGCGCTCGGCTACACCTCCGGGTACGACCCAGCGATCATCAAGCGGATTGCTGCGCTGCCCGGTGTCACCCATGTCGCGTCCTACGTCGGGATCGACGCCGTACCACTCGAACCCGACGGAAAGCCCATCCCCGCTGTCGCCAACAGCAACGTCACGTTCAACGTCCTCGGCTCGGTCGGCGGGCTGTATTTCGACATGGACCGCGCGAGCCTCGTGGCGGGCCGAATCGCGGACCCGAACAACCCGCATGAGATCATGGCGACGGCGAGCGCGGCCAGGCTCGCCGGCTTGCACCTCGGCCAGCCGGTTTCCTGGGCGCTTTTCACCAACGCGGAGAGTGGTGCATTCAACACCGGATCTTTCCCGGCTCCGGCGGCCCGCATCGACCTCACCCTGGTCGGCATCGTCGACTTCAACTACGCCGTCGTGCAGGACGATACCGACGTGCCGAACGACACGGCCGTCGTCGCCACGCCCGCTTTCGCGCGGCAGTTCCGGGACTGTTGTGGTGGTTACACAATCACGTCCCTCCAACTCCGACACGGTGCAGCGGCCGTTCCGGCGGTCGAGAGCGAGATCGAGCGAGTCATCCCGTCCAACCTGCCGTTCGACTCCTACGACCCGACGGTTGAAGCGACGAAGGCACTCCACTCGATCAAGCCCGAGGCGATCGCGCTGGGCGTCTTCGGAGTCGTGGCCGCGCTGGCCACGCTGCTGATCGCCGCCCAGCTGATCGGACGTCAGGTGCGCTCGTGGACGCCCGAGGAACGGGTGCTGCGTTCCTTGGGTGCGGACCGGTCGATGATCCTGCTCGACGCGCTCGCCGGTGTCATCGGGTCCATCGTGGCAGGAGCGATCGGCGCCATCGTCGTCGCGGTCGGCCTCTCACCCCTCTTTCCCCTCGGACCCGTGCGACCTGTGTATCCCGACGGAGGGGTCTCGTTCGACTGGGCCGTGCTCGGGTTCGGAGCGCTCGCGTTGATCGTGCTGCTGGGTCTCGCCGCAGGGATCTTGGCCTGGCGCGGGGCACCGCACCGCGCCGGTGCGGGCTTCCGTGACGCAGCCCGGAGCTCCAAAGCGGCCGATGCAGCCGCTGGGTTGGGCATGCCCGTGCCGGCCGTGACAGGGATCCGGTTCGCGCTCGAGCCCGGCGCCGAAGCCACGCCGGTGCGCTCGGCCATCCTCGGCGCGACGCTGGCGCTCCTGGTGGTTGTCGCGACCGTCGTCTTCGGCTCGAGCCTCAACGCGCTGGTCGCAACCCCCGCGCTGTACGGCTGGAATTGGACCTACCAGCTCGACGCAGGTGGCGGAGTGGGTGATCTCCCGGGTGCCCCGGCCGATCAGCTGCTTGCTGCCGATCACCAGGTCTCGTCTTGGTCGTCCTATTACTTCGGCAGTCTCCAAATCGACGGCCGCACCGTTCCGGTGCTGGGTGCGACGCCCGGCGAAACCGTGGGTCCACCCGTGCTCAGTGGCCATGGGTTCGAGAACAACGGGCAAATCGTTCTGGGCCCCGAGACGCTGGGCCAGCTCCACAAGAAGGTCGGGGACACCGTCGAGGTGGCGTACGGTACCAACCCACCCAAGACGCTGCGCATCGTGGGGACCGAGACCATGCCCGCGATCGGCGTCGCCGGTGTGTCCGACCACCTCTCGATCGGAACGGGGGCGGAGGCGGACTATCACCTGATTCCCGCTTCAGTGCGCAACAGTTTCGACAACGTGCCAGCGGGCCCCAACGCCGTGTTCGTTCGCCTGAAGCCCGGGGCGAACCCGGCGCTGGCGCAAAGAGGATTGACGCGGATCGCAAGCGAACTCGGCCGGCCGACGAACTACGGCGTGACCCTTGTCGGCGTGCAGCGACCGGCCGAAATCGTCAACTACCGCTCGATGGGGTCGACGCCCGCCATCCTCGGTTTCGCCTTGGCGTCAGGTGCTGTCGTTGCAATGGGTCTCACGCTCGTCGCCTCGGTGCGCCGGCGCCGGCGAGACCTTGCGATGCTCAAGACCATAGGGTTGACGGGACGCCAGCTGGCGGAATGCGTCGCGTGGCAGGCGGCCGTCGCGGTAGGCGTCGGCGTCGTCGTCGGCATCCCACTGGGCATCGTGGTCGGGCGCTGGTTCTGGACACTCTTTGCGGGCCAGATCTACGCGATATCCCAGCCAACGGTCCCGGTCGGGTGGATCGCCGTGATCGGCGCAGGGGCGTTGGTGCTGACCATGTTGGTGGCCTTCGTGCCGGGACGCATCGCCGCGCGGACACCGGCGGCGCTGATGCTGCGAACCGAGTAGTCGTTCGGTCGCTACAGCGTCGACACCAAGCGCGCGAATGATTCCCCGAGCAGCTGCCTCGCTGCGGCAGGGTCGTCGGCCCGCGCGACCACCATCCCCGCCTGCATGACCGCGCCGACGAGGAGATGCGTCAGGGAATCGACCGCCTCGGCGTCGATCCGACCCGACTCGGCGGCGATCGTCAGCACCGCCTTGATGGTGCCGAACGCATAGCGCTCGTCGAGCTCGTGCCAGGTGTCCCAGCCGAGGACCGTGGGCGCGTCGAGCATCACGATGCGCTGCACCTCGGGGTTGACGCACTGGTCCAAGAACGCGTTGAAACCCAGCTCCAGGATCTTGATCGGGTCGGTCTCGCCGCCCGCGGTGGCAACCTCGAGGAGCTTGGCCGTCAGCTCCTCCTCCACCGCCTCGAACGTCGCTCGGAACAGGTCGGTTTTGCTGGAGAAGTGGTGGTAGAGCGCGCCGCGGCTGACTTCGGCCGCGCTCAGGATCTCCTCGGTCGAGGTGGCGGCGAACCCCCTCTCGCCGAAGAGCCGGCGGGCCGTCGCGATGAGCCGGCCACGAGTGGCATCGGAGCGTTCTGCCTGCGTGGGCACGGTGGGATCCTATCCCGTCTTTACAAACAGACAGTTGGTATGTAAGCTGCGAGGCATGACACCTACCAAGACCGAGAACCCGAATCCCAAGACCACCGCCTCGACCGTGTTGCCGCGGCAGATGGCCCAACTGTCCGGTGGCCCCGTCGCGTACGTCGACCAGGGCGAGCCGGACGCGCCGGTGGCCCTCTTCGTCCACGGCGTGCTCGTCAACGCCGACCTGTGGCGCAACGTCATCTGGGATGTGGCAGAGGTTCGCCGCTGCATCGCGCCCGACCTCACGGCCCATGGCGGGACGCCGATTCCGCTGCAGGGGGCGCCCGGTGACGACCTGACTCTGCACGGCCACGCCGCACGGCTCGACGAGCTGTGCGCGCATCTCGGCCTCGATCAGGTCGACGTCGTCGCCAACGACACCGGCGGCGCGGTGGCCCAGGTGTTCGCCGCCCGCTACCCCGGACGGACCCGCACCCTGACGCTCACCAACTGCGACTGCCAGGACAACTTCCCGCCCGAGCTCTTCGAGCCGTTCGTGGCGATGGCCGAAGCGGGCGAGCTCGGTCCCGTCGTTGCCGCCATGGCCGGCGACTACGCGTTGGCGCGGTCGGAGGCCGGGTACGGGCAGGGCTACACCACAGCGGCTCAGCTGAGCGACGAGCTGCTCACGAGCTACACCGGTCCCTTCGCTGCCGACGGCGGGAGAGGGCTCGAGCGGTTCCTCGTTGCGCCGAAGGCCGAGGAGCTGGTCGCAGTCGCGCCCCTGCTGGGGCAGATGCAGGTCCCGGTCCAGCTCGCCTGGGGCACCGCCGACATCTTCTTCCCACCTTCCTGGACCGAGCGGATGCGCGAGCTCCTGCCGTCGACCGAACGGGTCACCCTGGTGCCCGACGCGATGCTCTTCTGGCCCGACGAGCGGGCGGCGGACCTCGTTCCCCTTTTGCGCGACTTTTGGGCGGCCCACGCCTGATCGTCCGGTTCGCATGACGGCACGGTCGCCCCGGTGCGTCCCCCCGCGCACCGGGGCGCTACCGTGCGGCACGTGCGCACTGCCGAGCGGATTTCTTCGTTGCGGGGCGCCCGCGATCTGATGGATCGATGCTTCGCCGAACCGCTCGACCTCGACCAGATGGCGGAGCACGTCGGTTTCTCGAAGTTCCACTTCGCCCGGGCCTTCAGGGACGCGTACGGCGAGACTCCGGCGAACTACCTGACACGCCGGCGGGTGGAACGAGCCAAGGACCTGTTGCGCTCCGCCAATCTGACGGTGACCGAGGTGTGCATGCTGGTCGGCTTCTCGAGCCTCGGCTCTTTCAGCTCGCGTTTCTCCGAGCTGGTGGGCATGGCGCCCAGCACGTTCCAGCGGGCGGCGGCCGCTCGTGGCGGCCCACCACCGATCCCGGGCTGCTTCATGATGCAGTGGTCGCGGCCGCAGCCCGGCACGACGTCGTCGCCGGCGGGACCGGTTGGGTCGAAAAAGCGCAAGCACGGAGAAGCCGACGACGGGGGCGCCGCCTTAGCCTGACGTGAAGGACCGCGCCGCCACGAAGGGAGCACAGCGACCATGATCCGCCAGATGTCGCACACGAACATCTTCGTCCTCGACCAGGAATCAGCGAAGGCCTTTTACACCGAGAAACTCGGCTTCGAGGTTCGCTTCGACATCTCCATGGGCGAGGAGTTCGAAGGGACGGGCCAGGGCTTCCGCTGGCTCACCGTTTCGCCCAAGGAGCAGCCCGACCTTCAGATCGTCCTCGCCTCCTGCGACATGGGCCGCACACCCGAACAGGCGGAGCAGCTGCGTGAGCTGGTGGCGAGCGGCGGCATGGGCCCCGGCGTGATGACCACCGACGACTGCCACCTGACCTACGAGGAGCTGTCGGCCAAGGGCGTGACGTTCCTGTCCCAACCCACGGAGCGTCCGTACGGGATCGAGGCCATGATGCGCGACGACTCGGGGAACCTGATCAGCCTGACCCAGCCCTTCGCCTTCATGTCCGACCCGGAGGCATCGTCGAGCGGATAGGCAAACGCCGTGAGAAACCTACGAACGGGCGGGATGGCCTGGATGCAGTCGTGGGCTCTTGCGATAGGTAAGCAACCCGTGGCCCGGGCCCGCCACAGCCCGGACCCCGCGGACCAGAAAGGCCTCGTGGTCCCCGACCGAGAAGTGGCCGAGGATCGTTCCCTCGAGCGCCAGCGACACTTCGGCGAGTAGCGGCGCTCCGGTCGTCCCGATCCGCCAGTCGACGTCGGCGAATTTGTCAACCTCATCGCCCGTCTCTTCTCCGAACAGCCGGGCCATGTCGACCTGGTCCTCGCCGAGGAGGTGCAGGCCCATGGCGGAGGAGCGGACCGCGACGCCGAGCGTGTGGTTCAGGCGCGAGATGCAGGCCACGAAGTTGGGCGGATCAATACTGCACTGGGTGACGAAGCCGGCGAGGCACCCGCTCATCTCCCCGTCCGGCGCCCGCACCGTGAGCAGGTAAAACGCGAAGTCCATCCGCTCGAAGAAGGGCGCCAGATCGCTGGCCGGCTCGCCGGTTTTGGTTCGCGGCCATTGGCCCTCGGGCATCGTCGCCTCCACGCCTCGCATGCCAATAGTCCGGGGGGTGCGATGCCCACACGGGGCCCGGCTGAAGACCCGTCGCCGAACCCGCTGGGCAGCACCCCGCTAGAGGTTGCAGTACCCGGCCAGCGGGTACGCAAAACTCACATGCCTATGGGAAGTGGTGCAGCGAACCCGAACGCCGGTCTCACGATCTCATCGACTGGCGCTGGCAACGGCTCCGACGGGGCACCCGAGGGCTTCGACATCAAGACAGGCGGTCTCGGCTCCGCGGCACAGGTGCTTGCGCTCTCGACGTTGTGCGCGGTGCTGTTCCTGACGTTCCTCGACAACACCATCGTCAGTGTCGGGCTGGCCAACGTGCAAAGCGACCTGCACGCGGGAGTGACATCGCTGCAGTGGGTCGTCAACGGTTACGCCCTGACGTTCGCAAGCTTCATGCTCGCGGCCGGCATGCTGGGCGATCTACTCGGCCGCAAGCGGATCATGCTCGCCGGTGTCGCAGTTTTCAGCATTGGATCGGTCGTTGGAGCGCTCGCCGGCAACGTCAATTGGCTCATCGCCGCGCGCGTGATCATGGGTATCGGCGCCGCGGCCAGCGAGCCCGGGACTCTGTCGATCATCCGTCACGTGTACCCCGACCGGAAAACGCGTGCTGATGCTCTCGGGATCTGGGCGGCGGTCTCTGGCCTCGCTCTCGCCCTCGGCCCTGTGATCGGCGGCGTGCTCGTGGGGTTCTCCAGCTGGAGAGCGATCTTCTGGTTCAACCTCGGATTCGGGGTTGTGGCGTTCGTGCTGGCTGCGGTCGCTGTGCCGGAGTCCTCCGACCGCCAGGGCCGGCGCTTCGACGTACTCGGGTTCGTCTTCGGCGCGGCGTTCTTGGCCTGTTTGTCGTTCGCGGTGATCCAGGGCGAGGAGTCCGGCTACACGGCGAACTGGATCGTGGCGCTCTTCGTCTTGTGCGGCGTGTCCGGGGTCGCGTTCTTGATCACCGAGCATCGGGTCAAGTCGCCGATGCTCGATCTATCGTTGTTCCGCCGACCGCCGTTCACCGGGTCGAACTTCGTCGCCTTCGCCGCCTACTTCGGGACGTTCTCTATTTTCTTCTTCACTGCCTTGTATCTACAGGTGGTGGCCAACGCGTCGGCCTATCAGACGGCAATCGACTTCTTGCCGATGGCGGCCGGACTGATCATCGTGTCGGCGCTCACGGGGCCACTGGTGGCCCGCGTCGGCGCGCGCTGGCCGATGACGATTGGCTGTCTCCTCGGTGGCGGGGGAATCCTGATCGCCAACGCGGTGCTGGACCCGACGATCGGATTTGCGACACTGGGTTGGGTTCTGCCCATCGCAGGAATCGGCATCGGCATGCTGCTCGTGCCGGTCACGTCCGTCCCGCTGACGGTTGTCCCGCCCGAACGTTCAGGCATGGCGGCGTCGGCGACCAACACCAGCCGCGAGATGGGCGCCGTGTTCGGCGTGGCGATCCTCGGTTCCATCGTCAACGCCAAACTCACCGGCGATCTGGCCGCTCGCCTGAAGGCGATCGGCATACCGCCCAATTTCCAGAGCCTGGTGGAGCATGCGATACAGACCGGAGGCGCCTCCAGCGGGGGCGCTGCGACCAGCGCCGAACACTCCAAGAACGCCGCGGTCGCAGAGATCGCGAAGAAGGTCGTCAACGCGGCGTACGACGCCTTCGGTTCGGGATTGCACGAGGCCCTGCTGGTGTCGGGCTGTTTGATCCTCGTCGGGGCCGTGGTGGCGTTCTTCACGATCCACCGCGTGCGCGGTGAGACCTACGAACTCTGATCTGCTCTGGTGGTGGTGCTCGCAGTCGGCTGTACCTTCTCGACGCGGTCGGATTTGATCGTCACCAGCCGTGGTGCCCGCTCCTGGCGTTCGGGACGCGGCCACGGTCCCACTGCCGCAGCCAGCAGCGACGAGTTCGGGACCTTTAGCAGGCCTTGTTCAGTGAGTACAGAAACGTACGTCAGGCTCATCGATGTCACTGTCCCGTAGAACTCGCCTCCCAGGGCGCCCGAACGCACCCGGATGTAGTTGCCCACGGCAAAGGGCCGGGCTACGAGCAGCACGAACCCGGCGAAGACGTTGCCCAGGCTCTGTTGGGCGGCGATGCCAAGGACGACACCGGCGATCGCCCCACCCAAGAGGAAGTGTCCGACGGGGACAGACAACAGGGAGAGCGTTCCGACCAACGCCACGAGATAGCCAAAGCCGGTGACGAGCATGCGCATCGCGGCGCCCGCGCTGTGGCCTCCTCGCCATCGTGCCAGATCGTCGAGCTCTGACGCCGTCGATCGCGCGCATATGACCGCCAGAACGAAGAAGACGATTCCGGGCGTGTCGAGGAGCAGGCGGCCCGCGAAGGTGTGAGCGTGGCGCGACGCCATGGCGGATCCAATCACCAATGCGAGCAACGCGCCCGAACCGGTCCCCAGGGCGCGACGAAAGCGTGGGCGGCGGACCAGCTTCCGCGTCGGGTCAACGACTGCGACCCGCGCCTCGCGGTGCAGCCTCACTGAGCTCGGCGAAACCGAAACTTGCTTGCGTTCTCCTTCGACAGCCGCGGGGCGCGGGTCGTCCTGGGCTCCGTCGCAACGAGCAAGAGGCCGCCGACAAGACCGAGGTTCTTTGCAAAGTGGGTGATCTGCATGTTGCGCACGTCGTCGTCCAGTTCTTCCCAGAAGCGGTGTCCCGCCAGAGTGGTTGGAATGAGTGTCCCGGCGAGCACCGCCGCGGACAGTCGCCGCAGTATGCCGAGTGACAACATCGCCCCGGCGACGACCTGCGTGATGCCATTCAGCCGCACGAGCGCCTCGGTGTCGTCGGGCAGAGCGGTGACGTGCTGTGCGATCGGCCCAGTGACCTTTTCCGCATTCTTGACCTTCCCCTCGGGGTTCATCGCCGCGTCGAGACCGCCCCGGATGAAGATGGACGCAATCAGTGGGCTCGCTACCCGGGTAGCGATGGTCCTAATCGACATGGCGATTCCTCTCTTTCGTGGGGCGCCAACTTTGAAGTCGCAGTTAGCCCCCGAAGATCACGTACCCCCGAGGGCGTCGATCAATCGGTTTCGATCGGAAACCGAGGTGGCGGGCGCAAAAGCGGCGGACACGGCATTGGACCTGCTGCTCCCACGGCTCTGGAGCGCCATTCCGGTTGTCCAGGTTGTCCTGCTCTTGTGCTCTCGTCGCCCTGACGCAGTTCTTGGGGTCTAGTCAATCCATCGCCGTTTTCGTGGTCGCCCTCAGTTGATCTCCAGGTCGGATCGTCAGAGCCTGGTCGAGGCTTGTCCTCTGGCGATCCAAAACGGATCAGCCTTGGGAAGCCCCAAAAGCGGTGGCAACTTCGGCGGATCCGCACGACGATCCCAGCTGGCATTCGGCGATTGCGTGCTGGTAGACGCCTACATATGCATCGATCATGCGGTCACTACTGAACCTTTGCACAGCCACGTCACGAATTGTCCGCCGGTCGAGCTGACCGACTCGCGTGATTGCCTTAGCCGCCGAAGCGACGTCCGATACCAGCGAGCCCGTCGTGCCGTCGATGATGAGTTCCGGCATCGAACCTCGGTCGAAGGCGATTACGGGTGTGCCACACGCCATGGCTTCCACGACCGAGAGCCCGAACGGCTCGTCAAAATCAATCAAATGAAGAAGGGCCAACGCGCCCCCGAGGAAGGATGAGCGATCCTCCGCTCGGACGGACCCCACGAATTGCACGCGATCGCCATCCAGGCGCGGCACGATCTCCCGCTTGAAGTACTCATCATCCTGAATGATTCCGGCTAAACGTATCGGGATCCCCGTCTTTTCGGCGGCATCGATCGCCGCGACCACTCCCTTGTCCGGATGGATACGTCCGAAGAAGGCCAGGTAGGAACCAGCTGTCGGACTGAAGCTGAATTCGCCTGTCTCTATCCCGTGATGGATTGTCGCCACATAGTCGAGAGCGGGGTGCCTATCGGCATCGCTGATCGCGACATAGAACGTGGTTTTGTTGTACTTGGCGAACACGGGCACGATGCGCGGCGAGGAGAAGCCGTGAATCGTGGTGACGACCGGCGTCGACACCAGCGCGGAGTAGGTGAGTGGTAGGAAGTCAAAGCTGTTGTGGATGACGTCGAACTCAGACGCCTGCTCAAAGACCTGCGATACGTGCAGACACTCGGCCACTTTCGGTTCGATACTCGGGTCTTCCGACCAACCCCGGGGCACCACACTGCGCAGACGAGCTGACGTTTCGGACTCGCCGACAGCGAAGAGCGTGACTTCGTGCCCCCGCGACACGAGTCCTTCGGTCAGGAGTGAGGCAAAGAGCTCCCAGGGTCCATAGTGGCGCGGCGGGACACGCCAAGCAATCGGCGCGAGTACTGCAATGCGCACCGAAGTTCAGCGCCCCGACCCCAGGTGGTCCAGTTTCTTGTCTCGGTCACCGCGCTTCTCTTTCTTCGCTTGTCTCTTCTCCTTGAGGGACTTGCCCGGCTTTTTCCCGGAAGGCTTTTGAGGCGATCTGTCAGGCACTGTGTTCTCCAGTCGTTTGAGTTGATACGGAAGTCAATCGGGGATGGCGATCAGAGACGCGAGAAGTTGGTCCAGAGGCACGGTCGCCACGCCGATGGCAGAGTCGCCAATTCCATAAGGAATGACCAGGGTCTCTGCGTGGAGGAGGGCGCCGCAGGAGTACACGACATTGGGCACGTAGCCGTCCTGCTCGTCGGGAGCCGGGCTGAGGAGGGGCTCACGCAGTTGCCCGATGATTCGCGTCGGCTCTTCGAGGTCGAGCAATATGGCTCCAATGCTGTAGGTGCGCATGGGGCCGACGCCGTGTGTGAGCACCAACCAGCCTGCTTCGGTCTCTATCGGCGACCCGCAGTTGCCGAGTTGAATCACGTCCCATGACTTTGTCGGCTGTTGGCAGGGCTGGCCGTCTTCCCAGCGACGAGGATTGTCCGAGTAGGTGATGGCGTTCGACTCTCGATCACTTCGAGAGAGAGCGGCGAAACGGCCGCCGATTCGGCGAGGAAAGAGGGCGAGACCCTTGTTGGCCGCGGCCGCCCCGACTATCGGCGAGGTAGTGAAGGTCAAGAAATCTTCGGTTTCGAGGAGTTGTTGGCCGATATCGGTGCCGTTGTAGGCCGTATAGGAGGCGTAGTAGGTCACGCTGGCGTCGTCGTGGGTGAAACGGACGAACCGAGCATCTTCCATGCCGTTGGACTCAGCACTCATTGCCGGCAACAGCACCCGCTCACTCAACGGCGTGGTGTTCTCGAATCTGACGCCGTAGGTCCGTTCGGCGATTCGACGCATGAGGCCGATGATCCTCTTCGCCTGTTTTCGAGTGGCCACATGCCTTTCCAGGAGCCTGAGCCTGTTCTCCAGATCCGCTTCGGTGAACCGGGCTCCGAGACGACCCAGCACGTAGTCCGCATCATCGCCGCCACCACGAAGGCGGCGCAGTTCGCCTCTGAATACCTCGGCCTCGAGCGTCGCCGTCTCCTGGCATCCCTCTGTGGCGTAATTCGGTACAGGGTCGAAATCAACCTCACCCGATCCGAGGATCGACCCTGTCCGAAATCCGATCGAAGATCTATGGCCCTCACCAATGGCCCGGACACTCATCACGAAGCGCAGACTGCCGCGGCTGACGCCAGTCTGGTCGGGGTGCATCACGATGCTCGGATTGCAGAGGGCGGCGCCCTCAATCGCGTATTCGCTCGTAAAGGTCGCCCCCAGGAGGAGGCGCCGGTTAGGGGACAGTTTGCATTCCGGGTCGAGGCGATCGGAGAGCTCGTCTGCGTGGCTCAGGAATGTCTCGGTCAAGCGATGATGTCGGCCCTGGAATCGTTCCATGACATCGTCAAGGCTCCGTTGAACCTCGTCGTCTGGCAGCTCCAAGACGCGTTGCAAGACTGTGGATGATCGCGATTCCTGTTGGTCGAAACCCTCGTGCCCAGGCACGAAGAGGCGGGTCACTACACGCGACCGGTCAGCTCCCATGTGCACCGGGCTGCGACGGGCGAGGCGTGAATCCTGCAACGTCATCGCAAGACACTCACGGACGATCGTGCGTGCTGCAGCGTCGAAAGAAGGGCGAGCGTGGACTCTGTGCCCTGATTGAGATTGACACCGCCGATCTCCAAGCCATCAAAGGCTCCGCCGGTTGCGGGATCCCACATGACAACCGATCCGTCATTGTGACCTTGAAACCAATCCGCGGAGGCGGTGACGCCGTCCATCCATCGCCGGTCGTTGTCAACGGTCATAGCGCGGGCACACGCATCGGCCATTGCGGACACTTCAATGGGCTGTTGGTCGAATCCCGGTCCATGGTCTTTCGCGCCGCGACCCCCGACCGGCGTGACCGAGAGATGCCCTTGTTCGCTCTCTAGATCGAGCAGCCATGCCAACAGGTCCAGCCCGCGCTGCACGAGGACCGGACGACGGAGTACTGAGCCCGCGGCGATCATCGCCTCGGGGAGGGTGGCGTTGGCGTAAGTGAGGCGCTGCTCGGGCCACGGCCAGCCGGCATTCCAGCGGACCCTCGTCATCGAATCGGCGGCATCGGCCAGCAGGGACCGTGCCGACGTGTCATCGGGATGGACGCTGAGCAATTCGGCTGCACCGAGTGCCGCGAACGCCGTTGCCCTCGGCCAGGAGGAGCGCGGTCTCATTGCTTGCTCGAGCCCACGAATGGCCCGGTGTCGTATCTCGTCGTCGTCACTGTGCGAAGCCGCAGTGCCCAGCCCCCAGATGCATCTACCCCAGCAGTCATTGATGGCCGGGAGATCGTCCCAGGTGCCGTGTCGGTTCATTCGATTCCGACACTTGCCTTGAGGTTCCAACGCTTCGAGAAGAAACCGCAGGCTGAGCACGGCCAAGTGACGCAGCGCCGGCGTACCAGATGGTTCCCGCGTCGCCACGACAAGCACACGGGCCATGTCATCGGTGCAGTAGCCGTGCTCGGGTCTTGGCTCGCTATAGAGAGCGTGCTCGAAAGTGCCTCGTTCGTCCGTCATGGCGATGAGGTGGCGGAAGTTCGGCTCAGGAGGTATCAGTCCCAGGCTCACACCAGCGCCATCCGTCCGCTGAGCAGGCCTCGGCCTACGTGCAGGTACTCGCCCGCTACGACTGTCCATCCAAGGCTCGGCGCCAGGCGGGACGCTTCTGCGGCCATGCTGGCGGCGAGCTCTGGTCGGGTGAGGACCCGCTTCAGTGCACGCGCCATCGCATCGGGGTCGTCGTGGTCGACCACGAGTCCGGCGCCGCTAGCCAGCAACTCGACGGCGTGCGGAAATGCAGTCGCAACCACCGGTCGTCCGGCGGCAATGGCGTCAACCAGCACGCCGGATGTCACTTGGTCCTTGGAGTCATACGGCAGGACGACCACCTTGCTCGACTGGATCAATGTGGTGAGCGCCGCCACGTCGCGGTAGTCGTCGTCGAAATCGACCGACGAGGAAATCCCGTGCCGTTTCGCCTGCTCAATTCGGGCACGACGGTACGACTCTCCGTGGGCTGCGAGCACTTTGGGGTGGGTCCGGCCCGCGACCAGATAACGCGGCCGCATCGGGAGATCATGCAATGTGCGCATGGCCTCAATAGCTCGCTCTATTCCCTTGCCGGGGCCGATCAGTCCCCAGGTCAAGATGACGGGTCGTCCCGTCCGGTCCGGCACCACCCGTCGAGCAGGCACCGCGGCGCCGTGGGCAATGGTCGTCACTTTGGAAGCATCGACGTCGAAGCCGTCGCACAGACGGACCCGGGCCGCCTCCGTCATGACGACCGTCCGGTCCGCCAAGGCCACGACCTCGTTGAGAACGCTCCGCTGATGTGGTGTCGGGTTCCTGAGGACTGTGTGGGCGATCACGATGGAAGGGATGTGAAGACCGCCGATGATCTCCAGGACGTCTTCTCCGTCAGTGCCTCCGTAGAGCCCGTACTCGTGCTGTATCACGGCCACGTCGAACTGGTTCAGCAAGTCCGAACTGGCACTCAACGAGTGCCGCGATCCGTTGACCAGCACGCCCACGACACGATCGCTTTGCGGGCTCCGCCCGCAGGCGTCGTCCACCACCTGCACGACGCCTACGTCAGCGTCGTTGGCCGCCAATCCGGACGCCAGCGCAGCGGTGAACGTGGCCAGACCGCACGCCGTCGGGGGGAAGGAGCTGAGAATCCCGAAAGAAGGAGCGCGACCATCCAGATCTTCGATGGGCAATTTCGGGACGCGCACGCATGCTCCTAAGAGAGGCTCGGTCGAGGCGTCGAGCCTGCACGGGGCGACGTCGGCCGGCATGGCCGTCCTGCCCAAGCGAAGCGACTCTCCCAAGGGGACGAGACACTCATCGTACCGTGGATATGGGCTGCCGTTTCATCGTGTCCAACGGCACGACCCCCGTGCCAGCAACGCCTCTTGAAGCGGTGTGTCCGATTGTCTCCTCGTCGGCGCTGGGTAGGCCACCGGTGCCGACCAACCTGTCCGCTGATTGACGCCGGGAGCCTGAGGAAATAAAAACTGACAGACGATTTCAGCGGAGTCCGGAATATGGACGCGGCGCACCTGCCACCTCAGGGTCTGACAGAGCAGACGGCCCCCGGGCAATCCCCCCCGCCCAACCTCCTGCTCGTTCGACCTGATCGTGGAGTGCTGGGCTCGCTGGCCGGCATCGAACCCGAACCTGCAGATCTCTTACCTCCGGTCAGGGCCGTTTGGCTCGGAGGGGTTCATCTTTTGAGCGTCGTGGGACTCTCGGTATACGTCGTGGCGATATTGGTGCTTCATGGAGTCCGAGCCGACTTGAACCCGGCGGAGCACACCATCAGCGAGTATTCGCTAGGGAGTTATGGGTGGCTTATGCGGACGGCGTTCTCGGCGCTGGCGGTTGCGGCGTTGGCCACGGCGGCCAGTTTTCTTCTTAGCCGCGGGCCTTCCGGGAAGTGGCGGCTCGTCGGGCCGCTTCTCCTTGCAGGCGCGGCAGTCGGTTCGCTTCTCGATGCGGCGTTCAATACCGACCTCCTTGGGGTTCCGGAAACGCTCCATGGAACGGTCCACGGCGTCGGAACGGCGGTCCTCGTTTTCGCCCTGCCGGGGGCTGCCTTGGTGTTCGGCTCCCACTTCGTCCGCAACTCGACCTCGACGCTGACGGCGAGATTGGTTCTGGTCGTGGCCGCAGCACAGCTGGGCGCCATCGTCCTCTTCCAGATGAGCCCGATGACGACGCGGGGCTGGGCGGAGCGATTGGGCGCAGTATTGGCGGTGGTCAGCTTGGGGCTGTTACAGGTCTTATCTCGCGCGAATGAACGGGAGGAACGAACCTGGACGGCCGCTCAACATTCATCGGTGGGACCCTGTCTCCAGTCTTTCGCCGGCCTCGACGAGTGACTCCGCCGTATCGCGCGACTCGACCTTGAGGAGCTGGCCGACCCGCCACTGAGAGGGTTTGCCGGGGGGGCAAAAGCGTCCCCGTCAGTTTTCGAAAGCGCCCCCGGCAGGACTCGAACCTGCGCCACCGGCTCCGGAGGCCCATTCGTTATGTCCAGGCTGTCCAATTGTTGATTCGTGGTATCCCTGAGCATGGCGTCCTGTCCAAGGGGTTGCCGCCCGTCTTCTACGAAGCCCGCATTTGATTGCCAATTTGGATTGCCAAGATCTGCTGGCGTTGGGACACGGTCGCCTCATGCTCGCGATTGTTGCCTGCCCACAAACGGCACATATGGGCGTGTGGATAACTTAAGCGTCCACCTCAAATTTCTAAGAGCCACTGCGTCATCAGGAGGCCCCGAGGCCGATTGAGTTAGTGACGGTGACCACTTCGCGACCATACGCATTGACCCCCGCGGCCGGCGACGTCCGAACGATGTGGCCCGACGGCACTGACGCGGAGGTACCGTTCTGGACCAAGATTCCCAGTCCTACCGATTGCAACGACCCGACACCGTCGGGCGTGGGCATACCCACCACGTTTGGCACGACGACCGTTGTGCTCGGACACGGCAGTGTGCTCGTAGTTCCGTTTTCGCTGGTCCACACTTGCTGACAGGGCGGAGCGGCCGGGCTGCTGCCGAGTGGCGCCCATCCGATACCTGGATACATGTGCCCTACCAACGTCTTTAGATCAGGTCCATAGACGGGAACGACACCTCCTACCAGACTGTTTTGAGCGGGACTGGCCGGCGGGGGAATGAGGTAATTCCGTGGGGCGTACCCAACGATCGTGCCGCCTGCCGTCACGCTGATGAAGTCGGGGACTTTCTCGAGGTCGATCCCGCCGCTCTTGGTGGGCGGGGGGATCGTGCCTTTGGTCTCTCCCGCCGAAGGCCTTGGAAGGTGGCCTGTCGATGAACTATTTACGAGGATCACAGCGGCTGCGACTACAGCAACAGCAGTCCCGGTCACCACGAGAGTCCTCCATGACAGGCGCGATGAGCGGACTCGCTGAACGAGCGCTGACACAACGAGACCCAATATGACCCTGGTCGATGAGAATTCGCCCGTGGCCGTGATTTCGTCCACCAGATCTTGAACTTCATCGCCGTAACGGTTCCGCCACGCGCTCGGATAAAGACGCAGTATTCGATGGACAAGCGAACGACGAGTCACGTCAGGCCTGCGAGGCGTTTCAATCCAAGTCGTGCGACCCGCGCCGACTCTGAGAGCCTTACTCCTAAGGTCGCCGACCCCTGGGCAGTGATCCGATAGGGATGACGACGGTCTTCATTCGGAAGTGGTTCGATAAGCCCGGCCTCTTCCAGCTTCGACAGACAACCGTAGAGCGTTCCTGGTCCCATCTTGACGCCAGAGAAGGCTTCGATGTCCTTGATTAGGGCGTAGCCATGTTTCGGACCGCCCGCCAGGCTCGTCAGTACCAACACGCTGCGATCGGATGAACCTCGAATGCCTTCGACGCTCACCGACGTACCTCCTTGCGTTGCAGGGTGTCTCTTCGAAGGATACATCGGAAAGTGTAGGAGTCAACCCATGAGACGGTTCGGCCTTGAGTACCAGAGATCGCCGGGAAGGTGTGACCCTCCTGGACTTCGGTAGCACCTCTGGTTCGTTGGAGAATCAGCTCGGCGAAGGTGGTGCAGTCCGGCTCAGGGAGCTGATTTCATGAGCCAGTCGATCGCTCAACTCGGAGGACCGTGACCTCGATACTAGGCCGGAATACCCGCGGGAACCCGATCGCTGGTCCACGCGCAAGCAGGGGCACTGGGCCGACGAATGCCCGAGATGGGGTCACGCCATAAGGAGCTGTCGATGCGGTGTCCGCCTCGCCCCGGTATCGTCCAAGCTCGAAATTCGCAGCTCGAATTCGTCCATGAACGCGGAACGGTCCACGTAGAGCCCGATCACTCCGAGGATGATGGTCAGCTCGAAAAGACGGTCGAGCATCGCCTGGGATCGTGGGTCGATTGAGACCCCTGATGAGGCGATCGTTGCCGCCGCAAACTCGACCGGCAGATCGAAACGTCTGGCGAGGACCCGGACCGGTGAAAGGTCGTAGGCGACTGGACCGACACCTGCCAGCTCGAAGTCAATGAGGAGCATGGTTCCGTCGAGATAGACGGCGTTGTCGGGCGATGCGTCACCATGAATAACACCCGTGGCGAGTGTGGAGCCGGGGCCGTCGAGCCACGCCAAGACGCGGTCGACTTCCGCCGCCGCCAAGGCCACAGACTCGGCGGTCATCCTCCGTCGCACATTGTCCAGCCCGGCGCGCAGAGCAGAGGCAGGCCTCCACGCCGATGGCGCCGAGATGTCGGTGAAAGTGTGCAGACATCGAAGGGCCTGACCGAATGAGCTGGGATCGATGTCAGACGTCGCTACGGGCACTGCGAGAGGCCAGAGAGTCACCAGGCCGTTCGCAGTGACGATCGGCTGAGCGAGATGCCTGGGGTCGAGGCCAAGAGTCGGAAGGGACCTTGAGGTTGCCCAGTTCGCGAAACGGACCTCGTGGTGAACTCGCTCAGCGTTATCTAGTCCGTCGACACGAGCGAAGAGCCCGAGATCGAGGGCCGTGTAGCCCGTCCGGCCGCGCGAGCTGCCGATCGGCGTGAACGTCGTCGCGTCCAGACCGATTTGACGAGCGGCGGCAGCGAGCACCTCATCGGCGTGATGGTCAGGCTCGGGCATTTTGCCACTTTGACCGGTTCCAACCATTCCTTCAAGCGGTACAGCAGTAACAGAAGCTCGGATACCGTGGATCGGCCGATGTGGTTATGGGAATCAAGAACGCAGTGGCGGTCGGGCTCAGCATCCCGATCTAGTGCGAACGTGCGTCAGATTTGGTCGGGTAGCCGGTTCGATCTCACAGATGATCTCGAGGTCCGTCGGCACAGACCCGAGATACTTCTGGCGGGAGACATAGTGCTTCTGTACGCCGGTCCGAGGCGACTTCAGTCGGGCAAATCGATCCACAATGCCTCTGCGAATGCACAGAGGTCACCATCCACGCTGAATATCGCCGACCCAACTCGCGCTTTCCGCCCATCTCGAGAAATGGGCCAGCCGACCACGACGTGAGGTTCTCCCAGAATGACCGGTCCTACGAGTTCGGCCGCCAGGTAAGCGGTTACGGCTCGGTCTGTGGTGGCCCGACTTAGTTCCTTCCTGGCCCAGCCTCCGGGACAGTCGAGTGCGGCCCAGACGTAGGGTCGAGCCAGAAAAGACGCGTCGTCTGGATCCGCGAAGATCACAGATGGTCGCCACGCTGCAACAACTAAATCCTCGCCCGTTGCGACACCCGGGAAGATCCGCAGGCCTTCTCCTGGCGATCTGCCGGGCCCGCATCCAAAGCACGAGTCAACCTCGATGTGGGTATCGACCAGGTACGTACCTACGCCCGCGAGGGCCTCGCTCCATGTGGGAACTCGAGGGATCCGAATGTCGATCGAGGAAGGCTCGGCCGTTGCTAGCACGTCCAGGTCCTGCCTGAGCTCAACGCGATACCCATCGACAGTCAGGTGTAGCTCGGTACCTACCGGGGTCGGGCGCCGGAAATCGACCTTTGCGCTACCGGAGAGTCCCGACGTCAGGATCCCGGCGACGTAACCCCCGAAGGCCAGTCCTGGATGGCCATGGTGGCCAGACGGAACGGTGAAGGTTGCAGCTTCCACGAATACATGCTCCCAAGCCTCTGACGCGACGCACAACAGAACTGCTCAAAGTGTCCCAGTACGCTGCCGGGAGGGGGAATATGCCAAACCCGACGGACGGTACGGCCGGGAGCCCCGTTCGGGCTCACTCGACTGACAAGTGACCACGTAAATCGGCGGCGTTTCGATCCACTTTGCTCACCACAAAGAGGTCAACCTGGCTCTGTCGCTCTGAACAGGCTTGGACGGGTTGTCTGCCGACCATTCATGGCGGAAACTCGTTGTGGCCCTCTAAAGTTCTCGCCCATGACGACGGTCACTACCGAGGTCGGCACGAGTAATGGGATCAAATTGACGCTGGATGTCCATGATGGCCCTCTTGAATTGAGGGAGCTAAACCAAATCGCAACGGATCTAGATTTCGTGGCGCATGCATCCGCGGTGTGGTATAGCGAGGGCGACGACAGAAGAGGCTTCATCAAGGAGCCGGTCCGTGTCCTCAGGATTTCGTACAACAGTCCTTTTACGATTGTGCTCGTTGCCGCTGCCGGAACTGGCAGCCTTATGGCTTTTTTGGCATTCCTTCGAGATTGGACTTCAACTCGCCAATCAAAGCGAGACGACGTTGACTTCAAGAAGGACGTCTATGACCAGATGAGAGCCCATCTTGAGAAGGAGGGCGTGTCAACTGATGACATTTATGCGATCGCTTCGAATTTGTTCGGCGGTAGCCCGACCAGACCAGACATCCTCTCCGAACAAGCTACAAAGGTTGCGATTGCCAGTCTCGAACGACTCGGAAGTCTGATTCGCAAGGTGGAGCCAACTGACGAGATCTAGTCCCAATGCCGGGTACAAATGAACCGAGGGCACCCCTTTTAACCCGTTGGCCCTTCCGTAGGCTGGAGGGGTGTCCCCGTCGCCGGCTATGGGCTGCGCGCCGACAGGCAACTGTGCAAGCCGTTCAGGGCAGCTCGGCGATCATGTCGATGACGTCTTGTCGCCGGTATCCGTGGCGCCGAGCGAACTCGACCAAGTCACGCGCCCGACTCAACACGGCGCCCCTTTCGGGTGTTCCAGCCACCGTGACACCTCGCCCTCGGCGAAACTCGAGTAACCCCTCGTCTCGAAGGACTCGGAGGGCGCGCAGCACGGTATTCGTATTGACGTCAAGGACTGCTGCCAGGTCTCTTGCGGGTGGAAGCCGCTCGCCGGCAGCTGCCTCACCCTCAGCGATTGCGCGTCGGATCTCCGCCGCTACCTGGTCGTGCAGAGCGAGGTCTTCGTCACGGTCTACCTTGACAGTAAACATAGTGCTATAAATAGTAGCACCATGCCTGCACCGACCGAGACGGTGATCTTGGAAGCAGAGCTGCAAAAGAAACGACCGGACGGTCCGGTGCTTTTGATTCCCGAAGCGCGTGATCATCAGCGACATCGCCACCGAAGCCTAGCGATAATGGTCATCGTCTTGGCTCTAGGCCTTGTTGCGGTCGTTGCTGCTGGGACCGTCGCCTTTCGGAGCCGCGACTCCCAAAGCACAGGCGAAGGACGCCCTGCTACTGCGAGCGAGCTCAAAGCAGATTCTGCGACCTGTCAGGATTTTTGGAAGTTAATGCTGCGGCATTCGCCCCTGGCTGGCAGGGCACCAGCCTTACTTCCTGCGGTGACGGTAAGTGACGTTAGGGGAACTGACGCGGCGTTGCTTTACATCGATGGACCTGGCGAATGGACGTGTTTCTTGTCTTCTTCGTCCGTCGTCGGACTCGGAGGATCGCCTGATGGATCGTTCTCCAGAACACCATCCGCGGCTGATCCCGTGACTCTGAGTTCACCCGCGCTGTGGACCAAGGTCAACGTCAAGTTTCAAATGGTGGAAGGCCAGGCCGCTCGGGACGTCTCTTCGATCACGCTCACTTTGAGCGGCCGAACGAGGGTACGACCAACATTGAGAGGCGGCTACTTCGTGGCTTTCTGGCCGGGAACGGCTTCCGTTGTGTCGTCGTCCTATCGAATCGGTAATGCCGCCTACCAATCTGGTGGTGCCCCGCCCTCACCCACCCAGGAGTTCGATGGATGAGACCCTTAGGTAGATCGCCTGTCCCAGTCCTCGCTGCCGGCCTGGGGCGCAACGCGGGAGGCCAACCAGGGACACGACCCCAACGCGAACGGACGAAGTGTGAAAGATCCATCGAGTGGTAGGCACTCTGCACATCGGCTGTGGAACTTCCTTCGGCGTGATACGCCTGACCCATGGACGTTGCTTAGCAAGCCAACCCCGGCGACAGCCTCCACAGCGAGCGATCGACCAGTGCTAATGGGGATCTACCACCTCGCTTGAAGGACGGGTGAGGCTGGTGCCGAGCCGCCAGCAGGTGAGCACTGACAAGCGCCGGGCCGTGAGCCTTACGTCTAGATCGTGCCCCTGTTGGTTGGTGAGGTTGCCGTGACGGCTGGTGGGATGTCGTGCCGCGAGCATTCGAAAAGGTGATCGGTCGGCTGGCTCCGCCCGATTCCGACCCGTAACAGCACTGATCCATTAGCGGGCTGCTGGCCACCTCGAGGCTCAGAGAAGCTGGTCCGACGAGAGAGAGGTGGCAGAGAGGTGATTTTTGTTGGGGTGGACTGGGCCGAGTCCCACCATGACGTGCACGTGGCTGACGAGGAGGGCCAGCGGCTGTCCAAGGCCCGCCTGCCCGAAGGGGTGGAGGGCATCGCCCGCTTCCACGAGCTCATCGGCGCGCATGTCGATGATCCATCCGAGGTGGTGATCGGCATCGAGACCGACCGGGGTCTCTTCGTGAGCGCATTGGTGGCTGCGAGCTATCAGCTCTACGCGGTCAACCCGATGTCGACGTCGCGCTATCGGGACCGCCACTCGACAAGCGGCGCCAAGTCCGACGCCGGCGACGCGGAGGTGCTCTCCGACATGGTGCGCACCGACCGCCATCATCACCGACTGGTGGCTGCCGACACGCCCGAGGTCGAGGCGCTCAAGGTGCTGGCCCGGGCCCATCAGTCGATGGTGTGGTCCAAGGGTCGCCAGTCAAACGGGTTGCGCTCGACACTGCGTGAGTTCTACCCGTCTGCCCTGCTGGCCTTCGGCGACCTGAGCAGCCTCGCTGCCCTCGAGGTCTTGCGCATCGCCCCGACGCCTGCCCTCGGCGCCTCCTTGTCGCGCTCGAAGATCGCGTCCGCACTGCGCCGCGGTGGGCGCCAGCGACGAGTAGAGGAACGAGCGGCCGAGATCCAAGCGGCGCTGCGCTCTGAGCAGCTCGCCGCACCTCCCGCGGTCGAGGCCGCCATGGGGGCTTCGGTCGCGGCCAACGTGGCGGTGCTCGCCGAGATGGTCGCCCAGATCGGCCTGCTGGCCGAGGAGCTCTCCTCGAATTTTGAGGCACACCCAGACGCCGAAGTGATCCGTTCCCTGCCAGGACTCGGGACCATCCTCGGCGCCCGGGTGCTCGGTGAGTTCGGCGACGAGCCGAACCGCTATGCCGATGCCAAGTCTCGCAAAAACTATGCCGGCACGTCGCCCATCACCCGGGCCTCGGGCACCAAGAAAACAGTTCTCGCACGCCACGTCCGCAACCGCCGCCTGGCTGACGCCATCTACCTGTGGGCGTTTGCCTCCCTCAGCGCATCTCCCGGTGCCCGGGCCCTCTACGACGCCCGGCGGGCAGCGGGCGACGGACACCACCAGGCTCTACGGGCCCTCGGCAATCGCCTCGTCGGCATCCTCCACGGCTGCCTCATTCATCACGTCGCCTACGACGAATCGGTCGCCTGGGGACATCGCCCAGAGAACGAACTCGCGCAGGCTGCTTGACATTTCGAGACGTGGGATGTCCAGAAGCCAACCAATCGCCGAGCAATGGGTCATAGACGTTCATGCCGACGATCGGCACATGGGGGCCGGTGGCATGCCGCAGCCCAGCCACAATCGTCGAGATATTCGATTTCATCCTCGCAAGACCGTTAACGAAACACGTCGCCGCACCGGGTCGGCTCATGCATGGCACGACGTCGTTTCCGCCGATGCTGATCGTGACAAGAGCAATATGGCCATGATGGGCATTGACGAACGAGATGGCGTTGTCGTACTGGGACCCTCCCGGGGCACATGTCGAGCCCAGAACCATTGATTCGGTCGTTTCCCCAGAACAGGACATGTCAATGAGGCGAAGACCCGGAACTGAAGATCGTGAGTAACGATTCGCAAGCAAGTACGGGAAGGATCGAGTCCCGTCCCACATTCCGACCGAGTCGCCGAGCGATAGGTAGTACGAGATGTCCGGACCAGTGGGCAGCGTCGTCGACGAGGTCGGCGTCGCCTCGTTCGGGGCGTAATGCAGAGGAATCGTTGTGGAGGCCCCAGGGCGAGATGAGGCAGCGACAGCCGGAGGCACGGCCAGGAACGAGCAGACAACGGAGGTCCCAATAGTCGCCAGGATGCTGGCTGGCATCTTCGACGACCGGAATGTCATGGGACTCACTGACGGCTCTGACGTTGCGACCGAGACAATCTACTTCTGGTCATCGCCGCTCGACGGTCTCCGTACCCGGATAGAGGTCGCATTCGGCCCCTGGGTTAGGGAGGTCACCCCAATGAGACTGACAAAGCGGGACAATTTTTGAGCGGAGTCGCCGTTGGTCGAGGTTCGTCGATCTCTATCCCGGCTAAGGCTTCTTCCAGCGCAATGCAAGAGATCGAGTGATCCCAATCTCGATCCTCGATCCTCGATCCTCGTGACCCGGGTTAGCGTCGTCGCACACGCGACTGACTGGGTCCCCAGCTGGCGCGCGAATAGGCCGACGCAGTTATCCGTCGGAGGTGTTCGGTGAGAGCGGGTTTCATCCCTTGAATCAGCCCATTGGCCCGCGAAACGTGAACGATTCTGTCGATCGTTTCGGAGAGAGTCGGCCGCTTCCTCCCGCTCGGCGGCCTCGACGCTACAAAGGCCATTCGACCTGCGAGTGTGGTGTTGGCACGACGTGGGATGAGGCGGGTACCTCCCTTGGCCCCTTTCGGGTCCTCGGGCAGACTGCCAGCGGAGGGGATCAGGGGGCACGCATGCGAATGGCGACGACGTGAGGCTCCACGGATACGGTGGCGCCCCTCCGTGAGCCTGCTCCTGCGTGTTTCGGCCTACCGGTTCCGAGCCACCTTCGGGCGCCGCTGGGGCGCTTACCTGTCCCTGGTCCTGCTGATCGCGCTGGTCGGTGGCCTCTCCATGGGAGCGATCGCCGCCGCCCGGCGTACCTCGTCGTCGTTCTCGACGTATCTCGCCAGCACCAACCCGTCGAACCTGAGCCTGGGCACGGCTATCT